>Ga0184618_10000206_pt1 | contig 13398 bp, 7 predicted proteins | sample PLM0_30_b1_FD_133159 | JGI IMG/M metagenome (GOLD analysis project Ga0184618, IMG submission 133159) | Groundwater sediment microbial communities from an aquifer in East River, Colorado, USA - PLM0_30_b1 | ecosystem: Environmental > Terrestrial > Soil > Riparian zone | place: USA: East River...
CCTGGAGAGCCACATCAAAGACCACACGATGATCAGTACGAGCGCCAAGATCGGGGCCATGACGAACAGCAAGCCGTGTGCCACTACTGAAACGCATCGGAGCAGGAACACAGCACTTACTTCGCATTGGCCGCCAGGAACGCGTTGATACTGGACAGCGGCACTGCCAACGACACGGACCCGCGCTCTGCTGCGGCCGTGAGAATGCCTACAAGCTGCCAGCGGCCGTCACGATACGCGTACACGGCGCCGCCGGAGTTGCCCGGCGCAGCAGTGGCCGTAATCACGAGCATGACCTTGCCATCGGGCAGGAGCATCACACCCTGCGACCGGCCCTCTGTGATGACTGAACCGATACCATACGGATAACCCACGATGATTATCGCCTCGTCTACTTCGGCCTCGTGATCGGCCAGTCTAACGCACGGACAACTGGCCGAGTCGTCAGTGTAACGGATCAGACCGAGATCCACGCCCTCGTTCGCCACTGCGGCGTCGCCGGCCTTGCCGAACTTACCGGCAATGACTAGGCCGGGGTGCACCGCAACGTGACCCGCCGTCAGCACTAGGCCGGGCCTGAGAACTACACCACTGCCACTGCCATGGCCGTCGGTGAGCAGGCGCGTCTCCGAACGGGGGCGAGCGTACTCAGGCGAACACCCCTGTAACAGGAACACGACTGCGGTCAAGAGTGCGAGGGCCAGAACAACAGGACTGCCGCGGGTATTCATAGTGCGCTCTCCTATCGAGTTACTTCAGGCAGCACGGTCACGTTGCCGTGCAGCAGTTGCGTGACGACGCCGCCGATGACTACTTCGAGGTCGTACACGCCGGTTGCAAAAGTCAGCGCAGCGGTAGCCGCGTCGCTGATCGTGATAGTAATCGTGTGGGCCGTGTCGTCGATCACGATGTCGGTGGGCGACACCAGCGACACCAGCGCGGGGTCAGGACTTTCTACTGTCTCGCGGATCTGCATCCTGGCGTTCGCGCCCGCGAGCGGGGCCGGCGTATAGACGCCGAGCGAGCCGCCGGATGTGTACGCGGTGTAGTTCGTGGAGTCCACATCGTTGAACTGGACCCTCGAAGCGTCCATGGCGATGACCTTGTGGAAATCGCTTAGATATGGCGGCATCTTCTTCGCGTTGATGCGCCGCATCCCGCCCGCGCCCGTGGCAAACGCGCGCTGGCCGGTAACGAGGTTGTGGCCCGGCGCGGTGATGACGGCCGGCGCCGCCCGGCTGATCGCGGTGATCGGGGTGAAAATGAAGGGCAATTTCTCCCAACGGACGACTTTCGTCCAGGTGCTCCCCTTCTGAATGATGATGTCGGTCATGAGATTGGCCCTACCTTATATTGTATCACTTCGGACTCACGGGGTTGTCGGTGAACACGTTTTCGCCTCGGAGACGCCGGCCCCACAGCATGACACTGCGTTTGTCCATCGGCAGGCCCGACAGCGCGAGGTCGCGGCGCGTCGCCGACGCGTTGTTCATCATCGGCATGCTCGGGTACTGCTTGTTCCACGCCGCGCGCATGTCCATGATTTCCTGCACCTTGGCCGTGTCGTTCGACTTGAGCGCCTTCACCAGTTGCTGCTGCATGTCCGAGCTAACCTGCGTGTAAAACGCTTTGGTCGCCCGGTTGATGTTCTCCAACTCGTACCCCTTGGCGAGCGCCGCCGAGGAGAGGCCGGTCATCTGCAGGATGCCATCGAGGCCGTTCACGTCGATCAGCTTGCGCCCCTTGGAGTCTGACGCATAGCCCTGGCTCAACTGCTCCGCGCCCTTGATCGCGTTCCGCACGGCGATGGGACCGCCTGCCCGCACGGCGTCGAGCGTGGCCTTCCAGTCGCCAGTAGCCGCAGCCGCCGCCATGGCGGGCGTGTTGCTCACGAGATCCTTGATCATCGCGTACGGAGCGCCAAGCATGGACTCCAGGATCTTACCCTGGTCCGCGTCCGCCGTGCCCAAGCGGGCGCCCGGCACGAAGTCGCCAGCGCCGATCCGCGACGATGCGCTCACGCCTGCGACGGAGTTGATGGCCCCGCGCAGCACGAGATCCGACAGGTCGTAGCCCACTGTGGCCTCGGTCGCGGACTTGATGACGTTGCGCATCGCACGGCGGGTGTTGAACGGCGAGTTGAAGATGTGCTGCGCGATGGTGTCGATCAGGTCTTCTATGGACTCGGCGAACGGCAGGCCCTGCACGCCGGTCATCATCGTGAGGCCGAGCAGCATGTTGACGGCCGCGCGCGGGTTCTGATCGTACATCAGCTTCGCCGCCTCGACCATGAACAACGGGAACGACTTGAACATGAACAGCATGGCGAAGACCGGGTTGCGAGCCGCGCCGGGGCGGTTCGTCTCGTTATAGTTGTTCTGCGTCTTGTCGATCATGTCGCGCGCGAAGTTGAACAGGTCCGTGCCGGCGAGGCGCTTGTAGGAGCCATCGGCCTGCCGCACGCCCTCGCCGGTCGTCGCCACGTTGTAGGCGGCGATGAACGACGTGATGCGGTTGGCGCGCTCCGACACCTGGAACGGGGCCATCCACGCCTTCATGGCGCGCTGCGTGTTGCGGCTCTGCGAGAACAGCGCGCCCTGCGAGAGGCCCATGATCTGATGCAGCTCGGTGTCGTGCGTGTACTGCGAGGCCGCGACGAGCGCCTGGCGTAGCTCAGTGCTGACGCCGGGGATCACGACGTTCGGGTCTTTCAGCTTGTCGATGCTGCTGAGCGCCCCGATGTTCCTCCACGTCGTGAGCCACGCGCCCATCGTGGTCGAGAGCGCGTTCGTGTACGGCGTGTGCACCGACAACTCCGGCACCGTCAGCATGGGCACCGACATCACGTTCACCGCCGCGCTCGACAGCGAGCCGCCGATGAAGTACATCATGGCCGCGCCGCGCAGCTTCCGCGACCAGCCGCCGGTGTGGTCCGGCACCAGCACGTAGTCCGTCAGTTCGTCAGCGAGGTTATGATGAAACCCGGAGAGCGGGCCTTCCAGCTTCCACAGGTTGCGGCCCTCAAAGTCCTGCGCGCTCTCGGTCTGCCCCGGTTCGCCGCGTAGCTCGTCCACCTTGATCACCGGCTGACCATTGATCACGTCGGCGTCTACCGCTCGCCCGGATGTGGCAGCGTCGATAGCCGAGGCGAACCGGGAGTAGGCCAGCTTGCCGGCCATGCGCATGCCGAACTCGTTAATGATCCGCATGCCATCCTCGGAGTAGCCCGGCATGCCCTCACGGTGCAGCATGCGGTTACGCGTCAGGGACTCGGATGACGACAGCGCCTTGACCAAGCGCTCCTGCTCCAGCGGGCTGAGCGGCACGCCGTTGCGGCGGGCGGTGTCGAGGAACTGTTGCGCCGAGATCGACACGTCGCGCTCCGCCTTGTAATGCGTGCCCACTTCCACCTTCATGGCCGCTCCGCTGCGCGTGATCTCTTCCTGGTAAACCTGCGCCGCCTTCGCGGCCGCGCCCGCGGTGGCGAAGAACTGCAGGCCCGCGGATAGTTTGTACGGCGTGCCATCCGGCTTCGTCGCATCGATGTAGGTGTGCACCGTGTGGTCGCCGTAGCGCCGCAGCGGCATGTAACCCTTGTCGATCAACTGCAGCACCTGCTCCTGGCGCTGGCCTAGCCACTTCTCGTACTCGCCCGGCGTCACGAGCGTGCGCTGGTAGAACGGCTTGTCGGCCTCGAACTCCTGCTGCAGGAACCCCTCGAACATCTTCGTGGCGGACACGGCCATCTCGCGCTGCTCCGGCGTCAGGGCGGCGTTGATGGTGCGCCACTCGGTCGAGTCGGCCTTCAGGCCCTGGACGTTGCGCTTCTGGAGCGCGGCGAACGCCACCTTCTGATCCTCGTTGCTGGCTTTGTACCACAACGGGATCTTCTGGATCAGCATGCTCTCGACCAACTCGTTCCGGTAACGCACGTAGGTGTTGAGCGTCTTGAACACGTTCTTGTAGCCAGCGGATAGGCTGGAGATGAAGTTCGGCGTGGCGATGTTCCGCTGCCACCACTGCGACACGCTGCTGCCGGCGGTGCGCGCCGCGCCGAGCGCAGTCTTGGACAGGTTGTCCCTGCCGTGCTCCGTGGCGTCGTCCACCATCCTCGTGAACGCCGCGAACGCCTGGGCCTGCTGCTGCTCGCCGGCCATCTGTGCGCGCGCCATGTCTTCCTGCGACATCGCGGCAGCGCGGGAGTAGAGGATGCGGTCCTGGGGCGCCAGCTTGTTCATGATGTCGCCGAGGCCCTGGGGTGAGTCCTCCACGGCGGCGCGGGAGAAGAGGGGCACGCCCGCCATCGAGCGCTCCACCATCGCGGGCGTGATATCGAAGCCGGGCTGTTGATCAATTCGGCTGCGCGGGCCTTCGGCATATTTTAAATATTCCCCAAAGCCATTATCGATTGGAATGGTAGACACTCGCCCACCACCCATCTTCTTCAGCACGTCGTTGGCTACGTTGGGCACGATGCGGTCGTAGAACGCCGCCATGCCAGTGTCGTCGATACGGAGTTTCTCGCCCGAGATCGTGCCGGCCTGATCGGGGCTGTTGCGAATCTGATCGGCCATGGTCTTGCCGATAGCATCGGTGAGCGCCGACTCTTTCTCAGTCGTGTCGATGACCTTGGTGCGCACGTTGTTGCGCTTTTGGACATCCTTGACGGCCACCACATAATCCGCGATGTGGCGGGCGTCCGAGTCGTTGCCCACGGGCCAACGGGTGCGCCAGTCATTCAGGTGCTGACCCACCGCATCGAACGCTTCAATCTGACTGTCGAAACCGAGGTAGCCGTTGCTCTCCATCGCGCGCTGTGCGGCGATACGCACGCCAGGCGGCAACATGAAGTTCGCGTCCTGGCCGTGACTAATGGTGCCCTTGTAGCCGATCAACTGCACGCCCTTGTCGGTCTTCCTCCACACGATCTCGTCTACGGCTTTGCGCAGCGAGCTAGTGTAGCGATCAACCTGCTGTGCGCCCGTCGTCCAGGCCACGCGGTCGAAGCCGTTCTCTACGGCGTGGCGGATCAGGCGTTTGAGTGAGAGGGCGACCCACGCCTCGGTCTTGGTGACGAACGGGCCAGGAGCAACAGTCAGGCGTTCAGGGGCGCCGGACTTTTTATCCCTCTGCAGGCGCTGCCCCCAATCGCTCTGCAGTTCTTCGAGGAACAGCACACGCTTGCCCTCGGTGTCCGTGTGCTCGTTGAAGCGCGAGTGCGCGAGCACGTTGGGTTGGTCCCAATGCGTCGAGCGGAATGTTCCTTGGTGTTCAATCTGCGCATCCGTCTTTGCGAGCGGCAGCGTCAGCAGGAGTTCGCGGTAGCTCCCGCGCTTGGCACCGGGTAGCTGGTAGTCAGCGAACTTAGGGGCCGTGGCGCTCAGTGTCGGCATATTTGACGTTGCGATCTGCAATTCCTCGTACTCGTTGCGCAACGCGATAGTGTCCACGAGTAGTTGGCGCTCACCCGGCGTCAACGTCGCAACGATAGCATCCGCCTGATTGGTTTCCATCGCCATCAAAAGGTCGCGCATCAGGTAACCGGACGGCTCATTCACCATCTGTTCATTGTTCTTGATGATCCGCAACTGCAGTTCTTCCATGCGCACGATCTGCTTGGCCGCGCTGCCGAGGATTGTCTCGTCCAGCCGCACGCCATGTTGCCCGATGAACTGCATGACTTCTTCCTTGCTAACTTTGATATCATCGGACTCGCGTAATACTTCCAGCCAATCGGTGACGCCAGCGGCATCCAACTCGGCCTGCTTGATCGCGCCCTTGGCCAGCAGGCCCTTGATCTGCGCCTGCCAACTGGATGCCGGGGCGGTCTTGATCGGCAGCGCGCCCACCGCATCCGTCATCGCCGAGCGATACCACTTAGCTTCGCCCGCGACCGACGAGGAAGATCGAAGCGCGCTAGCGCCCGTCTCGGCGAACTCGCGGTCAGCGAACTCGCTGCGGTCGAGGGCGGTGAAGATGTCTTCCATCGACGTGAAGCCTTGGCCTCGGACAAAGTTGGCCACGCGCTCGAAGAATTCACGCAGTTTGGCGAATGTTTTGGCGACTAATCCTTCGACCTGCAGTTCTCCGCGCCGCCAGAACTCGAACGCGTAGGCGTTCGCCTCTGCTTGCGACGCTTGTATCTCGTCCGCCACCTTGGTATTGTTGGCGGCGTCGTAGCGGCGCACCGACTCCAGCAGTTTTTCAAATACCGGCTTGCCCGGCTGCAGCGCGGTGCGGATGACGGTGCGCTCTTGCGCGGTCATCAAATTATATTCCGCGTAGTGGAACCCCTCGTGGTCGGCCACGGAAAGTTCGTCTTTCGCATTGAGCGCCATGGAGATGACGGACTTGAGCGACCCCGTGCGCGTGTATCGACCGATGCGGCCGCCCGGCACCGCCGTGAATGTCTCGACCGTCAGGCCGTGCCGCTCGCCAATGAGCGCCTTCAGGTGCGCCGTCAAGGCCGTGCCCTTCGCCGCCAGGATGCGGTTGTACGTGTCCGCCACCTGCTCTTTGCCCATCTGCGGCAGGGCATCGAACTGCGGCTGCGTGATCGGCGCTGCCTGTTCCGCCGCGGCTATGGAGTACACCGTCTTGGCCTGCTCGACAGCGGCGCTGATCTCTTTGGCGATCTCGGGCGCATCCACCGCGACGCCGTGCCCCTTCAACGCCTCGGGCAGCTTGGCCTCGATGTATGCCTGGGCGGCCTCAACGGACGATTGCTTGGCCGCTGCCTGCACCACGCCGCGCATGGCGGCCGTGAGGGCCTTGGCCACCTTCGCATGCGCCTCGGGCGTCTTGGTCTTGGCCGCGGCGAAAGTCTCCGCTAGCGGCTGTATCACGGCCATGGCGTGCGGCTCGACCGCCTGCATCTGCGCCGCGTTCGGCCCACGGATCTTTTCTTTCGGGGTAGTCTGCTCGGCCGTGCGGGCGAGCGCGGCTGCACGTGCGCCTTGCGGCGGCGTAGCCAAACTCTCGGCCGTGGTCGTGAGCGGCATGCCCTGCTCGCGGAACATGGCGTGCACGCCTTGCACGGCGCGGTCGATGTCCGCTTGCTGCGCGGCCGCGCGCACGTTCGGGTCGGCGATGATGTCGGACACGACCGGCGGGGCCTTCGGCTTGATCTCCGGATTGAGGCCCGTCGGCGTCGCAGCCAGGATTTCGCGCGTCTTGATCTTGCCCGCGGCGGCCTGCATCTTCGGCTCGATGTCGGCCATCGTGGTCTTGGCGGTGTGTAGCTCGCCGCCGATCTTCTCGATCATCGTCCTCGCACCGGATACCTGCTTGTTGATTTCCTTGCGCTCGGCCAGGATCTCATTCTTCGGGCGGCGCTCGCCGACCGGCTTGGCCAGTTCGTCCTTTAGTTCACCCAGGCGCGTCTCAGCGGCCTTCGTCGTGGCCTTGGCCTCTTCCAGGTGTGTGGTGAGCGTATCGACCTGGGACGCGGCTTGGCCATGGGCAGTCGACAGGGCGGCGTGATCGGCCTGCTCCTGTTGGGCGGGCGTGAGGGGTACAGCGGGCGCGGCGGGCGCGGCCTCGGGTGTAGTAGGTGTTGCTACAGTCGTAGCAGGCGTTGCTACAGGGGCGACGGCGGGCGCAACCTTGGCGGCCATACCGCGGTGTCCGCCGATGCCGGCACCGAACAGCGCGCCGGGCGCGGCGCCGCCCGCGAACGAGTTGATGTAGTCGGAGATGGCGTCCGGGTCGGTCAGCGACTGGCCCGCGGCCGCGCGCTCCGTCACGGACTGCAGCAGTTCCTGCGAGCCTTCCAGAGCCATACCCACCGGGGCGCCCTTGGCTGCGCCTCGTACGACGGCCCCTAGCCCACCCTTGCCGGCAGCCTTCAGGTAGCGCTCGGCGGCCAGCAGAGGCACGAAGTCCAGGGACGCGGCAGCGACACCGCCCAGGGCGGCGCGTGCAGCAGGGTTCTCTACGCCGGTCTTCAGGGCCTCGGGATAGATGCCCCCGGCTTCCAGGGCCACGTCTGGCGCTACCGCGCCGGCTAACATACCTGTTTCTAGTGCGCCGGCCTTCCCGGCAGCGGATAACCCTCGGCCGGCGACCGCGCCGAAACCACGCCCGGCCACGCCGCCCGCGAACATGAGCGCGAGGGACGGCAGGGCGTTACCGAGGAGATACTTGAAGTGATCGGCGACCGCGCCTGGACTCTTCCAGTCCACCTGCTCGATCTGGCGCCCCCCCTGGGCGGCCACATCGGACTGCGCCGCAGCGTAGTCCAGGGCGGCCTTCTCGGCGCCTTGGGCCACCGCCGCGACTGGCGCGGGGGCGATGGCACCTACGCCATGCGCCGCGAGTGCGGCAGCGCCCGCCAGGTTGGACTTGACGCCCGCCATGCCCGACTCCACACCGGCCTTGAAGGCGCCAGGGGGGGGCGGTAGCAGATCAAGGCCGGTGCCGGGCGCCTGCACGCCCAAACCGCTGTCGTTTAGTAAATCTTGTGGGTCAGCCATTTATGCCAAGACCTTTGCTCGGCAGTAGGACAGAATTGGACACGGCTATTTTTTCAGGTTGTCAGTGCCGATATCCTGCGCTTTGTAAGCGGCGATGACTTGGGCGCGCGACATCTTGCGGGCCGCCATGGTGGCCGAGACGTTGGCCTCAGTCGCTTGGCGCTTCGGCGTCTGGATCTCGGACTGGCCCGTGCGGCGGTTGCCGACGATCACGTCATTGCCCGTCGTGCTCGGCATGAACGTGTTGGCGCCCACGCCTTGCGAACGGCCGGCGGCCACTGCGGCTGCGCCAGCGTAGTCGCCGGGGTGATCGATAAGATACCGCCTCGCGGCATCCGTGCGCACGCGTTCGTTTTCCGACTTGGCCAGCGCCTCCGTAGCAGATGCGCCCTTGGCACCGGCCTCCACGAGGAGTTTGCCGTGCTCGATGTCCGACTTGCGCGCCTCGGTCGCTCCGTGCGCCAGCAGGGTCTGATGTGCTTGCTGCTTCGTTTGCTCTGCTTTGTAGAGATCCACCGCCAGGGCTCGATCCTTGTGGGTCGTGGCCTGTGTGATCGCGGCGCGACGTGCTTCCAGGGCCTTGTTGTCTTCTATATTGCCCAACTGCGCCTTCTCGGCCTGCGCGCGCGCGACCCCGCTCAGGTATGGCTCGGTCTTCTCGTAGTCGGTCGTCGTCGTGCCATCGGCGGCCTGATAGACTTTCTTCACCGCGCCGGGCGCGTTGGACAGCACCAGCCGCCCGTTCAAGTCCCTCGTGGCCGTGATGCCTGTGCGGTCCAGCCCCTGCGCCTCGTTGATGCCGGCGAGGGCGCCTGGATTGCCATTGATGGCGCGAATGCGCGCGTTGATTCTCTCCATGTCCGTGCCGGCCAGTGCCCCGCGCTCACCGAAGGGCATGAGCGGATTGCGCATCGGCACGTCGGTGCTGCCGCCGGCCGGGATGGCGGCGTTGGTTTGTTGCATCACCTGTGCGGCTTTATTGCTATCCGCTTGCTGCTGAAGAAGGGGGTCCGCGGGAGACGCCGGGGTTGTGGGCGTGATGACGCTCTCGGGCACGGCCGCGCTGGTCGGCTCTGAGCCGCGGGCGACGGGCGCCTTGTACGGATCGAAGAAACTCTGGCCGCCGATCACATTGGCGACGCCGCGCCCGAGCGCGCCGGCCCCGCCGAACGTAGCGGCATTACCAGTCTGCTTCAGGAAGTTCGCAGCGTTCGCACCGATCCGGCCGGGGAAAGAGTTGTAGTCCAGGCCGGTAGTGTCGGCGATCTCTTTCACCTGCTCCTGGGTGTCCGCCATAGCGCCGAACGCGCCGGCTACTGGAGCCATAGCTACGGCGCCGCGAGCGAGAGGCCCGCCAAAGCGTGCGCCGAGGCGGCTGAACATGCTCTGCGCCGGTTGTACGGGGGCCGCCGGGCGCGCTGCAGCCAACTGCTCAGCCAATCCTGGGCCGGCGGCGGGCGGGACAGCGCCGGGGAGACGGCCGGCCGCCTCCATTTGGGCGACCGCCGCTTCGCCGTAGCGTGCCACGCGCGCTGCACGATTGGCGGTAGCGATGTCGATTGACTCTAATCCTGGCTGTACCATGACATGCTCCTTAAGTGAGAGGCCCGACTTTTTGCTCGGCCGCGGCCGCGGATATCTGCAGGCCGCTCAGCGCTCCGGCGGCGGCCTGTCCAAGAGTTTGTGCGACAGCAAGCGCGGCCTTCACTTGCGCGTCTACAAAGTGACCGAACGATTGAACGTCCAAACCGACCATCTGATCGCGCGACACTTGCTGAATGTTCTGTGCGTGTAGCTTCATCTCGGCCTCTGTAATCATCGCGCGATAATAGTCCGCAGCCGCGGACCACAGCCGTTCTTTAGCCTGCGTCACGCCCGTAGCGTAGCGCACCGCGATGTCCGCGGGCGCAAGCCATGCGCGAATGTAATCACCCACGCTCTGTATAACCGCTATTCGCACGCGAGAGCCTTGCTCAACGGCGAACTTGACGCTTTCGATGTTCATCTTGGCCATCTCCACCGCCTGCTCTCGGGACAGCGTTCTCGACTTGTTCGCTGCGTCCTGCTGCACCTGCTGCACCTGCATGGCCAGTGCGCCCGGCGGCAGAAGGAACCCGCGCGCCGCGAATGTATTGTATGCCTCTTGTTCCATGCGCGTCGCTTCCATCACTTCGCGCGAGCGCGCGCGCTCCCATATCGCGGCTTCTACGGCGGGGGGCAGGCCGTAGCCGTTCTGGATCGTGTTCTGTATCCAGTCATCGACCGCGGTAGCGACCGCGGCGGGGAAGAACCGGGCCATGAAATCGACCACGGCTTCTAGAACTATAGGGTTGAAGTCCGCGAACGCTGACGCATACGACCCGATAAAAAGCGTGGACAGGTCCGCATCGGGCGAAAAAGCGGGCGGCGAGAAGCGCAGCGTGGTCGCACCACTCGGCACAACGTACCCTGCGGGCGAAAGTGAGCGCCCGGAGGCCGCGGTCATCACGTCGCGCGCCGCCGCAACCGCGGCGTCTGAGAGCGCTATGTTTCTCGCCTCGGCTGCGGCAATGATGTCAGTAACAACGGTCATTATCGTCTCCTACGCACGACCTCGGACGGAGTAAGTTCCGTCGAATCGAGCGTGAAATCTTCCCCTAGGGGGTTGAACAGCTCTATCTGCCAGTACCGGGACAACAGGCCGCGGCCGATGCCGACAAAGCGGGTGCGCATGAGGCCGGCCGTGGTATCGCCCTTATATATTCTAACCCGCCCATCATCCGTGTGTACAGCGACGTGCATCTCCCCGTTGAGGCTCGCCCCCAGGTATAGCTTCGGCACTCGCTTCAAAAACTCACTGTCGAAGTCCGTCTTGCCCAAAAGAACTGACGCTACAATCGGGTCGCCCAGGTCCGTATCTCCAGTCAGTTCAACCAGCCCGTCCGCGCCCGCCGCCAAGAACAAGCCTTTGAAGCGGGCGAAGGAATCGAAAACATAATCCGAGTATTGGCTGTTGGCCTTATTGCGCAGATTGAGTACCCACGCCACGCCTTCGCCTTCGCGCGCCGCAGCAGATAGCAACGTCACGAGATCCATCATGAGCGGCGAATATACGGCCGCCGCAGTGATGGCGCCCGAGATTTCCACGGTGGAAAGCAACGGGCCAGGGACTGTGCGAAGCTGCTCGATAGTCCCGTCTACAGTGACCTCGGACTGCGCGGAGCGAGCGAACGTCGCCGGAGCGAGTTCCTCATCCTGCAACGACACTATTTCGTACATACTCCCGACCTGGTTTTCGAGGTCGGGCGCTCCCGGATCGAAGCCGTGAGCCTCAAGCGGGTGCAGATACGAGCCGGGATCTCCCAGCGTGAAGCCCTCGCCCTCGCCCAAAGGTGTAGTGCCGCCGTACGGGCGGTCGCTACTGAACCCCTGAAGCGCGCTCAACGAAATCGCTGCCCCGCCGCCACTGCCAGCAAACGGGCCGCGCCACACGAGGGTAAACGTGTTTAGCTGGACGCCATCTACAGCGAACGCCGCCCCAGGGGGCGGGGGGGAGATAAGTTCCACGATTAAAGTTCCATCAATAAAAAGTCGCCGAGGCCGGAACGGTTGAGAACGAAGTGATTCGGCGTCTCGCTCCGAGCCAAGTGGAGATACACCAGCGGCACTACGCCAGTCGGGATTGAACCCGTGACGCCAAGATCGACCGTCTCTCCGGCCGCGCTTCTGAATTTCTCTCTGTCTTCTGCAATGGAAAGGTCGAGCAGTTGGCCCGGTGCGAAATATAGCTCTGCTAAGCCTGATCCAGCTGACAGGACGAGATCGGAACTCGTAATCGTATCGTCAAAACCGTGCGTCGTGCGGCCCACCGCCCACTGGGTTACTGTTGGCCACGGGGGCGTTAGAGTGTCATTCTCTAGGACGTTGGTGGCCGACGTGCCATTAAGGTAAATCTGCACGACCTTCGTCGCGCCGAGTGTCCACGCGGCACTGACGTGATTCCAGCCGGCAGTGGGTCCGGAATCGCTGGCTATTTGGTAAGTAGAGCCATCTTGTCTCCACGTAAAAGTAACTTCGCCGCCCGTGGTTACAACATCGAACACCGGGTCGGCTGCTGGCAGTGACGCACAGAAAAGCGCGCCGCCGCCCGTGTGGTAAAACCACGTGGAAAAAATGCCAACGTCTGAGGCGACGGGGATTGTCATGCCGGATACTCCAGCAGGGCGGGGAAGGCGGGGTGGATCGGGGCAAAACCGCCTACCCCCCCGATGCTCCCGATGGCCTCCCCGCTGTAGTTGAAGGAACTGAACCAGCCGCCAGCATCACTCACTACTTCGCCGCGATAGCCCCACGTGCCACTGAGATCCGTCGTCACATACAGCGTGGTGCGCTGGTCCGTCACGTCCGCGCTGATCAGCGCGTACTCGCCCTTGTCGGCGCCGTTTATGAACGGGCGCAGGACGATCAGGTGGAAATCGGTTCTCGCCGTGCCAGGAATTGAGCCGGTGGTGGGCAGGCCATCCGTGCTCATGGGCGTCCAGGTTGCCCCGTAGTCGAGCGTGTAGAAAAAATATACCCGCCCCGGATGTGCGCCCGTGCGATCCTGCAATTTTGTGACCACGCATCCGGTCCCGATGGCCTGCATCGGCTCGGAGAAGTAGCCGTTAAGGAGGCCGTAGTCATTGTAAGTTCCCGGCGGCGTGGGGTGCGCCACAGCGTCCCACGTCGCGCCGTCGTCTTCGGACAGAAAATAGCGCGGGCCAACAGCGTCCGAATGATGCACTTGGTACATGATGCTTGACGTGCCGCAGCGCGTGAACTGATCCCAGTTGCCGTAGCCTGCCGGCGACGCCAGCCAGCCGGAGTCAATGTCCGACAGGTGGCCGATGACGGACACGGTGTCCCAGTCATCTATGAGGCGCAATTCGGGGTCTTCATACTGGTC
>Ga0184618_10000213_pt1 | contig 13260 bp, 7 predicted proteins | sample PLM0_30_b1_FD_133159 | JGI IMG/M metagenome (GOLD analysis project Ga0184618, IMG submission 133159) | Groundwater sediment microbial communities from an aquifer in East River, Colorado, USA - PLM0_30_b1 | ecosystem: Environmental > Terrestrial > Soil > Riparian zone | place: USA: East River...
CGCGCCGCGACCAACACCTCGAACGCGCCTTCGCCCGAGAGGGCATTGACTCGACTGGCCGGGACGACTGGCATGGTGCACCTCCGAAACGAAAACGGCCGCTCCAGTGAGCGGCCGCGGGAAAGCGATCCCTTCAGAAATGCCAACGCCCGGACAAATAATGCCGCGGGCGAGTCGCTTTTTAGCCTTTGTTTAACGTGGCGGCAATACGCGGCAAAGCACCACGAGTCTTCAGTTGTACGGGTAGTCTACCCCTTCGGTCCCGACGGCGTCAAGGGTCGTCGGCCACCAAACGTTGACCGGTCTCCGTCCAAGGGCTATATCGCCTGCGTCGTGCGGTCGGAGGCATCATAGCGGAAGCATGGATCGTTTCGCTGGACGCAGGCGAGCCGGAGCGCGCCTGGGATCTTTTCATCGAGCGCTACCGTCGCCTGCTCTTTGGCGCGATCCGTCGCCACACAGCCGAATCCGACGAGGTCATGGACGTCTTCGCGCGCGTGTGCGAAGTGCTGCGCGAAGACGATTTTGCCCGGCTCCGTCGCTGCGCCGCCCGCTGGGAGCCCGACCGCCCACTCTCGACCTTCCTCTATACCGTCATTCACAACATCACGGTCGACTGGTTCCGTCATCGCGATGGTCGTTCCCGCCTGTCCAAAGCCGCCGCGGCGTTGCCTCCACTCCAGCAACGCATCTTCGAATACGTCTTCGTCGACGGACGATCGCACGTCGAGGCATACGAGCTGTTACGGTCTCGAGACGCGCCCGATCTCGCTTTCGGTGAATTCCTCGGCGAGCTGAGCGGTACATACCGGGCGGTTCGGCGCGGCCCGCGCGGCCAGATCGCGTCCCAGCTCGCCAAGCCACCGCCCCCGCCGGCCGACGCTCCCCCCGATCCGGCCGTTGCATCCGAGCAGCGCGTCTTCCTCGCCCGCGCGCTCGAGGCACTCCCGGCCGATGATCGACTCGCAGTCCAATTGTACGTCGTGGACGAGATGCCCGCAGATCAGGTGGCGCGCGTACTCGGATTCCCTAACGCGAAAACCGTCTATAACCGCGTGTATCGGGCGCTGGGTGCGATCCGCAGCCACCTGGCGCAGGCGGGCATTCGCGGCCCCGACCTGTGAATCCGCGGCGAGCAGATCAGCGCACCGTGTCCGTATCACGCCCGCGATGCTTCAAGCCATTCTGCGGAAGCGGCGCATGACCGCCCCCCACCCGGCCCCGGAACTCCTGGTGCCGTACGCCCTCGGCACAGACGATCCGCGGATTGCTCGTCACATCGCTGACTGCCCGACCTGCCGGATCGAAATCGAAACACTTCGTGAGGCCGCTGGACTACTCCGGGGCCCCGGCGTCCTTGAAAGCCACACTGAAACGGCCGACTGTCCGGACGAGCTCCTCGTCGCGGACTTCGTCGATGGCCGGCTCACGCCGCAGAACCGTGCGCCAGTTGTCGAACACCTGTTGACGTGCGCTCGTTGTCGCGCGCTTGTGAAAGCCATTAGCGATCTCGCCGCCCATGAAGTCACGCCTGTCGGGCAGGCACATCGTCAGAGGCTTCGCTGGACGCTTCCGGTCGGCCTTGCCGCGGCGGCCGTGCTCCTGTTGCTCTTGCTTCCGCGTGGCCACGACGACTCAACGCCCGGCCTTCGAGAGCCTACCCTCACCAGCACAATCGCGCCGTCGCCGATCACGCCTGCGCCTGGCGCCTCGGTCGCGCGCGTGGACAGCCTGGTCTGGTCCAACGTTCCGGGGGCAGAACGTTACCGAGTGCGCCTGTACGACGGCCAAGGGTCCGTGTTGTGGACCGTCGAGACCACAGACACCTCGGCCGCGCTCCCTGATTCGCTCAGACTGCAGCCGCGGGTTCCGTATTTCTGGCGGGTTGAGGCGCAGGCGGAGTGGATGCGATGGACAGCTTCTGACCTTGCATCGTTTCGAATCGATGCACGGCGATGATCACGGTGTCGCTGCCTTTCCTTCTTTTGGTTGCTCTGGCGCAATCGTCGACTGGACCCGGCGAGCTCCAAGCATTGGCGCGCGACGGTCCCGATTCGATCCTCGAAGCTCGCTCACGACAGCGACCGGACGACGCCCGGGAAGCGTTGCGAGGGTTACTCGAACAAGCGGCCTGGGGCGCGTCACTCGAGCCGGCGGACCGTCTTGCAACCGCATATGCACTGGCGTGGCGCGACTCCTTCCTCGTACGACAAGTAACCCGGTTTCGATCGCTGTCCATTGCTGACCGACGTGCGAAGGTTACAGCGGACAGTCTCCGGCGCGCGGGCAATGAGGCGCTCGGCAGGAGTGGGATTGACGCTGCGATGCGGGCGTGGCGGGAGAGCCTGCGCCGCTTTGAAGCGCTGCTCGACACCGCTGGAATTGCGGCTGCAGTCGGGAACATTGGCGCCGGGTTCTACATGGCGCAGGATTACGACAGTGCGGAGGTCTACCTCGGCCGGTCGCGTGACCTCGCCGAGCGCATCGGCGACTATCGTACGACCGGCAACGCGATCGGCACGCTGGGCAGCGTGAGCCAGGACCGCGGTGACCTGCGAAGAGCGAGTGAGCTGTACGCGCGCGCGGGCGCACTGCGCGAGCGAACCGGGGACACGCGCGGGATGGCGGCCGATCAGAACAACCTGGGCCTCGTCGCTCAAGAGTTGGGAGATCTGGTGGGCGCGCGCCGCGCGTTCGCGACTGCACTCGCCGCAAATCGAGCCGCCGATCGCACCGCCCCCGCCGCCACCAACCTCGTGAACCTCGCCAATGTCGCAAGCCTCGAGGGCGACTACGGTGAAGCCGCTCAACGCTATCGCGAAGCGCTCGCGATCTACAACGAGCATGGGAATCGGCTCGACGGCGCGTCAGTACTTCACAACCTCGGCCTACTCGCCATGCGGCGCGGCGATTACGCCGCCGCGGTCCGGGTGCTCATCGAGGCCGCCGGTATCTATCATCGCACCGGGCCTGTCGACGAGGAAATCGCCGCACGGGAAGATCTAGCCAGCGCCCGCGCCGCGGCGGGCGACCTGCAGGGCGCCCGGCTCGAATTGCAACGCGCCGAGAAGCTCGCCGGTCCAAACGGCGACGGCCTTGCCAGCCTCGCCCTGGGCCGAGCGGACCTCGCGACGCAGTTCAACCACCTTCCCGAAGCGGAGCGTCACTACGCACGCGCCGAGCGACTCGCGCGCGGCGCGGGAGACGACCCGACGCGCGCGGCGGCGCAGCAGGGGTTGGGGCTCGTCTGGCTCATGCGCGAGAATTACTCGCGCGCGCAGGCTGCCCTCGAGCTCGCCCTGCGCTCACAAGGCGGCGATCGGCGTGCGTCAGCCCTGACGCGCCTGCTGATCGGCTACACGCAACGCCTTCGGGGCGACACGGCCGCCGCGCGGCGCGTTCTCTTGCAGGCACGTGATACCCTCCACGCGCTCGGCGACGCTCCAGGCGAAGCGGCCGCTCTGGGCGCCATCGGCGACCTCGAGGCCCAAGCGGGTCTCCAGCTGACGGCGGAATCCCTGTACCAGCGTGGACTCGCACGCCTCGGTGCACGGGCGCCCGACATCGCATGGCAGCTGCACACTGGGCTTGCGAGAGCCCTACGAAGCTGCGGCGCGCTCGCCGCGGGGGCCGCGGAGCTCCGCGCGGCGATTGCGGAGATCGAACGTGTGTCGAGCGACCTATCGGTCGAGGCGCGCCGGGGGGCTTTCCTTGCCGACAAGTGGGAGCCGTACGTCGAGCTCGCCCTGGTCCAACGGACGCTCGGACACGCAGACTCGGCATTCGAGACGAGCGAGCGACTGCGCGCCAGGCAGATGCTCGATCTCCTTTCACGCGGACGTGTTGCACCGGCGGGCGAGGCGACGGGTGAGTTGGCGACCCGTGAGCAGGATATCCGCCGGCGGATCACCGAGCTGACGAGAGAGGTCGAGACTCCTGGCGCTACCGACCGGACGGAACGGGGCCCAGACCTCGCCGGCACGGCCGCCGGCGCGGCTCGCGAGGCTCTCGCCCAAGCGCAAGATGCATACGGTGAGCTCCTGACCGAGATGCGCGAGGCGAATCCGTCATATGCGGCCCTCGTACGCGGTGAAATCACTGCGACAAACGAAGTGCGGCGCGCACTCGGTCCGGACGACGCGCTCCTGGAATACCTCGTGGGCGACTCCACAACGATCGTCTTCGTCGTCACCGCCGACAGCGTCGCGTCCCTGGATCTCAACGTGCCACGCACGATCGTCGCAGGGCTCGTGGATTTCGCGCGGGGCACCCTCGGAAGCCCTCGCGAGGGCCCTGCTCGGCAGGCGTGGCGGGCGCCGATGCGGCGGCTGTTCCGCTACCTGATCGCGCCAGTGGATGCGAGCGGTCTCCTGGCCGGCAAACGGCGGCTGTTGATTGTCCCGCACGCGGAGCTGCATTACTTGCCCTTCGCGGCGCTCGTGCAGCCGGGAACACCAGAGCGTCTCCTGATCGAGCGCTATGTCATCGAGTACGTGCCGTCTGCGTCGGTGTGGCTCCGGTTGCGTAGCCGACCCATTCTCCCCACGCGGGGTGGTGTCCTGGCGTTCGCACCGCGCGCCGCGCAGCTGCCGGGCTCTATGGACGAGGTCGCCGCCATCGGGCGAATCCATCGTGCGCGCGCTCGCGTGTTGGTCGGAGCCGACGCAACCGAGCACGCATTCCGCGCCTTGGCCCCCGACCAGGACATCATCCATCTCGCCACCTACGGCGTGCTGAACAAGCACAACCCCCTCTTCTCCTACATCGAGCTCCGCGCCGGCGGCGGCGAGGATGGCCGACTCGAGGTCCACGAGGTGTTCGGGCTCAGGTTGAAGGCACGACTGCTCGTGCTGAGTGCCTGTCAGACTGGATTGGGCGCCGGTGCCCTCGCCGACGTTCCGCCGGGGGACGATTGGGTCGGTCTGTCGCAGGCATTTCTGTTTGCAGGCGCGTCCAACGTCCTGGCCACGTTATGGCCGGTCCAGGATCGAGCGACGGCCCGGTTGATGGAGCGGTTTTACACCGCGCTCGCCGAAGGGAAACCGGAGGCCGAGGCGCTGGCCGAAGCGCAGCGTGCAGCGCTAACGGCACGAGGGACAGAACACCCATTCTTCTGGGCAGGGTTCGCCCTGGTGACGGGCCGATGAAGCGCCCTGAGCAGCGCGGCACGACGCGTCCGTACCACGGTGCCATGATCTACGTGAGCAAGAGCGTGCGCGCCGGACTCATCATCGCGGTCATCAGCGTCCTGAGCTGGCTGGGCGGCTGCTCTGACGTTCCAACCTCAGCACCGCCGCCACCGCCACCACCGCCAGCCTCGCCACCAGCGACAATCGCGATCGTTTCGGATACAGCAACAGCGGCAGGCTTCGCCTCTGGACCCGTGGAGGCATCGGTTCAGCAAGCCGGCGCGGGCGACGAAGTCGTGTACGTCTCCTTGACGCCGGGCACGGCTCCCACCGGCGCCACCGCGACGATCCGTCGGTTGGGCGGCACTGCGTCCTTGGTCACGACGCTGTCGAATGGCGGCTTCGATCCGGTGTCGATCCAGGCGCAGACGAACGACTCGATCGAGGTCGCCGTCACGAACGCTGGCGGGGCCACCATCGGCGTCCTCCACCTGTCGGTTACGGCCCGGCGTCCCCCCATCGTCGTCCGGACCAATCCCCCGCACAAGAAGAACGACGTGCCACTGAACGCAGCGATCATCGTGGTGTTCAGCGAGCCGGTGGACAGCAGCACGGTGACCCCGACCTCGGTGCAACTCTTCCAAGGCACGACTCCGGTTGCTGGGACGGTCCGCTTCGTCGATGCGAGTCAGCTCGTGGCGGCGTTCGAGCCGTCACAACCACTGACTCCGGGCACGGATTATCGCCTGGTCGTGACGCAGGCGGTGCGAGACCTCGATGGAGAGAGGCTCGAGGCGGGCGTGACCGTCGATTTCAGGACGGGCAACTCCCTCACCGGCAGGGTCGCGACGGTATCGGTGTCGCCGTCTTCAGTCGGTGGACTCGTCCCCCTGGCCGAGGAGATCAGCGTCTCGGTGGACGACGCGACGGGCAACATGCTGCCCGGCGCCGTCGTGGAGTGGGCGAGCAGCGATACGAGCGTCGCAAACGTGTGGCCCTCCTCTGCACGCTCGGCGTGGGTGACCATGCGCACGACCGGGGTCGCGACGATCACAGCCACGAGCGAGGGCGTGTCCGGCACGGTTGTCTTTCGCAGCGACTCCCGGTCGGGCAGTATTCGGGTGACGACGGTAACCACAGGTGAAGACCTCGATCCCACGTACTACGTGCTCGACGACCCCTGGCCCGGCCTTACGCCGCAACTTCCGGCAAACGGGTCCGTCATCCTCCCCATTGCCTTCGCCCCCGGCGACGATGTGCTTTCGCTCCTGGACGTGGCTTCGAACTGCGCGGTCGTCGGGGGCGACGCGCAGACGGTGACTGTAAGCGCCGGAGACACGAGCGAGGTCGCGTTCGCCGTGACGTGCGTCGGCAACCTTCCCGGCCTGCGGGGGACGATCGCGACCACGGGCACCGACGTCGATCCAGACGGATACTGGCTGGAAGTCGTTGATCATTCCTGGTGCGCCAGGGTGCCCGTCAACGGCTCTTTCACATGCTCCGGCGTGACGCCTGGTACGTACGAGGTTCAGCTCAATGGTGTCGCGGCGAACTGCACGGTCATGGGGGCCAACCGACAGACTGTGACGGTTGCGCGGGGCGCCACGGCCGACGTGGCGTTCGCCGTCATGTGCGGCAGCACGCCGAGCCTGCGCGTGACGATTGCGACCACGGGCGTGGGCCTCCCTACCGGGGACCGAGTCAACGTTGCAGGCTTCGGGTGGCAGAACGCGCCGGTAAACGGCTCGGTCGCCTTCTACTCGATCCCGCCCGGCGAGTATTCGGTCGAGCTCCAGGACATCGCGTCGAACTGCACGCTCTCCGGAGCGACCGCGCGGGCGGTCACTGTCACCGACGGTGCGACGGTTGAGCTTAGCTTTGCGGTCACCTGCAGCAGCACCACAGTGGGAAATATTCGGGTGACGACGCGGACCACGGGTGACGACATCGATCCGAATGGGTACCGCGTGAACGACCCAACCGACCGCGAGGGCTATCCCATTCTTCTTCCGGCAAACGGGTCCGTCTTGATCGACGACGTCCTGCCCGGCGACGCGTGGTTGGGCATCTGGGACGTGGCTTCTAACTGCGCGGTCGTCGGACCCAACGACCAGGCCGTGCCCGTCAATGCGGGAGCCACGAGCGAGGTCACCTTCGCCGTAACGTGCGCCGGCAACCTGCCCAGCATCCGCGTGACGATCGCGACCACTGGCACGGACATCGATCCGGATGGCTACGATCTGTACTTTCAGGGCGCTCACATATCGTGCGGAACGGTCTCCTTGGGTTGCCCCCCTTCGGTGCCCGTGAACGGAGTCTTCACGCTCTCCGGTCTGAATCCGTTCGAGCCGTACGAAGTCGTGCTCTGGGATGTCGCCCCGAACTGCGCGGTCAGCGGCGACAATGATCGGAACGTGACGGTTACGAAGGGCGCCACGGTCGACGTCATGTTTGCCATAACCTGCAGCAGCAACGCCGTGACCGGCAGTATTCAAGTGACGACGGAAACCACGGGCGAGTACATCCCCAACTGGGAGTTCTTACAGGTGGAGTTCCAGGGGATCCATTACCAGCTACCGGCAAATGGGGCTTACCTCTTCACTGGTGTCCCCACGGGTGACTACCCGATCAAGGTCAACGTCCTCGTCGCCGCACCGGCCGCGACCTGCGCGGTCAGCCCGCCCAACCCGCGCACTGTGACGGTCGCCGCTGATACCACGGTCGCCGTAGTGTTCCCCGTAACGTGCCGATTCTGATCGACAGCCGCGCGGTCAGCGCGGAGCCTACTCGGTCGACGTCGCGTCGAACTGCTCGGTCAGTGGGGGTCACCCGAAAGGCGGTGGCCGTCAAGGCCGCGGCGGCCGAGTTGACATACGCTGTCACGTGCTCCAGCGTCGCGAACGGCAGCATTCGAGTGACGACGGTTACGATCGGCGCCACGGCCGATGCGGTGTTTGCGGTTACGTGCGCTCGGGGGACCGAGTGATGACCTCGCGGGTGTGGACACGCGTGTTCGCGTGCGCGATCGGAATAGTTGCGGCGGCTTGCACCGATGCGAATGCACCATCCTCGCGAGCTGTGCAGCTGGCCTTTACGATGCAGCCCAGCAATGCTACGGCGGGGGTTGCGATCGATCCGGGCGTCACCGTGGCAATTCAAAATGAGTCCGGTGACCTGGTGCCTGATGCCACCAACGTCGTCACCGTGGCGATCGAAACAAACGCTGGCGGTGGCACGATGACGGGGACGCTGAGTGTGACGGCGATGAACGGCGTCGCAACCTTCACTAACCTGCGCATCGACAAGGCCGGTGCGGGCTACACGCTGAAGGCGGCGGCGACCAAGCTCACCGGTACGACGAGCAATCGGTTCACGATCGCGGCCGGTCTCGCCACGCGACTCGCATTCACCGTACAGCCGAGCAATGCGGTGGGGGACTCCACGATCACGCCGCCGATCCAGGTCGCTGCCCAGGACTCCTTCGGCAATCTCGTGGCCGCGTTCGGGGACAGCGTGACCTTGGCGCTCGCCGGCAATCCGCCAGCGGGGGCTCTCTCAGGGACTACTGTCGTGGCGGCGGTCGGCGGCGTCGCGGCGTTCAGCGATCTCTCGATCGCCTCGACGAGCACATCGTACACGCTCACCGCCAGTGCCGGAGAGCTCGCGAGTGTCAGCAGCGTCCCCTTTGCGATCACAACGCCACCGGGGTCGCTGCACATCACCACTGCGACCACGGGGGTTTCCTTCCCCGCCGGATACGGCCTGTGCCTTGATCCTTACGACTCTGGCGATGGCGACTCCTGCACCACGTCTGGAGCAGTCGGTGTGAACAGCGGGGTATCCCTGTCGGTGGCGCGCGGCACCCACGTCGTGGAACTGACCGCGGCCGCCAATTGCACGGTGAGCGACGGCGGCTCGCGCACGGTCGATGTCGGAGCCGCCACCGATGTGTCGTTTGCGATCACATGCGTCGCGGCCGGAGCCGTGCGCGTTGGGATGGCGAGTACCGGGATCGATGTCCCGGGTGGCTATTTGGTCTGCTTCGACCAATCCGGAACCTCGTGCGCTTCGGGCGGGGCCGTGGTTCCCGCGAACGGTACGGTGACCTTCCCCGTCGTGATCGCGGGCACCCACACCGTGACGCTCACCAGTTGGGCCGGGAACTGCACGGTCAGCGGCGCGACAACCCGCACCCTGATCGTCCCGCAAGACGGCACCGTGGACGTCAGCTTCAGTGTCGGCTGCGTGGAGGTCGAGCGGATCGCATACTCGTATAACGGAACGATTGTCGTCAGGCGCGTGGACGCTACGGCTACGTACTCCCCTGGGATTACCGCGGGATTCGCTCCGGCGTGGTCGCCCAACGGCACCAGGCTCGCCTACGAATGCGGCCAGGACATCTGCGCGATCAACGCCGACGGGACAGGCTTCGCGCGGCTCACCGTGGATGGGGCAGGCAATCACCACCCGACCTGGTCGCCCGACGGCTCGAAGATCGCCTTCGCCGCGACGCATGCCAGCGTGACTGAGCTCTACGTGATGGCGGCGAACGGCTCCGGGGCCACTCGACGGACCCAGGGCGTGGGATTCGTGGGAAGTCCGGCGTGGTCCCCGGACGGAACGATGATTGCCTTCGACTGCCGCGTGGACGCCGGCAATGACGACCTATGCTCTGTGAACGCGGACGGGACCGGGTTCGCACGCCTCACGACGGATCCGGCGCGCGACTATGGCGCGGCCTGGAAGCCGGACGGCTCGACGCTGGCGTTCGCCACGATGCGCTATGGGTCCGACGAGATCGCGCTGCTGAGCGCGACGAGCGGTACCGTGACGCGCATCGGCACTGGGCTCCCCGGATTCGCACCCAGTTGGTCGCCCGATGGCACCCAGCTCGCGTTCGTGCAACTGCTCCAAAGGGACTACGACGGCGATTGGTACATCATCTCGGTAATCTCGACAGCGAATGCGGATGGCTCCGGCGTCCGTACTCTCAACGACGGCGACCAGCCGACGTGGAAGCCACATCTATGAACGGTCGCGCGGTGACGCGCGGCTGCATGCGTCTGATCCATCTTCTCACTGAGGCAGGCACCATGTTCAAGCGTATGCTCCTGCTCGGCACGGCCGTGCTCGTTGCGGCGGCCTGCAGTATCGACCGGGCACACCCTACCGACGCGTCCGTGGCTGCCAACACGAGCGTGGCTTTCTCCGCAGTCAAGTTCTGGGACGCTGGCGCAACGGTTAGTTGGAACCAGTTCGCGACCGACCTCGCACAAGCGGCGCCAGCGCCCGGGATCAACGCGATTCGCCTGTACACGTATCTCTCGCTCGCTCAGTTCCGCGCTGCCGAGGCGGCACAGGCCGCCCCGGGCGCGCATCCACCGATCGCCGCGGCCATTGGTGGCGCTTCGGTCGCCGTGCTGAGCTCGTTCTTCCCCGGCAGCGTCACCCAGCTCGAAGCCGCGCTCGACGCCCAGGAGGCTTCCGACCCGTGGCCCGGCGCCAAGCACGCGGATTTCGCCGCGGGCGAAGCGACCGGTCGGGCGGTCGGAGCGCGCGTGCTCACTTTCGCGCAGAGCGACCTCGTTGGGCTCACGAATCCACTGGATCCGCCCATCGGACCGCCACCCGTCGGACCTGGCAATTGGATCTACGCTCCTCCTCCCTTAATCGCCCGCGGCAACCTCAGCGCGCGTCCCTTCTTTCTGACGTCCCAGGATCAGCTGCGGTCGCCTCCGCCACCCGCATTTGGAAGCCCCGCTTTCAATGAAGCGCTCGCCGAGGTTCGTCACATCTCGGATACCCGGACCCAAGAGCAGATCGACATCGCGAACTACTGGAACGTGAACCAGTCGCCGCGGTCGCAAGCTGCCTTCATGGGAATCGCGCGGGAGCTGATCGTTTCGCACCACCGCTCCGACGCGGAGGCCGCACGGATCTTGTTCGTCATGAGCGCGGCAGGCTTCGACGCGCTCATCGGATGCTTCGATGCCAAGTACCACTACTGGTTCATCCGGCCCCCGCAGGCAGACGCGGGTATCCACACTGTGTTCCCGACGCCGCAGCACCCGTCGTACCCGTCCGCTCACTCCTGTTTCTCGGGTGCGTTTAGTGCCGTTCTCGCTGACGAATTCCCAAGCGAGGGTGCTCGAATGGAAGCCGTCGCCCAAGAGGCGAGCCTGTCGCGTCTCTACGCAGGAATTCACTATCGATTCGACATGGTGGCGGGGCTCGAGCTGGGCCGTCGCGCGGCGGCGCTCGCGCTTGCCGCGGACCTCGACCAGGTCGCTCCGGGCACCAAGTAGTTACGACGTAGCGGGAGTGAAACTGGTCAAGCGCGGTCCGTATCGATCTGCGCCCGCTGTAGCACGCCCGAGTAATCGACGTAGATCGTCTTCGTCTCGGAGTAGAAGTCGTAGACTTCCCATCCCCCTTCGCGGTGGCCGTTGCCGGTCTGCTTCACGCCGCCGAAGGGGAGATGGGCCTCGGCGCCGATCGTCGGCGCGTTGACGTAGGTGATGCCTGTATCGAGGTCGGTCATGGCCTGGAACGCGCCGTTGATGTCGCGCGTGTACAGCGAGCTCGAGAGCCCGTACTTCACGTCGTTATTGACGCGGATGGCCTCGGTCAGGTCCTTCGCCTTGAGGACCGCGAGCACAGGGCCGAAAATCTCCTCCTGCTCGACGCGCATCCCGGGCTGCACGCCGGTGAGCACCGTGGGCTCGTAGAACCAGCCGCACTCGAGCCGCTTGTCGCCCTGCGGAATGCGCCCCCCGAGCGCGACGCTGGCGCCTTCTTTTCTTGCGATATCGACGTACTCGGCCACCTTCTGCCGCGCCTCTTCGTGGATCAGCGGCCCGACCTCGGTCTTGTCGTCGAGGCCCGGGCCGAGCCGCAGCTTGGCCGCGCGATCGGTCAACATCTGCACGAACTTGTCGTGGATCTTGTCGTGCAGGATGAGCCGGCTGGTGGCAGTGCAGCGCTGTCCTGTCGTGCCGAACGCGCCCCACACCACCCCGTCGAGCGCGAGATCCAGGTCGGCATCGTCCATCACGATCATGGCGTTCTTCCCGCCCATTTCGAGCGACAGCCGCTTGTGCATCTTGCCGCAGGTCGCGCCGATCGCGGAGCCCGTTTCGGTCGAGCCGGTGAACGAGATCACCGGCACCTCGGGGTGCTCGACCAGCGCGCGACCCACCACCGAGCCCTGCCCGTGGATGAGCTGTACGACCTCCGGAGGCAGGCCCGCCTCGAGCAGTACCTCGACGAGCAGATGCGCCGTGTGCGGCACGTCCTCGGCGGGTTTGAAAATCACGGCGTTCCCGCACAGCAGGGCGGGAAACATTTTCCAGGTGGGAATCGCGAGCGGGAAGTTGAATGGCGTGATGAGTCCCGCGATCCCGATCGGCCGGCGATAGCTCATCGCCCATTTGTTGCGCAGCTCCGAAGGGACCACGCGCCCGAATAGCCGGCGCCCCTCGGTCGCCGCATAGAACGCCGTGTCGATCCCTTCCTGAACGTCGCCTCCCGTCTCGGCGACCACTTTCCCCATTTCGCGCGTCATGGCGCGCGCGATCGCATCCTTGCGCTCAACCAGCAACTGGCCGACGCGTTGCAGCACCTGCCCGCGAATCGGCGCCGGTGTTTTGGACCACTGCGCAAACCCGCGCTTCGCCGATGCGACGGCGCGCTTCAGGTCGTCAGGCCCCGACCGCGGGAACCGGCCGATGACGTCGTTCCAGTCAGCCGGGTTGCGATTCTCGAAGTACTCACCCGTCGAGGGACTGACCCAATCGCCGGCGATGAAGTTTTTGAATTCAGGAGGTGGCGCCATGGCTTTCACGGTTCGGGACAGAAGAAAGGAACGGGAGTCTTACCGTACAGGCGCGGCAACAGTTGGCGACCGGCCAATCCGAGACCCCAAATGATCAGGATGATCGACAGCATATGCGCAATACCAAGCCGCCGCTTCCACGAGGTCAGCGCGCTCCAGACCCCGGCGATCGTGACCGTCGTCGCGCCAATAAGATAGAAGACGAGCTTGAGTCCGCAGGCGTGCGAGTACGGCCAGACGAGCATGCCGACGCCGAGCACGAGACCGAGACCCACGCGCAGCCACGTCGTGAGCCAC
>Ga0184618_10000214_pt1 | contig 13251 bp, 10 predicted proteins | sample PLM0_30_b1_FD_133159 | JGI IMG/M metagenome (GOLD analysis project Ga0184618, IMG submission 133159) | Groundwater sediment microbial communities from an aquifer in East River, Colorado, USA - PLM0_30_b1 | ecosystem: Environmental > Terrestrial > Soil > Riparian zone | place: USA: East River...
AGGGGGTTCCAAGAAATGCGTATCCGCCTGCTGTTGATCGCTTCCGTTCTATGCGTCGCAGCTTACGGCTGCGAGACGACGCCCACTGACCCCAAAGCCGCGGCCGAGCCGCGCGAGGAACCCACCTACACTACCGGCAGCAAGCTACCGTCGTCCGGCTCTGCCGCTGTTCACGGAGCCAGCCGGGGCGCGTGGGAAGACGAGCGCCGAAACTCCCCCGGCAGCATGGGCCCCATGGGGAAATGACGCCCCATGGCCTTGCTCAGTGCGTGTCGAACACGCCCTGGTATTGGGAGAGCGTTTGCATGACGGCATTGGCTTCCTCTTCGGTCGGATTGCGCGGGTCGGCGGCGGGCGACGGGCTGCCGAAGCGCATCAGGCAGGCCATCAGCAGCAGCCGGGCTTTCGTCGCCGTCAAATTCCGCCCGCCGATGAAAACGCCCTGCGGTGCGGTAAAGCCCTCGTTATTGCCGCGCCCGACGATGGCCACCGGCATGCCGGCGTAAACGGCGGATCTCAATATTCGCGTGCGCGTTGCGGAAGTTATCGTCCCGAAGGGAGCGTGCCCTTCGAGAACGAACCCGGAGAGCGGGTAGCGCTCGAGGTTCCTGCTGATCAGCGCGAGCAGGTCGACGCCGTCATCGAGGTCCTCGCTGATCCTCTCCGCGGAGTAGTTGGCGTCCTTGACTATCGCTACCTTGGGAATGGCGCTGCCCAGCAGCTCGCCCGCCTCATTCTTGATCGCGACCGGAATCATGGTGACGTTGTCTCCGGCGCGGTTTACGCCGAGCACTCTGGCCGGAAGGCGTGCGATGTTCACCTGCGACTGGTACGTGTGCCGCCGCGCCGGTAGGTAGGTGAGCGTCGGCGGCCCTTCATGGCCGACAGCGCCGACGATGCCGCCGTGCCCGCCGGTGACGGTGTAGCCGCCGGGCCTCGCATCGGCCTTTTGCACGTCCCGGGCGGAGAAAATCCGCTGATCCTGGATCAGGACGACACCGACGCGGTTGTTGCCCGACTCGTCTGCCCAGACGCGCGAGACGATGAATTCGGTCGAGTCCGCCAGGTTCTTGTCGCCATCGTTGCTGATCATGCCGTGCGGCCGCTGGGAAGCGTTGCCGCAGATCGGCAGCGTCGTGTCGATCAGCAGATTGAGCCAGTACACCGTCTCTTCGATTCGCGGGCTGCCCTGCGTCCAGATGGCGCCGGCGTACTTTCCGCCTGCGAGGATGCGTTGCACCGAATTGGTGATCGTCGCCAGCGCCGGGCGCGGCGGCGAGGCGGCGAGGTGCTTGGGGCGGTAGGGGAAAAAATGCTCGCCCGGCACTTCAGGAGGCTCGCCCTTCGTATAGCCCCCGGGAGGCGTCACCCGGTAGAAGTCGACGTCGGCGCGGGACGAGATGACACTCGCCAGCCCCTTTCCATCGATGCCGAGCCTGTCGATCTCCTCGAGCAAGCGCGCGCCATCCGGATAGAACGGCTGCCTCGCGTGAGACGCCGGGGCGTTCGGCGCGGCGCAGTCTTCGTCCCAGGGGCGTCCGTCGGCCTGCACGGCCATGTAAGGCAAGGGATAGAGGCCGTCATCCGGGCGCAAGATGATCTCGTATGCCGGCACATCGGACTCGCTTCGCCGCTCGCGATGAAAATCGCCTGCGCGATCCACATAGCCGTCCGGCGGCCCGTATAGCTCGGCGGCGTCGCGTTCCAGCGGGTGGGCGCTGAACTGCTCCACGTACACCGTCACCGGGGCGGCGAGGCGCTGCGCTCTCAGCGCGTCGAAGCGCAGACGAGCCCCGCTTGCGTCTTCGAGGAGGTGCAGCCCGCGCTTTTCGCGCGCCTTGTTGCTCGTCACCAGCGGCGGCGAGCTCGAGATGGTGGCGTTCGATCCGGAAATGTGGGCAATGCGCGGCTTGCTGTTCATGCTATCGCGAGCGCCGGGCCGAGGCGCTCCGACGAGCACTTTATCTGAAAAAAGCCCCGCCGTTGCGGGCGTCAGGCGCGCCCGTTGAATGCAGCAGCCAATTCCGAAACCTGGAAGCCGCTGGTAAAGTCCAGGTCATGCTCGGCGGCATCGGGTACTGACTCGATCAGGCCCAGCGTAAACAGTTCTGCGAGCCATTCAACGATCTGGGGCTCGGAATAACAGCGCAAGAGGGCTCTAAGGACATCGGAATGGGTCTCGGCGGTAATGACACGCAGGATTCGCCGGTACTGCACCGGCAGGCCGGAATTCCGGTCCTCAAATGCTGCGCTGCCTGCCTCGGTACGTCGGAAGATTCGCGCGCTCGTACTCATGCCGCCATTGTCGAGGCGCGGACTGCGGTCGGTAGTGGAAGAATTAACAGTTCAAACTTTCTGACAATGCGGTGTCGGGCCCTGATCACTTTTCCTCGTGCTTTAGCTGTTTTTTGTCGTGCTTTGGCTGTTTGTGCTTCCTGTCGAGGCGCCGCACTTTGAGCGCCTCGCGCTTTTTATTCTCGACTTTCGCTGCGCGTTCCTGCGCCAGCTTGCGCCGGTTTTCGCGCAGCTCGGGAAGCCGTTGCTGGATCTCCTGGTAGCGCCGCGTGACCCTTTCCTCGTGGCGGGTCGGCCGGAAATGTGCCGGGATGCTCGCCAGCACGCGCGGCCGCTCCGTGCGCCGTAGGCCCGCGAACCCGGCCCGGCCGGGCACGACATCGACGCGTCCCTGCGCTGTCTGCAGGTAAGTGCGGCCCTGATTCACCTTGTCATAAGTGCCAGGCTCGCCCAGCCGGCTGCCCGCGGGAATATGGAACGGCTCATGGTCGGTGCCGCGCACGCCGATGGTGACGGTTGGCGTGCGCACCTGGTAGTTGTTCCGGCCGAACCTGGCGATCCAGCCGGTGATCGAGCGGAAACTGCCTTCGAGGAGGCCGATGGTCACGGCGTCGGACTCGTCGCCCTGTGCGCGGAACTTAGCGATACGCATCCTGGTCCCCGGCCGCACGGCGATAAAGCCGCCGTCCTCCATGCGCAGGTGCACCTCGCCGTTCGGTCCCGTGGCGATCGACTCGCCCTCGAAGATGGAATCCTCAGTGAACGGGCGCCGCATCGTCATGGCGCGGTCGAAAAAGCGCACGTCGCCTTCGACCAGCTCGACCTTGCCCGCGAGGACCGGCGTGGCCTGCCCGCCCGCAGTTTGCGCGAACCCGGGCGACAGAAAAGCGCACCCTGCGAGCAGCAGTCCCAAATGAAACGCCCCGACGGCTCTCGCGGTCGGGGCGTTTCGCACTGCTTAGGCAGCCGGCCTAGATACTGGCCGAACTCCTGAACCTGCGGGTCGATCCGTCGGTAGAGTCCTGCCGGCCGGTGTTGCCTTGGTTATCTCTCACGGGATCACCTCCTTTCGAAATTGCCAGCCTCCAGTGTAGCAAAACGCTTTCAGTCCGGAATGTTTGGGTTAATCTCGGCGGCAATGAACGATAGCCAAACTTCCTCGAGGGGCGAAGCCGAATCGCTGTACGCCTGCGTGAGGCTCGGCGCCGCGCTGCTGCTCATGACCATCGGCGGCGCGGCCATGTACGGCGTCGTCGTCGCGCTGCCGGCCCTGCAGGCGGAATTCGGCGTCTCGCGGGCGGACGCGTCGCTGCCGTACACGCTGACGATGGTCGGCTTCGGCGTCGGCGGCATCCTGATGGGCCGGCTCGCGGACCGCTTCGGCGTCATCGTTCCAGTGGTGATCGGGGCGCTCAGCCTCAGCGCCGGCTTCCTCCTTTGCGGCATGTCGGTCACGCTGTGGCAGTTCAGCCTCGCGCACGGACTGCTCGCCGGCCTGCTCGGCTGCGCCGCGACTTTCGCCCCCCTCGTTGCCGACGCCTCGATGTGGTTCACGCGCCACCGCGGGATGGCGGTGGCGATCTGCGCGAGCGGCAACTACCTCGCGGGAGCGGTCTGGCCCCCGGTGCTGCAGCACTTCTTCGAAACCGCGGGCTGGCGCGCAACGTATATCGGGCTCGGCGCGTTTTGCCTGGCGACGATGCTGCCGCTCGGGTTACTGCTGCGAAAACGCCCGCCTTTACCGGGTCAGGCGAGCCCGGGCGCCACTGCAAATCGCCCGGATCGGCCGTTGGGCCTGACGCCGAACGCGTTGCTCGCGCTCCTCTCGGTCGCCGGGCTGGCGTGCTGTGTCGCCATGTCCATGCCGCAGGTCCACATCGTCGCCTATTGCGGCGACCTCGGCTACGGCGCCGCGCGCGGCGCCGAGATGCTGGCGGTCATGCTCGGCTTCGGCATCGTCAGCCGGCTCGCCTCGGGCTGGATCTGCGACCGGATCGGCGGCCTGCGCACGCTGCTGCTCGGCTCGGTGCTGCAGGGCATCGCGCTGGTGCTGTTCCTGCCCTTCGACGGGCTCGCCTCGCTGTACGTCGTCTCCGCCCTGTTCGGCCTGTTCCAGGGCGGCCTGGTGCCTTCCTACGCGATCATCGTGCGCGAGTATTTCAAGCCCGCCGAGGCCGGCGCGCGCCTCGGCGTGGTGCTGCTGGCGACGCTGCTCGGCATGGCCGCCGGCGGATGGGCGTCGGGCGCGATCTTCGATCTCACCGGCTCCTACCGTGCGGCCTTCGTCCACGGCATCGCCTGGAACCTCCTCAACTTGACGATCGCCTTCTGGCTGCTCCTGCGCGCTCAGCGAGCGAACGAAATGCGCCCTTCCTGGACGGCGTGACAGGCCACCGCGTCGATGAGCTCGGGCCGCTCGCGCCGGCAGCGCTCGTCGGCGTGTGGGCAGCGCGGATGGAAGCTGCAACCCGGCGGCGGCGCGAGCGGATTGGGAACTTCGCCCGCCACAGGGGTGCGCGGCTCGCCGGTGCGCTCGATTTGCGGGACTGCCTCGAGCAGCATGCGCGTATAGGGATGGCGCGGATGCGAGAACAGCTCGCCGGCGGGCGCGAGCTCGACCAGGCGGCCGAGATACATCACGCCGACGCGGTCCGCGATCTGCGATACGACGGCCAGGTTGTGCGAGATGAAGACGTAGGTCAGCGCAAGCCGGCGCTGCAGCTCGGCCATCAGGTTGAGGATCTGCGCCTGCACCGACACGTCCAGCGCCGAGGTCGGCTCGTCGCAGATGAGCAGATCGGGCTCGCCCGACAGCGCGCGCGCGATCGAGATGCGCTGGCGCTGGCCGCCGGAGAACTCGTGGGGATACTTTTCGCCGTCGTCGGCCGATAGCCCGACTTGCGCGAGAAGCTGCACGACGCGTCCACCCACCTCCGCCTTGCGCGCAAGTCGAAGCACCCGAATCGGCTCGGCGACGATGTCGCGCACGCGCCAGCGCGGATTCAGGCTCGCATAAGGCGACTGGAAGATCATCTGCCTGCGCTGGCCGCGGAACTCGATGCGCCCGTCGCTCGGCGCATCGAGCCCGACCATCAGGCGCGCGACGGTCGACTTGCCGCAACCCGACTCGCCGACCAGCGCCAGGGTTTCGCCGTGGCGCACTTCGAGCGTCAAGCCGTCCACCGCGCGCAGCAGCCGCCTGCCCTCGCCTTCGAGCACGCGGTCGAGCCAGGGGCGCGAGACGTCGAAGTCGCGCGAGACCGCCTTAACGCTGAGCAACGGCGCTCGCATGCAGCCAGCAGGCGGCCTGGCCCTCTTCAGCCGGCATCAGCTCGGGACGCGAGCTCAGGCAGCGCTCGAAGCGCTTGGCGCAGCGCGGGTGAAACGGGCAGCCGCGCGGGATCGCGTCGAGGCGCGGCATCGCGCCCTCGATCTGCGCGAGGCGCGAGCGCCCCGCGCCTGCCGCGATGCGCGGAATGGAAGCCATCAGCCCCGCGGTATAGGGGTGCCGCGGCGCATGCAGCACGTCGCGGACCGCGCCGATCTCGACGATGCGGCCCGCATACATGACCGCGACGCGGTCGGCGGTCTCGGCGATGACCCCCATGTCGTGCGTGATCAGCATTACTGCCGCGCCCCGCTCGCGTGCGACGCGTTTGATGAGCGCGATGATCTGCGCCTGCATCGACACGTCGAGCGCAGTGGTCGGCTCGTCGGCGATCAGCAGGATCGGCTCCGCGGCGAGCGCCAGCGCGATGACCACGCGCTGGCGCATGCCGCCGGAGAACTGGTGCGGGTAATGGTGCAAGCGCGCCTGCGGAGCCGGAATGCCGACTTCGCTGAGCAGCGCCAATGCTCGCTGTCGCAGCTCCTTTCCCGCCAGCCCGAGATGCGTGCGGATCGTCTCCTCGAGCTGCTCGCCGATCGTGTAGAGCGGATTGAGCGAGCCGAGCGGATCCTGGAACACGACGCCGATGCGCCGGCCGCGGATGGCGCGCAGCGCTGCGTGCGGCAGCTGGTCGATGCGCCGCCCTTCGAGCCAGACTTCGCCCGCGGCGAGGCGCCCCGGCGGCTCGAGCAGCCCCATGATGGCGAGGCCGGTGAGCGACTTGCCGGCGCCCGACTCTCCCACCACGCCGAGCACTTCGCCGCGCGCCACGCAGAACGACACGTCATCGACCGCGACCAGCGTGCCGCGCCGCGTGCGGAACTCGACTCTCAGGTTCTTCGCCTGAAGAATCATCGCAGCTTCGGGTTCAGGGCATCGCGCAGCCAGTCGCCCAGCAGGTTGACCGACAGCACCAGAGTGACGAGCGCGACGCCAGGGAACACGGTGATCCACCATTCGCCCGAGAACAGGAAGTCGTTGCCGACGCGGATCAGGGTGCCGAGCGAGGGACGGGTCGGCGGCAGGCCCACGCCGAGGAAGGAAAGCGTCGCCTCGGTGATGATGGCGGTGGCAATCTGGATGGTGCCGATCACCAGCACCGGGCCCATGACGTTCGGCAGCACGTGCAGCAGCATGATGGCGAGCGGCCGCCTGCCGATCACGCGGGCCGCCTGCACATACTCCTTCTCCTTCTCCACCATGGTCGAGCCGCGCACCGTGCGCGCGTACTGTACCCAGGCCGAGAGGCCGATGGCGATGATCAGCACGGGCACGGCGATCGCATCCTGCGCCCCGGCAGGCAGCGCGATGCGCGCCACGCCGTCGATCAGCAGCGCGATCAGGATCGCCGGGAAGGACAGCTGGACGTCGGCGATGCGCATCACCAGCGCATCGAGCCATCCTCCGCAGTAGCCGGCCGCGAGCCCGAGCGAGACGCCCAGGACGAGCGCGAAGCACACCGCCGCCAGCCCGACGCCGAGCGAGATGCGCGCGCCATGCAGAATGGCCGACAGCAGGTCGCGTCCCTGGTCGTCGCTTCCCAGGAAATAGCCCGCCGACCCGCCGTCGAGCCAGGCCGGTGGCCGGAACGCCTGGTTGAGATCGAGGGCGGCGGGATTGAACGGGTCTTGCGGCGCTATCCAGGGCGCGGCAAGCGCGGCGCCGACGCAAGCCAGCGTCACCAGCGCCGCGGCGACGGCGACCGGGGATCTGCGGAAGCGCCAGGCGAGGTCGTGCTCCCAGAGCCGCAGCCAGGCGAGACGAAGGATCAGTCCACCCTCGTGAAGCGCGCTTCCGGCCGGTCGTCGGCGCGGTGCACCGTCGAGACGTTCTTCTTCATGGCCCAGGGCCGCAGCTGGTGGTGCAGCGGGACGTAGTAGGCGTTGTCGCGCGTCGCGACGAGCGCCTCGCGCAGCAGAGCGTCGCGCTTCCTGAGATCGGTCGTGATCTTGATGGCGTCGATCATCGCATCGAGCCGCGGGTCGCTCACGCGTCCGCAGTTGAAGCTGCCGTCCGCGCCCGTGGTCTGGGTGCGCACCAGCGACTGCAGCGTATAGAGCGCATCGAAGGTCGCCACGCCCCAGCCGAGCATGTAGGCGCTGGTGTCGTGCTTCAGGATCTTGGGGATGAAAGTCGCGAACGGCATGGCGTTGAGCTTCACGCTGAGGCCAACGCGCGCCCACATGCCGACCAGCGCCTGGCAGATCTCCTCGTCGTTCACATAGCGGTTGTTCGGGCAGTCGAGCGTGAACTCGAAACCGTTGGGGTAGCCAGCCTCGGCGAGCAGTTTCTTCGCGCCGCTCACGTCGTACGGCCAGGGCTGGTCGAGCTCCTTGGAGTGCCCGTGCACGCCGGGGGCCACCATCAGGCCGGCAGGAATCGACAGGCCGCGCATGGTGACGCGCTTGATCGCCTCGCGGTCCACCGCCATGTTCAGAGCCCGCCGTACTCTGGCGTCCTTGAACGGGTTCCTGCCCTTGACGCTCGAGAACAGCAGCTCGTCGTTATGCTGATCCAGGCCGATGAAGATGGTGCGCACCTCGTGGCCGTCGATGACCTTGAGCCTGTCGTTCCTGCGCAGCCGCTCGACGTCCTGCGTCGGCAGGTCGGTCACCATGTCGACGTCCCCCGAAAGCAGCGCCGCGACGCGGGTGGCGTCGGCCTTGATCGGCAGGTAAGCGAAGTCGCTGATGTTGCCGTCGTGCTTGCCCCACCAGTTCTTGTTGACAGTGAAGAGCACCTGCTTGTCCGGCTCCCACCCCTTCAGAACGTAGGGGCCGGTGCCGTTCGCGTTGCGCGAGGCATACGTCTCCTCGCGCGACTTGTAGTCCTGGATGTTCTGCGAGCGGTTCTTCTCCGCCCAGGATTTGCTCATGATGCGGAAATCGATGATGTTCCTCAGCAGGATCGGATGCGGCCCGGCGAGGATGAAATCGACCGTGTAATCGTCGATCTTCCTCACCTCGCTCACCCCGGCGACGTAGATCTGCATCGTGCCCTGCGGCTGGCGGATGCGACCGAACGAGAACACCACGTCATCGGCCGTGAACGGCGAGCCGTCGTGGAACTGCACGCCCTTTCTCAGGCTGAAGCGCCAATGCGTCGGAGAGATCTCCTGCCAGCTCGTGGCGAGCGCCGGCTCGACGTTGTAGTTGCGGTCGTAGCGCGTCAGCCCCTCGTAGACGTGCATCGTCATGGTGTTCGTCGTGGCATGGTTCTGCGAATGCGGGTCGAAGGTGAGGATGTCGTTCTGCGCCGCCCAGCGCAGGTTGGCGGCCTGGGCGGAGGCGCCGAGCAGCAAGGAAACGAGTAGCAGGAAGAATCTCATGGGCTATTCCCTTATGCAGGCTGAATGCGAAGCCGCGGATCGACCGCGTAGTACAGCAGGTCGACGACCAGATTGATGACCACGAAAAACAGCGCCGCCAGGCACAGGTAGGCCGCCATCACCGGGACGTCGGCGAAATTCACCGCCTGGATGAACAGCAGCCCGAGCCCCGGCCACTGGAACACCGTTTCCGTGATGATGGCGAAGGCGATGATCGATCCGAGCTGCAGGCCCGTGATCGTGATCACCGGCACCAGCGTGTTCTTGAGGGCGTGGCGGAAGTGCACTGCCCGGTCGGTGAGGCCGCGGGCGCGCGCGAAGCGGATGTAGTCGGTGCGCAGCACTTCGAGCATCTCCGCGCGCGTCAGGCGCTGGATCAGGGTCGTCTGGAACAGGCCCAGCGTGATCGCGGGCAGCACGAGCGCCTTCAGCCCCGAAGCGGTGAGAAGGCCGGTGGTCCACCAGCCGATGGCGAGGGTTTCGCCGCGCCCGAATGACGGCAGCCAGCCGAGCTGCACCGAGAACACCAGGATCAGCAGGATGCCGATCAGGAAGGTGGGGAGCGAAACGCCGATCAGCGACAGCGCGAGCAGCAGCTGGGACAGCCACGAACGGGGCCTGAGCGCGGTATACACGCCCATCGCGATGCCGGCGACGAGAGCGAGCAGCGCCGCGACGAACGACAGCTCCAGGGTGGCAGGCAGCCGCTCGACGATGAGCGCCGATACCGGGCGCATCTGCCGCAGCGAAAGGCCGAATTCTCCCTGCACCGCGCGCTCGACGAAGCTCGCGTACTGGATGTAGAAGGGCTGATCCAGGCCGAGCAGCCGCGTCACCCGCTCGCGGTCCTGCGGCGTCGCATCCTGGCCGAGCATGAACAGCACCGGGTCGCCGACGAAACGGAACAGCGCGAAGGCGATCAGCCCGACCGCCAGCATCACGACGACAGCCTGAGCGAGACGACGCAGGATGAATGCGAGCACGAGGGGATTCTACTTGCGCGCCAGCACGCTCTTCTTCCAGAGCTCCCACGGCCGCTCGAGCGTGCCGCGGTTGGCGGCGGTCGCGCGCCGGCCCTCCTCGTCGCTGAGGAATTCGACCGGGCCTTCGAGCTGCCCGGCCTGCAGCTGGAGCCGCGCGTTCATCTGGGTGTAGATGGCACGAAACACCGCCTCCGGCACGCTGTCGCCGACCACGGTCATGCCGTGGCCGCGCATCAGCACGCAGGCGCACTCGCCGAGCGTGCCGGCCAGCGCCCGCCCGAGCGGCCGGTCGCGCACCAGGAGATCGTTCTCGGGCCGTACTTCGCGGATCTCGAACACCGGCGTGCCCGACCACAGGAACGAGCCCATGTGATAGATCGGCCGCAGCTTCGTGTGCGTGACGCCGAACGGGATCACCGAAGCCGAATGGCTGTGCACGACCGCCATCACTTCGCGCCGCACGCGATAGATCTCGCCATGAATGTAGCGCTCGATGAAGCCCTTGCGCTTGTCGCCAGGCGGTGGCTCGCTGTCCGCGTCGAGCTCCATCATGTCCGCCGCCGTGACCAGCGCCGGGGCGCGCGAGCGCGACATGAAGAAGCGGTCCGGGCGCCGGTCGCTGCGGGCGCTCACATGGCCGTAGGCGTCGAGCACTTCGTGCGCGGCGAGGATACGGCTCGCGGCGACGAGATCCTGAATCAACTGCCGGCTTGCCGGCGGCTTGGGCATCAGCGCCTCGCCGGCGATCCGCTCAGGTTGCTGTCATAGCCCGGAACCACGCGCACGTCCACGACGCACACATTGCCTTCGCGTACCAGCTCGACGGCCCTTCCCAGCGACGGCTTCAACTCGGCGAGATCGGTCACCGGCCCGATGCCGAACGCGCCCTGCGCGCCGGCCATCGACGCGAGGTCGATGTCGGGCTCGTCGATGCGCTGGCCGATCCACTTGTTCTCGACCGGCCGGCCGCGCTCGCGCGCCACGCGCTCCTGATGGAGCTCGTCGTTGTAGAAGGAGCGGTTGTTGGCGACGATCAACAGGCACGGGATGCGGTAGTGCGCCGCGGTCCAGAGCGCCGTGACGCCCATCAGGAAATCGCCGTCGCCGAGGATCCCCGCCACCAGCCGGCCGCTGTCCTGGAGCGCTAGCGCGGCTCCGACGGTCATGCCCGGGCCCGCGCCGACGCCGCCGCCGCCGTCGCTGCCAAGGTAGTCGAACGGGTGCTTGAAGTGGCGGTAGGCGCCGTTCCATCCCAGGGGCAGCCGTGCCAGGCAGACGTTCAGCCCGGCGGTCGCGGCGTTGAACTCATCCGCCAGCGCGCGCAAGGAAAGGGTTTCATCGGCCGTCTGTTCCTCGGCCCGCTGTTCCGCCGCCGCCGCGGCGCGCGGCCGCACCGCCTCCAGCAGGAGAGGAACGACCGCGTCCGGCTCGCACATCAGGTAAACGTCGGCCGGCGGCAAGCCCTGGTAGTCCATGCTCCAGCCGCGATGCAGGTGCGCATCGGGCGAGACGAGAATCACCTTGGCGCCGACCGGCGCGTCGCCCCACGCCATCTTCAGCGCGCCGGCGGTGTCGATCCAGTCCAGGGACAGCACCACGTCGGCTTCACGCAGCGCGTTTCTGGCACTGTCATGCAGGAACGTCGCCGGCGGCGCGACGTGCAGAGGATGGTCGGTAGGAAACGAGGCACCCGCCTTGAGGTCGGTCAACACGCTTGCTTGCAGCTTCTCCGCGAGCGCGACGCGGGATTTCCAGCCTGCCCCGGTGCGCGCGACTCGGCCGGCGAGGATCACCGGGTGCCGTGCCGCCGAAAGAAGCTGCGCCGCGGCATCGATCAACTCGGCCTTGGGCAAAACCGCTTCCGGCGCGCGATAACGGCTTGCGTCGGGCAACGGCGGCAGCGGGCCGATCTTCGTTTCCTGCAGCGCGGCGTCGAGATTCACGTACGTGGGCCCGCGCGGCGCGGTATTGGCAATCTGCGCGGCGCGCAGCAGCGCTTCGTAGGCGGCGGGTACCGACGCCGGCTGGTTGTCCCACTTGGTGTAGTCGCGCACCAGCGCGCCCTGGTCCGATGAGGTATGGATCCAGTCGATCCACGGCCTGCGCCGCGCCGCGTCCCATGGCCCGGTGGCGCCGAGGATCAGCATCGGCACGCGATCGCACCAGGCATTGAAGATCGCCATCGTGGCGTGCATCAGCCCGACGTTCGAGTGCAGCGCGACGCCCATCATGCGGCCCGAGGCCTTCGCGTAGCCGTGCGCGATGGCGACCGCCGACTCCTCGTGCAGGCAGAGCAGCAGCTGCGGCCGCTCGTTGCCGAGATAGTTCACCAGGCTGTCGTGCAGGCCACGGAAGCTGGCGCCGGGGTTGAGCGCGATATAAGGGATGTCGAGCGCGCGCAGCATCGCGGCGATCGCATCGCTTCCCCAGATCTCGTTCTGCCTGGGAGAGGCTAGCGGACGCTCATTCTCCATGGATGTTCGCCTCCCGAATGAGCTTTCCCCATTTGGCGTTGTCTTCGCGGATGAAGCGCGCAAATTCGGCCGGCGAGCTGGTGACGATCTCGATGCCTTGCGACGCGAGCCGCGATTTTAATTCCGGGGCGTTGAGGATCCTGACGACTTTCGCATTCACTTTCGAGATGATGTCCGAAGAAACCCTGGCAGGCATGAATAGCCCAAGCCATGGATCGAGGGCATAACCTGGCACGCCGGCTTCGGCGATGGTCGGTACGTCGCCCAGGTTCGGGAAGCGCGCGGGCGCCGTGCTGCCGAGGAGCCGCAGCTTGCCGTCCTTGATATGCGGCAGGAGGGTGTTCGCCGCGCCGATCCACACCTGGATCCGCCCCGGGAGCAGGTCGGCAACGGCCGGGGCTGCTCCCTTGTACGGCACATGGTTCAGCCTGGTGCCGGTGAGCATCTGGAACAGCGTCGCGCCAAGGTGCTGCGGGCTGCCGTTGCCGGAGGAGCCGAAGTTGAGCTCGCCAGGCCGCGCTTTCGCGTAGGCGATCAGCTCCTCCACCGACGAAACCGGCACGCTCGGAGGAACGACGAGCAGAAACTGGATGCGCGCCACCTCGGTCACGGGGGCGAAGTCGGTGAGCGGATCGAAAGGCGGCTTGCCCAGGTGCGGGTTGACCGAGAAGACATTGTCGGGAGCGAGCAGCCAGGTGTAGCCGTCGGGCGCGCTCTTTGCCACCAGCTCGGCGCCGATGTTCTGGCTGCCGCCGGGCCGGTTCTCGACCACCACCGGCTGGG
>Ga0184618_10000216_pt1 | contig 13233 bp, 14 predicted proteins | sample PLM0_30_b1_FD_133159 | JGI IMG/M metagenome (GOLD analysis project Ga0184618, IMG submission 133159) | Groundwater sediment microbial communities from an aquifer in East River, Colorado, USA - PLM0_30_b1 | ecosystem: Environmental > Terrestrial > Soil > Riparian zone | place: USA: East River...
AACCCGCCAGAACGGGGTCGCCGCGCGCGCCAGGGTGACGTTACGGCACGTCCGGGGCCGAGAGGAGGGGGGCCGCGCCGGGCAACCCCGGGCCCCCCCCCCCCCCCAGCGGCGCAGTAACAGCGCGAAGAGGGGGACGCCGACCAGGGCGGTCACGATCCCCACCGGCAGCTCGCGCGGGGCCACGGTCACGCGCGCCGCGGTGTCGGCGAAGAGCAGCAGCGCTCCGCCACCCAGGAACGCGGCGGGGAACAGGGCGCGGTGGCGGTGGCCCCACACGAGCCGCACGATGTGCGGAACGATCAGCCCCACGAACCCGATTACGCCCGACACTGCCACGGCGGCCGCCGTGAGCAGCGACGCGGCAACGTAGACGCGCCGTTTGAGCGGCTCGACGTCGGCGCCGAGGTGGGTCGCAGGCTCCTCACCGAGGGCGAGGAGGTCGAGCGGGCGTGCGGCCGCGTACAGCACCACCAGCGGAACCGGGACGTACGCGGCCATCACCAGCACCGTGTCCCACGACGCCCCCGACAGGCCGCCCCACAGCCACAGAAACGCGTTGCGCAGCTCCGCGGCCTCGGCCAGCGAGACAATCGCGGTCGTGATAGCGCCGGCGAACGCGCCCACCGCGACCCCCGCCAGCAACAGGACGCGTGGGTCGAGCTGGGCGCCGCCCACGAGGCCCAGGCGGTACACGAGCGCCATCGCGCCGAGCGCGCCGGCGAACGCCGCGAGGGGAAGCGCCCAGGGCCCGGCCGCGTGGAGCGCGATGGCGAGCACCGCGCCCAACCCCGCCCCACCCGAGAGCCCCAAGAGGAACGGGTCGGCCAGGGGGTTCCGCACGAGCGCCTGCAGGCTGGCGCCGGCGACCGCGAGCGAACCGCCTACGAGCAAGGCAAGCAGGGCGCGCGGCACCCGCAGCGTGCGGACGATGTCCGACGATGCCAAGTCCGCGAACGGCACGTGGGCGGGCCCCACGACAATGGCGAGGACGAGCGCCACCACGACGAGGCCAGCCAGGACGAGCCAGCGCTTCATCGCCGCGCCGCCCCCTCCAAGATGCGGCGCAGCGCCGCCACGGCGCTGGGCGCCGTGGGCGACGGGCGGCCGAACAGCTCGGCCGGCAGCGTGATGAAACGCCGCTCGCGCACCGCCCGGACGGCGCGCCACTCGCGGCGCGCGGCATAGGCGGGAATGGCAGGCCCTCCCCCGGCGCTGTCGGCGAGGTCGAGGATCACATCCGGATCCCGAGCCGCGATCGTTTCGATCGACACGGTGGCCGACGCGGCGCCCAGGTCGCGAAACACGTTGGCGCCGCCGGCGAGTGTCGCGAGCTGGTCGAGGTAACTGCCGCCGCCGATCACCATCGGCGGGTTGTCCCACACGACGAACGCCACCCGGGCGATGGCAGGAGGGGGGGCCGCCTCGAGCAGAGCGTCCATCGCCGCGCCGATCGAGTCTCCCTGACCCGCCCGTCCCGTGAGCCGCCCGAGCACCCGCGCGGCGCGGGCGACGTCCTCCAGGCGGTCTTGTACCAGGGTGACGGCCGGGATGCCGAGCCGCGCGAGCTGCGCGGCGGCGGTCTCGTTGAGTTGGGAGCGGTACAGCACGACCAGGTCGGGCTGCCGCGCCACGATCGCTTCGATGTTCGGAGTCAGCCCGTCGCCGACGTCCGGAACCCGGAGCGCGGCGGGAGGATAGCGGCACCAGGTTGTGCGGCCCACCACCTGGTCCCCCGCCCCCAGGGCGAACAGCAGCTCGGTCGACGACGGGGCGAGGGACACAATGCGGCGCGCGGGAGGAGGGGTGGCCGGGCGGTCGGCCGGACGGCACCCGATGGCGAGCAGCGAAGCGAGGAGCAGCCTGCGCATGTGAGAACGCCCACCCCCGGCGGAGCGGAGATGGGCGAGCGTCTGCGCCTGAAGTGCGCAAGCGCCACCATCCCTCCCGCGAGGGAATTACAGGTGGCGCGAACGGAGAGGTCTCCTGGCTTCGGGCGAACCGCGGTGGCCTTCCCGGAATCAGACCCAGTGGCCGAACCGCTACGACATGCCCGTTACAGTGGCGGGGCCGCGCCGGACTTGCACCGGCTTCCGTGAATCCCCGTTCGCGAAACTGAACTCAGTCTAGAGAGCCGAATGGCGGTGCGCAAGAGCTGTCAGCCATCGGCCGTCAGCCGTCAGCAGGCAATCACACTGATGGCTGACGGCTGATGGCTGACGGCTTGCGTTTCAGCGCCCACACGAGCGCGCTCGCCATCGCCGCGGCGAGGAGGGCGATCACGTACGGCAGCAAGCTCTGCGGCCGGAACGCACCACCGGGGAGGCCGATCGTGACCGTGGCGCCGGCGGCGAGCGGGCCGGCACGGTACGCCGCGAAGCGGCGCTGCTCGATCGCCTGCACGCCGAGGGATTCGATCCCCGGCGCGGCGACGACCGCCGTCGTGTCTTCGACCAGCAGGTTCAGCTCCAGGATCGGCTGGTCGATCGGAACGACGAAGGGTGACGTCCCGGCCGGGATGACGTACCCGAAGCTCAGCTGATGCCCGCGCCCCGGTGGAATGGGCCCGAACACCCGCACGCTGTCGCCGCGGCGGGCCATGGCGTCCGGCGAGATGTCTCCCTGCCCCGGTTGGAACTGCACGGTGCCGTGCGGCAGCGCGCCGACCCAGGTCGTCACCACGGTATCGTCGGTGACGCGCGTCGTGAAGCCCGTGTTCTCGAGCTCCAGGATCTCGAGCACCTCGCGGGTGCCGTCGGTGGCGGGGCGGGCAGCGGTGAGGAGCCGGCGGGCGACCCGAATCGGCGGCCCATCGCGGGTCGTGGGAAAGACGACGAGATCGTCGACCGGCCTGCTGGCCCCTCCTCGCGGGGCGATGGGGAGGGAGAAGTACGCGATGCCGTCGTACGAGGCGCTCGTGACGTACACGGCGGCTGAATCGACGCCGGACAGGCGGAAGCGGTAGCGGCCGCGGGTGTCGGTCCGGACCGAGTCGAGCGGAGCGCCCCCACCCTGGGCGACGCGGTGGAGCACCGTCCAAGCGCCGCCGAGCGGGACCGTATCGCGGCCGCCCCGCAGCAGCCGGCCATTCACGGTCACCGACTGTGCGGAGAGCGTGGTGCCGAGGAGACTAAGGAGTAAACTTCCCGAAGTCTTCAGGATCGAGGTTTTGGAGGTAGGACTTGAGGGAATCGGCGTCGAGCGGGCCGGCGCCGGGCTGGACGCCCCCTTCGGCGGTCTCGACCGACGTCAGCTCCAGCAGGTTCTCCTGCGTAAAAATGGGCGCCTTGAGGCGCAGCGCCACGGCGATTGAATCGGACGGACGGGCGTCGATCTGGATGACGGCGTCGCCACGGTAGATGTGCAGCTCGGCAAAGTAGGTGTTGTCTTTGACCTGCGTGATGATGACCTTGCGCAGGTCCGCCCCGAGGCCGACGATGACCTGCTTCAGAAGATCGTGCGTCAGCGGGCGCGAGAACTTCACGCCCGCCAGCTCCATCGCGATGGCGCTCGCTTCGGCGGGTCCGATCCAGATCGGGAGCACCCGCTCCCCTTCCTGCTCCTGCAGAATGACGACCGGCGTGTTGGTCGTGCGGTCCAGCCCGAGGTGGGCGACGCGGACCTGGATCATCGCCGTCAGGTGCCGAGGTCCCAGGACGCGAGGTATTTCTTCTGGGCCGGCGTCAGGGTGTCGATCGCGACCCCCATCGCCTGCAGCTTGAGGCGCGCGATCTCCTTGTCCAATTCCGCGGGGATGCGGTGCACATCCTTCGTGAGGGTCTTGGCGTGGCGCACCACGTGCTCGGCGGCGAGCGCCTGGTTCGCGAACGACATGTCCATCACGCTGGCGGGATGGCCCTCGGCCGCCGCCAGGTTGATGAGTCGTCCATCTGCCAGGACGAAGATCTTCTTCCCGTCGAGCTGCCACTCCTCCACGAATTCGCGAACCGCGACGGGGCCCCGCGCGACCTTCTTGAGGCCATCGAGATCGATTTCCACGTTGAAGTGCCCCGAGTTCGCGAGCACCGCGCCGTCCTTCATCGCCCGCATGTGCTCCACCCGGATGACCTCCACGTTGCCCGTCAGAGTCACGAACAGGTCGCCGACGCGGGCGGCTTCCGCCATCGGGACAACCCGGTAGCCGTCCATCTGCGCCTCGAGCGCCTTCAGCGGGTCGATCTCGGTGACGAGGACGTTGGCCCCCGCACCGCGCGCCCGCAGCGCGAAGCCGCGCCCGCACCACCCGTACCCCGCCACCACCACCGTGCTCCCCGCGATCAGCATGTTCGTGGCGCGGATGACGCCGTCGAGCGTCGACTGGCCCGTCCCGTACCGGTTGTCGAACAGGTGCTTGGTGTCCGAGTCGTTCACGGCGATGACCGGGAATTGCAGCACCCCGTCCTGGGCCATCGCCTTGAGGCGGATGACACCGGTGGTCGTCTCTTCGGTGGAGCCGGCGACGCCGGTGACGAGCGCCTTGCGCTCGGCGGCGGACAGCGTCTCGACCCACTTACGCACCGGTGGCGCCAGATCGTCGAGCCGGTTCAGGGCGACCATGTGCAGTGCGCCCACCAGGTCCGCGCCATCGTCCATCGTGATGTCGGGCCGATGGGCGAGCGCGGCACGGATGTGCTCGTAGTAGGTCGCGTGGTCCTCGCCCTTGATCGCGAAGACCTTGGTCCCGTGGTCGCGCACCAGGTGGGCGGCCACGTCGTCCTGCGTCGAGAGGGGGTTCGAGGCGCACAGCGCCACATCGGCCCCGCCCGCCTGCAACGCGACGACCAGGTTCGCCGTCTCCGTGGTGACGTGGAGGCAGGCGGCGAGGCGCTTGCCGGCGAGGGGCCGCTCCCGGGCGAACCGCTCGCGCAGCTGGCGCAGCACCGGCATCGAGCGCTCCGCCCATTCCGTGCGGCGGCGGCCCTCGTCGGCGAGCTGGAGGTCCTTGATGTCGTGGGCAGCGGGGGGGTGGGGGGAGCGCGCAGTCGTCGTCATGCTGTGGCTAGACCTGGGCCTTCCGGGAAGAACGGGACGCCCGCTCGGCCGCGACCTTGAGCTCCTCGACGCGGTCGGCATGCTCCCAAGTGAATAACTCGACGTCGCGGTCACCCACGCGGCGCCGCTCGGGCACCCGCCCGAAATGGCCGTAGGCGGCGGTCGGCCGGTAGATGGGGTTCCGCAAGTTCAGTGCCTGGATGATCCCGGCCGGCGTGAGGTCGAAGACCTGCCGCACGGCGTCCTCCAGAGCCTCCTGGGGCACGGTGCCGGTCCCGAACGTCTCGATCATCACGGACACGGGCTCGGCGACGCCGATCGCGTACGCCACTTGGGCCTCGCAGCGTTGCGCCAGGCCTGCAGCCACGATGTTTTTCGCCACCCAGCGCATCGCGTACGTGGCGGAGCGGTCGACCTTGGAGGGGTCCTTGCCGCTGAAGGCGCCGCCGCCGTGCCGCGCCATGCCCCCGTAACTGTCCACGATGATCTTGCGACCCGTCAGGCCGGCATCGCCCTGAGGACCACCGACAACGAACCGACCGGTGGGGTTCACGAGGATGTCCTGGTCGGCCACCTCGAAGCCGGCGTCGTGCACGACCGGCCGCACCACGTGCGCGATCACGCCGGCACGCAGCTCGTCGTTGGCGACCAATTCGGAGTGCTGGGTGGAAACGACGAGCTTGCTGATCCCGACGGGCTTCGCCCCCTCGTAGATCACGCTCACCTGTGTCTTGCCGTCAGGCCGCAGCCACGGCAGGTCGCCGGCCTTGCGGACGGCGGCAAGCCGCTCGGCGAGGCGGTGCGCGAGGACGATCGGCAAGGGCATGAGCGACGGGGTCTCGTCCGTCGCGTACCCGAACATCATGCCCTGGTCGCCCGCCCCGCCCCGATCTACGCCCATCGCGATGTCGCCGGATTGGCGGTCGATCGTCGTGAGGACCGCACACGTCTGGGCATCGAAGCCGAAGTTCGCATCGGTGTAGCCGATGGCCGTGATCGTGCCGCGGACGATGTCGGGGATGTGGACGTAGGTGGAGGTCGTGATTTCGCCGGCGACGACGGCCATCCCCGTGGTGACGAGCGTTTCGCACGCCACCCGCGCCGTGGGATCCTTGGCGAGGATGGCGTCGAGGATCGCGTCGGAAATCTGGTCGGCGATCTTGTCGGGATGGCCTTCCGTGACCGACTCGGAAGTGAAAACGTGGCGATGTGGAGGCATAGGTCGTCCTCAATTAGACTTGCAAGAATTAGACTTGCAAGAATTAGGCCTTCAAGCTACCCGAGCGCCGTCCGGCGGGCAACCGTGCGTCGGGATCGAGCAGTGTGAGGTCAACGGCTTCGGCAAGCGCGAAGCGCAGGATGTCGAGCGCGAGCGCCGCCGAGCGCGCCGCGAGCGCGGCGTCGGCGGCGGCCCGTGCCTGCGCGGTCGTGACCTGACGGAGAAGCCACTTGATGAGCGGCAGCGCCGGCGGCGCAACCGACAGCGTTTCGTAGCCGAGCCCGAGCAGCAGGAACGCGGAGAGCGGCTCCGACGCCATTTCTCCGCACACGCTCGCGGGTTTCCCCGCCGCCCGCGCGGCTTCGGCCACGAGCTTGAGGAGCCGCAGCACGCTCGGGTCGTGCGGCGTGAAACGGTCCGCGAGCCGCGCGTTGCCGCGGTCCACGACGAGCGTGTACTGCGTGAGATCGTTCGTCCCGACGCTCATGAAATCGCTGATCTCCGCGAGACGATCGGCCATCACCGCTGCCGCGGGCGTCTCGACCATGACGCCGACGGGGAGCGACGTCGCCGCCTCGATCCCCGCCCGCTGCAGCCCCGCCGCTTCCTCCGCGACCAGTGCGCGGGCCCGCTCGACCTCGTCGAGCCGGGTCACGAGCGGGATCATCAGCTGGATCGGCGCGCGCGCGGCGGCCCGGAGCACGGCGCGGATCTGCGTCCGGAAGATCTCGGGTTCGTCGAGGCAGACGCGGATCGCGCGCCAGCCGAGGGCAGGATTCGCCTCGGCGGGCACACGGAACGGGGCCGGGAACTTGTCTCCCCCCAGATCGTAGCTCCGCACGACCACTGGGTGGCCGGGGAACGCGTCGGCGACACGCCGGAAGTACGCCGTCTGCTCGTTCTCCGTCGGCAGGGTGCTATGGCCGGTGAGGAGGAACTCGGTGCGGAGCAGACCGACGCCTTCGGCCCCGTGCAATTGGGCGGCCGCGATCTCGTCGGGGAGGTCCACGTTGCCGCGTAACGTGAACCGCGCCCCGTCGAGGGTCACGGACGGCTGGGCGACCGCCTCCTCGAGGCGCGCCGACAACTCGCTGCGCCGCGTTTCGCTCCGCTCGGCCTCAGCGACCTCGTCGGGCGTCGGGTCGAGCAGCACGGTGCCGCGGTTGCCGTCGAGGATCACCATCGTCCCCGGCCGGATGCGCTCCACCGCGCCGCGCAGGCCGAAAATCGCGGGAATCCCGATCGAGTGCGCCAGAATCGCCGCATGGGAGGTGCGGGTGCCCTCTTCGCTGATCAGCCCGATGACGTGCGCGGGGTCGAGCTGTACGGTGAGGCCCGGCGACAGCTCTCGCGCCACGACGATGGAGGGCTGGGAGATCCCCTCCCACAGATCCTGGGCGCCGCGGTGCATCAGGTGCTGGATGACCCGGATCGCGACCCCGGTGACGTCGGCGAGCCGCTCCTTGAGGAGCGGGCTGCCGGCATCGGTCCACAGGTCGCGGACTTCGAGGGTTTTGAACTCGAACGCCTTCTCGGCCGTGAAGTGATTCTTGCGAATCAGCCCCGCGACTCCGCCGATGAACTCGCGGTCCTCGAGCATCAGGATTTGGGCGTCGAAGATCCGCGCCTCGTCCACCCCGGCCCGGTCCACCGCCTGCTCGCGCAGCTCCGTCAGGTGCCGCCTCACATCCTTGACGGCGGCGCGCAGCCGGCGCACTTCTTTCTCCACGTGGGAGCGTGGCACGACACGGTGCGGCACCTCGGGCAACGCCCAGCGCACCACCACCGCGGGCCCCACCGCGATGCCGGGCGAGACACCGATGCCTCTGAGCTGCCGCTCGCTCACGTCGCCCCTTCGTCCTTGTGTTTGAGGTGCATCTCGTGGAACCCGTCGGCCACGAGGGCCAACAGCGCGTTCATCGCCTCCTCGGCGTCATCCCCTTCGGTCTTGATCATGATCGACGACCCGCACTCGGCGGCCAGGGTCATCATCCCCAGGATGCTCTTGCCGTTGACCGACACGTCGTCCTTGCGGACCTCGACCGCCGACTTGAAGCGGTTCGCGACCTTGACGAACTCCGCCCCGGGGCGGACGTGCATACCGAGCGGGTTGACGATCTTCGCCTCGCGCTCGATCACGGCCATAGCCACCCCACGACGAGCGCCAGCGCGGCGAGTCCGAGGCCCAGCCGCAGGCCGGTGAGCCGCCCCGGGAGCCAGCGCACCCCGAGGAACCCGAGGGCCGCGGCGGCGGCGAGCGCACCGCGCGCCCAGGGCTCGAACGAGCCCGCCAGGTATTCGGCAGTCAGCGGCAGAGCGGCGCCCACGGCAAAAGCCATCGCGGGACCGACGAGCGCCGCACCGCGCCGCAAGATGGGGTGGTGCAGCGCCGAGGCGACCCGGACGCCGTGCGTCCAGCCCGCCCGCAGCGCCCACCAGCGCAGCGCGACGTGGCCGGCGTTGTAGACGACGAGAAACGCCGCCACCGCCGTCCAGCCGGCGCCGAGGGCGACGGCCGCGAGGGTGAGGCCGGACAGCAGCGGGAGCCACCCAGCCCAGATCAAGCGGTCGCCGATCGAGCCGAGCGGACCGCACAGGGCGGCGCGGAGGCGCTCGATCAGGTCGGCGGGGGCGCCGTCGTGCTCGGCGCGCGCCGTCGCACCGACGGCGAGGCCCGCCAGGTACGGGTGCGCGTTGAAGAACCGCGCACCCCGCGCCACGGCCGCGCGATACGGGCTCCCCGGGCCGTCCGCCGGGAGATCGCGGAGCAGCGGCTCCTCGGCCACGCCGATCCCGACCCCGAGCATCCGCTCGTAGTTGTAGGACGCCTGCACGGAGAACAGCCGTAGCAGCGCGCGCGCGAACCCAGGCGTCACAGCAGCCATGCCACCACGATGCCGCCGCCGAGCCCGGCGGCGAACCAGCCGAGATTGGGGCCGCGGCCCACGAGCCGGAGCGTCCCCGCCGCCCCGGCCGCGAGCCCGGCGGCGACAGCCGCGACGGCGAGGAGCGTCGCGCCGCGCAGCGAGAGAACCCCGGCGAGCAGCGGCACGCCGGTCCACGCGAGGGCGAGCCCGAAGCCGGTGACGAGCGCGGCGCGCAGCACGTCATTGAGCAGGGCGGCAACGTGCAGGCGAGCCAGTGTCCGCGGATCGCCCGCCTCCAGCTGCGCGGTCGCGGCGTGCACCATGCGCGAGTTGACGCGCCGCAGGAGGTGGATCGTGATGCCGCCGACGAGCCCCGTGAGGAGCCCCACCACGGCTCCGAGCCCGAGCCCAAGTGCCCCCGCGGCGGCTTGGGCGGTCGCCACGGCGGCGACGGTGGCGGGCCCGTACTCGGGATAGCGCACGGCGCCCACCGGAAGGATGTCGTACTGCAGCAGCTCGAAGACCACGCCGACCTTCAGGCCCGTGTCGACATCTCCGAGGATCGCGCCCGCCACCGTGCCCGCCACGAGCGGCCGCGCGATCATCATCTGGGGCACGCTCACGAGGTCCACGCCCACGAGGGTCCCCCACGCGAACAGCGCGATCCCGATCTCGAGGCTCACGCGAACTCCGCGAGAGGAACGGCGCGCGCGGTGGGGACGTCCTGGGCGGTGACCTCGACGCCGCTGGCGGCCAGCCGCCGGAGCTTGTCCCGCTCCTCGTCGGTGAGGTAGACGAAGCGCAGCCGTTCGGTCCGGCCGGCGCGATGGTGGATGCCGCCCACGTTGAAGCGCTTCACCCGGTTACTGCGGCCGGCCAGCCCGACCGCGGTGTCGATGTCGGGTACCAGCAGGATACCCACACGGGCATCCGCCTCCCACGCGGGGAGCCGCTCAGCCGCCTCGTCCACCGAGGCGAACACCACCTCGATGTGGGCCGGCACGCCCATCCGGTAGAGATCCTGCTCCCAGTCGCTGCTCCGCACTTCGTCGTCCACGAGGACGATGAACGCGACGTCGAGCGGCTGGCCCCACCCGACGACCACTTGGCCGTGGATGAGGCGGTCGTCGATCCGGTAGAGCGCGATGGTCATGCTGCGGTGACGCGAATGGCTTTGCCGCCCGCCTCGGCGGCGCGGCGCGCGGCGTCGGCGGGCGGGACGTCGCGGTGAAACACGAAGTCGAGCAGCATGGCGAGGTTCACGCCCGTCACCACCGCGATGTCGGCGTGTTGCTTGGCGTAGCGCACCGAGTTCGTGAGGCAGGAGCCGCCCGGCAGATCCACGAACAGCACCGCGGGCCGCGCCGCCACCGCCTGGCGCAACCGTTCCCCCAGCGCGTCGTTGTCGCACCCCTCGTTGCTCACGGGCACAAGGACGCCATCGATCCCGGTAATCGCGGCCACGGCCGAGACCAGCGCCTGGGCCACGGCCGAGTGCGACACAATCACGCCGCGCAGCGGCTCACTCATAATCCTCCTCCAGATACTCCTGCAGCTCGCGCTTCTCGCGCATCCGTCGAATCAACCGGTCGTTGAAGTTGCGCGCCGAATCCACACCGCTGTAGCGCAGCAGGTGATTCATCGCGACCACCTCGCAGATGACCGTGAGGTTCTTGCCGGGGTTCAGGGGCACGGTGACGAGCGGCACCATGACGCCCAGGAGCTCCGTCTCCTGGCCGTCGAGCCCAGTGCGGTCGTACTCGCGGTTCGTGTCCCAGTCCTCGAGCTGGACCACGACTTCGATGCGCTTCTGCTGGCGCACCGACCGGACGCCGAACAGCGCGTTGATGTCGATCAACCCCACACCGCGGATCTCCATGTAGTGGCGGGAGACCTCGTGGCCGCGGCCGATGAGCACGTCATGGCCGCGCTTGGTGATGTGCACGACGTCGTCCGCGACCAAGCGGTGCCCACGCTCCACCAGGTCGAGCACGCACTCGCTCTTGCCGATCCCCGATCGCCCTCGGAACAGCAACCCCACGCCGAAGACGTCGGCCAGCGACCCGTGCACCGTGGTGCTCGGGGCGAAGGCGTCGTCGAGGAACGGCTTCAGGCGCCGATAGAACTCGGCGGTCTTGAGCCGCGTGCGGATCACCGCGATCCCCTTGGTCGCCGCCAGGGCGAGCAGTTCGTCGGGCGGCTGCTGGCCCTTGGTCACCACGACGCACGGCAGGTCGTAGCTGAGGAACGTCTCGATGGCCTTACGCCGCGCGGCGGCGTCGAGCGCGGCGAGGTAGGTGATTTCCGTTTCGCCCAGGATCTGCATCCGGTCGGTGCCGACGAAGCGGGCGGTGTACCCCGCGAGCACCAGACCGGGGCTCGACGCCTCGGGTGAGGGAATCTCCCGGTCCAGGCCCGCGTCCCCCGTCAGCACCTCGAGCTGGAGGGGGTCGCCCTTCTTGGCGAGGAGGTCGCGAACCTTGATGGCGGTCACCGTGGCTCGCCCGTCAGGGTGCGACGCCGTGCGGGTACGCCGTGCTTGTCGAGCTGGCGCCGCACCCGCGCTGCCGCGCGATCCAGCGCCGTGCGGTGATCGCGCGCGAGCGCCTTGCCCACGTGCACCTGCCCCCGCGCCGTGTGCAGTCGGACCTCTACCGCCGCCTCCCCGTGGTCCTCCGCGAAGATCACCTGCGCGTCGTGGGGCCGCGCGGCGACTTTGCCGAGCCGCTCGAGCAGCGTTCGCGCGCGCGCGCGGAGCTCGGCGGGGATGTCGCAGTGGCGGGCGGTGATGGTGGTCCGCATGGTCAACCTCCTCGCTGAGCGATGACGCGTTGCAGCTGGGCTTCGGTGGCGCGCGCCGCCGCATCCCAGGACAATCCCTCGGCAAAGGCGCGGGCCGCCCGGCCGAGCCGTGCGACGAGCCCGGGGTCGGCGGCGAGGGCGAGCATCCGGTCCGCCAGCGGTCGCCAGGCACCGTGGGGCACGAGATAGCCGGTCTCGCCGTCGCGCACCGACTCCCGGAGCCCCGGGCTATCGGACGCGAGCGCCGGCGTGCCGCACGCCGCCGCCTCCACGTTGGAGATGCCCCACCCCTCCTTAGGACTCGGAAACACCACCGCCCAGGCGCGTTGCAGCAGGCGGCGCTTCTCCGCTTCGGGGACGAACCCGAGGAACCGCACCGCATCCGCCACGCCGAGCCGCCGCGCCAGGCGCTCCAGTCGCGGCCGGTCGTCCCCCTGCCCCGCGATCTCGAGCGTCACGTCGGGCCGCGTCTGCCGGGCCGCCGCGAGCGCCTGGATGGCGATCTCCACTCCTTTATAACGCTTGAGGCGGCCCACGTACAAGAACGTCGGCCGTCCGGCCCGCTGCGCCCCGTCGGGGTGGTACCACGCCGCGTCCACGCCCGGATAGATCACCTCGATCCGATCGCGCGGCACGCCGCGCCCTGCCAGATCGTCGCGCGTGCTCTCGGAAATGGCGTGGAAGGCGGCCCGCCGATAAACCCGCGGAATCAGCCGCTCCGCCGCGCAGACCACGGTGGCCACGGGCCAACGCGCCTCGACGAAGGCCGTCGTTCCGAAGAGATGCGGCACGATCGCCACGAACGGCAGTCGCGTGAGTGTGGGCAGGAAGAGCGGCAGCTTGTTGATGTCTTCCACCACGACGTCGTACGCCTGTTCAGCCAGGGCGCGCCGCACGGCTCCGCGGGCTTGCACGGCGAAGCTGTGCCGCCCCCCGACGCGGCGCACCTGGATCCCGTCCAGCTCGGCTCGCGGCGCGGCTCCCCGCCAGCCGCTGGCGATGAGCGTGACTTCGTGGCCCCCCCCCCCCCCCCCCCCCCCCCCCCCCCCCCCCCAGCCCCCCTGCGGCGCGGCGGGGCACGCCGCCCGCACCGTGACGCCGGGCGCGTCTCCAGGAAGAGCTGGCGCGCGTCCTTGGGCGAGAGCGTGTGATAGGCCGGGCGTCCGGCCTTGGCAACCAGCTCGAGCACGGCCTGAACCTGGGGATCGAGAGCCACCCCGCCCCCCCCGTCCGGCCCCCCCCCCCCCCCCCCCCCCCCCCCCCCCCCCCCGCCCCGGCCCGGCGGGCTCCGCCCCCGCGCGGGGGGGGCGGGGGCGCCGCCCCCTGCGGCGCCCGGGGGGGCTGTTGTGGTTG
>Ga0184618_10000222_pt1 | contig 13003 bp, 9 predicted proteins | sample PLM0_30_b1_FD_133159 | JGI IMG/M metagenome (GOLD analysis project Ga0184618, IMG submission 133159) | Groundwater sediment microbial communities from an aquifer in East River, Colorado, USA - PLM0_30_b1 | ecosystem: Environmental > Terrestrial > Soil > Riparian zone | place: USA: East River...
CGCACGCATCGTGATGCACGTGCCCCCGACCCCGGAGAAGGTGCCCACGATCCTCGTCGTGGACGACGAGGCCGGTCTGCGCCGCGTGCTGGAGCGCATCCTCACGCGCCACGGCTACCGCGTGCTCTCCGCCGGCAGCGCCGAGACGGCCTACGAGCTGCTCACCTCCGAGGTGGCGGACGCGCTGCTCCTCGACATCCATCTGCCGACGATGTCCGGCCTGGCGTTGTATCTCGCGATCATCCATCGTTGGCCCGCCCTCGAGGGCCGCATCGCGATCATGACCGGCGACGCCGAAGCGGAGGAGGTCCGCACCTGGCTCGAGCACCACCGCTGCACCGTGATCCGCAAACCGTTCAACCTCGAACAGGTGACGGACTGGGTCGCGGCCGTGGTCCACCCGCGGGGCCGCTCCACGGGGGCCATGGACGCATGACCGGCGCGGTCCAGCCCGACCCGCAACACGTCCTGCGAGAGTACCGCAACCTCGCGCCCTGGAACCTCCGCGACCTGTCCGTGGTGGTAGGGGCGATTCTCGACGCGTCGGCCGTGACGCCGATCAACGCCGCCGCCCGCGCCGCGCCCAGCGAGCGCACCATCCGCTTCTACGTGACCCGCGGCCTCGTGAGCCCGCCGGAGGGTCGCGGTACGTCGGCGACATACTCCTACCGTCACTTCCTGCAGCTCCTGTGGATCAAGCTGCGGCAGATGGAAGGCGCCACGCTCGCCGCCATCACCAAGGACATGCAAGACCAGACGGGAGATGTGCTGGAGCGCCGCTGCGCCCAGGTGCTCGGCGCCTCGCTGCTGCTCCCCGACCGCCTCCCCCTCAAGGGCGCGGAGGGGATGCCGCGCGGCCGCTCGGGGCGCGCACTCACCGCCTGGCTCACCCGCGACGTGGCGAAAGAGGCCGGCGCCGCAACGACCTGGCGGCGGATTCCCGTGACGCGCGGCGTCGAGCTGCACGTCGACGCCGACCACCCGCTGGCCCGCGTCGGCCCCGACGACGCCAGCGTCGCCGACATCGTGCGGCAGGCGTTGGCGAAACTCCTACCGCACTCGCCCACGTAGCAGTAGGGGCATCCTCAACCGGGAGTCACGATGGGCTGGGTCCTGCTGATTCTGGTAGTGGTCGTGGTGCTGTGGATGATCGGCGCCTACAACGGCCTGATCGCTCTCAAGAACCAGACGTTCAACGCCTTCAAACAGATCGACGTGCAGCTCAAGCGGCGGCACGACCTCATCCCCAACCTCGTGAACGCGGTGAAGGGCGCGATGGATTTCGAGAAGTCCACCCTCGAAGCCGTGATCCAGGCGCGCAACCAGGCCGTGAAGGTGAACGCCTCCGGCCCCGAGGCGATGAAACAGATCAGCCAGGCGGAGAACGCCCTCTCGAGCGCGCTGTCGCGCCTCATGGTCGTCGTGGAGCGGTACCCGCAGCTCAAAGCCACGGGTAACATCGCGCAACTGCAGGAGGAGCTCACCTCGACGGAGAACAAGGTCTCCTTCTCCCGTCAGCTCTACAACGACACGGCGACGCAGTACAACACCAAGCAGCAGCAGTTCCCGACCAGCCTGGTGGCGGGACTGGCCAAGGCGCAACCGACGGAGCTGTGGGAGATCGAGGACCAGGCGGAGCGGGCGGTACCGAAGGTTGACCTCACCTCCCGGTAACCTCTTTCAGCAGCAAGAAGCCAATCGCCGGCGCACCACATGGCTGGTGATTGGCTTCGTTCTCTTCTTCGCCTGGCTCGGCTTCGGCGGCGACTACATCTTCCACCTCACCACCCGCGACCTGCCGCCCGAGCGGTACCATCACGTCTTCCCCTGGTTCGGTCTGGTCCTGTCCGCCATCGCGATCGCCGTCGCGCGCTACGCCTACCGCACCGGACCGGAGAAGGTGCTGTGGGCCACGGGCGCCCGCGAGCTGATCGATGCCGGAAACCACGCCGAGCGCCAGCTCGTCAACGTCGTGGAGGAGATGGCGATCGCCGCTGGTGTGCCACGGCCCCGGATCTGGGTCGTCCCCGACGACGATCCCAACGCGTTCGCGACAGGGCACGACCCCAAGGACGCCCACATCGCCGTGACGCAAGGACTACTGGCCATCTGCAGCCGCGACGAGCTGCAGGCGGTGATCGGGCACGAGCTGGGCCACGTGAAGAATCTCGACGTGCGCCTCATGACCACGCTCGCGGCGCTGGTCGGCGCGGTGCTGCTGATGCGCGACGGGATGGGGCGGATGTTGCGCGGCGGCGCGCGGGTGGGCTCGTTTGGCGGCGGAGGCGGCGGCGGCGGCAGGGGAGGGGGAGGGGGAGGGGGAAAGAAGGGTGGGGCGGGACCACTCATCGCGATCCTCCTCGCGGTGTGGATCGTCTCGTGGCTCATCGCGCCGCTCGTCACGCAGCTGCTCGCGCTCGCCGTGAGCCGCAAGCGTGAGTACCTCGCCGACGCGATGAGCGCGCAGTTCACCCGCAATCCGCTCGCGCTCGCGAGCGCCCTCGAGAAGATCGAGCACGCCGCCGCCCCCACGAAATCGATCCACCGGGGGACGGCGCACCTCTGCATCGCGGATCCCCTAGGCCGGCGCCTCACGAGCCGCGAGGGCTGGCTCGCCGACCGGCTCGCCACCCATCCGCCGATGGGCATGCGCATCTCGCGCCTTAAGGGGATGGGATACGCGCAACTGAAGAAGGAGGGGGGAGCGCCGGCGTGAGAGGCTGGTTCCGACGCAAGGCCCTCCGCACCATCCACGAGTTCCGCACCCGCCTCGCCCGCTACGAGCTACAGGCGCGCCACCTCGTCAAAGGAGCCCTCGCCGACGACCCGGCCATCACCGCGGCCGTGCACGAGCACATGGCGGCCCACGGTCTCCTCGAGCCCGTCGTCCGCCGCCAGGTCAATGCCTACTTGGACGAGATCATCCCGCACTTCAACGTCCTGTCGTACTACAAGCTCGGATACACCCTGGCCAAGATCTTCGTCAACCTCCTCTACAAGGTCAGCGTCGACTACCAGGACGAACGGGCCCTCGAAGCGATCCCCCGGCACGACGTCGTCGTCTACCTCATGAACCACCGCTCCAACGCCGACTACGTCGTGGTCGCATACGTGCTCGCCCGCGGCGTGCACGTCAGCTACGCGGTGGGCGAATGGGCCCGTGCCTGGCCCCTCGAGTACGTCTTCAAGTCGTTCGGCGCATACTTCATCCGGCGCCGCTTCCGCGAGCCGCTCTACCACGCCGTGCTGGAGCGCTACATCCAGCTCATTACGCGGAACGGCGTCACGCAGGGAATCTTTCCCGAGGGCGGCCTCACCCGCGACGGCCGGCTCCGGCGCCCCAAACTCGGCCTGCTCGACTACATCTGCCGCACGCTCACCGATGTGGCGTTCACGCGGGACATCTGGTTCGTTCCCGTCGCGATCAACTACGACCGGGTGCTCGAGGACCGCTCCCTCATCCGCGAGCTGATCGACCAGCGCGATCGGCCGGGCCGCATCGCGCAGCTCGTCACCGTCGCGGCGTATCTTGCGAGCAACACGGTGCGCCTGCTCACAGGGCGCCTGAAGCGCTACGGGCGCGCCGCGGTGAATTTCGGGACGCCGCTTTCGCTCCGCTCCTGGCTCCGCACCGCACCAGATGGTGTGCTCTCCTGGCCCAAAGAACGGCGACTCCCGGAGCTCGAGAAGTTGGCCCAGGAAATGCTCGCCCGCATCGGCGCGATCCTCCCCGTCACGCCCGTGCCGCTCGCGGCGGCCGCGCTGCTGTCGTTCGGTCAGACCGTGATCCCCCGCGGCGCCGTGCTCGAGCGCATGGACGAGTTGCGCGACCGGCTGCAGGAAGTGAACGGTAAAGTCGTGCGCGGCGGCGCCGGCATCAGCGACATCTGGGACCGCGCCTGGCGGATGCTGCGGATGCGGCGCCTCGTCGCGCAGGACGGCGCCTCGCTGGTGGTCCTGCCGAGCGCCCGCCCGCTGCTCGAGTACTACGCCAATTCGATCGCGCACCTCGTCCCCATCCGCGGCCCGCGCCTCCCGTTCCACAAGGCGCACGAGGTGAACGGCGATCTGCCGAGGTTGCGCCGAAGCTGATACGTTTTCCCGATGACCATGCTCACCGTCCTTTCGCTCGGGCTGGCACTGCAGCAGCAGCCAGCCGATCTCGTGGTCCTCAACGCCCGCATCTACACCGCCGACGCCAACCGGCCGGTGGCGGAAGCCCTCGCCGTCCGGGCCGGCCGGATCGCGTTCGTGGGCAGCACGCGCGGCGCTCTCGTGCTGGCCGGCCCCCGGACCGAACGGCTCGACCTCGCCGGCCGGACCGTGATCCCGGGGATGGTGGACGCGCACGCGCACCTGCTTGGCCTCGGCCAGGCGCTCCGGACAGTGGATCTGGTGGGGACGCGCTCGTTCGAGGAAGTAGTCGCGCGGGTGGCGCAGCGGGCCAAGACCGCGCGCGCCGGTGAGTGGATTCGCGGCCGGGGCTGGGACCAGAACGACTGGGCCGATACCCGCTTCCCGACGCACGAGGCCCTGTCACGCGCGGTGCCCAACAACCCCGTCTACCTGACGCGGGTGGACGGCCACGCGGCGCTCGTCAACGCCAAAGCCCTCGAGTTGGCGCAGGTGACGGCCGCGACCGCCGACCCCACCGGCGGCCGTTTCATCCGCGACTCGGCCGGTACACCGACGGGCGTGTTGATCGACGGCGCGCAAGGCGTCGTGGGCCGCGTGGTTCCGGCGCCGTCCGCCGCCGAGCTGCGGGAGCAAACGCTCGCGGCGATCGCGGAGTTGAACCGCTGGGGGCTGACGGGGATCCACGACGCGGGCGTGGGTCCCGAGGGAATCGCGGTGTACGAGGCGCTGGCCCGCGAGGGGAAGTACGATCTCCGCAACTACGTGATGGTCCGGAGCAATGACGAGGGCCTAGACGCATTCATGCGGCGGGGCCGACAAATCGGGTTGTACGACGGGCGGATCTGGATCCGCGCGATCAAGCTGACCGCGGACGGCGCCCTGGGCAGCCGCGGCGCTGCGCTGCTCGAGCCCTACAGCGACGACCCCGGGAATACCGGGCTCATCACGACCCCTCCCGAGCGCATCAAGAGCGTCGCCGTGCGGGCACTCAAGGCGGGGTTCCAGCTCAACGTGCACGCCATCGGCGATCGGGCCAACCGCATGGTGCTCGACCAGTTCGAGGCCGCGTTCAAGGAAGTCCCGGTGGCGGACCACCGCTTTCGCGTCGAGCACGCGCAGATCCTCCATCACGACGACATTCCTCGCTTCGCCGAGCTGGACGTGATCCCGTCGATGCAGGGGAGCCACCAGACGAGCGACATGTACTGGGTGCCGGCCCGCCTCGGGTGGTCGCGGTCGGAGGGGGCGTACGCCTGGCGGTCGCTGCTCAACACCGGCGTCGTCATCCCGAACGGGTCGGACCTTCCCGTCGAGCCCTCGAACCCGCTGCTCTCGTTCCATGCCTCGGTCACGCGCCAGGACGCGGACGGATATCCGGCCGGCGGCTGGTTTTCGGCGCAACGCCTGACGCGCGAAGAGGCGCTGCTGTCGATGACCCTGTGGCCGGCGTACGCGGCGTTCATGGAGAATGAGAGCGGGACGCTGACGGCGGGGAAGTACGCCGACTTCGTCGTGCTCGATCGCGACATCATGACCGTGGCGCCGGAAGAGATTCTGAAGGCAGGCGTGGTCATCACGGTGCTCGGCGGAAAGACCGTGTACCGGCGGCCCTAAAGGGCGTATGTTAGCCCCGTGACAAGCCTCCGCGAGCGCCTCCAGGATGCCCTGGGCGACGCCTACCGCATCGAGAAAGAGCTCACGGGAGGCGGCATGAGTCGCCTCTTCCTCGCGGAGGAGGCCTCGCTCCACCGCCAAGTAGTCATCAAAGTGCTCCCGCCCGAGTTCACGAGCGACGTCTCCACCGCGCGATTCGAGCAGGAGATCCAGCTCGCCGCCCACCTCCAGCACCCCAACATCCTCCCCGTGCTCGCCGCTGGCGCCCGCGACAGCCTGCTGTATTACATCATGCCGTACGTGACGGGTGAATCGCTGCGCCATCGGCTCACCCGCGAAGGCAAGCTCCCCATCGGGGACGCGGTCCGTATCGTCCACGAGGTCGCCGACGCCCTCGCCTATGCGCACGCCGGAGGCGTGATCCATCGCGACATCAAACCTGAGAACATCCTGCTGGAGGAGAACCACGCGGTCCTCGCCGACTTCGGGGTCGCCCGGGCGTTGGCCGAGGCGCGCAGCGGCGGCCGGTTGACCGACACCGGCATGTCGGTCGGCACGGCGGGCTACATGTCGCCCGAGCAGGCGGCGGGGGAGCGTCACATCGACGCCCGCGCCGACGTCTACGCCCTGGCGGTGGTGGGCTACGAGCTGCTGGCGGGGCACCCGCCGTTCGAGGGTCCGACGGCGCAGGCGGTGCTTGCGGCACACCTCAGCAAGCCGCCCAGACCGCTGAGCGAGGTGCGCGCTGAGACGCCGCCGGAGGTCGCGACGGCGATCGCCCGCGCGCTCGCCAAGGCGCCGGGCGATCGTTTCCACACCGCCGCCGAGTTCCGTGACGCTCTGCGACTGCCAGCCCCGCCGACGCGGCGCCCGCGGCGTGTGCCGCTCTTTCTGGGGATCGGGATCGCCGTGCTGCTCGTCGCCGGCGCCGCCCTCATTGTGCGCTCCCGTTCGCGCGTCTCGCTCGACGCGAATTTGGTTGCGGTCGCGCCGTTCGACGTGCTGGATCCGAAGCTCGCGCTGTGGAGCGAGGGGCTGGTGGATGTGCTGTCGCGCAACCTCGACGGGGCGGGCCCGCTCCGCACCGTATCGCCCACGCTCGTCGTGCGCCGGTGGAGCGGCCGGGCCGACCCGGCGGCGGCGGCGGAATTGGGAAGACACACCGGGGCGCAATTGGCGGTGTTCGGCCAACTCGTGGGCACCCGCGCCGATTCAGTGCGGCTCACGGCTACGCTGCTCGACGTGGCGACGGGCCGGGCGCTGGGGGAGCTCGAGCTGCACGACGTGAGCACGAACATGGACCGCCTGACGGATTCGCTGACCGTCGGGCTGTTGCGAGAGCTGGGGCGTACGCGGCCGATCGGCGCGGTGCGCCTCGCCGCGTTCGGGTCCACATCGCTCCCCGCGCTCAAGGCGTTCCTCCAGGGAGAGCAGTTCTTCCGCCGCACCCAATGGGACTCGGCCATCGCGTACTATGGTCGCGCGATTGCGGTCGACAGCACGTTCGCCCTCGCCCTGCATGGGATGGGGACGTCGCTGGGCTGGCAACGAGTCGGCACCGACTCACTGGCGAATGCCTTTAGTCGGCGCGCCGGCACATTCAACCGCGGGCTCTCGCCGAGGGACAGCCTGCTCATCGTCGCCGATTCGTTGAGCGCTGTGATGTATCAATACATGGGCGACACCGCGTTCGCGCCGCACACTCGCCGGCTGTCCGCCACGTTGAACGAAGCAGCGCGCCGCTACCCCGATGACCCCATGGTCTGGTATGCATTGGGGGACGCCGGATACCACTTCTTTGCCTACGTCGGGGGCACGACGGACAAGCAAGTGCTCGCCGCTTTCGACCGCTCGATCGCGCTCGACTCGGCATTCGCGCCGTCGTACATCCACCCGGTCGATCTCGCCCTCGAGCTGGACGACTCAGCCGCAGCTCGCCGCTACGCGGCGCAATACCTCGCGCTGACCCCGACCGATGTCGAGGGCAGCGGGATCCCCCTGATCGCGAAACTACTCGACCCCACTGCGGCTTTCTCGGCGGAAGTGCAGCACCTGCTCGACACGGCTTCGGCATACGCCTTGGGCCTGGCTCGAACAACGTTCTCCCACTGGCCGGATTCCGCTGAAACGGCGTTGCGCGTGGCTCGGCTGCTCGCTCGCGGCGGGCACCGCGGCCCCGCCTTCTGGACCGATTCGGCCGCCAACCACCGGAGCCTGGCGTCGCACCTCACGCTTCGGGGGCACCTTCATGAAGCCTACGCTACGGCGGGCAAGCGTGCCCCTGGTATTTTCGGCGATCTGGCGGTACTGGGCGCTCTTCCCGCCGACACGGCGGCGGCGGAATTCGCCCGCTGGAAGCCGGGCACCGGATTCTTCCCGGGAAGCGCAGTGTGGTGGTGGGTCGCGCGCGGCGACACGAGCGCGCTCCGCGACCTGGCCCGTCGAGCCGATTCCCTGGCGCGCGCGCGCGCACCCGTGTTCGGCAGCGGCTACTGGCGGTACGTAGGCGAGGCGGCCCGCGCTGCGCACGCCTTGGCGCGGCGCGACACGCTCGACGCGCTGCGTCGCTTCGAAGCGCTGCCCGACTCGCTCTGCCTGCTCTGCTTCCAGGCCCGGCTGCAGAGAGCGCAGCTCCTGGCCGCTCGCGGACGCGAGCGCGAAGCAGTGGCGTGGCTCGAGATCCAGATTCCGCCGTTTGTCGCGGTAGAAACGGTCCTCTTCAGGCTCGAAGCGGCCCGGATCTACGAGCGGCTGGGGCAGCGCCAGCAGGCAATCGCCAAGTACCGTTTCGTCGCCGCCGTGTGGCGGCACGCTGATCCCGAGCTGCGGCCCTATGTCGACGAGGCCAAGGCCGCGTTGCGGCGGCTGAGCGCCGAGCGCCCCTGATTCCGTAAAACACGAAGCCCCCGGTCGGCGCAACAGGCCGCCCGGGGGCTCCGACACATCGGCTACCCGGAGCCGGGGGCTTTCACCCTCCGTTCTTCTTCCCGCCGCCGCCGGTTGACTGTTGCGTCGCTCGGTAGGGCAGACGAGAGCTCCGGCTTCCATCCCCAAGCAGCCTGGCCGGGCCGCAAGGTTCGCCAATGTGAGTGCTACGGGTCAGATCGGGTCGCGGACCGACCTTCCGCACTGCACGCCGAGGCACTACGTCGGCGAGGATGAGGCACGCGACTGGCCCCATCTGTCCGACCCGGTGAGCTGCTCCCGGATCACCGAGCGCCTGAGCCCTTGGTTGCATCGGCGCTCTCCCCGGAAATCCCGTTCGGACCCGTCTTGAAGGCGTTGTCGAGACACAAGGTCCCAACCCTTCCCTCCAAGCCGCGTGAGATCAATATAGGGGGCGCCACAAAGCGCGCAAGTGCCGATGTTTCTTCGGGTTAGCTCACTTCGATGTGCACGACGTGTGGAACCTAACCCCCAGTCGCCGCGCCCCTTCCACCGCCCTTCCACACGATGTGGAGTTGTGAATCCACAGCCGTGCACCTTCCCACATCGGGTTGGGGTAGGAAGAAGCCCCCCCCCCCCGGCCCCCACGATGGTCAGCCGTCGATGGCGACTTCGCAGTACGTGAAGGGATCATCCGCGCGGGGCGGGACGAACAGGAAGCCGGCGCCGCCCGTGGCGAACCACCCAGCGAGGAGCTGGCTGGGGCCGGTGTGCGCCTCGGCGAACAGCTCCTGGGTCCAGCGGCGGATGTGCCGCAGCTCGGGGGCGCGGCGCGCCAGCATCGAGATCACGGCGCCCATCCCCTGCGTGGCACGCAGGAAGTGGGCGATGGCGTGGACCCGCTGTGCGAAGATATACGCGCGCACGCCGGGCTCGTCGTACAGCAGGGTGCCCTCGTAGGGGTCCGCGGGCGGAGCGTCCATGCGGGGGCCGAAGTAGATGAACACGCGGGCGTCGCCGTTTTTGCGCTCGACGACGGCGGCCGCGGAATCGGTGCCGAGCCGCGCGGCGTGAATCAAGTCGTCCGGCAGGACGATGCCGACGTGGCTGGTCCACTCGAGGGCCCCCAGGGCCTGGTCGAGCGGGCAGCCGGTCGCATCGTCGTAGGCGACGAGCCGCGGGGCCTCACCAGCCCGTTGGAAGAAGTGCGCCAACGCGTCGGCGCGGTCCTCGAAGGTCCGCACGACGCGCGAGGTTGCGGGAACGGTCATTTTATGATTATAACACCAGGGTCAACGCACCTGTAGAGGAGTTGGCATGCTCGCAGTCGTAATCAGCGCCTTGGCCGCCGTCGCACCCCTCGCCGTGCAAGACAGCACCGCGCGGGTCGACTCCGCACTCACCGCACCCCCTGCTCCCACGCCGGAGCAGATCCGCTACACCCAGGGGCTGCGGACCGTATCGCGCGGCGTGGCCCAACTGCGCGACGGCGTCGACCGCGTGACGCGGACGCAGCTGACTCGCGACACGGTGCGCCAAAAGCTCGCGGGGCGGCGCCTCGGCGGCTTGTGTACGACGGCACGCAGTTTCATTGCGAGCGGCAGGCCGCGCATGCAGCCGACCGCATACACGGATTCAATGTTGCTCGTGGCGCGACAGCTCGTCGTGCGCATCGACTCCGTCTTCAAGTTCCTGCCGACGTGCGAGACGACCGCCGGCAAAACCCCCGTCCCCGTCGCGGCCGACCTGCTGAAGCGGCTGCGGGCGTATGACACCGCTTTGGTGACGTTTCGGACGAAACTGGCTCCCCCTAAACCAGACAGCGTCAAGACACCTAGTCAACAGTAAGACGCTAAGACGCAAAGACGCAACCACTTAGGAGTCTTGGCGTCTTGGCGCCTCCTTAAGGAACGGTTTGCTGCCTCGGCTCCAGTCTAAGAATCCAGAGACCCGTATTGATATCCGGCACAAAAATGTTCCCGTCCCGCACCACCGCCCCCCACGCGAACGGCGCCCGCGGCCGATGTCCGAGCGAGTCGGCCGTGAGGATCCAGCTCATCTCGCGCCCCTGCCGCAGCAGATCGCCCTTCAGCTCACCTGACACGTCGAGCACGCGCGCCCCGCCCTGGTAGTTCCCCAGGTATAGGGTGTCCCCCACTACCCAGACGTTATGCACGCCGCCGTCGGTCGGTTCGTACCACGCCACCTCCTTGGGGTGCGTGATGTCCGAGACGTCGACCACGTGCAGCCGCCCGAAGGTCAGGTTGTTGCCGTCGGCCAGGCCCTTGTAGGGCTTGGCGGCGTACACCTCGTCTCCGACGAAGACGTACTTGCCCTGGCGCCACGCGGTGTGCGTGCCGCGCACGAAGCCGGGCCCCCACAGCTGCTCGACGCGCGCGTACACCGCGTTGAGATCGTACTTCAGCTGGGACACGAGCTGCGGATTCGTCGGGCTGCCGCCCTTCATGCCGTTCCCGACGTCGAGGATGATGAGCCCGTCGTTCCAGTAGGCGAGATAGGCGAGCCCATCCACGACCATCACGTCGTGCAGGTAGCGGCCTGCTTCCGTCTGCTCCGATTGCCAGCGGGCGACTTCCTTCGGGTGGGCGGGATCGCGAAAGTCGATCACGCGCATCGAGCCCGTGGCGTCGTCGGTGATGTAGGCGTGCCCCTGATAGACGTACGAGCTGTGCACACCACCCGTCACCGTCTCCGTGTACTCGGACACCGGCTTCGGGTGGCAAGGATTCCCGGCGTCGAAGACGACGATGCCGTTCTTGCGATTCGACGCCCCTTCCCGCGAAAACACGCCGTACTTGCCGTCCTCGGTCGTCATCACGTCGTTCACGATGCGCGCATCGGTCATCATCGAGTCCACGATCTTCGGGTGCGTGACGTCGCTGATGTCCACGGCGTACACGCGGTCGGCGATGGTCGAGAGGTAGGCGCACGTCCCCGACGGATGCACCCACACTTCGGCCGCGCTGACGGTGATCGGCAATCTCCCTCGCACTTCGATCCCGCGCGTGACCCGACGCGCGGAGGCCCGGACGACGGCGTCCGCCGTCCGGCCACCGACCGTCGCGGTCACCGTGTACGTTCCGGGCAGCTCGGCGACGAAGTTTCCCGCAGGATCGATCTGCGCGGCGCCCTCACCCGGGACGGCGACGACCGACCACTCGACGGCCACGTCGCCGAGCGAGCGGCCGGCGGCACCGCGCGCGGTCGCGGTGAGCTTGACCACATCGCCGGTGCGGACCGCAGCGGTGGCGGGATCGACGCTGAGCCGCGTGATGGCATTGGGCAGCACCCGCACCACGAGCGTCTCGGTCGCAGGGCCGGCCTTCGCGGTGAGTGTGGCCTGACCCGGCGCGACCGCACGCAGCCGGCCGTCGGTGGAGATGCTCGCGACTCGCGGATTGCTCGACGTGAACATCACCGGGTCGGTGCGCCGGTCGCCGTGTTTCGAGAACGGCGTGGCGACGAGCGTGAGGCGCGAGCCGGCGACGAGCCGCGCCGGCCGCGGCTCGAGGGCGATGCGCGCGGGCGGCTCGGGGAGCACGTGCACCAGGGCCTCGCCGAACACCTGGCTTCCCTGCCCGCGGATGAATCCGACGGCGGTGACGCGCGCGTAGCCTTGGTAACCGCCGGTGAAGACGCCGGTCGAGTCCACGTCCCCCACGTCGCCGCCCACGAACCAGCGGACCTCCGCCTGGGGGACCACCTGCCCCGAGGCGTCGACGGCGCGGGCACTGAACTTGAGCGACCCGCCGATCGGGACCTCGCCGCCGCCCGGCTGGACCTCGACCCTAGAGATCGGCGAGGGGGCTGGGGCCGGAGCGGCAGGCTGCTGCAAGGCGGACAGGGACAACAGGGCGTGCACGATCATACAGATCCTCTCGTCGACGGCGGCTAGGGGGACCGGCTGATTGATGAACGGCGGCACGGAGAGGTTATCGGGGGACGGGTGCGAGCGGAAGTGCTTGTGAAGTGCCACGATGGTGCCGTTATGGTGTCGTTACCAGAAAGCGCGACGCGCTGTGCTGCTGATTGACAGCTTCCGGGGACGCTCGTACTTTTGCCCGCGGTTCAAGCAATACGTGGCACCGTCACCGGCTGTCTGCGCTTCCGCGAGGACCATTTGTCTCGCGGTTTTTGTTTGAGCCCGTCCCAGGCCGCGGTGGCCTGGGTCGTTCCAGTCCGGGGCCGTGCCCCTCAGTGCTGAGGTTTGAACAGTATGGCTAAGGGTAAGGTGAAGTGGTTCAACGACGCGAAGGGCTTTGGCTTTATCGCGCAGGAGTCGGGTCCAGACGTGTTCGTCCACTTCACGGCGATCCAGGCCGAGGGCTTCCGCAGCCTCGCCGAG
>Ga0184618_10000227_pt1 | contig 12883 bp, 10 predicted proteins | sample PLM0_30_b1_FD_133159 | JGI IMG/M metagenome (GOLD analysis project Ga0184618, IMG submission 133159) | Groundwater sediment microbial communities from an aquifer in East River, Colorado, USA - PLM0_30_b1 | ecosystem: Environmental > Terrestrial > Soil > Riparian zone | place: USA: East River...
AGGAAGCTCGTCCGGCACTCCGCCATCTACGGCATCGGCGGCCTCGTGCAGCGGCTGCTCGCGGTCCTGCTGCTTCCGCTCTATCTCCATTACCTCTCGCCGAGCGACTACGGCTCGATCGAGACGCTCGTCGCACTGACGACGATCCTCTTCACGCTCCTCCGCGCCGCGATCCAGAACTCGTTCTTCCGCCTCTACTTCGACTCGGAGGACGACGCGTACCGCAGGCGCATCGTCCGAACCTCGTTCTGGTCGACGATGAGCGCGGCCACGTTCGCGCTCGCGGCCGGCCTCTTGCTCGCAGAGCCCATCTCGCAAGCGCTCTTCGGGACCGCGGACCGCACGAACCTCGTCCGCGCCGCGTTCGTCGGCCTCTGGGCGTCGATGAACTACGACCAGCTGACCGCGCTCTTCCGGGTCGAGGAGCGCTCGGTGAGCTTTACCGTCGCCAGCCTCACCAACGTCCTGCTGACGATCGGGCTGACGGTGCTGCTCGTCGTCTACCTCGACAAGGGCCCGATCGGGGTCATCGTCGGGAACTTCAGCGGGACGCTCGTTATCTGGGCCGCGCTCGTGACCTACAGGCGCTTCCAGCTCGGATGGGAGTTCGACCGCGTCCTGTTCCGGCGCATGCTCGCGTTCGGCTGGCCGTTCGTGCCTTCGACGGTCGCACTCTCGGCGATCGACTTCAACGACAGGTTCTTCCTCGTGCGACTGGACGGCACCGACGAGGTCGGGCGCTACGCACTGGGGGTGCGCATCGCTGCGGCGCTCGTGTTCCTGATCTGGGCGTTCCGGCTCGCTTGGCCCGCGTTCGCGTACTCGATCCGGAACGACGACGAAGCTCGCCGCGCCTACGGCTTCGTCCTGACGTACGTCGTCCTCGTCGGCTCGTGGGGGGCGCTCGCGCTCAGCCTGACCTCGCCGTGGCTCGTCAGGCTGCTCGGGCCGCGCGACTTCTGGTCGGGCTCGAGGGTCGTCGCTCCGCTGGCCTTCGCGGCAGTCGTCTTCGGGGCGTATGTCGTCGTCCTGATCTCGGTCGGCCGCGCGAAGAAGATGGCGTCGAACTTCGTCATCACCGGAGCGGCGGCGCTTCTGAGCATCGTCCTCAACGTGCTCCTCATCCCGCCCTTCGGGATGATCGGCGCGGCGAGCGCGACGCTCTCCGCCTATGTCGCGATGTTCCTCGGGATGACCTGGAAAGCCCAGCAGGTCTTCCGCGTGCCGTACCAGTGGCGGCGGGTTCTGACCGCGGTTGGTGCCGCAGTCGCCCTGACGGTGCTCGGGAAGCTGCTCGGGGTCGGGTTGCCGGCGGCGATCGCCCTCGTGCTCGCATATCCGTTCGCGCTCCTGTTGCTCGGCTTCTACCTGCCCGCTGAGCGGCAGCGCATCGGGCGACTGCTTCCCGGCGCGCGCTAGCGAATCACGGTTCTGCTGAGGCGTCGCTTGCGGCGCAGACGTCAGGACGCACGAGCCCGACCCGGCCGCGACCGGGAACGGTTTACCTTTCTCGTCGGAATGGACTCGGGAGACGCGGCCCAACTCGCGGCGATCGCGGGGGCGCTCGGCGCTGCCCTGCTGCTGCTCGCCCGGGGTCGGCTCCCGCTTCTCGCCGGGCTCGCCCTACTCGCCGTCGCCGAGGCAGGGCTCGTGCTCGACCTTTCCGACCACGGCCAGCGGATCTCACCGAAGCTCGTTGCGCTCGGGATCGCGTCGCTCGTGCCGATGGCGATCGGCGCGGCGATCCTCGTTCGCTGGCCCACCTTGGTCACTCCGGTCGTCCTCGCGGCTGCTCCGTTCAGGCCGCCGCTCTCTTTCGGCAGCGAACACCGTTACTACGTCGGAGTCGCCAGCTCAGGCCAGCTCGGCCGGCTGCTGCCGCTCTACGGCGTCCTGGGCGCCGCCGCGCTCGCCCTCGCCTGGAAGGCGTTCCGAGGCAGCCCGATCCGTCCGGTGCCGGTGCTCGTCTCCCTTCCTGCGATCGCGTTCTTCGGCGTCGCCGCCTTCTCGCTCCTCTGGACGAACGACCTACATGCCGGCGAGAACGTGCTCGCCTACTTCCTGTTCCCGTTCGCCGTGCTCGTCGCCGTCGTCACGCGAGCGCTCTTTCCGCCCTGGCTGCCAAAGGTTCTCGCAATCGTCGCCGTCGCCCAGGCGACACTCTTCGCGGTCGTCGGACTCATTCAAGCGGTGACGCACAAGCTGTGGTTCTTCTCGCCGAGCGTGGAGGTCGGGAATGCGTACAGCTCGTTCTTCCGCGTTACCTCTCTCTTCCGCGACCCGAGCCTTTACGGGCGACACGTCGTGCTCGGGATCGTCGTGGTGCTTGTCGCGGTGCTGTGCGGGAAGCTGAGGCCACCGGTGGCGTTGCCGCTGCTCGCGCTTCTCTTCGCCGGGCTCTGGTTCTCGTACTCCCAATCCAGCATGGCTGCGCTCTTCGTCGTCACGCTCGCGCTTGCGGCCTTCGCCGGCAATCGTGCACTCAAGATCGTGGCAATGCTGACCGCCGTGGTCGTTGTGCTCGCCGGCGCCGGCTTCGTCGTTGCTTCGGTCGGTGACAACTCGGCTCGTCGCGTGACCAGCGACAGGTCCCGCCGCATCGGGCTGACGGTGAAGGTCTTCCGCTCGCACCCGCTCGCCGGGGTCGGCCTCGGCGGCCAGCCTCTGGCGAGTCAGGCGCGCTCGAAGCAAGGAGGCTCCACGACGCGGTTCGTCTCGCACACCACGCCCCTCACGGTCGCCGCGGAGCTCGGCATCATCGGACTGGCCGCCTATCTGGCGCTGCTGACGGGCGCGGCCGCGCTGATCTGGCGCGTGCGTCGCCTCCACCCCGCACTGGGACTAGGGCTCGCCGCGTCGCTGCTCGCGCTCTTCGTGCACTCGCTCGCGTACAGCGGCTTCTTCGAAGACCCGGTGACGTGGCTCGTCCTGGCAGTCGCAGCGAGCTTCGTCCTGTCGAGGGAAGCCGAGCCCGCTGCAATACTCGACTCGTGACGCGCGAGCGCGTTTGGACGCTCCTGGCGACGCTCGGCCTCCTCGTCGCGATGACGATGCCCGAGCTGGGATCGGATCCGTGGCCCTTCGATCCCCCTAGCGTGAGCCCACACGGCATCCTCGGCCCGCTCGTTCGTGCGGCGAACCGTGAGTGGGACCTCGGCATCATCCGCTCGATCGCCGTGCTCGCCGGGCTCGTCGTCGCTCTTTCGGCCGTCCTGAACTGGCGGATGCGCGTTTGGCCGCGTTGGGCCGCCGTGGGGCTGGCTGGGGTCGTCTGCGCGATGCTGCTCGTTCCCGCGGTGCTGCTTCAGGTCGGCCTGCGTGACGCAACCGCTCCCTGGTACTTCACGAACGACTCGACCTACCAGATCGAGATTGCGGGCGACCTCGTCCTTCACAGGCACAACCCCTACGGGCACGACTACGAGGGCTCGGGGCTCGAGCGCTTCTACCCCGCCGCTCACGACCAGCCTGCCGGCTTCCCGCAAGTCGCGTTGAAGCACTTCGCGTACTGGCCCGGAACCGCGTTGACCGCATCCGCGTGGCGGCTGCTCCCGAGGCCGTTCGACGACTACCGCATCTTCGTCCTGCTCGCGACGCTCGCGCTGTTGCCGGCCGCGCTGCTCTTCCCGGGCACATTGCATTGGCGGCTCGCCGCGGGCTCGGCGCTGGCCGCGAACCCGATCCTCGTGCGCGGAGCTTGGTTCGGCACCGCGGACGCTCCGGCACTGCTCGCGCTCGTGCTCGCGTTCGCCCTGCTCGCCCGCGGGCGCCTGGTATGGGCGGCGGCGAGCCTGGGCGCGGCGGTTGCGATGAAGCAGTTCGCGCTCGTCGCACTGCCCTTTTTCGTAGTGATGCTCCTGACCCTGCACGTTCCACGGGGCGCTCTCAAGCGTGCGGCTGCAGCCTTTGCCGGAGTCCTGCTCGCGTCGTTTCTCCCGTTCCTGATTGCGAGCCCGGGCGGGCTCTGGAGCGACACCGTTTCGTACGGGGCGAGCACCTACCGGATCATCGGCTACGGCCTTTCGGCCTTGCTGCTCAACGCGGGGATCATCGACGACCGGTTCGGCTACTACCCGTTCCTGCCGCTTGTGCTCCTGCTCTGGCTGCCGCTCACGGCTTGGCTGCTTTGGAACCAGAAGCGGGCTGCGACGCTCTGGTCGGGGGCTTGTGGGTTCGCCGTGTCGATGTTCATGCTGCTTTTCTTGAGCCGGGTGTTCCAGAACTCGTACGTCGCTTGGCCTTTGACCGGCATCGGGCTCGCGCTCCTGCTCGCCGAAGCCGAGCGCACGCCTCGAGCGCCTTCGCGCGCTGAATCCTCAGCCAGCGCACCTGCGGGATAAGCGCGTAGACCTTGTTGCGCCCCGCAACGTAGATCCGCCACCCGTCCGCAACGACCGGCGAATACTTGCCGTCGTGGAATCGCCACGCGAGTCGCCCGTTGCGCGCGTCGAGGGCAAAGGTGCCGCGCGGACCGACCTTGACGCGCCGCAATCCGCCGACGCCGCATCGTCCACACGTCGCGAAGTACACGAGCCCGGCGAGGACCGTCGGCGCGCCGGTGATGGACGCGGGAGCGCTGTAGCGCCAGCGAATGTCTCCGGTTCTCGCGTCGAGCGCGACGAACCATCCGTCCCAGGTGCCGACAAACACGGTCTTCCGCCAGACCGCCGGCGCTGCGTACACGTAGGTCCCAACCTGCCGAGCCCAGAGCAGGTGCCCGGTCGACGCCCCGAAGGCATACACCGTGCCGTCTGCATTGCCGATGAACACGCGGCCGTAGGCAACCGTCGGAGTCGCGTAGAAGTACTCGCGGCGCCCGAAGCGCGAGAAGGACGTCGCGTGCCAGCGCTCCCGGCCCGTACGCTCGTCGACTCCGTAGACGGACCCGCTGCTCGTGGCAATGAAGATGGTGCCGTTCGTGTACGCCGGGGCCGGGACGATCTGGTCGTCCGCCGTGAAGGTCCAGTGCAGGCGAGGACGCCTGCGGCCGCGAAGGTCGTACGCGTACAGCCGGTGATCCCACGAGCCGAAGTAGAGCCTGCTCCCGACGAGAAGCGGCGACGACTCGACAGAGCCGGCGTCGACTTGCCAGAGCTTGTGGCCGGTGCGGGCGTCCCAGGCGATGACGAACCCCGCCGCCCTGGCCTGGTGCTTGCGGCAGGGCAGTTGATGCATGAACGCCTGGTAGACGATCCCGTCGCGGATCGTCGGCGAGGCGGCGGCGCAATGGTCGAAGTGCCGCGTCCAGACGATCTTGCCGGTGCGGGCGTCGATGGCGAAGAACCGCCCCTTCTGCTGAGCCACGTAGACCTTCCCGTAGGCGACCGAAGGCGGGAACTCGATGTCCGCGTGCCCCTCCAGCTGCCAGAGGCCGTGGTACGGCGGCCGTAGCCGAGTCCAGTTCGGGGCGAGATGGGTTCGCTCGACGTCGTAGCCGTAGGTCGGCCACTGCTCGAGGTAGCGGGGACCGGTCTTGGGCTTTGGCTTCGGCCGAAGAGTGTTGACGAACTCCTTGGTCGACGTTCCGCGCACCGTGCGCGGGCGCTTCTCGTGCCACGCCCAGGCCCCGAGCCCGGTTCCGATTCCGAGGGCGCCGAGCGCGAGGACGAGGAGCGGCCAGCGGAAGATCCCGATCCGCTGCTGGAAGACGCCCCAAGCGATCGCGAGGACGACGCCGACACCGAGCGCGAGCTCGGCGGCATGCGTGACGGCGCGTTCCAGCGAGGCGGCGAGGACCAGCAAGACCGCGGCCAGACTAGCGGGACGCGTTACGGACGACGACGGTTGCCCGAGCCACGTGGTTGTTGGCGCGCACGGTCAGCAGATATCGACCTGGGTTCCCTGGTACCGGGATCACGAAGACGTGCTTGTGCACCGTTCCGCCGACTCCGCCGAGGTGCCACTGAACAGTCTTGACGTCCGTGGACACCCGAACGCGCATTGTTCGGCCGCGGACCACGTAGCGACTCTTCGGAAGCTCGACGAAGCGGATTCTCACGGTGTACTCGCGGGTGGAGCCCGCGACGTTGCCGGCGAGATCCTGCGCGACGAGTGCAAGCCGGTGCTCACCTCGGGTTGCGCCTTGCCCGTACCACTGGATCTTGTCGCTCGGCCGCCGCGTGTGGCTCCTGCCCGGGAGGCGCTTGCCGTCGACGTAGAGGATCGCGTACGCCGGTTCGCTGAACCGGTAGACGACGTCGACCCGGTCCGCGCGGCCGTCGCCGTCCGGCGAGAAGGTGGGGTGCCTGATTTTGACGTCCTCGATCTTCGGCGGCGTGGAGTCGACGCGGATCTCGTTGGGGAACTCGAACGTACGACTCTCGTCCTTGAGCGTCAGCTCCACCCGGTAGATCCCGTCCGGGACGACGTGTCCCTGGTTGTCGCGCACGTCCCAGGAGAAGACGTTCGAGCGGGCCGGAAAGACGCCGGAGGCCAGGGCACGTCGCACGACCGTCCCGTTCGAGTCGGCGATGTCCAGGCGGATGTCCTGCTCGCGGCGGAGGCGGAACCTGATCGTGACCTCCTTACGCTTCGCCGGACAGGAGCAGACGGGGGAGACCAGGTTGCGAATCCTTGTCCCGAGGACCGGGCTGTCCTCGAGCTTCAGCCGCTCGCTGACCGCAAAGGCGGTCGCGGTCGCGACCAGCAGGCCGGCGACCAGGAGAGTCGGAGCATGCCGCTTCACAGCCGCCGATTCTAGAGTTCGGGCTCATGGCCAAGATCCTGCTCAGCTTCGACTTCGAGGATTGGCACCAGCTCGTCCACCGCGGGCTCGGCCGGGCGGACTGGGACAAGCAGGGCCCAGCGCTCGAGCGGCAGGCCGAGGCGATCTTCGAGCTGCTCGGCGAGCTTGGCGGCCGCGCGACGTTCTTCGTTCTCGGAATGACCGCCGAGCGCTACCCGGACCTCGTGCGGGAGATCGCCGCGAAGGGCCACGAGCTCGCCTGCCACGGCTACGCCCACGAGCGGGTGCACAGGCAGAGCTCGGAGGAGTTCCGTCATGACGTCGAGCGCTGCGCCGACGTGCTGGAGGAGATCTGCGGGAAGCGACCGGTCGGCTACCGCGCCCCGGCCTTCTCCATCACTCGCGAGACACCGTGGGCCTACGACGTGCTCGCCGAGCTGGGCTTCCGGTACGACTCGAGCCAGTACGACTCGCCTCGCATCCCGAACCGGATCCGCCCTGTTCCGCCGGCCCCGTACCGCCTCGAGCTCCCGTCGGGCCGCGAGATCTGGGAGTTCCCGATCACGGTCTGGCGACTCCTGGGGCGAACGATCCCGGTTGGCGGCGGCGCCTACTGGCGCGTCCTACCGAGCGCGTTCCTGAGGCGAGCCCTGCGCGAGGTTGCCGACGAGAACGCCTACCCTGTGCTGTACTTCCATCCGTACGAGCTCGACCCGCAACCGCTGCGGGCGGCGGTGCCCGAGAGCCCGACTCCGAGGCAGCGACTGCTCGCCGCCTGGAAGAGCGTCCAGCGCAATCCGGGCAGGCGGCGCGTCGCGGATCGGATTCGTGCGATTGCGCGTGAGTTTCCATTCGGCAGCTACGAGGAGGTACATGGAGAAGTCGTCGAACGCTACGGAGCTCGTCCGAGATCACTTTCGCGAGAAGGCGTCGTCGTTTGACGCCCTCTATGACGAAGAGCATCCGCTCCAGCGCGTGGTCCGCCCTGGGCTGCTGAAGCGCCGCGATTTCGCGATCGACGTCGTCCGCGAGTACAACGAGCCGCGCGTCCTCGACATCGGTGGCGGCTCCGGCCGCGTCGGCGAGCTCGCGCTCGAGGCGGGCGCACGCGAATACGTCAACGCCGACATCGCGCAGGAGATGCTCGACCTCTCGAAGCAGCGTCTTGCGCGCTTCGGCGACAAGGTCAAGCTCGTCCACGGCGACTTCCGGACCGCTCCGCTCGAGGGCAGGTTCGACGTCGTGCTTGCGCTCGGCTTCTTCGACTACCAGTCCGACGCGCACGTATTCGTCCGCCGAATCGCCGAACTCTGCGGGAGGTCGGCGACGCCGGCAAAGCCGGCATCACCTTCAGGCGGCATCGCAAGCGACGCCGCGGGCACTGCGGTCGCCAGCTTCCCGCGCTGGAACTGGCTGAAGGGCCCGGTCCGGAAGCTTCGCTACGAGGTGATCAACAACTGCCCGATCTTCGACTACACCGAGCGGGAGCTCCGCTTCCTGTTCGGCGGAGTTGGCTTCAGCCACGTGCTCATCAAGCAGGGCAGAAGTGGCTTCCTCGTACGAGCTGATCGCTAGGAAGCATGGGGGAACCCCTGGTTCCCCCATGAGCCCCCTCCTTCAGAGCGGTGTCGTGGTTCGGTTCGCGGGCGGAGCCGGCCGAGGTCAGCGCAATGCAACCCGAAGAGGCGTCAACTTCCGCGTGAGTAAGTCCGGTCGGGCTATCACCCTGCCCGCACGTGCGCCCGCTAGCCTTTGAGCTTGTGAAGCGGCTCGTCGTCGTCCTCTTCGGGTGCGTGGCATTGTTCGCAGCCGCTCCCGGCCAGGCGCAGGCGCGCGAGTGCGGGCTGCCGGACCACTCGCCGGTCTGGGTCGACTTCGCCGACGGCTCGGTGCCTTACTGGCCGATGTTCGCGCGCCCGGGCGTGGTCGCTGCGGCGGCCAACTTCATCTATCCGGCACAGCTGCGCTCGCTCGGCGCGAAGACTGTCTACTGGGAGATGAACCTGCGGCAACGTGTCGGCACGCCCACGAACCCGATGGATCCGAGCATCATCGAGGACTGGGCGGACCGGGTCTTCTACCGCGCGGTCGCCTCGTCGGACTGCGCCACGCCCTGGATCGCCCTCAACGAGATGTGGGGCTCGAACCTGGCGACGCCGTGGTCGCCGACGAACGCGCAGTACCGCCAGAACGTGCTCGTCTTCGTCCGCCGGCTCAACGCTCTGGGCGCGCGCCCCTTCCTGCTGCTCTCCACCCGCCCGTTCACCGACGGCGAGGCGGGTGACTGGTGGCGTCAGGTCGCCCTGTACACGAGCTTCGTCCGCGAGGTCTACTTCGCCGCGCCGCAGATCCACCGCCAGGGCCCGATCCTGGGCTCTCGCACGCTCCGAAACGCCTTTCGACAGAGCGTCCTCGAGCTCACCGCGATCGGCATCCCGACCTCGAAGATCGGGATCTTCCTCGGCTTCCACACCAATCCCGGCCAGGGGGGCCGGGAAGGTCTGAAGCCGGCAAGCGCGTGGTTCAACCACATCAAGCTGCAGGTGCTCGCGATCAAGCAGGTAACCCGCGAGATCCCGCTCGCGACGATCTGGTCGTGGGGCTGGGGCGAATGGGCTCAGTCCGACCGCGATCCGGACAAGCCGGCCGCGGCTTGCGTCTACCTCTGGACTCGGGATCACAGCTTGTGTGCCGGGCCTGCGATGGCCGGCCCGGCGTTCGACCGGGATCTCACCGTCGGGCAGCTGATCCTCCCCGGCGGCGCACAGTGCGTGACGCCGTGGGGCAAAGTGGCTCTCGGCCAGCTCGCCACGCTCGCCGGCGTGACGCGCGACCGCGAGATCGCCTACACCTCTCTCTTCGCCCATCTCGTACTGAAAGGGCATGTGGATGTGAAGCGCGACAGCGTCCGCGCCGCCGAGCGGGCGATCGTCACCTACCGCTTCGGCGGCAGCCGCGCGGCCTACAGGCGAGCTCTCGCCAAGGTCCGGGCAACTCCCGAGCTCGCGCGAGGCGTGATCGCCGACGAGCTCCGCCAGGCGCGCGTGGAGCGGCATTTTTGGGTTGGGAGTCCCTCCGGGAACGACATCGCCGAGTACCGATCGACCTATGCGTCGAAGCCGGCCCGCCTCGCCAACGTGACCCCTGCTCCGTCATGGCTCGGCCGGCAGCACCGCGGCGTGGCGATCGAAGGCATGGCTCCCGCGGCCGTCTTCCGAATCCCAACCGGGAAGACGGCGACGGTCAACACGCGCGAAGGTGTCCTGCATGTGCGTGCCGCCGGGCCGACCGCTCCTCTCGGCGCGTTCGCGCTCGGGCGGGCGCGTTCGTCGATCCGCGCCGCGCTCGTCCGCGCCTCGCAAGATCAGGTGTTCGACAACTGGCTGATGCAGCGGGAAGCGAGTGCGCTGCAGATGACCACGTGCCGCCGCGACTGGCTGCCGGCGGTCGGCCCGCTGGAGCTGGGGAACGAGCTTCCCTTCCTGGGCCTAGCTCTCTAGCGCGAACACGCGCGTGTGCCGAGGTCGTACGAAGACCTCGGAGCCGGGCGCGAGCTCCAGACGCTCGGCCTCCTCGCGCGTCACCTGCGCGTGCAGCTCGCGTCCGTCCTCGAGCCTGAGCTCGACCCGTACCTCGAACCCGAGGTGGAGCACGCGCTCGACCGTCGCGCGCGAGCTGCTCTTCCCGTTCGGCTCGAGCCGCAGCTCGATGTCGTGCGGCCGCACGAACTCATCGCCGAGGCGGTTGACCGGCCCCACGAAGGTCATTACGAACTCGTTCGCAGGCTCCTCGTAGAGCTCGCGCGGCCCGCCGACCTGCTCGACGTGTCCCGCGTTCATCAGCACGATCTGGTCGGCGAGCTCCATCGCCTCCTCCTGGTCGTGAGTGACGAAGATCGTCGTCACGTGCACCTCGTCATGAAGGCGACGAAGCCAGGCGCGCAGCTCCTTGCGGACGCGCGCGTCGAGCGCCCCGAACGGCTCGTCGAGCAGCAGGACCTTTGGTTCCACGGCGAGCGCCCGAGCGAGTGCCATGCGCTGGCGCTGACCGCCGGAGAGCTGCGCGGGATACCGCTCCGCGAGGCCGGTCAGCTGGACAAGGTCGAGCAGCTCGTTCACCCGGTCCCGGATCTCGTTTCGCGGCCGCTTGCGGATCCGGAGCCCGAAGGCCACGTTTTCGCGAACGGTCATGTGCTTGAAGGCGGCGTAGTGCTGGAAGACGAAGCCGACCTCTCGCTTCTGCGCCGGGCGGCGGGTCATGTCCTCGCCCTCGATCAGCACACGCCCCGCGTCCGGCCGCTCGAGCCCCGCGATCACGCGCAGGAGCGTCGACTTGCCGCCCCCGCTCGGGCCGAGCAGCGCGGTCAGCGACCCGGCGGCGACCTCGATCGAGACGTCCTCGAGAGCCGTGAACTCACCGAACCGCTTCGTCACAGACTGCGCGACGATGGCCATCAGCGCGTCGCCTCGTTGGGACGGAACAGGTTCATCGCCAGAAGGGTCGCGATCGCCAGGAGAGCCAGCACGACGGAGGCTGCGTACGCGCCAACGTAATCGAAGGACTGGAAGCGTTCCTCGACGTGCAGTGTCATCGTCTCCGTCTTGCCGACGATGTGTCCCGAGATGACGCTGACCGCGCCGAACTCGCCGAGCGCGCGGGCCGTCGTCAGCACGACGCCGTAGGCGACTGCCCACCTGATCGCCGGCAGCGTGACTCGTGCGAACGTCTGGAAGGGGGACGCCCCGAGGGTCGAAGCGGCCTGCTCCTGCTCGGTCCCGATCTCCCGCAGGACGGGAACGACCTCGCGGACCACGAAGGGCAGCGAGACGAAGATCGTGACGAGCACCATGCCCGGCAGCGCGAAGACCACCTGGATGCCGTGGTCCGTGAACCAGCTCCCGAACCAACCCTGCCGTCCGTAGAGGAGCAGGAACGCAAGCCCGACGACCACGGGCGAGAGCGCGAGTGGCAGGTCGACCAGCGCGTTGACGATCCCTTTGCCGATGAAGCGCCGCCGCACGATCGCGATCGCACAGACGACCCCGAAGATCGTGTTCGCCGGCACCGCGATCGCCGCGATCAGGACCGTGACGACGAACGCGTGCTTGGCGGCGGGCGTCGTCACCGAGTCCCAGGCCGGGCCGACGCCGTGCTCGAAGGTCCGCCAGAAGACCAGGCCGACCGGCGCAGCGAGCAGCACGCCCAGATAGGAGAGACCTGCGAGGCGGAGAGCCCACTTAGGCACGGTCGTGCCTCGTCGTCCAGCGGCGCAGGGCGCCGATCGCGAGCAGGACCGCGAACGAGATCAGGAGGATCACGACCGAGACTGCGGCAGCGCCCGCCGCGTCGCCGCTCTCGATCCGGCCGAAGATGAACACGGATGCGACCTCGGTCTTGAAAGGCAGGTTCCCCGAGATCAGGACGACCGAGCCGAACTCGCCGATCGCCCGCGCGAACGCGAGGGCGACACCCGAGAGGATCGCAGGGAAGAGGTTCGGGAACACGATATGCCGAAAGGTCGCGAGCGGGCTCGCTCCCAGCGACGCGGCGGCCTCTTCCATTTCCCGGTCGAGCTCGAGCAGCACCGGTTGCACGGTGCGGATGACGAACGGAAGCGTGACGAAGAGCAGGGCAAGCAGAACCGCGGTCCTCGAGAACGCGACGTTGACCCCCACCGGCCCGTTCCGCCCGTACAGGGCGAGAAGCGTCAGGCCGGCGACGATCGTCGGCAGCGCGAAGGGGAGGTCGATGATCGCATTGACGAGTCCCTGTCCGAAGAACCGGTCGCGGACGAGGATCCAGGCGATGACCGTGCCCATCACGGCATTGACGAGACAGACAACGACGGAGATCCCGAGCGTCAGCTTCAACGCCGAGACCGCCTGCGGATCCGACACCGCCTGCCAGAAGCCGGAGCGCCCGGCCTTCTGCGACTTCCAGACGAGGGCCGCCAGCGGCAGCAGCACGATCAGGCTCAGGTAGGCGGTCGCGAGACCCATGCCGATGCCGGCGCCGGGGCTTCGCGCCCCCGCAGAGGGGCGGGGCAGGGTCTCAACCCGGGTGGCTATCGGTGCCCCTTCCGGTAATGCTGCATGGATTGCCGGGAGGGCACTAACCGCCCTTCTTCCTCTGGATCTTCGTGACGATGCCGTTCCGCGGGTCGAAGAACTGCTTGTCGACCTTCGCCCAGCCGCCAAG
>Ga0184618_10000231_pt1 | contig 12834 bp, 17 predicted proteins | sample PLM0_30_b1_FD_133159 | JGI IMG/M metagenome (GOLD analysis project Ga0184618, IMG submission 133159) | Groundwater sediment microbial communities from an aquifer in East River, Colorado, USA - PLM0_30_b1 | ecosystem: Environmental > Terrestrial > Soil > Riparian zone | place: USA: East River...
ATCTCGACGACGCTCTGGATCTCCGTCGGCTGGGCGGTGCTCTCGACGCTCGCGATCTTGTTCGTGCCGAGCGTGCGCAACCTGCGGCGGCTCGACGAGCCGGAGGCCCAAGCCGTGCTCGCCAGTCTCTCCGGCGCGCCGGCAGAGGCGCTCCATGGCTGAGCTCTCCCGTGACGACGTCCTTGCTGCGCGCGAGGCGATCGCAGGCCGGCTGCACCGGACACCCGTCTTTTCCTCCGCCACGCTCGGCGAGCGGACCGGCGCGTCGGTCCATCTCAAGGCCGAGCTCTTCCAGCGCACCGGCTCGTTCAAGCCGCGCGGAGTTCTGACGAAGCTGGCTTCGCTCGTGCCGGAGGAAAAGCGCCGCGGTGTGATCGGCATCTCGGCGGGGAACCACGCCCAGGCGCTCGCCTACTGCGCTGCGCTCGAAGGGATCGACGCTCTGATCGTGATGTGGCAGGGAGCAAGCCCGCAGAAGATCGAGGCGACCAGAGCGTACGGCGCAGAGGTCGACCTCGAGGCCGATGGACCTGCCCACGCATTCGACCGCCTCGCGGAGCTGATGGAGGAGACCGGTCGCCCGCTCGTGCACCCCTTCGACGACCCGTTCACGATCGCGGGGCAGGGAACCGTCGGGCTCGAGCTGCTGGAGGACGTGCCAGACACCGGTATCGTCGTCGTCCCGGTCGGAGGCGGTGGGCTCGTCTCGGGGATCGCCGTGGCCGTCGAGGGTCGTCGCGTCGTTGCGGTCGAGCCCGAGCTCTCGGACGCACTCCACCAGGGGCTCGAGGCCGGTCGGCCCGTTCCCGTCGAGCCTCGCTCGCTGGCAGACGGGCTCAGTGCCCCGTTTGCGGGTGAGCACGCGATCCGGATCTGCAAGGAGCGCGGCGTCGAAAGCGTCCTTGTCTCGGAGCACGAGCTCGCCGACGGGATGCGCTTCCTCTACGGCCGCGCGAAGCTCGCTTGCGAGCCGGCTGCCGCGGCCGGAGTTGCGGCACTGCTGGCGGGGAAAGTGGCCGTCGAACCACGAGAATCAGTGGTCGTGGTTGTCTCAGGAGGCAACGTAGCGCCCGAAATCGCCTCTGCTATCCTGGGTTGAAATGAAGGCTGACATTCATCCTGAATACGACCTCGCGATCGTCCGTTGCTCTTGCGGCAACGAATTTCAAACACGATCGACGAAGCCGGAGCTCCACGTGGAGGTCTGCTCGGCCTGCCATCCGTTCTACACCGGCAAGCAGAAGCTGGTCGACACCGGCGGTCGCGTCGAGCGCTTCCAGCGACGGCTCGAAAAGGCCGGCGGCGCCCGCAAGGGCTAACGCCGCTCGATGAGCAACGCCCCCATCGGCGGCCAGGCCGTCCTCGAAGGCGTGATGATGCGCGGGCCGTCGAACTGGGCGCTCGCTGTGCGCAAGCCCGACGGTGAGATCGCCGAGGTCAACCGGCCGATCACGTCGGTGATGACCCGGCACTGGTTCTTCCGGTTGCCCATCCTCCGCGGTGTGATCGCCCTGGGGGAGTCGCTCGCGATCGGTTTCCGCGCGCTTGCGATCTCGGCCAACTACGCGGCGCAAGAGGAAGGCGAGGACGGCGAGGTCTCGACCGAGCTTTCACGCGGCAGTCTCATCTTTGCGTTCGCAATCGCGATCGGCTTTGCGCTCATGCTCTTCAAGGTCACGCCTGCGCTGATCACGAGTTGGCTGCCGATCGAGACGACGGGCTGGTTCGTGATCGTCGAGGGGCTCATCCGCGTGTCGCTCTTCGTCGGCTACCTGCTCGTCATCTCGCTGCTGCCGGATCTGCGGCGCGTCTTCGAGTACCACGCGGCCGAGCACAAGGTGATCAACGCCTACGAGGCGGGCGAGGAGCTCGTGCCCGAGAAGGTGCAGCGGTTCAGCCTCATCCACCCGCGGTGCGGAACGGCCTTCCTGCTCTGGGTGATGGTGATCGCGATCTTCGTCTTCGCGTTCTTTGGGCGGCCGACCTGGTACTGGCTGATTGCGAGCCGAATCCTGCTCCTGCCCCTGATTGCGGGGCTCGCCTACGAGCTGATCCGCTTCGCCGGCAAACACACCGGCAACCGTGTTCTCATGACCCTCCTGGCGCCCGGCCTCTGGCTCCAGCGCCTCACGACCCGGGAGCCGTCGCTCGACCAGCTCGAGGTCTCGATCCGCGCCCTGAAGGAAGTCCTCCAGCTGGAGGGCCGGGCGCCGACCGAGCAGCGCGTCGAAGTCATGGCCTAGCGCGACGCGCTGGGCTGTCGCCCAGCGCTCGCTTCGCGGAGGAACCCATGGTTCCCCCGCGGGCCCCCTCCTTCAGGGCGGAGGCTTGGTTCGCGTGTTTCAGGAGTCGGCGGCTCGGGCTGTGATTCAAACGCTTCCCTCTCCTTGGTGCGCCTCCCGCCGGGCGGAGCCCGGCTCCGGCGGCGGGTTGCTGCTCGCCCTAGCTGGGAGGCAGTTCTTGGCTTCTTTGGGCGGCGGTACCCTTTGTTGCATGGCTATCCAAGAGCTTGTGGATGAGGTGGAGCGCTCCTACCGGGAGACGCAGGAGCGGTTGTCGGACCCTGCCGTCTACAACGACCACCGCGAGGCGGCTGATGTCGGTCGGCGCCTGAAGGAGCTCGAGGGGCCGCGCAAGCTGGCCCAGGAGTGGCGCGAGATCCGCGCCGACCTCGACGCCGCGCAGGACGACGGCGATCTCAGGGAGCTCGTCCCCGAGCTCGAGGAGCGGCTTGGACGGCTCGAGGAAGACCTGAAGCTCGCGCTCGTCGAGTCGGATCCCGCCGACCGGAAGGACGTCCTGGTCGAGATTCGACAGGGGGTGGGGGGCGACGAGGCTGCGCTGTGGGCGGGCGACCTCTACCGCATGCTCACCCGCTACGCGGAGCGACTCGGGCTCAAGACGGAAGTCCTCTCGTCGAGCGAGAGCGACGGCGGCGGCTTCAAGGAGGTCACGTTTGCCGTCAAGGGCGACGGGGCCTACTCGATCTTCAAGTGGGAGGGCGGGACGCACCGCGTGCAGCGTGTCCCGCAGACGGAGTCGCAGGGTCGCATCCACACGTCCACCGCGACCGTCGCCGTGATGCCCGAGGCCGAGGAGGTCGAGGTCGAGATCGACCCCAACGACCTGAAGATCGACGTCTATCGCTCGACCGGCCCCGGGGGCCAGAGCGTGAACACCACCGATTCGGCGGTCCGCATCACACACCTTCCGACCGGGCTCGTCGTCGCCATGCAGGACGAGAAGTCCCAGCTTCAGAACAAGGTGAAGGCGATGCGCGTCCTCCGTGCACGGCTCTTCGAGCTCGAGCGCCAGAAGCAGCGCGAGGAGCAGGAGGCGACCCGGCGCTCGCAGATCGGCTCGGGCGAGCGCGCGGAGAAGATCCGCACTTACAACTTCGCCGAGAGCCGGGTCACAGACCATCGCATCAAGCTCACGCAGCACCGTCTCGACGCGATCCTCGACGGCGAGCTCGACGAGTTCACCAAGACGCTCACGTCCGAGGACCAGCGCCGAGCGCTTGAAGGGTGAGTCTCCGCGAGCTGCTGAGGGGCGCTGCCGCCGAGCTCGGCCGCGCCGGGTGCCCGTCGCCGGACGTCGACGCGGAGTGGCTGCTGGCCCACGTGCTCGGTGTGACGCGGACCGACCTCCACGGCAACGGAAGCCGCTCGCTCTCGGCCGCGGACGAGCGGCGCTTCGGCGAGCTCGTGGCGCGGCGCGCTCAGAGGGAACCGCTCGCCTACGTGCTCGGCGAGTGGGGCTTCCGCGGCTTGACGCTTCGCGTCGACCGCCGGGTGCTCGTTCCGCGGCCCGAGACCGAGTCTCTCGTCGAGCGCTCGCTCGAGCTGATCGCCGGGGTTTCCGAGCCGAGAGTGCTCGACATCGGAGTCGGCTCAGGCGCGATCGCACTGGCCATCGCCCACGAGCATCCGGGCGCCCGCGTCGTCGCCACCGACAGCTCTCTCGACGCGCTCGCGGTCGCCGAGGAGAATCGCTCTCGCGCGGGTCTTGCTGTCGATTTCCTGCACGGCGAGCTCTTCGCCGGTCAGGAAGGCCCGCTCGACCTGGTCGTCTCGAATCCCCCGTACGTTGCGCCCGACGAGATCGACCAGCTCGAGCCCGAGGTCGCAGCCTGGGAGCCGCGCGCTGCCCTGGTCGCCTGCGGAGCCACCGAGGCGATTGCGGAGGGAGCGCGTGATCGTCTGGCTCCTGGGGGGTCGCTCGTTCTGGAGACGGCCGATGGCGAAGCCGGCGACGTGGCCGAGCTTCTCGGGCATCTGGGCTACGAGGACGTCTCGATCGGGCAAGATCTGGGCGGACGTGAGCGAGTTGTCGACGGACGCACGCCTCGTTGACGAGGCGGTCGAGGCGATTCGAGCCGGCAAGCCGGTCGTTCTGCCGACCGACACCGTCTACGGCCTGTGCGCCACGCCCTACAAGTCGGAGCCCGTTCTCCGCATGTACGCGCTCAAGGGCCGGGACGAGCAGCAGCCGACGGCACTCCTCGCCTCCGGCCTCGACATGCTCTTCGAGTGCGTGCCCGAGCTGCGGAGCCGGGTTGGGCCGATCGCGCGCGCGCTTCTGCCGGGGCCGCTGACACTGATCCTGCCGAACCCGGCGCGGCGTTTCCGCTGGCTGACCGGGTCGAGGCCGGACACGATCGGGGTCCGCGTGCCGCAGCTCGCAGGCGTGGGGCGCGAGATCGTTCAGCGCGTGGGAGCCGTCGCCGCGACGAGCGCGAATCTCGCCGGCGGGCTCGATCCGAAGCGACTCGACGAGGTGCCCGAGGCGATCCGGGATGGCGCCGCGGTGCTCGTAGACGGCGGCGAGCTTCCGGGCACGCCCTCCACGGTCCTCGACCTCAGCGGCCCCGAGCCGCAGGTCGTCCGCGAAGGTGCGGTGCCGGCAGCCGAGGTGCTAGAACGCCTCGGCCAGCTCGTCTGAAGTCCGTGAGGCGCAGTAGCATCCACTCATGGCTGTAGCGGAGCAGACTCTTCAGCAGCTGCGCGGCGCAGGGCTCGCCGAGATCGACCCCGAGATCGCCGAACTGCTCGGCCGCGAGCTCGAGCGGCAGCGCGGTCAGATCGAGCTCATCGCCTCCGAGAACTTCACGTGGCCGAGCATGCTCGAGGCCGTCGGCTCGGTGCCGACGAACAAGTACGCCGAGGGCTACCCGGGGCGCCGCTACTACGGCGGCTGCGAGGTGATCGACGAGATCGAGCAGACGGCGATCGACCGGGCGCTCGCGCTCTTCGGCGCCGAGCACGCCAATGTTCAGCCGCACGCGGGTGCGCAGACGAACATGGCCGTCTACCTCGCCGCGCTGCAGCCACGCGACACGATCCTGTCCCTGGAGCTCTCGCACGGCGGCCACCTCACCCACGGGCTCAAGGTGAACTTCTCGGGGCGGCTCTACACGATTGCCCACTACGGGGTCAGCCGCAAGACGAACAGGGTCGACTACGACGAAGTGCTCCGGCTCGCGAAGGAGCACAAGCCGAAGCTGATCATCTGCGGCGGCTCCGCCTATCCGCGGATGGTCGAGGCCGACAGGTTCCGCGAGATCGCGGACGAGGTCGGCGCTCTGCTCCTGTGCGACATGGCCCACTTTGCCGGTCTGGTCGCGGCCGGCCTGCATCCCAACCCGGTGCCCCACTGCGACTTCGTGACCTCGACGACGCACAAGACGCTGGCGGGCCCCCGAGCCGGCTTCATCCTCTGCAAGGAAGAGCACGCCCAGGCCGTCGATCGCGCCGTGTTCCCGGGCATGCAGGGCGGGCCGCTCTGCCATGTGATCGCCGCCAAGGCTGCGTGCTTCAAGATCGCCGCGACCGAGGCGTTCCGCGATTACCAGACTCAGGTGCGCGCCAACGCGGACAAGCTCGCCGAGACGCTCCAGGCAGGTGGGCTCGACGTCCTCACAGGCGGGACGGACACACATCTGCTCCAGGTCGACCTCAGGAAGACCGACTGGACGGGCAAGGAGGCCGAAGAGCGACTGGACGAGGTGAAGCTGACCGTGAACCGCAATACCGTCCCCTTCGACGAGCGGCCGCCGACGGTTGCATCCGGAATTCGGATCGGAACACCGGCGGCGACGATGCGCGGCTTCGACGAGGAGGACTTCAAGGAGGTCGGCGAGATCATCGTGGGCGCTCTCGGCGACTCGCCCGACATCGCCGCCCTCGCGGGGCGCAGTGAGGCGCTGTGCGCGAACAGGCCGCTCTATCCAGGCTTCCGCGGCTACACCGCGTATTAGCTTCGTGATGGAATCGGATCGTCTCGACCGGTCAGTGCAGACGGATGCACCGGCAGAGCCCAAGGTCGTCGAGGTCGACCACCCACTCGTCCGGCACAAGCTTTCCTACCTGCGGGACAGGCGCACGTCGACGGGCGATTTCCGCCGGCTCGTCCGCGAGCTGACGACGCTTCTCACCTACGAGGCGACCAAGGACCTGCCGACTGAGACCGTGCGCGTGGAGACGCCGCTCGAGTGGACCGAGGTCCAGCGGATCCAGGGAAAGAAGGTTGCGGTCTGCCCGGTGCTGCGCGCGGGGCTCGGGATGCTCGACGGATTCCTCGAGCTCGTCTCCGGCGCACGAGTCGGTTTCATCGGCCTCTACCGAAACGAGGAGACGCTGGAGCCCGTCGAGTACTACGTCAAGCTGCCGAGCGACCTCGGCGCGCGCGACGCGATCGTGCTCGACCCGATGCTTGCGACGGGAAACTCCTGCGCGGCCGCGATCACGGCGGTGAAGGGGGCCGGCGCTCGATCGGTACGGCTCATTTGCCTCGTCGCCGCTCCGCAGGGCATCGAGCGCGTCCGGCGCGACCACCCGGACGTCACGATCTTTACCGCCTCCATCGACCAGGGCCTGAACGACCGCGGCTACATCGTCCCCGGCCTCGGAGACGCAGGCGACCGTCTGTACGGCACGAAGTAGGCTCTCGCACTCGAGTGACTAGGAGGATTTGACGAAATACAGTGCTGAGCCGCCGGACCGCGCTGCTCGCCCCGAGGCGGCGTCCTCAGTCGCCCCAATGCTAAAAGCATTGAGGCTCCCTGCGTCCTTGCCTCGGAACGACCATCGCGCCCCGGCGACGAGCAGTATTCCGCCAAACCCTCCTAGGTCTCGCATGGCAAGCCGACCAACATTGGACGCGTAGCGTGTGGCAGACGCTCCGTGACAACCCCGAGGTCGCCTGGGGCTTTCTCCTCGCGCTCGTCGTCGTTCTCGTCCTGACGCCTGCCGTCGGCCGCTTCGCGCGGATCCTCGGTGTCGTCGACCATCCCGGCGAGAGCCGGCGCATCCACCTCAGTCCGACCCCGCGCCTGGGCGGAATCGCGCTGCTGCTCGGGATCTTCATTCCAGCACTCGCGTTCCTGGCGCTCGACGGCCCGTATCGCGGGATCCTGCTCGGCGCCGCGGTGGCGACTTGCGTCGGCGTCGTCGACGACTTCCGCGGACTTCCCTGGTGGGGGAAGCTCGGCGGCCAACTGTCGGCGGCCGGGATCGCCGTCGGGTTTGGCGTTCACGTCGATCGGTTCACGTTCCCGCTCATCGGCATCCAGGACCTGCCGAACTGGGTCAGCGTGCCCGCATCCCTGCTCTGGATCGTCGCGATCATGAACATGGTCAACTTCCTCGACGGAATGGACGGGCTCGCGGCCGGCATCTGCGCGATTGCCGGCTCGACGTTCGCCGTGATCGCGCTCTCGCTCGGCAAGCCGGAGGCGGCGATCCTCTCGGCGATTGTCGCCGGAGCGTGCTTCGGTTTCCTCCGCCACAACTTCTATCCGGCGCGGATCTTCATGGGCGACTCGGGGGCGATGTTGCTCGGCTTCGTGCTCGCAACGGTGTCGATCCAGGGCCTCCTGAAGACGGCGGCGACCGTCGCGCTCTTCTTCCCGCTACTCGTCCTCGCCGTGCCGATCGTCGACACGTCTTTCGTCTTCGCCAAGCGCCTCAAGTACCGCCAGCCGCTGTACGAGGCCGACCGCACGCACCTGCACCACCGGTTCGTGAACATCGGCTTCTCGCAGCGGCGAGCGGCGCTCTACATGTACGCCTGGTGCGCGATCCTCGCAGCCGCCGCGCTGGCGACGCGGTTCATCCCGTTCCGCGCACACGGCCAGTGGCATCTTTGGCCGACGGTGGCGGTCGGCGCGATCGGCCTCCTCGCGCTCGCGACCTCGGTCTACATCGTCTACCTGCTCGAGATCGTCAAGCTCGCGAACCCGCGCATTCGCCGGCGCGAGGAGGAAGCACGGCGGGAGCGCAAAACCGCCTAACTGCGTGAGATGTCCGAGTTGCTGCAGGCGATTTACCGCGGAGACCAGTCACGGGTCGACGAGCTCCTTGCGGCCGGCGCGGAGCTCGACGTCTTCGAGGCGGCGGCGCTCGGGAAGGCGGACCGGCTTCGTGAGCTGCTGGACGAAGACCCGTTGCTCGCGAACGCCTGGGCCGAAGACGGTTTTCAGCCCCTGGGGTTGGCCAGTTTCTTCGGCCATTCCGAGGCTGCGCGCCTGCTGGTCGGCGGTGGTGCCGAGATCAACTCCGCCTCACGTAACGATCAAAAGGTGATGCCCCTGCACAGTGCCGCGGCAGCGCGTGATCCGGAGGTGCGCTACGAGATCGGGAAGCTGCTGCTCGAGCACGGCGCGGACCCAAACGCGCGCCAGCAGGACGACTTCACGCCCCTGATGGCGGCCGACCAGAGCGGCGACGACCGTCTCGCACGCCTCCTGGAGGAGTACGGAGCTACGCGCGACTAGGAAGTCGACGAGCTCTCCTCGATCAGACGGTCGACTGCGGGCTGCCCCCGAGCCACTCCGAAGGCAGGCGGCTCGAGCACGGTGAGCGAGCTCGGACCAGCCTCGGCCGCCGCGAGGAGCAAGATGACGCCGCCGTAGGAGTGGCCGACGAGGTGGTCTTCCGGCTCGAGGATCTCGAGTAGCTCCTTTGCCTGCTCCTCGAAGTCGATCCGCTCGAGCGGTGGATTGGGCGGATAGCCGCTTCGGGTCGGCATGACGAGCGTGTAGCGCTCGGCGAGCGGTCGTTGCACCGGCCAGCCCGTGCCGCCCGATCCGTGGACGAGGACGATTCGCGGGCCCGCCCCGGCGGTCTCGACGTGCATCCCGGCGAGCGTACAAGCTTTGCCACTTTCGGCCAAGCCATGCGCATTTTGGGTGTCACAAAGTCTGTTATGCTCGCGGCGCATGGAGCCTGCGCGCCCCTCTTCGTTCCAGCCCGCTGGGGCAGGCGCGCTCCTCATCGGCACAACCTCAGCAGGGATCGGGCTCGGTGCGCTCACCGGATGGGGAGCCGGCTCGGCGGCCCTCGGCGCGCTCGCGGGAGCCGTCGTTGGCATCCCGGCCGGGATCTTCGTCGTCTATTGGCGCTACCGCGGGTACTTCACATGAGCGCGACGTTCACGACTCCTAGGCCGGCTCCGGGCGTCTTGCTTCCGGTCATCGCAGGCAGCGCGGCGATCGCGCTGGCGCTTCCAATCTACTTCGTTGCCGGCTGGCGACTGAGTGCCTGGCTGCTCGCGGCGACCTTGTGGGTCGCGGGCCAGGCTTTTGGCTTCGTGCTCGTGCGGCTGCGTTCGATCGGGAACCTCGCGGCTTCCGGGGTGGCAGCCGTTGGAATGATGGCTCGCGCGGTCGCGGTGATGATCGTCATCTTCATCGTCGCGGTCTCCGACCCGTCACTCGCCCTGGCCGCCGCACTGACGTACGCGTTCGCCTACACGGTCGAGCTCCTGCTCTCACTGGTCTCCTACTTCGGGAGCCCGCCGGTATGAGGCGTGCCCTCGCAGCAATCGTCTTCCTCGCGCTCGTCGCGCCGGGCCAGGCGTTCGCCCGCGGCGAGTTCGACCCGACGAAGGAGTTCGAGCTTCATCCCTGGGTGTCGATCCACCTCGGCCCGATCGACATGTCCATCAACAAGGCAGTCATCTACCTCATGCTCGGCTCCCTGCTCACGATGGCGCTCGGGATCTTCCTCATGCGCGCCCGGATCTCGGTCGAGCCCGGTACCCGCCAGACGATTGGCGAGCAGATCTACGAGGTCGCGCAGACTCAGATCGCGGAGCAGGGGCTCCCGTCGAAGGCGATCGGGCGCTGGTTCCCGTACGTGGCGAGCCTCCTGCTCTTCATCTTCGTCGTCAACCTGCTCGGCTTCATCCCGTTGCCGCTGACCGGGGAGACCTACCACGGCTTCCCGGTCTGGGGCATCTACGCTGCGACATCGTCGCTCTCGGTCACGCTCGCGCTCGCGCTGCTCACCTTCGTGTTCACGCATTTCGAGGGCATCCGCTGGAACGGCCCCGTGCGCTACTTCAAGAGCTGGATCCCCGAGGCCCCCAAGGGCCTGCTGATCCTGATCGTGCCGCTCGAGATCCTCGGTCAGATCATGCGCCTGATCTCGCTGAGCGTCCGTCTCTTCGCGAACATGCTCGCGGGGCACATTCTGATCCTCACCTTCCTTGGGCTGATCTTCATCTTCCAGTCGATCGCCCTCGTCTTCGTTGTCATCCCTGCGACTCTCTTCTACCTCTTCGAGGTCGTTATCGTCGTCGGCATCCAGGCGTTCATCTTCGCCGCCCTGTCCGCCATCTACATCGGCTCGGCCATCGAGCCCGAGCACTAAGGAGGAACATGCACCTACTACTCGCAGCCACTTCTGGCGACGTCACGAAGGCCGGCAAGGCGATCGGCCTCGCGCTCGGCGTCGGGCTCGGCGCCCTTGGCGCGGGTGTCGGCATCGGGAACATCTTCGGGTCGATGATCCAATCGGTCGCGCGGCAGCCAGAGCTCCGCGGTGAGCTGCAGGGAATCCAGTGGCTCGGCTTTGCGCTCACCGAGGCCGTCGTCTTCTACGGCCTGCTGGGCTCGATCCTCGCCTACGTCCTCGTCTAGAGAAGCCGATGCTCGCCGCGAACCCACTGATCCAGGTCACTCCAGGACTGATGATCTGGACGGTCCTGTGCTTCCTCGCGACCTTCTACGTCCTGAAGAAGCTGGCCTTCGCCCGGATCCAGCAGATGATCGACGAGCGCCGCAAGCGCATCCGCGAGGCGCTCGACGAGGCCGACCGAGCGCGGGCCGAAGCTCGGAAGATGCTCGAGGAGCACCGAGCGACGATGGCGCAGGCACGCGGCCAGGCGGAGGAAATCCTGGCCGAAGCGAGGAAGGTGGCCGAGTCGCAGCGTGCTCGCCTTCGCGACGAGCTGGAGGCGGAGCGCGGGCGACGTCTCGAGGAGACGACGAGGCAGATCGAGGCCGAGACCCAGCGCGCCCTCGCGCTCATTCGCGCCGAGGTGGCCGATCTCACCGTCCTCGCCACGCAGAAGGTGACCGGCAAGGTGCTCGACGAGGCAGACCACAAGCGGCTGATCGAGGAAGCAATCGGCGAGCTCGACTTCTCGGTACTGGAAGGCTCACGGAACTAATGGCCGTCGTCGCCAGAACGTATGCGCGGGCGCTCTTCAGGGCGGCGAAGGAGCAGGGCCGCTTCGACGAGGTTCGCGACGAGCTGCAGTCGTTCGTTGTCGCACTCGGCGAGGTGCCGGAGCTCCGGGCGCTTCTGCGCAACCCGCAGCTCGACCCGCCGGCGAAGGCCGAGGCGCTCGAAGCCGTCCTCGAGGGCGCAGACGAGCTCGTCCGCAACTTCCTGCGCGTCGTCGCGTTGAAGGGCCGGGCGCCGCTGATCGAAGAGATCGCCCGGGAATACGAGATCCTCGTCGCGGCTGAAGAGAAAATCCTGAACGTCGAGCTGACCACGGCGTACGAGCTGTCCGACGCCGAGGCGAGCACGATCGTCAAGCAGATCGAGACGGCCTCCGGCCGGCGCGTGGAGGCCGAGCGGTCGGTCGACCCCGATCTCGTCGGGGGCCTCGTCCTCAAAGCCGGCTCGCTCGAGGCGGACTCGAGTGTGCGGGGCCGCCTGAACCGTCTACGCCAGGAACTGGCACAAGGAGCCCGCTTGTGAAGATTCGTCCCGAAGAGATCACCTCGATCCTGCGAAAGCAGATCGAGCGCTACGACGTCGAGACCGACCTCGCCGAGGTCGGCACGGTCCTCCAGGTCGGCGACGGGATCGCCCGCGTCTACGGCCTCGAGTCGGCTGTCGCCCTGGAGATGCTCGAGTTCGAGCATGACGTCACCGGCCTGGCGTTCAACCTCGAGGAGGACAACGTCGGCACCGCCCTCTTCGGAGACTGGGAGCGAATCAAGGAGGGCGACTCGGTCAAGAGGACAGGGCGTGTGGCGAGCGTCCCCGTCGGCGAGGCTCTGGTCGGCCGAGTCGTCGATCCGCTCGGCAACGCGATCGACGGAGGCGCACCGATCGAGACGGACGAGCGCCTCCCGCTCGAGCTCAAAGCCCCGGGGGTCGTCGACCGGCAGCCGGTGAAGGAGCCGCTTCAGACCGGCATCAAGGCGATCGACGCGATGACGAACGTCGGCCGCGGACAGCGCGAGCTGATCATCGGCGACCGCTCGACCGGCAAGACGGCGATCCTGATCGACACGATCCTCAACCAGGCCGACCAGGACGTCGTGTGCATCTACGTGGCGATCGGCCAGAAGGCGTCGACCGTGGCGCAGATCCACGAGCTCCTGAAGGACCGAGGCGCGATGGAGTACACGATTATCGTCACGGCGCCGGCATCGGAAGCCGCGCCGATCAAGTGGATGGCCCCGTACGCCGGCTGCGCGATGGGCGAGTACTTCATGTTCAAGGGCGGCCACGCGCTGTGCATGTACGACGATCTCTCCAAGCACGCGGACGCCTATCGCCAGATGTCGCTGCTGCTCCGGCGCCCGCC
>Ga0184618_10000232_pt1 | contig 12834 bp, 8 predicted proteins | sample PLM0_30_b1_FD_133159 | JGI IMG/M metagenome (GOLD analysis project Ga0184618, IMG submission 133159) | Groundwater sediment microbial communities from an aquifer in East River, Colorado, USA - PLM0_30_b1 | ecosystem: Environmental > Terrestrial > Soil > Riparian zone | place: USA: East River...
ATGTCGCCAGTCGCGGCCGCGAAGCCGCTCCGCAAAGCCGCTCCTTTGCCGCGGTTGACCGGATGATAAATAATCCGGTCGACCAAGCGAGAGACCTTCTCTTCCAGTACAGCTCGCGTGCCGTCTCCCGAACAGTCGTCAACCACAATAATCTCCTTGTTCTCAATCGGAGCCGAGCGAACCGCGTCGATAATATTTTCAATCGTATTTTTCTCATTGTAACAGGGGATAACGATTGAAATCTTCATCTTTTTAACTCACGCGGAATTTTCCCGTGGGCAAATGACTGGGCCACAATCGATGACGTAATTCGCTGGGAGAAGACGTCGTACCTGACTGATAGGTGCAGCGGCGTCAGGGGACGAAATTGACCCGCTCAAGAATCGAATTACCGCCTTCCGTATACGCTGTGGCTCTCTGTTGGACGCCCGCCACTTTTCCATAGGTTGTATTCTGCAGCAACCAGGGATAGCACGATGCAGCGGTCTTCCTGTTTCTTCAGGTCGTAGTTACGGGAGTAAACCGGATTAACTAAACGCCAGAGGAAGCAGTTTGTCCGATACATCTCTACGGGGTTGAAGTACCGCAATAGCAGTGGCTCGATCTCCTCGCTGCGGATTCCTTCGAAACTGTCGGCTGAGAAGTCTGTTTCGGGAACCGTAGAATCGACGTTGCCGGTAAACGCGTTACGCCGGAAGCGCTCTGGAAGGCGAGAAAATATCCGATTAGCCGCCTCTAGCGCTTCAGGCCATAGTTGATTGCCGTTTCGGCCGACCGCTTCACCAACAATCCAAAATTCGCCGTTCGGTACAAGTAGTTCAACGACTGTTTGGAGTACGTGCTCGATCTCCACGACATGATGCAGCCCTGACACGAACACAACGACGTCGAAAGTCATATTCCCGAATTGCTCGACCGACAAAGCATTTACGTCGCCGAGAAAGCCTGATGTTTGGGGGATGGAAGAAAGCAAGGCCGCCGCTTTTCGCATCAACTTCTCATTAAGATCGAATAGCGTGATCTCCACCGGACAACCCGCGTTAGCAACCATCTGCCGTTCTATGGCAGCGGTGCCAGAGCAGAGGGACAGTATCCGGACCGGACGACTCTCGCGCTGATATATAGAATGAATGCGATTCGGGAAATTTGGGGGCGTAATCGGGATAAGGCTCTGCAACACTCTGTGTGCGTAGTGATATACATCGTCGCTTTCCGCAACTTTTGCTGACGGGAGCTTCAGCAGAGATTCCACCGTGATCGGCTCTTCGGACTTGCGCTCAGGTGCCGACGAGATTTTCTGGAGCGGCGTAAAGCTTGACAAACCCACTCGCTCGTCATCCATCTTGCGATTGGCATAGATCTCATGGTTATACGCTACACTGAAGCATTCAAGCGCGCTTTTCATTTGGTGCGATTGATGACGGCGCGCAGTTAGCAGGCTAATGCGGTCGTTCGGACCGGCGACCCACTTAACAACTGCAAGCTTCGATTCCAAGTCGGTGGGGCCGCTCGGAGAGAAGCACCGGAGTCCCAAATTTCCGCAGCGGCCCCGCAATACCGACAGGTCAAGCGTGAAATTCGACTCCCTTTTTTCGCGCTTCATCGGCGCTTCGAGCAGTAGAATTCTCGCCGATCTGTCGTCGCCAGGCTCAAAAAACGCCTGAAACGAAACCCCGTTGGCGTTCTTCGCGTCTATCTTTGATCCGAGATCGCACGACATCGACATATCGCGAGAAAACTGCATTAGAGGGCCTCTCGCCGTCTGTCCGACGCCAAGGGCAAGTGCTAAATGGAAGTTACCGTATCTTTCTGCCTGAATCCACAGGGGCTTCGCGGCTACCGGCGAGTTGTCATTTTCGACGGAAAAATTTGCCAAGTCCTCGCTGAGGAAAAATTCGCTGACCGCGTGAGTAGTATTCATCCGTTTTTTACGACGGCCTCGCCAGTTTTCTCTGCCCGCAAAAGCAAGCCAGAGTCAACTACGTCGCCATGCGATTGTAAAAAAGTGCAATCTTATAGACATTTCCGGGAGGCGGCCACTACTGACTCGTTACAACGTAGGTTACCTTAGAATCAGTCCCCAAGTGTTAGTATAACAATAATCGCCCCAGCGATCTGCACAACTGCAAAGTTCGACATTCCTTGTTTGGAGCCTCTCTTTCAGCACGGCTTGTGTCCCGTCCTGCGAGCAGTCGTCGACCACAATAATCTCCTTGTTCTCAATCGGCGCCGTGCAAACGGCCGCGACGATCTTTTCGATCGTATTCTTCTCGTTGTAACAAGGGATAACGATTGAAATCTTCATCTTTTCAGGAAGCCGTGTGTACCTTCACCTTGATAAAGAGCTCGATCTTACTTTTGATGCGGCATTCGCTGGAGAAAAAGAGCAGTTGTACTGGACTGATCGGTTCCGGTGCAATCATCAAGCACAATAATCTCCTTGTTGTCAATCGGAACCGAGCGAACCGCCTCGATGATCTTACACCTTCACCAGCTAGCTCCTGGATTAACGGAACAGAGGATTCGCTGCTCGTGTTTGTGATCGGGATTTTGACGTAAAGATTGTCCTGCCAATCGCGGATCTTGAGGCATTCACAGCCTGCTGAGCCAATTCGGCCATCGAGATGTGCAAGTCGTGGACGGCGAGGCATGAAAACGTACACTATTTCCCAAGCTACGAGATCGTCCAAAATTCGGATCGGGTGGACTTGGCAGCACGCGCAGGGGAAAATGACCAACCATATCATGAGCAGCTTTCTAAGCACCTATTTGGAATGACTGCTGCGCATTCGAATTACGACGACATGATGAAGGCCAAGAACGCGGGTGAGTTGCGACGATGCTAGTTCTACGTTGCGGAGCAGAGGAGCTAGAAATGAAGGAATGACTTGCCGGAAATTCAGCCCTCCAGAGAGTAAGTATCGAAGGTAGTTTGGAAGGATGGCTGTATATACCATCTCGAGGTCGGGGAACATTCTAGTAAACTTCGTGCGGTCGCGAAAGAAAACGACATAGCTAAGTGCCTGATTAGGTAACTCTTCATTTGTAACCGGATCCACGCAATAAGACCAGGTCGGTGCATCGGGATCATAGCTTTCGCTGCGAAAGAGCCTCTTATAGAGGACTTGAGCAAGCAACCCAAAATACGGATCAATAATAACGCACCCGCCACCTGGCTTTACCACTCTCAGAACTTCGCCGAAGAACTTCTGAGGTGCAGCAAAATGGTGAAAGCAGTTAATGCAGAACAGCGTGCGGACCGATTGATCCTCCAGGTCCATTTCCTGCGCGTCGATGACTCTATCGAGATGAGGGGCGGGTTGCACGTCGGTTGAGATAACAGAGCTGTAACGCTTTTTGAAGAAGCTTGTGCCCGCGCCCAACTCAATTCTGCGGCCGGCCACATCGCCAAAATAGTTTCGATCAAGAGCGATTGAAGTATCATAAAACTCTTTAAAGACTTCCCGAATCAACCGCTTGCGCGCAAGGGTATCAGCGTGCAGGGCGATTCGATCGACGCCTTGAAGATCAACTCCCTGAAGGTTTTGTTCTAGCAGTAATTCCAGGATGTTCATCCATGTGCACTCCCGCTTCCTTCACGGTCCAGGTCTTGCATTACGGAGGAGACGATTTCCTGCAGCGTAGCCTTTGAACGGGGCAGGATGGTAGACGTCCCTTCGTTCGCAACTAGCTGATTGTCTCTGAGACTTATCAAACTTTCCGCGTTGACTGGAAGTTGAGCCCCAAACTTAAAGAGAAAGGATTCGACTAGACGATAAATCGGATAGATGGCATCTATTGGTAGTGGAACTGTAAGAATGGGACGGCCAACTGTTCTTTTTACAGCAGCTGCCAGCATCGAAAAGCTTGTGAAGTCGGGGTAAAAAACGTTATAGGTTCCGGCTTGACCAGACAGGGCAACTTCGATAACGAAGCGTACAAAGTCGTTGATTCCCACATAGGGGAATGTGACCGCTGACCCGCCAGGGATGGGAAAGATCCAAGACTTTCGCATCGTCTTGAGAAGACGGCCACCCAAGCCGCCTGCTCCAAGGACCAAGCCTGGCTTGAGGACGGTTCCTCCGTTTTCCAAAAAGAACTTTTCCAATGTAAACTTCACCTGACCGTACCGCGTTTTGGATCGAGGAGTAGCTGAGTATGAGCTAATGAATACCTGAGCAGGTACGCCGGCCGATTTCGCCGCAAGAAATATCTGTTTGGTTCCTTCAACGTTCTTTTTGGACGCATCGGACGAAAAGTCATGGGCACAATGGATCACGCAATCGACACCATCAAAGAGTTTGCTCGGAGCTTCGTCTCCTAGCTTTAGTTTGCTTACCTCGGGTCCAGACGGAAAAGTTTTGTCTGCATCTCGGCTGGAGGTCCCGGAAACTACATGACCTTGTCGAACGAATCCGCGCGCAATGGCCGAGCCTAGAAAACCTCTAATCCCTGTGATAAGGACGTTCATAAGACCAGCTTTGACGCGATCCGCATGGCATTGGCCATTATAGTAAGCGAAAGATTCTTTGCGGGGAGCAATGGAAATGTTGAAGCATCCACCACGTGGACGTTATTGCAGCGATTCAGTTTTCCAAAACGATCAGTTGTGAGTCCGTTTTTATCGGAGTCTTCGCGCATGGGTAAAGTTCCAGCATAGTGGAAGCTGCCACCTCCTTCGCCGTAGCGAATGAGTGGTGGCGCACTCCAGAAACCGAACCGCCTCAGAGCGCGAATCAGCTTTCGTTCTACCTTGCCAAAGCGCCGTTGCGGATAGTGAACTTCCAAAGCTCCATCCGTGGTCCTTCTGAGAAAGCCTTCAGGATGGGGAGCGTCAGCATAAAACAGTTGTAGGACTCCCATGGCACTAAGGATCTTTGATAAGCAAAATAGATTGCCCGATACGGAAAACGGAAAATCGAAAAGAAAATCGCAGGAAAGAACGCCCGAGAGGTTATAAAAGCTTCCTTGCACGCGGTCGGGATGCTCTGGCCCATCGCAGAGTAGAACTAACTGCGCTCCGGTAAAGGAAGTTTCATCTGGCTTTAGCCCCAGACTGCCAAAATGGATAAACGGGATGAAGGAGACCGGATTTTCCAGGATCGGAAGCTTGCTTGAATTGTCCGAAAACGATTCCAAGACTATCCTCGCCGAGTTGATCGCACCAGCTCCGAGAAGCAGCTTCCTGGCAGAGAACTCGACCGCATTGCCACTCGCCAGTTCGATAGCGTGGACGACGACATGGTCAGTGACCTCTTCGAACCGTTTTACCAGGAAGCCTGGGCGATAGTCGAGGTTCCCATCTTTTTCCAACTCCCGCACCGTGTAGCCCGGATGATAAATCGATGCTTTCCACGGCAGGAAGAAATCCTTTCTATCAAACAGGTAGGCCGGCCGTCCGCGGTACGATTCGGTCAGAATTCCCAGGCGCTGTTTCCCGATTCGGATTCCGTTCCGGCGAAGGAATGCTTTCGCTCTTGGCTGTTGTGAACGCATATAAAGTGCCTTAGGTGGACCAGCAAGAGGCATCGGCGGAAGTAGCTTGTCGACAGATCCCAAGAACCTCGCAACTTCGCCAGTGTCTCCGGAAATCCCGATATGTTCGGTCAAGCGGCGATAGAAGTCGCTTAGATCTGAGTATTTGATCGGGAATCCGCGCAGATCGGTATCGTCAAACTCATAAAGCCCGGATCCCCACGCGTTAGCTAAACCGCCCAGCGCAAGACTTAGTTCACCCCTAAAGTCGGCGGAGATAATAGGGGATAGCTCTCGCCAACCGCGTGTGACGTACCGAAAAAGCGGCGACCTGAGCTTTGGACTCAAGTAGGTCTCACTAATATGTGAAAGGCCTTCGAGTTCCTCGCCAAACGTTTCCCTAAAGCGACTAGTTTGCGACGTAGCTTCTTGTGCGGTGTGACCAGTATCAAGCATGAGAACTTTTCGCTTTGCGCACACTTCCAACGCGGCAGCGGCGCCCGCTGGCCCGGACCCTATAATGATGACATCCGCAACGTCGGTCATATGAGGCGGTGCCTGTAGACCTGAAAGCTGCCTTTAAGCCACTTCGTACTATCTCGAACGCCGAACCATCCCAGCATGAACAGACACATCACAGGAGATTGAACGAAATTCCACATACTCCGACTTCGTCCCGACGGTGGTACGCCTTGTTGCGCCTCACAGAGATAAGCACAAACCCAAAGCTTGCAGGTCAGTAGATTTCCCGGGTAGCAATGCCTCAGGAAGAGTTCGATTGCTTCCAAGTCAAGTTGCTTACTTATTATCTTCGTCGTATCAACGTATTTTCGACGGAGCAGGCTTGGGCCATAAAGTGTGTGAAATCGAAGATAACCCGCGATAGCATCCGGCTCCGGAGTAACATGAAATATTTCATTGAAGATAGAAATGATCTCCCTCTCCAAACTATCCGACGCCGCCGATCCAGCTTTAGACATTCGAAACGGAGCTATGCGAAATATAGTTTCATTCGCCACGCAAAATAGGTGGAACTACCTTGGCTGCGTGCTATCGAGTGCCGGGGTATGCGCTTGCGGGTTGAGCGGCTCTTCTCCTACACTCCTGAAAATAAAGCTGTCCAGCCAGACCCAATTACCGGCGTCTCCGCTCGCGTAAACGTCGGCGACTTCGGCGCAGGCCGGAGCGGTCATTCGTGCCGCATAGGAGTGCCAATTTTCAGTCGCTTCCCACACCCGAATAAACACGCCGCAAATATCCCAATCGTGGTTCAGCCAGTTTATCTGCAGTCGAAATAGCTTCTTTGGAGCGTCAGCCTCTGCCTGCAGTTCCAATTCATAAATTTCTCCAGGAATTACTCGGACAAACTGTTCTAACCCATCAGTATCGGTAACCTCGACGGCTACTTTGCCGGAAGATGCGCCGTTGCTTGGCGCACCGACAACCGGCATGCCGAAATGGTTCCAAGCTATCGGCCAGTTACCGCGAACCTCATCAAAGCCCGCGTTGCGCAGCAGGTTCGGGCGGCGTGCAGCGGTTAGCCGAGGCGAATCTCGAATGCGGTACAATTCCACAGAAGCATCAGCGAAGAGGGGCTCAAAGTAACTATCGAATTGATGGTCAAAGGGCATCGGCGGCACCGGCGGATCATAAAGCGATACGAGAAAGTACTTCGCGCCAAGGCGGTGAAGAGTGTTATACAAGCTTTTGCCAGTGGCAAATGAATCGACCACTTGCGAATATCTGCCCGGACCAAACCAATCTCCCATGAACAACCCATCCGAATAGTAGGCAGCGTTAGCGCCGAACAGAGAGTAAAGAGGGCCAGGAGAGGCATTCGCTACGGCCAACGCCCGATATTCTGGAATCTGGGCTGCGATGTACACGTCACGTTCAACCTTTGTCCGGGGTACTGGGCCACGCTTGATCTCTTCTCTACGCGCGAAGGAAACGCCAGGCCACAGCAACGCCACGGCGGCGACTGCTATTAGAGAGAGACTAATGATGTGTCGACCTCGACAAATCCAGTCCACCAACCAAGAGATTGCCACCGCAGTAGCAAAGCAGAGCACCGGAACGATCGGCAGCAAGTAGCGCATGATCTGGCCGAAGATGAACCAGCATCCTACGAAGAAAACTATCACTAGCCCGAGCCAACGAAGATGCCTGTCGAGAGCACTCCGAAGTGCCACGAGCGGTAGCGAAACGAAAAGAGCAACCGAGTAGTTCTCGGTGCCCTGAAACTTGTTCGCATTCGCAACAAGCGCATATGGGAGAGAGAGGAAATGCCCGATCGTTCGGGATAAGCCAAAGCTCCTGATCTGGCCGATCATTTTACCCGCGTCCTGCACCGTCCACCAAGGTCCAGTGCCGAAGAGTTCTGTTAAAAGCGGGAACAAAGGATTCCGCGTGTACCAGGTTGCACGCACCAAGGCAGGACCCCAGCCCAGTAATAGTCCTAATACGACGGCATAGAGCAGTTGAACCTGGCGGTCCTTGAATATGAAATAAGTCAACGCGACGGCAAAGACCGGGACGAAGTAAATAGTCATCGACCACGTGCTCTCGGCAAAACCGAAGAAGGCGCAAGCAACAAACAGCCACAGAATCTGGCGAGTCTTACCATAGTTCGCCAGTGCGTAGATTGATCCGAAAACAAAGAGGCTAGCCAGAGCGTGATAACTTGCTACCGCCGCCATCGCCAATACTGCCGGACTGCCCAGCCAAAGCGCAGCAGCCAGAATTCCGGTATCTATTCCACTCGCCCGACTTCCCCAGCCATAGAGTCCTGTGGCCACCAATCCGGTCGCGGCTAACGATAAAATCTGAGGAGAAAGATCATTGCCCGCGAGCATCAAGGTTGCGAACAGAGTGTGCGCTGAATGTGGCCCGATCGGAAGGCGAAGAAACGGCGTGGCAATCACGCGGTGCGCTTGCAGCCATAGTTTTGGTGCCGCCAAGTGGTACATAGTGACGTCGAAGTCCGTTGGGGGATACAATGGGAGTATCCATATCGGAAGGAGAACAACGCTCAGGATGATTATACCTGCTATCAGTGCGAGCCACTTCAGCCGGGAAAGGCTGCTCTTATCTTGCTTACTTTTCTCCGAGTCTCGAGGTTTGCGTAGCAGCCAGGCACTCGCGGCCACCGCAACACCGAGTGATATGATAATTCCCGTGATGGTTAACCAGCCGATCATTCCGATGCACAGAACGAGATGCGAAATGATTCCAAGTCCGAATGAGGTGCACACGAAAACACGCTCCGCGCCGTTCGCGAAACTGAGTCGCTGCAAGAGTCCGGCCCCTATAACATAAGCCGCTGCGCACAATGACAGAACGACCAGATACGGTGGAAGCGCGAATAGCGCCACACTCATCTCGGGGTTTCCTGAATGTCGAGGACGATCGCCTGCAGCAACAACTGAAACCCGAGAACGATGGGAACCAGAGCGAGCATGATGCTACCGGTCAGTGTCGGTTCATTGGTTATGAGTGCATGCGCCCAAAGATACAGCCCGAAAAAGGCGCCCCATAGAAAGATCGGCAGTCCCAGCAATAGGAAAAGAGCTACCGGCGAGAAGTTTCGTAGGATGTACTTTTGAAAGATGCGGTAGCCGAAGCGACGTAAGAGCAGCGGCGGAAACGCGATGAGCACCTTTGAGATATGCACGTGCGAGGTTTCCTCGCCATATCGGGCTGGCATCGCGACATCCGTCACGCGATAATTCTGGATGTTAAGATGGACAAGCATGTCGTTTTCGAAGAAGAACCGTTTCTCCACTTTTTCCAGATCAATTGACTGGACGGCATCGCCTCGAATTGCCGTGTAGCCGTTTTGCGGATCGAAAATGTGCCAATAACCAGAGGCTGCTTTCGTCAGAAAGGTCAGGACTATGTTTCCGAAAATCCGAAGAGGCGGCATTTGGCTGATGGCTTCGCTATGCAGAAATCGATTGCCTTTTGCATAGTCGTATTCTTTCTCGATGATGCTATTGAGGAGCGGCTCAAGGTGCTCCGGCGACATCTGCCCGTCGCCGTCCATTTTGACCAATACCTGGCCGCCAAGCTCCAACGCCTTCGTGTAGCCTAATATCACCGCGCCTCCTACGCCCAAATTACGAGGCGTTTTGAGAACGATAACTCGCGGATCGGTAGTCGCGCTCGCGACAGCGAAGGTATTATCATCACTGCAATCATCCACCACAATGATCTCGTCGATGTAATCGGGGATGGTGGATAATACGCCAGTGATGAAGCGTTCTTCGTTGTACGCCGGTATGATAATGTGGACAAACTTATTCTTGTACAAGGCTTCGCGAAATATTGGAGATTCTAAGCCGTAGTGCAACCCAGTTTGCACTTCCGAGTTGCGAAAGGGTTAACATGAACGATCCGCGCCACAAACAGTGTCTGCGTCGCGACGCGCCAGTAATCGAGTATCCGTTATTTGCAAGGCGACCCTGAAAATTCCACCCTGGTTATTTTCGCGTGGTGAATGGTCTGATTGCCGTTCCCGTTCCGCTCGCCGCGATTGAGTGGATAATGAATGATCTGGTCAACGGTTTGAGAGCCTCTCTTTTAGCACAGCTTGTGTCCCGTCTTGCGAGCCATTTGGAGGAGTCTCCGCAGCTTCGCTCGTAGTGAACTGATGGTCTTACTCTCGAAACCATTTCACTGGAGAAAAAGGACGGCTGTGCTTAACTGCAAGGTTCGACATTCCTTGTCAGAATGCCTGCGCAAGTTATCAAGATCAGTGGTGCCCGCCAGCACAATCTAAAGAACCTCCACGTGGAAATTCCACGGGAGAAGCTGGTCGTCATTACCGGCTTGAGCGGCTCGGGAAAATCATCGCTCGCTTTTGACACCCTTTATGCCGAAGGGCAACGCCGCTACGTCGAAAGTCTCTCCGCCTACGCCCGGCAATTCCTCGATCAAATGGAAAAGCCGGATGTCGATTTCATCGAAGGTCTCTCGCCTGCCATCGCGATCGAGCAGCGCACCGCCGGCGCGAATCCAAGATCAACAATCGCGACTACGACTGAAGTTTACGATTATTTGCGCGTGCTTTTTTCAGCGGTTGGCCAGCCCCATGATCCGCTCACGGGCAAACCACTTAACCGGCAAACGCCCCAACAGATTGTCGATCAAATTCTCGCCTATGAACCACAGACGAGGATTATTGTGCTCGCACCCCTCATTGAAAACCAACGGGGCGAATTCCGGGATGTCATTGAAACGATCAAGCGCGAAGGATTCATTCGCGCGCGAATTGATAGTCAGATCCTTGACTTGGATCGCCCGGAGCGCATCCGGCTCAGGAAGAACGAGCGGCACACGATCGAGGCGGTGGTCGATCGGCTGGTCGTGCGCGATGGAATCCGCGTTCGCCTTACTGATTCAATTGAGACTGCGCTGAAATGGGGTGGGAACAAGTTGTCGATCTTGCGATCGACGCAGAGAAAATCGAACGCCCAACATCCCACATCGAACATCGAATCGGAAGAGTCGGAAAAACTGAGTTATTCAACTGATTACGGCAACGCGGAGACGGGGTTCGCGCTGGGCGAGCTCACCCCGAAGCATTTCTCGTTCAACAGTCATCTCGGCGCGTGTCCGGCCTGTCACGGTTTGGGCACACAACTAATTGTCGACCCGGATTTGATGATTTCGGATCCAACCAAAACTCTGGCCGAAGGCGCCGTCATTCCATGGCGGCGCGGAGCGAAACGGATGCAGGCCTACTATCGTCACTTGCGAGGTGCGCTCGTAAAGCATTTTCACGTGGCCGAAGATGTACCTTTTGCTGATTTGCCCTCCGAATTTAAACAGGCGCTTTACTTCGGTACGAACGGCCAGCCGATTGAAATGAATTTGGGCGGCAACGGAGAGAAGAAAGTTGCGAAGCCCTTCGAAGGACTCGTCCCGCAAATGCAGCGGCTCTATGAGGAGACTCAAAGCGAGTTCACGCGCAATCGCATCCGGGCATTTATGATACGCGAGGCGTGCAAGGTATGCAGCGGCGCAAGACTAAAGCCAGAAATTCTGGCCGTTACCATCAAAGATCGACATGAACACGAATTGAACATCCACCAATTCAGTGAACAAACGATCGAAGCAGCTGCACGGTTTATTGGAGCTCTCGACCTGACTGCGCAACAACAAATCATTGTGACGGATGTGGTGCGCGAAATTCAATCACGCCTGCAATTTCTCGTCGAGGTGGGGCTCGGGTATCTGACCCTCAATCGCGAGAGCGGGACGCTGTCTGGTGGCGAAGCACAACGAATCCGGTTGGCGACGCAGATAGGGTCGGGCCTGGCAGGCGTCCTTTACATTCTGGATGAGCCGAGCATCGGCTTGCATCAGCGCGACAATGCGCGTTTGCTTGGGACACTGCGGCGACTGCGCGATCTCGGCAATTCCGTGATCGTGGTCGAGCACGATGAAGAAACGATCCGGGCTGCGGATCACATTGTCGATCTTGGCCCGGGCGCGGGTCCGCGCGGCGGTGAGATTGTTGCCCAAGGAAAGCTCGACGATATTCTGCGCGCGACAAATTCCTTAACAGCTGATTATCTTTCCGGTCGGGCGCGAATCGCCATACCCAAACAGCGCGCAAAACCGCGCTCGATTGATCGTATGGAAAGCTGGCTGACAGTGCTCGATGCGGTGGAAAACAATTTAAAAAATCTTACAGTTTCTTTTCCGCTCGGCTGCTTGACCTGCGTGACGGGTGTCTCAGGCAGCGGTAAATCGACTTTGGTCGATGATATTCTGCGGCGCGCACTCTTCCGGCATTTTTACAACTCAAAGGAAAAGCCCGGCGGTTATCGGGCGATTCGCGGCCTGGAGCAAATCGACAAAGCGATCGTGATTGATCAAAGCCCGATTGGACGGACGCCCCGCTCCAATCCGGTCACGTACACCGGTGCGTTCGCTCCGATCCGCGAACTATTTAGTCAATTGTCCACGGCCCGTGTGCGCGGATACGACGCGGGGCGTTTCAGTTTCAATGTCAAAGGCGGCCGCTGCGAAAATTGCGAAGGCGGTGGGTTGATCAAAATCGAGATGCATTTCTTGCCGGACGTTTATGTTGAGTGCGAGGTGTGCCATGGGAGGCGCTACAATCGTGAGACGCTCGAGATCACTTACAAAGGCAAGAACATCGCCGATGTCCTCGATCTAACGGTGGATGAAGCGGCCCGCTTTTTCCGGAATGTGCCGAGCGTTTCGGATAAGTTAAACGCGTTGCTGGATGTGGGCCTGGGTTATCTGCGACTCGGTCAGGCCGGAACGACCCTCTCCGGCGGCGAAGCGCAGCGAGTTAAACTGGCAACCGAGCTCGCGAAAAAAGCG
>Ga0184618_10000234_pt1 | contig 12754 bp, 10 predicted proteins | sample PLM0_30_b1_FD_133159 | JGI IMG/M metagenome (GOLD analysis project Ga0184618, IMG submission 133159) | Groundwater sediment microbial communities from an aquifer in East River, Colorado, USA - PLM0_30_b1 | ecosystem: Environmental > Terrestrial > Soil > Riparian zone | place: USA: East River...
CCACGGCATCATGGGCAATCAGATCTATATTCCCGCGGTTGACCCGGTCAACGCGTTCAGCAACGACAACTTTTTGCCATTGTTGAAGCTCGGCGAACTCACCGCCGGACGAATCGTGCTCACCCCGTCGATCGCCGAACTCACAACCGAGATAGGCCATCGTTACGTTGCGGTGAGTTCAGGCTCGACTGGCAGCGCGCTGCTCATGGCACCACGCGCGCCGCGTGGAAGCGGTGTGGTCATCAACGGAAACTTCTACGGTGGCGCAACGGTGGGCTGGCCAGAGACGGTGAGCAACGAAGTGCTCAAGCGCTTCGGACCGCAGCCAAAGACGGGCGGCGCTAGAGACAACTTCAACACGGCGGTCGACTGGTCGATGACGGTCCTGCGAGAATACGTGTTGCCCGAACTGAAGCCCAGCGTTGCGTACGTCTGGGTTACCGAGCCCGACCACATTCAGCACGCATTCGGCGCGGGCGCCCCAGAGTCGCTCGCTTCGATCCGCAATAACGATCGTAATCTCGGGCTTGTACTCGAAGCGCTCGACAAGTTAGGTCTGCGCGAACGCACCAACATCATGCTCGTCTCCGATCACGGCTTCAGCCAGACGGTGTACGGCGTGAACGTCAGGCAGGAGTTGCTCGATGGTGGTTTTAAAGCCGAGGACGTGGTGATCGCTTCGTCGGGCCAGAGCGTGGCGCTGCATGTGAAGGGTCGCGACCCTGTGAGGATTAGGGCGCTCGTTGAATTTCTGCAGAAGCGGACATGGGCCGGTGTGGTGTTCACCGCGAAGGGTGCAGGAGCAGCACATGAGGGCGCGTTGGCGGGTACCTTCGCGCTGGAATTCGCACATCTCGGCGGCAACGAACGCAGTCCGGACATTGTGTTCACGTTCCCGTGGTCCTCGGCGCGCAATCGCCATGGCGTGCAAGGCACAGATTACATAATGTTGGTCAATGGCGCGACCGGGCCCCTCGACACTACCGCCGCCAATCATGGAAGCATGAGCCCATGGACGGTGAAGAACACCATGCTAGCCTGGGGGCCGGACTTCAAGCGCGGCGCACGCGTGCGGACACCGAGCGCGAATGTAGATGTGACACCCACGATCGTGCACTTGTTGGGCCATCCAAAGGCCAATGCACTCGATGGCCGTGTACTCAGGGAGGCGCTCGTGGATGGCCCTGACGAAGAACAAGTGGCGATCGAGACTCGCACGCTGCGTGTCATGAGCGGCGCCTATAAGGCCGCGCTCCAGGTTACCGAGACTGCCGGCAAGCGCTACCTTGACAAGAGCTGGCGCGAGTAGAGCGCCGGCAGACGTCATCGATTGCGTAACGGACGTAAACCCACTACCTCGCAGCGCCTAATAAATGTCTGCCTTGGTCGATAGCAGCCGAAAGACGTTGCTGAGGCACCTCTTCGTCCTTATTCTGGTCTGGTGCGGTCCGGCCTGGGGCCAAGCATCGACCCCCGCAGGGCTGTGGCAGACCGTCAGCGACCGCACGGGGCAACCGGGCGGCTTGGTCCGCGTCGTGGAGGTCGACGGCGAGTTCATCGGCACGGTAGTCGCCGTGTTTTCCCCGCCTGCGCCGGATCCGCATCCGTTGTGTAACCTGTGTCAAGGCGATCTGAAGGACAAGCCGGTTGTCGGGATGATCATCCTCCGCGGCGTGCGGCGATCGGGGGACAGCTATTCGACCGGGCAGATATTGGACCCCGACGAGGGACAAGTGTACAAATGCCGGATCGCGCTGCTCGATGAGGGGCGCAAACTCGAAGTTCGCGGCTTCATCGGTATACCGCTCCTTGGCCGGTCCCAGACTTGGAGTCGCAAGGAGTGAGTTCACTTCTCGCTTTCGACGCAATTCGTCGCCGTCTTTCCTGGGGTTCCTTGGTCACGACGGCAGGAAATCTATGGGATAGGTCACCACCATTGCGTCCACGGCTTTCGCGCCAAAATCGAACTGCTTGATGCGCAAGAGCACCCACCGGTTGCGCTGGGCGCTGACCGTCAAGCCACTCATGCAGGAAGGTTATAGTGGAGTGGCGTCCCCAACTGCCATCGCGCGGCGAAGCAGCGGATTCGCAGGGCGAAAATGCATTCAAGCCCGACAGCGTTCCGGGTAGGATACACTGACTGTGCCTTCTGCGTGAAGGACGCCTTGCTCGTCACACTGGAGGTTGCTACCGAAACGGCAAGTTTCGCTCGCGGCGCTTTCACATCGCCGACCAGCGCACCGTTCTCTCATTTTTCGAATGATGCAAAAATCGAAAGGCAGGCCGCGCTGACACGAACGCGCCTACAGAGCTGCGCCGCGGAACGCCAAGCGCAATGAACCGTTATGATCTCGCAGCGAACAAGAATTTGTATTCCACGTGGCGATTAACCGGAGGAGATGTGGCCAAATTGGAGTTGAGCCTGGGTTGCTGTGGCTATGATCGCACCCGCGCTGTCCTTGATGGGAGGGCTCCCATCGAAGGTTGCGGGGTCATCGGGACGGCGATCGAGCCCGAAGAAGCTTTTCACCGCGCGTTTCGGTTCAACGAGTTTGACGTCTCGGAACTCTCTCTTAGCAGTCACGCGCTGCTCACGTCCCGTGGCCAAAATCAGTACGTCGGCATTCCAGCCTTTGTCTCGCGTCTTTTCCGTCATTCCGGGATATATATCCGGACGGATCGCGGCATCAACCACCCCGAAGATCTCAAGGGGAAAACCGTCGGTCTGCCTGAATATCAGATTACGGCCAACGTATGGATCCGCGGCATCTTAAAAGACGATTTTGGCGTTGATGCCTCCGACGTGCATTGGCGCCGCGGCGGCGTCGAGCAGCCGGGGCGGGCCGAACGCGCGCCTTTGTTGCTTCCTTCCAACATCGATCTTCAGCAAATTCCCGACAGCCGAACTCTGTCGCAGATGCTCGAGTCCGGCGAGGTCGATGCAGTGATCGGCGCAAGAGCGCCGTCCTGCTTTAGCCGAGGGGCGAAGAATGTGGCCCGGCTTTTCCAGGATTACAGGCGCACCGAAGCCGACTACTTCAAGCGCACCGGGACCTTTCCGATTATGCATATCATCGGGATCCGAAAATCCTTGGTCGAACGCCATCCATGGCTGCCGGCAAGCGTTTTCAAGGCGTTCATGCAGGCGAAAGAGCTGGCTATGTACGAATTGGGCCAGATCGGGCATCTTTTTGTGAGCCTTCCCTGGGGCGTCGCGGAGTACGAGGAGGCGAAAAAACTGCTCGGTGACGACTACTGGAGTTACGATTTTGACCGCAATCGGCACGTCCTGGAAACTTTCACTCGGTATCATCACGAGCAAGGCTTGTCTTCGCGGCGCGTAGCGCCCGAGGAGCTTTTTTTCGAGTCGACACTCGATCTGGCAAAGATTTGAAAGTCCTGCCGAGACTCGCGCACTTTGTATACGGGTGCCTGCCACGCGGCTCGATCGAGGGCGCCGCTGCAGCCGCTTGCATGTTTATCGGCATTTTGTCTGCTCAGCCGGCCACCGCGCAGACCGCCAGCTATCCGAGCAAGCCGCTCCACGTGCTCGTACCGTTCCCGGCCGGCGGCGCTGCTGACGTACTGGCGCGCGTCATCGGAGAAAGACTTGCCGAATCTTGGCGGGTACCGGTACTTGTCGAGAATCGCAGCGGCGCCGGCGGCACGATCGGGATGGCAGCGGCGCGGCAAATGCCCTCGGACGGCTACAACTTTTCTCTGATGAGCAACAGCATCGCGGTCAGCCAGGTTCTGTACCCCAAGCTGCCCTATGACATTCAGAAGGACTTCCTTCCCGTCTATCTCATTGGCGACTCACCGATCGTGATCGCAGCGCATCCGCGCACCGGGATAACGAGCATTGCGCACCTTCTGAGAGAGGCGAAGCAAGAACCTGGAAAAATGTCCTACGCCTCTTGCGGCGTAGGCACGGCCCATCACCTGGCAATGGAAGTCTTCAAGGCCCGCTCCGGGGTATCGATTCTGCACGTTCCCTACCGCGGCTGCGCCCCCGCCGTGAGCGACGCCGCGGGCGGGCAGGTCGATCTCGTTGTCAGCTCGGCGCCCTCCATCTTGCCGTATGCCTCAACGGGGCGCTTGCGCGCCGTTGCCGTGACCAATGCGCGACGCGCGACCTCGGCGCCGTCGATTCCAACAGTAGCCGAAAGCGGCATTCCGGAGTTGAAGTCGTTCGTGATCGGCAACTGGTACGGCTTCATGGCGCCGCTCGGCACGCCGCCTGAGCTCATCGCCAAGTTCGATGCGGAAACCCGGGGCACCCTGCAAACGCCCGAGGTCCAAAAAAAGCTCTCTGCTGCCGGAATAGAGGTGAGGCTGGGCACTGCAAAAGACCTCGCCGCTGCCCTTGATGCCGACCTCCGCCAATTCAGGCAGGTCGTCGAGTCGGCGCAGATCAAGCCGGAGTAGCGCTTGAAACGATTCGCCGCCGCCTCGCTCGCCTGCACGCTTGCCCTCGCCGCCGGTTCGACGCCGGCGCAGGACGCCTGGCCTGCGAAGCCGGTGCGGATCATCGTCACCTTCACTCCAGGCGGGGCCGCCGATCTTACCGCCCGGGTGGTGGGCGAGAAGCTCGCGGAGATGTGGAAGCAGCAGGCGATCGTCGAGAACCGCATCGGTGCGGGCGGCAACATCGGCGTGGAAGCGGTGTACCGCTCGGCCCCCGACGGCTACACGCTGCTCTTGGCCTCGACCGCGCAGCCCATCAACGTTGCGCTGTATCCAAAACTGCCTTTCGATCTGTTCAAGGACTTCGCGCCGATCGCGCTCGTTACCTCGACGCCGATGGCGCTTGCCGTTCATCCCAGCGTCAAGGACAACAACCTGAAAGACTTCACGGCGCGCCTGCGCGCCGAGGGCGGTAAGGCGCAGTACGCCACCTGCGGCGTGGCGACGACGCATCATTTCGCCTTCGAGCTGTACAAATTCCAGACCAAAACGGCCGCGCAGCACATCCCGTACAAGGGTTGCGGGCCCGCGGTGGTCGAGACCGTGGCCGGCCAAGTCGATACGGTCATGACCTCGCTCGCCACCGTGCTGCCGCACCAGAAGACGGGCAAGCTGAAGGTGCTCGCCATCACGTCGAAGAACCGCTCCATATCTGCGCCCGACATTCCGACTTTCCGCGAGTCCGGGATTCCGGAGCTGAAGGACTACGACGCGAACATCTACTACGGCTTCATGGCGCCGGCCGCCACGCCCAAGCCGGTGCTGGCGAAAATCGAAGCCGACATCCGCCGCGTGATGGCAATGCCGGTCGTGCAGCAGCGCTTCATCAACGGCGGAATGGAGATTTCCCTGGCCGCTTCGACCGAGATGGGCAACATCATGCGCAATGACGCCGATCAGATCAAAAAGATCGTGGATTTCGCCGGCATCAAGCCGGAGTGATGCAAGCCGCTCCCAGGGCATTGACGATCACACCACCCACGGGAATGATGCCGCCCTCGCCTGCGCGCTCAAGTCAATTCGGTGTAATACCGGTCGTCTTGATAATTTCGCCCCACTTAACGACCTCGTTCTTCACATATTCTGTAAATTCGCCCTGCGAAAGGGTCTGCGGGTCAAGACCAATCGTCGACAGACGCTCAGTTACGTCGGGTTGGCGCAAGGCCTGATTGATCTCGCTGTTGAGGAGTTGGACGATGGCCGCGGGTGTATTCGCGGGCGCGAAAAAAGCGATCCACGACCGGTCCTCGAAATCGGGAAAACCGGATTCAGCGAGCGTCTGCACCTCCGGGAGCAACCGCATCCGCGTGTGGCTCGCCACTGCGAGCACTCGCATCGCACCTTGCCTGATGTAGGCAAAGGCCGTCGGCAAGGTGGTGGACGCCATGTCAACCTGCTGAGCCACCACCGCGGTGTTCACTGGTGCGCCGCCTTGAAACGGCACATGCGTCGCCTCCAGGCCGGGCACCGCCTTGAACAGGTATTCGCCGGTAAGGTGCTGGGTCGTGCCGATGCCCGCCGAAGAATAGGTGAAGCGCGAGCCTTTGACGCCGCGGACGTACTCCATCAGGCTTTTTGCCTTCACCGAGCCGTGCACCGCGAAAATCGTCGGCGTGCTCGCGGCGAGTGCGACGGGTGTGAGCTGGACAACCGGATCGACGGCCCCCTTCGACGCGCTCGCAGTCACCGCGATCGCCGTAGTCGTTACGAGCAGCGTGTAGCCGTCGGGTTGCGCCGCCGCGACCAGCCTCGCGGCCAGCATGCCGCCGGCCCCGCTGCGGTTCTCGACGACGATCGGCTGGCCGACCCTGTCGGTGAGCTTCTGACCGATGGTGCGTGCTATTGTGTCCGCAATCCCACCCGGCGCGAACGCGACCACGAAGCGAATCGGTTTCGCCGGGAACGGCTGCTGCGCCGATACCGGGCCGGGAAGCAGCGCCGCGATGGCGCATGAAGCCGCAATAGCGGCGAAGAAATCGCGTGGCGATGCGCACGAGGCAAGGTTCATCGTCATTCCGCCTTGAGTCCCTTGCTGCGCACGACCTTGCCCCACTTTTCGATTTCCGCCCTGAGGAAACCGGCGTATTCATCGGGCGCCAGCATGCGCACCTCGATCGCCTGGCGCGCAAGCTGCTCGCGGAAATCGGCGGCCGATGCGATGCGCCTGAGCTCGGCGCGCAGCCTGTCCGCTGAATCGCGCGGCGTGCGCGCCGGCGCGAGCAACGTGTACCACGAGGGCACGTCCACCCCGGGGACCCCGCTTTCCGTCAGCGTCGGAACTTCGGGCGACAGAGGAGATCGCGCGGGGCTGGTGACGGCAAGAGCGGCGAGACGGTTTGCGCGCACATAGGGAAGCGACGATGTGATCGAGCCGAACAGCATCTGGGCCTCTCCGGCCAGCACGGCGTTCGCCGCCGGTCCGCTGCCCTTGTAGGGTATGTGAACGATGTCGACGCCGGCGACCGTCTTGAAGAGCTCCGTCATCAGGTGCAAGTTGGCGCCGAGGCCGCTGGAAGCGTAGTTGAGCTTGCCCGGCTGGCTTTTTGCAAGGTCGATCAGCTCCTTCACCGAGCGCGCCGGCAGGGAGGGGTTGACGACCAGGATGTGGTACGACGTCGCGAGCAGATCGAGCGAGGTGAAATCTGTGACCGGGTCATAGGGCAGAGGAGTGAAGGCGGGCGAGATCGCGAGCGGTCCCATGAAGCCCAGCAGCAGGGTGTATCCGTCGGGCGACGCTTTGGCCACGATTTCGGTTGCGGTGATTCCGGCGGCGCCGGGACGGTTGTCGACGAGCGTCTGTTGCCCAAGCCCGGCGGCGAGCTGCGTCGCCAGAATACGGGCGAGGATGTCGTTGCCGCCGCCCGGCGCGAACGGCACGATCAGACGCAGCGGCCGGGACGGATAGTTGGACGAGGCTGGAGTTTGGGCACTCGACGCCATCGCATGGACGGCGCAGATTACCGCAAGCGTTATCGCTGCTGCCCGACGCAATAGATTCGATTGCATTTTCACCTCTGGCTCATTCCATCTTCACGTTCGCCGCTTTCGCCACCTTCGCCCATTTCTCGCTCTCGGTCCTCATGAACGCCGAGAATTCATCGGGAGTATTGCCCAGGGCGATGCCGCCCATCGCAAGGATTCTTTCCTTCATGTCGGACGAGCGCAGCATCTTCACCAGATCGCCATGGACCGTATTGACGACCTCGCGCGGCGCGCCCGCGGGCATGACCACGCCCTGCCATGAGCCGCCGTCGAAGCCGGCGAGTCCCGACTCGTCGATCGTCGGGACATCGGGCAAGGTCGGCAGGCGTTCCTTGGTCGAAACGGCCAGCGCCCGCAATCTTCGCGACTGCACGTAGGGCAGAACCGCGATGGCGGTGCTGAACGCGACTTCGATCAAACCGGAGACCTGATCGATCAGCGCGGGCCCCGTGCCCTTGTACGCGACGTGCACCATGCTGATGCCGCCCTGCAGATTGAACATTTCCATCAGCAGGTGCGAGCTGGTGCCACTGCCTCCGGAGGCGTAGTTCAGCACCCCCGGCTTGGTTGTCGCGTACGCGATCAGCTCCTTCACGTTCTTCGCCGGCACCGAAGGATGCACGACCAGAAGGCTCGGCAAGGTCGCGAGCAAGGTCACGTGTGAGAAATCCCTGACCGGGTCGAAGCCGAGCTTCGGGTAGATCGACGGCGAAATGCTCTGCGCGATCGAGATCATGCAGATCGTATAGCCGTCGGCGGGCGATTTTGCGCACTGCTCGGTGCCGATGTTGCCCCCGCCGCCGGGACGATTGTCCGCGATGACCTGCACGTTCCAGGTCCGGGCCAGCCGCTCCGCGGCCAGGCGTCCGAGAATATCGGTCGGGCCGCCGGGCGGAAAAGGGATGAGGAAGCGCACGGGCCTGACGGGAAACCGCTGCGCGTGCGCGGCGGCGAACGACAGTGCGGCCATCGCTGCGGCGATGCACATGCAAACGCCGGTTGTCATTCTGAGGAGCGCAGCGACGAAGAATCTGCTTTTACGCGATCGATTCACGGCAAAAGCAGATCCTTCGCTGCGCTCAGGATGACAACCAATTGCGTAGTTGAGCACGTTTTCGACGGCCGATCACGACGCCGAGAAGACGCGGCCGAATTTCGCCTTGAGCTTTGCCCGAAGCTCCGCGCTCACGTCGACGACCTTCGGGAAAGTGCCCGCCAGCTTCTTGTCGTACGGAATGCAGGCGTCGATCAGGATGCGGTGGTTGAAGTTGCCCGGCAGATACAGCGGGTCCCGCTTCGAAGCCCAGGCCTTGTGAATGATGTCGATGTCGGTGACCGGGTCGAAGCGCGTGCTCATCGCCCAGAGGACCTGATCGAGGTCGCCGGCGTCGATATCCTCGTCCACCACCACGGTCCATTTCCCCGCGTAGGCGCCGCCCAGGCAGTTCGACGCGACGTGTAGCGCGTTGCGCGCGTGACCCGGGTAGCGCTGCCTGATCTGGATCACGGTAAAGCGCGTCGCTGGAGCGGCCTCGTGGTTCCACACGCCCAGCACCTCGGGGATCCCGCAGGCATCCAGCGCACGCCAGATCTCCGCCGCTCCGCCGATCCCCTTGAGCAGGCCGGTCTCGTCCACCGGTTTGTGCTGCGGGGCGCAGCACAGGATCGGATCGTTGCGATGCAGGATGGTCTTGACGTTGACGTACGGGCGGGGAACGGTGTCGTCGGAGTAGTAGCCCATCCACTCGCCGAACGGCCCTTCAGGCCGCACCTGACCGGAAACCGTTTCGCCCTCGATGGCGATCTCGCAGTCGGCCGGGATGGGAAAGCCGGTGTAAGGCCCGCGAATAACATCGAAAGGCTCGCCGCGAATACCGCCTGCGATGTCCAACTCGCTGATTTCGGGCATCGGGATGCCCGCCAGCATGAAGAGCAGCGGATCCTGGCCGCAGAGAATCACCACCTTCATGGACTGGCCGCGCTCGAAGTATTTGTCGCGATGGATGCGGCCGTGCTTGCCTTCGGTGATCTGGCAGCCGATGGTCTTGCCGTCGTAGACCTGGGAGCGGTACGCGCCCAGATTGAACCATCCGGCGTCGGGGTCCTGCGTGATGACGCAATCCGCCGTGCCGATAAAGCGCGCCTGGTCCGCTTCGTGGTGACGCGGCACGGGAAACTTGAGCACGTCGCAGGCGTCGCCTTCGATCACGTTCTGGAGGATGGGGCCGTCCTTGACGTACCGTGGTGGGATCGGCTTCTGCTCGCGCATGCGCTCGTAATAGGCCTTGACGATATCGACCTTGCGCTCGTATTCGAGAGGCAATCCCAGCGTCAAGGCGACGCGCCGGATCGACGAGAAGTGCCCATACAGTGTGCGAAAGCCCTTCGGGTAGCCGGGAACCTCGTCGAACAGGATGGCAGGCGCGGTCCCGCCGCTCTTCTCCGTGAGCATATGGGTGAGCGCGCCCATTTCCGTGTCCCAGTGCGCGCCGCCGACGCGGAGCAATTCGCCCATGCTCTCGACCTGTGTTAGCCATTCCCTCAGGCCGCGATAACGAATCTGCTGCTTGGCCGCCCTCACGCCGCTGTCCGGAGCCATTTCGTTCTCCTATTCCGCTTTAGTTCCCGATTGCTTCAGCACTCTCGCCCACTTCGCCGTTTCCGCCCGGATGAAGTCCGCGAACCACTGCGGTGTGCTGGTCTTGACGTCGAACCCGACGCCGGCCAGCTTCGATTTTATTTCCGCGAGCCCGAGGATGCGCACCAAATCCGCATTGAGCCTGGCGATGACGTCGGCGGGAGTCCGGGCGGGCGCCAGGATGCCTTGCCAGTCTTGCGATTCGAATCCGGGCAGCGCAGCTTCCGCAACCGTAGGCACGCTCGGAAACAGCGGCGAGCGTTGTCCGCCGCTCACGGCAATGGCGCGCAGGCGTCCCGCCTGCACGTACGGCAGTGCGGATGGCATGCTCGCGAATGAAAACAAGACCTGCCCGCCGACGAGGTCGGCCATGGCGGGCCCCCCGCCCTTGTAGGGAACATGAACGACGTCGACCTTCGCCATGACCTTGAACAGCTCGAGGGTCAGGTGCGTGGCGTTGCCGCTCCCGCTCGAGGCGAAAGCGAGCTGGCCCGGCTTGACTCGGGCAAGCGCGATCAGCTCGTTCACCGTCTCGACAGCGGCGGACGGATGCGCCACCAGAATGTGCGAGGCGATGCCCGTGAGCGTCACGGGCGCGAAGTCCTTGACGTTGTCGTAAGGCACTTTGTCGAACAGGGTCTGGTTGACAGAGAAAGGTCCCATCGTCCCGACGGTGAGCGTGTAGCCGTCGGGTGCGGACTTGGCCACCAACTCGTTTCCGATCATGCCGCTGCCGCCCGGCCGGTTGTCGACGATGACCTGCTGCCCCCAGGACTCGTTGAGCTTCTGCCCGAGCACGCGCGCCACCAAGTCGGCGCTTCCGCCCGGAGCGAAGGGCACCACCAACCGGACGGGCCGGGTCGGGAATTGTTGCGCTCCTGCCGAGACGGCAACGAAAACGAGCGCCGCGGCGCACAATCGTTTCATCGATGTGCCCGCTCGATCATGGCTACGATCTGCGCCGGGAATATCGGCGTTTGCGCGATGTGCACGCCGAACGGCGACAGCGCGTCCTCGACGGCTGAGACGACGGCCGCGGCCACCGGTATGACGCCGCACTCCCCTACCCCCTTGACCCCGAGCGGGTTGAGCGGCGACGGCGACTCGTGATGCGCGACTTCGATGTGCGGCATCTCCGTCGCGGTGACCAGCAGGTAATCGGCGAAGGTCGTCGTCACGGGCTGGGCATTCTCGTCGAAGCCCATCCATTCGAACAGCGCGTTGCCGATGCCGTGCGCCGTGCCTCCGATGATCTGGCCGTCGACGATCGTCGGGTGAACGATGCGCCCGCAATCGTGCACCACGACGAACTTGCGCAGCTCCACCGCGCCGGTCTCGACGTCGACCTCAACCTCGACGACCGCGGTGCCGTTGGCATGCGTCATATCGTCGATCACCATGTGTTCGGTCGCTTCCAGACCCGGAGCGATGCCCCCGGGCAGCGAATACCCCGCGGTTCCGGCCACGGTGCGGGCGATCTTGGCAAGGCTCACCTTCATCCCGGGCGCACCCTTCACATGTACCTGATCGCCGTCGATCTCCAGGTCCTGCGCGGAAGCCTCGAGCACGTGGCCCGCGATCTGCAGCGCCTTCTCGCGCACCTTCACCGCCGCGACGTGCGCGGACGAGCCGGCCATCACGGTCTGCCGGCTGTTGGAGCCGCCGATCCCCAGCGCGATCGCGGCGGTGTCCCCCGTCGTGACGCTGACGTTGCCCATGTCGCCGCCGAGCTGCCCGGCGACGATCTGCGCGAGCATGGTCCGGGTGCTTTGCCCCATCGCGGCGGCGCCGGAGTACACGTGCACCCTGCCCGACGGGCCGATTCGCACGGTGACCGATTCGAACGGGCCACGGCCGGTGCCTTTGCAGAAGTTGGCCATGCCGATGCCGATGTAGCGCCCGGCCTTGCGCGCCGCCGCCTGGCGCGCCGGAAAGTCGGTCCAGCCGCCGCGCGCGAGCGCATCCTCCTGGCACTTGGGATAGTCGCCGCTGTCGAGCACCACCGCCATGCCGCCGCGCGCTTTGAGCTGGGTGGTGTAGGGCATCTTGCTCGCGGGGATCAGGTTGCGCCGGCGCACCTCGGCGCGATCGATCTTCAGCTCGCGCGCGACCCGGTCCAGCAGCCGCTCCATCGCGAACGTTCCCTGCGGGTGCCCCGCGCCGCGCACGGGCGTCACGGGAATTTTGTTGGTCAGCACCACCTTGACGTTCATCGAGTAGGCGGGAACCTCGTACTGCAAGGGCACGGTTTCCGCCGAATTATGGGGAAGGTTGACACCCCGCGCGGTGTAGGCACCATGGTCGTGGATGATCGAACCGCGTATTCCGAGAATGCGCGCTTCGCGATCGACGGCGATCTCGACTTCCCAGTACTGGTCGCGTTCCTGCGTGCTCGCGACGAAATGCTCGCGCCTATCCTCGATCCATTTCACGGGCCGCCCCACGATCATCGCGGCGAGCGCGGTCACCACGTCTTCCGGATAGAACACCAGTTTCGGCCCGAATCCTCCGCCCACGTCGGGCGTCACCACCCGCACCTGGTTCTCGTCGCGCCCCAGCATGTCGCAGAGCTGGCGCATCGCCTGGTGCGGCATCTGCGTCGAGCTCCACAAGGTCAACCGATCGTCGATCGCGTCGTAGGACGCGACCGCGCCACGGCATTCGATC
>Ga0184618_10000236_pt1 | contig 12702 bp, 13 predicted proteins | sample PLM0_30_b1_FD_133159 | JGI IMG/M metagenome (GOLD analysis project Ga0184618, IMG submission 133159) | Groundwater sediment microbial communities from an aquifer in East River, Colorado, USA - PLM0_30_b1 | ecosystem: Environmental > Terrestrial > Soil > Riparian zone | place: USA: East River...
CACCTGGTGGGTCGATGCAGCCGCGACGATGACGGATTCCGACCTCAAGGGGAACGTCCTCGCCGGTGCGGCCATCACCTTGACCCGCGGCACCTTCGCGGGGAACGCGTGGGCGGGAGCAGATGGCGTGGGTGACGTGACGATCACGGGCACCGCGGTCGTCGGCTGCGAGAGCGGCAAAGGCAAGGGTCACGGCCACAAGGACAAAGACAAGAAGGACAAGTGCAACCAGGGCGTCGGCAACGGCCCCGAGGGTTGCGATCCGGGCAACTCGAACAACCGGCACGGATCCAATGACGAGAACGGTGGCACCCCAGGAAACCCAGGCCGCAGGGGCGGTCACTAGCCTCCGTCCTCACCACCAAGTCCAACGTTTGGAGCACTCTATGAGCGATCCCAAGAAGACTCTCACGTTTTACGGACTGATTCTCGTCACGGTGTCGGCTGCCGCGCTGCTGTCCGCGTCCATCTTTCCCGGCAGCCCCAAATTGGCCGCGCCATCCCTGGGTCGAGCGGGGAGCTTTGCGGTCCTGGGCGGCTCGACCGTGACCAACACCGGCGCGACGAGCATCACTGGAGATCTCGGTGTCTCGAGCCCCGGTCTCTCGGTGACCGGTTTTCCTCCGGGCACCCAGGCACGGGGCGTTCAGCACGTCGGCGATCCGGCCGCGAATCAGGCGCAGGGTGACGCCCAGGGCGCATATGCGGCACTCGCCGGCATGCCCTGCAACACGGCGCTCACCGGCCTGGATCTGGGCGGCAAGGCCCTCGCGCCTGGCGTCTACTGCTTCACGTCGTCGGCCCAGTTGACGGGACAGCTCGTCCTCGATGGCCGCGGCAATTCCAAAGGGGTCTGGGTCTTCCAGATCGCGAGCACGCTCACGACCGCCACCAACTCGTCGGTCGTCATGCGCAAGAGCGGTCGTGCGAGCAACGTGTTTTGGCAAGTCGGTAGCGGCGCTACACTCGGCACCGGGACGGCATTCGTCGGGAATATCCTCGCGTACTCGAGCATCACGATGAACACGGCTGCCAACCTGTCGGGAAGAGCCCTGGCGCGCCAAGCCGTGACCATGGATAGCAACAACATGCGCGTGCCGTAGGAGCAGGGATTCCTGCGCGCTAGGTGGGGAAGGGCGGCCAAGGCCGCCCTTTCTTTTCCCCCGAAGGGATTAGTCCGTCTCGCCCACCATCGTTAAGCCGTTTTTCATCCGACCGATGGATTTCTCGTTGCGAGACGCGCCGACAGATTTTCCCCCTGGGCGAGGAAGTGCGCTGTACGACACGAAACACCCGGAGGAAGCACATGTTCACTGTCTCCCGATCCACGGCCCGGCTCCTCGTCATCGTCCCGTTCGCGGCATTGCTGGCGGCGGCGTGCGAGCATAACGACGGCCCGACAATTCCGGTTGCCGGTCAATTGTTGACCATCACCGTCACACCCAACCCGGGGAGCGCGCAAGTCGGGGCCACCATCCAATACTCGGCCGCAGGCCAGGACGTGAACGGCACGGTTGTTACGATTCCTCCACCGTTGGTTTGGGCCAATCTGAACGCCACGGCTGGAACCATCAACAGTAGCTCGGGCTTGTTCACCGCGGGCGCGACACCCGGGACATACGCCAATACCGTCCGGGCGAGGAGTGGCAATGTTGCGGGCTTCGCCACTGCTATCGTGGGCTCCGCGCCGGCCCCGATTCTGGGCACGGCCAGCACCTACGGGATCCTGGCGGGCTCGACGGTGACGTGTGCCGGCGCCCCGGGCACCATCAACGCCGACGTGGGCGTCAGCCCGGGCAGCACGACCACGGGCTTCCCACCGTGCACGATCACCGGCTCGACGAACCTGGCCAACGCTGCGTCGGCCCAGGCGCAGGTCGACCTCACCGCGGCGTACAATTATCTGGCCGGCCTGCCGTGCGGTACGGTCGTCACCCCTGCTGATCTGGGCGGCAGGACGCTCGCGCCCGGTGTCTACTGTGTGGCGTCGTCGATGGCGGTGACGGGAACGGTCACGCTCGCCGGCCCGGCCAACGCGGTGTGGGTGTTCCAGATGGGGTCCACGCTCACAACTGGCACCACCGCGAACATCGCGTTGAGCGGTGGCGCCCAAGCGAGGAACGTGTGGTGGCAAGTCGGCAGCTCCGCGACCCTCGGCACGGGCACGACGTTCAGGGGCAATATCGTGGCGCTCACCTCGATCACGCTGGTCGACAACGCCACGATGCTCGGGCGAGCCTTGGCCCGAAACGGGGCGGTGAGTTTGGGGACCAACAACACGATTACCCTGCCGTAAGTGAACGCTAGGGACTTTAGAGAATGGGGAGAGCACATGCGTGACCAGATCCTGAAGAGTGTGCGAGCGTTCGCGGCCCTCGTGCTGATGCTGGCGCTCGCGCAGCCTGTAGCGGCCCAGAGCGAGGGTCGGCAGCGCGACGATAGCTGGGAGTGGAGCGCGGGCGCCGGTCTCTGGTACACGGACGGCGCCCTCAAGAACTTCCTGGGGAACAGGGGATACGGCACCAGCGCCAACCCCAGTCGGCTTGCGCCCGCCGTGGCGGTGCGCGTGGGCTACAACGTCACCGAGCACTGGGGCTTCAGCATTGGCACGTCCGCTGCCAAGGCGTCCGGCGTGAAGTACCTGACACCCTTCGTCGCGACCGCGTACACGTTCAACCTGAACGCGCGGTTCAGCCCCTTCCTCACCCTCGGGACGCAAGTCACCCGCATCACTGGGGAGAACAGCCGGAAGACGCACCCGACCTGGGGAACGCACCTGGGGGTGGGCTTCCGGAACATGCTCAGTCCGAATCTCGCGCTCCGGGTGGAGGGCCGCATGGGGATCGAGCACTACGCGGACCTCCCGGGGGCCAAGACCGCCTACAACAGCATCGCGACGATCGGCTTCTCATACTTCGGCGCCGGCCGGCGCGCAGCGGCGGCGGCGGGGGCGTGCCCCATCTGTCAGCTGCCGCAGGTGCGCGTGGATACCGTGTGGCGGACCGCGCCGCCGGTGGCGCCCGCGCCGCACAAGTGCGAGTTGGGCGTCGCGCCGGCGGGAGTCCCGACCGACGTGTGGGGTTGTATCGTGCTGCGCGACACGCTGCTGCTCGAGCGCGTCCACTTCGATTTCGACAAGAGCGAGATCACGCCCGCGGCCATTCCGATCTTGGACCGCGTGGCCGAGTCGATGCAGGCGTATCCCGAAGCGTTTTTCGAGATCGCCGGTCATACCGACAGCGTCGGCACGTTCGCCTACAACTTCCTGCTTTCCGCGCGGCGTGCGGCGGCGGTCCGGAACTACCTCATCGGGCGGGGCGTGCCGGCATACAAGCTGACGGCCGTGGGCTACGGCGAGGGGTTCCCCATCGCACCGAACGCCACGGTCGAAGGACGCGCGCTGAACCGGCGCGGGATCGAGTTACGCGCCAAGAGGCCGTAATGCCCGTCGAGCCTCGTTCCGGATCCTCGGAGCGAGGCTCGATGTCCACTTTGTCGGGAGGTCCTATGCAGCGTTGGCTCAGAATTGCCGTCGTCCTCTGTTTCGCCGCCGCGACGCCGCTCGTGGCTCAGCAGGTGTCTTCTGCCGCGCCCCCGGCCGGTGGGAGCACCGTCCAACCGGGACCACGGCTCACACCCGAGTTCCGCTCCGTGCAGCCGGAGTTCGTGGCGCGTCGGGCGTCGGCGTCCCCGGTCGTTGCCGAAACCCACACCATCAGGATGACGACGCTGGTGCTCATACTGGTCATTGTCATCGCGGTTCTCTTGATCGCGAAGTAACCGCGCCCGCCCGGGCCTAGACCGTCGCTGTAAGACGACCGGAGTTGTCAGGAGAGCGCTACAGCGGACGACGTTGTGGGGTTCTTTCTCGATGCCCTTCCGAGGGTTAACCTTTTTGCCATGATTAGCCGTCGCAAGCGTGCGCCTCAGAGACGATCCGGGAACGGACGGCACCCGCTGGCCAAGGCCCCGACCGGGATCCCGGGCCTCGATGAGATCACGAATGGAGGACTGCCCCGCGGTCGGCCCACACTGGTCTGCGGTGGCGCGGGGTGCGGCAAGACGCTGCTCGCGATGGAATTCCTGGTGCGCGGCGCGCTCGAATACGGCGAGCCCGGAGTCTTCATGTCGTTCGAGGAGACCGAAGCCGACCTGGTGGAGAATGCTCGGTCGCTCGGTTTCCCCCTGAAGCGCCTGGCGTCGCGGCGCCGGTTGTTGCTCGATCATGTGCGCCTCGAGCGCACCGAGCTGACGGAGGCCGGGGAATACGATCTCGAAGGCCTCTTCATCCGGCTCGGCCACGCGATCGATTCGATCCACGCCAAGCGCGTCGTCCTCGACACCATCGAGCTGCTCTTCTCCGGCCTGTCCGACCGGTTGACGGTGCGCGCCGAGCTGGCCCGGCTGTTCCGGTGGCTGAAGACGAAGCGCGTCACGGCCATCGTGACGGGCGAACGGGACGGCGATCATCTCACGCGGCACGGCCTCGAGGAATACGTCTCCGATTGCGTGATCGTGCTCGATCAGCGGGTGATGGAGCAGAGCGCCACGCGGCGCCTGCGGATTCTCAAATACCGCGGCTCGGCGCACGGCGGCAATGAAATGCCGTTCCTCATCGATGACCACGGCGTCTCCGTGCTGCCGATCACGTCGCTGGGACTCGTGCACCAGGTGAGTACCGCGCACGTGTCCACCGGCGTGGCCGGGTTGGACGCGATGTTCGCGAAGAAGGGATACTTCCGCGGCAACAGCGTGCTCGCGTCGGGAACGGCGGGCACCGGCAAGTCCAGCGTGGCGGCGCACTTTGCCGAGGCCACCTGCCGGCGCGGCGAGCGCTGCCTGTACTTCGCCTTCGAGGAGTCCGCGAGCCAAATCGCACGCAACATGCGGTCGATCGGCGTCGACCTGGAGCCCTGGATACGCCGGGACCTGCTGCGGGTACACGCCCAACGGCCGACCGCCCTCGGCTTGGAAGCGCACCTCGTCGCGATGCACCGGGTCATCGAAGAATACCAGCCCCGAGTGGTCGTCGTGGACCCGGTCACCAACATGATCGCGGTCGGCAGCGAGACCGAAGTGAAGGCCATGCTCGCGCGGCTCATCGATTTCATGAAGCTCAGGCAGATCACCGCGCTGTTCACGTCCTTGACCGAGGGCGGCCGCGCGGCCGAGCGGACCGACCTGGGCGTGTCGTCGTTGATGGACGTCTGGATGCTGCTCGGCAACCAGGAAGCGAATGGCGAGCGCAATCGGACCATCCAGGTCGTGAAGGCCCGCGGCATGGCGCACTCGAATCAGGTTCGCGAATTCGTGATGACCGACGCCGGCATCAAGCTCGTGGACGTGAGCCGCCGGGTCGATGGGAGCGTCGCGATCGGGTCCGCCCGCGGAGCCGAGCAACGGCAAGGGCCTGCCCGCGACCCCAAGCCGAGCCGCGGGGGCAGGCGCAAGGGCGAATGAAGAATGGAGCGCGCCGGACCTGGCACTTGCGGCTCTACGTGGCAGGGCAGACGCCGAAATCGATCGCCGCCCTCGCGAACTTGAAGCGCCTATGCGAGGAGCACCTCGCCGGACGCTACCGCATAGAAATCGTCGATCTCCAGAAGCAGCCGCAGCTGGCGCGGCGGGACGAAATCGTCGTGATCCCGACGCTGGTGCGACAGTTGCCGCCGCCGATCCGCAAGATCATCGGCGATCTCTCGAACCAGCAAAAGGTGCTGGTCGCGTTGGACGTGTTGCCGGGTGAGCCCGAGGCGTGACCAAAAAACGGAAGGCGCCGCGCCGTAGAGTCGCCGGAGTGCGAGAGCTCCGGAGCCGGCTCCGCGCGGCGGAAGAGACCGTGCGAGCCATCACATCCGGTGAGGTGGATGCCCTGGTCGTCGCGGGGGCGAGCGGCGAGCAGGTCATCACCCTCGCCGGCGCCGAGTTGGCCTACCGCATCCTGTTCGATCAGATGAACGAGGGCGCCGTGACCCTGACCCGGGACGGCCTAATCGCCTATTGCAACCGGCGCTTCGCCGACATCGTGCGCACGCCGCTGGCGCGCGTCATCGGCGCGCCGCTGCGCCGGTTCGTGCCGCCCGCTGAACAAGCAGCGTTCGAGACCCTACGCCAACGAGGGATCACCGGGAACGCGCGGGGTGACCTGCGTTTTCGGACCGGCGACGGCTCTCCAGTGCCGGTGGCGGTGTCCTTCGCGCCGTTGCGTGCGGAGGGGAGCGCCGACGTGATCGGGGTCGTCGGGGTGATCCGGGATATCACCGAGCGCGCGCAGCAGGAGGACGTCCGCAATCGGCTGATCGAGCAGGTGATGACCGCCCAGGACGAGGAGCGGCGCCGCATCGCCCGGGAACTGCACGATGAGACCGGGCAGTCGCTCACGGCGTTGCTGGTGGGGCTGCGGACAATCGAGGGGTCTCAAACGACCGCGCAGGCCGTCGAGCTGGCCCAGCGGCTCCGCGAGACGACCGCCCAAACCCTCATCGATGTGGGACGCCTGTGGCGGGGGCTGCACCCGGGCGTGCTCGACGATCTGGGCCTCGCCGCCGCGGTCACCCGCCACGCGGAGGAGTTTGCCCAGGCGCACAAGATCGCCATGACCGTGCAGATCGAGGGGCTCGATGGGGATGGTCTGTCGCCGCTGCTGCAGGGCACGCTGTACCGTGTCCTGCAAGAGGCCCTGACGAACGTAGCGCGGCATGCCGGCGCCCAGCGGGTCAACGTTCGGCTGGAGCGCGGCGCTGGCTCGGTCGAGCTGCGCGTGCAGGATGACGGTGCCGGTTTCAAGCCGGGGAAGAGCGGGCGCCTCGGCCTCCGAGGTATGCGCGAGCGCGCCGCGGTGCTCGGAGGATCGGTCGACGTCGAGTCGCAGCCCGGGGCGGGGACGACGATCACGGCGCGTATTCCGGTGCGGGGCGCGTAGCGCGCATGTCGAGAATCCGCGTGCTCATCGCCGACGACCACGCCGTGCTCCGGGCCGGCCTCAAACTGCTCATCGGCGCCGAGCCCGACATGGAGGTGGTGGGCGAAGCTGCGGACGGCCCTGAAGCCGTACGGCGCGCCGAAACAACCGTACCGGACGTCGTACTGCTCGACCTCTCGATGCCGGGTGGCCGCGGCACGCAGACGATCGAGGAGCTGGTACGGGGCGCGCCGACGTCCGCTTCCCGCCCTCGCGTCCTCGTGCTCACGATGCACGACGATACGGCGTCCATGCAGGCGGCGCTCCTCGCCGGTGCGTCCGGCTACATCGTCAAAAAGGCGGCGGACATCGAGCTGTTGACGGCGATTCGCGCCGTCCATCGCGGCCGCACCTTCGTCGATCTCACCCGACCCGGCGAGGAGGCACGCGGTCATGATGTCCGCCCTGGCGCTCGCAACTCCCCACCCGGCGGGCAGCCCAGGCCGCTGAGTCCTCGTGAGGCCGAAGTGTTGCGGTTGCTGGCGCAGGGGCACACGTACCAGGAAGCCGCCGACCACCTGGGCGTGAGCGTGAAAACGATCGAGACGCACCGCAAGCGCTTGAGTGACAAGCTCGGCCTCAAGAGCCGCGCCCAGCTGTTCCGCTTCGCCATCGACGTCGGCCTGCTCGACGGGAAGTAGCCCCCCCCTTCCCTCGGGGCGGGGGTCGGGGATTCTCCCGACGCCACCACACGGGTTTTTCCGAGGCGGTGTCGGGGATTCGCCGAACCCCCCCCCGTGCTTTACCGGATACTCGACCTGCTTTTCGCATGGTAAACTGACATCTGGGAAAGACTATCTACACGTTGGAGGTCGGTGCGTGGCGAAGCGAATCCTGGTGCTGGTGATCGAAGACAATCGTCTGGTGCGCGAGGGCCTCGCGGCCCTGCTGAACGAACAGCCGGACTTCAAGGTCATTGCCGCCGCCGAAGGCGGTAGCGCCGGCCTGCTCCAGGTGCGGGAGGTCAAGCCGCACGTCGTGCTCGTGGACGCGACGTTGGGGAGTCACGACAGCCACCGCTTGGTCGAAAGCGTCAGGAAAGAGGTTCCCGAGAGCAAGGTCATCGTCATGGATCTGCTCCCGGCGCGGGAAGACGTCATCGAGTTCATCAAGGCCGGGGCCAACGGATTCATCGTGAAGGATGCGACGATCGAGGAATTTGTCAAAACGATTCGATCGGTCGCCGACGGGGCGGACGTGGTCCCCGCCTCCCTCACCGGAACGCTCCTGTCCCATATAGTAGATCAGGCGGTCCACCGCAGCACCGCGGCCGTGCTGGAAGCCGTGCAGATGACAAAGCGCGAGCGCGAGATCACGAGCCACATTGCCGAGGGCATGAGCAACAAGGAGATCGCCCAGCGACTCAACATCGCCACCTACACCGTCAAGAGCCACGTGCACAACATCTTGGAGAAGCTCGCCCTCCACAGCCGCCTGCAGATCGCCGCCCACGCACACAGATCTTCCGTGGCGCTGGCGGATCGACCCACCGCCTGAGACGTCCCGGCTCGCCCTGCACCTAAGTAGCTAAGTCGCATTTCATCCGGTCGGAGGATGTTTGCCTGCGCCTCACGCACGCAGGTTTGTGCTATGAGGGATCTTTGGGCCTACGCATATCAGATCGTGCCGCCGCAGCCGGGTCGCCAGCTGGGCACGATCCGCACACTCTTGAAGAACGAAACCGCGGCGGCGCAGGGCAGCGACCGCACCTGGTCGGGGCGGCTCGTGTTGGAGCCCGATGCCACGCACATCCTGATCGTGAGCGACGACATCCGCGGGCGGGACCACGCGATTAATCGCCAGATCGAAGCCGAGCTGCAGCGGCTCGATGCGGGGTACGTCGTCACTGAGCCGCTGGCGGTTGCGGGCCACGCTGCAGGCGTCGAGTGGCTGGCCACCTACGGTGGGAACGGACGATAGATGCCCATCCGCTGCGCGTGGTGCGGCTGCCACATCGGCGATGACTCGCGGCTCCCGCGCGCCAGTCACGGCATTTGCTCTGCGTGCGAGAAACTCAACTTCCCCGAACCCGCCACGTTCGTGGTGTGGGAGGACTCCGATGTTGCTTAAGGGAGACCGGCTGCTCTGGACCGTCGTAGTTGTCCTGCTCGCGTTGTGGGTGCTCGGCAGCGTGAATGCCGTGGGTGGACTGATTCATCTGCTGCTCGTCATCGCTGTCATCGTCATCGCGGTTCGACTCATTCAAGGCCGCAGGGTCCTGTGACCGCGCGCCTCGTCGCCGCAATCCCCCGAGGCGTGCTCAAGTAGCTAGCTAGTTCGGCACGCCGGGAGTCGGCGTACCCCCACCAAACGTTAAGTCGCATTTCATCCCATGAAGCGATGTTAGCTGCGGGTACTCGGGACGAGCTTGCCTACTGCGGGCGAGGGAGTTCCAACAACGAGCAATGGATCCCGAGCCGCCTGTAGGTACCCGAAGTGTTAGGGGGCACCAAATGCTTGCTTTTATCAGACGTATCACACGACTTGGCGTCGTGATTCCCTGCGCCGCGCTGCTCTTGGCGGCGTGTGACGTCCATTCCTCCGTGTCCGGCCCAGGCCCAGGCCCGGGTCCAGGACCGGGTCCCGGCCCGACCGGCCCATCGCTGGGTTCGGCGCAGAGCTATGGGATTCTGGCGGGCTCGACGATCACATGCGTCGGTCCGGCGGGCACCATTACGGCAGACCTGGGCCTCTGGCCCGGCAGCGCCGTGACCGGCTTCCCGACGTGCACGGTCTCCGGAACCAGCAACATGGCCAACGCCACCGCGCAGACGGCTCAAGGGGATCTGACGGTCGCGTACAACTCATTGGCAGGCCGGGCGTGCGGCACGACAATCTCCGCCGATTTGGGTGGAACGACACTCGCGCCGGGCGTCTACTGTTCCACATCGTCCGCGGGCTTGACGGGCACCGTCACGCTCGACGGCCAGGGCAACACGAACGCGACGTTCGTGATTCAAGTCGCGAGCGCGTTGACCGTCGCCGGTTCAGTGAATCTGATCGGTGGCGCCCAGGCGAAGAACGTGTGGTGGCAAATCGGCAGCTCCGCCACCATCGGCGGGGGCAGCGTGATGAAGGGCAATGTCGTCGCGTTCACGACCATCACCCTGAACGACAACGCAACCCTGCTTGGCAGGGCGTTGGCGCGCAACGGCGCGGTGACGCTGGGCAGCAATAACACGATCACCCTGCCGTAGTTGGGGGGGGCGGGGGGGTCGCAGCCATAGGTGTTCGTCGCTCAAGCAGGCAGCTCCGGGACCGAGTTCCACCGGCGCCGCGCAGTGAGTGGCCCATCGACAATCGAGGCCACGGGGAACTCGCTAGGAGACGTTTATGCTCGGAAGACTTATTGCGGTCGGTGTCGCGGTCATGATCGGTGCCGCGCCCGCCGCCGCGCAGGTCCGAGGCTCCATGGAGTTCGGGGCCTTCGGCAGCGCTGGTTCGTTCGATAGCAAGATCGGTCTCGATAACGGTTCAGGCTTCGGCGGTCGGTTCGGCATGTTCCTCACGCCGCGACTGTCGCTCGAGGTGGATGGTGTTGGGATGAGCGCGAGCCGCGCGAGCGGGTTTGCCGGTTCCAACGTGAATGTAGGCATGATCTACGGACGGGCGCTGTGGGCTCCCGTTCAGTGGGGCCGCACGTCGCTGCTCCTCGGTGCCGGCGTCACGCACGTCGACTATGAGTTCTTCGAGAGCTATGGCTTCAGCGCGCTGGGTGGCGTGAAGTTCGGGTTCTCGCCGAGCGTGGCCCTGCGCGTGGATGGCATCGCGGACTTTCTCGCGAATTCGCCGCACACGAACCTGGGCATCCGTGCGGGCCTCAGCTTCTACCGCAGCCCCGCCCGGCTCACCAACACGATGACGGTCGTCTCGACCGTCTACGCGTCGCAGCAGCCGGACTCGGTCAGTGCAGCCGAGCAGCGGCAGCTCCGGAACACCGCGGCCGACTATAGCAGGCTGCGTGATTCGCTTTGGGCGAACCGGTCGGGTCCGGTCACGCCGTCGTCCGCGGCAGCGCTTGCGACGATGAAAGCGGTGATCCATTTCGACAACGATCAATCGACCATCTCCGACTCGGCGATGGCGATTCTCAACGAGAAGGTGGCGATCTTCAAGGCCAATCCGGCGATGCGCATTGTCATCGTGGGATTTGCCAGCCAGCCCGGCACGGTCGAGTACAACCTCGCGCTGGGCACGCGGCGCGCCGAAGCGGCCAAGGCCTACCTGGTCGCGCAGGGCGTCGATCCGATCCGCATCGAAATCGCCACACGCGGTGAGGGTGGGTTGCTCGTGGAAGGCCCCGGGGAAGTCGCGGATTCGGAGAACCGGCGTGGGCAGTTCCGGCTCCTGATCGCCGACCCGTATCTGGTGGCGCCAAAGCGGTAAGCACCGACGGTGCAGGAACAAGCCGGGCGCGGGAGCACCGCGCCCGGTTTTTTCCCAGGTAGCCTGCACCCAAGGAGTTAAGTCGTTTTTCATCCTGGTGAGCGATGTCCCCCGCCGGCCCGCGCGTGCACACTCCGAACATGATGAAATCCACCCTCAGGGCCGCCCTCACGCTCGTCGTGGGCATTGCCGCGAGCGACTGCGCCCTCAATCCGGCGACCGGCAGCAATCAGATCATGCTGGTCAGCGAAGCGCAGGAAATCGAGATGGGGCGCCAGGCCGATGCGGCCGTCGCCCAGACGATCGGGCTGTATGCGGATCCGGTGTGGCAGCGCTACATCCAGCAGTTCGGCGCCCGGTTGGCCGCCACGTCGGAGCGCCCCAACCTCCCGTGGACGTTCCGCGTGGTTGACGATCCGGCCGTGAACGCCTTCGCCGTCCCGGGCGGGTTCGTCTACGTCACGCGGGGACTGCTCGCGCATCTCACCTCGGAAGCGGAGCTCGCGTCCGTGGTCGGCCACGAGATCGGCCACGTCACGGCCCGGCACACCGTCGCCGCGATGAGCAAACAACAGATCATCGGGCTCGGTCTGGCGCTCGGCAGCCTCGCGAGCTCCAAGGTCGCGAAGTACGCGGGCACGGCGAACGAGGCCCTCGGGATCTTGTTCCTCAAGTTCTCGCGCGACGATGAGAGCCAGGCAGACATGCTCGGCCTGCGTTACATGCGCCGCGCCGACTTCGATCCCCGCCAGATGCCCGAGGTGTTCCGCATGCTCGACCGGCTGGGCGAGGCAGAGGGCGGCAGCCGCCTTCCCACGTGGCTCGCGACGCATCCGAGCCCGGGGAACCGCGTCACGGCCATCAATCAGCAGATCGCGGCGCTGCCGCAGGATTTCTCCGGGACCAGCGTCAACCGCGACTCCTACGAACGGTTGCTGGACGGCCTGGTGTTCGGACTGAATCCGCGCCAGGGCTACTTCACCGGCGGCCAGTTCTCGCACCCCGACCTGCGCTTCCGCCTCGCGTTCCCCGACGGCTGGACCACGAACAATGGGGCCCAGGCGGTCGTCGCCGTCAGCCCGGAGGGCGATGCCGTGGTCGAGCTCGCGCAGGCGTCGGAGCCGAGCGCCGACGCGGCGACCCGCGCATTCCTGGAGCAGCAGGGGATCACACCTGGCTCGTCCGCGCGCCTGACCCTCACGGGCAGCCTGCCGGCGGTCAGCACGCCTTTTGCGGCCGCCGTCGAAGGCGGCACGCTGCGGGGCACCGCCCTGTTCGTGGAGTACGGCGGCGCCGTGTATGGCATCGTCGGCTATGCGCCGGAGGCGCGTTGGTCCACCTATCAGGCGGTGGCC
>Ga0184618_10000238_pt1 | contig 12693 bp, 8 predicted proteins | sample PLM0_30_b1_FD_133159 | JGI IMG/M metagenome (GOLD analysis project Ga0184618, IMG submission 133159) | Groundwater sediment microbial communities from an aquifer in East River, Colorado, USA - PLM0_30_b1 | ecosystem: Environmental > Terrestrial > Soil > Riparian zone | place: USA: East River...
TCTCTACTCGCTCGGCGACACCGCGTTCGTCGGCGGCGGGTTCCACCGCGCCGGGCTTCACTCGGTGCTCGAGCCGGCGGTGTTCGGCGTGCCGATCGTGTTCGGCCCGCATTGGCGGATGAGTCGTGATGCGGCCCTGTTGCTCGACCAGGGCGGAGCGGTCGCACTGCCCCCCCCCGGCGACGCTCGCCATCCCCTGCACTCGCAGTGGCTCGTGTGGCATCACGATCCGGCTGCGCGCAAGAGCGCCGGCAAGGCCGCGAAGCAGATGGTGGCCGAGGGACGCGGTGCCTCCGAACGAACGGCGGCGCTCGTGTGGGGGCTCGTGGAGAGTTGAGGCTCCTGCCTTTCCTTTTATTGGTTGTTGCCTGTAGCCGCGAAACAGCCAAGGTCACATCATCGTGGCACGATGCTGATGGCTATCGCTGGCGCGCGCTCGATGTCCCGCGCGGCAAACTCACGCCCGGCTTCACCTCGCTCACTCCCTCACAAACCGGCATCGCGTTCAGCAACACGGTCAGTGATTCCCTGCTGGTGCACAATCGGCAGCTCGCCCAGGGCGCCGGGGTGTGCCTGGCCGACATAGATGGCGACGGCCGTCCCGACGTGTTCCTCGCCCGCACCGAGGGCCCGAACGCGCTCTATCGCAACCTCGGCGACTGGCGGTTCGAGAACATCACCAGGCAGGCAGGCGTTGCGGCGGCAGATCGCTATTCGACCGGGTGCGCCTTCGCCGACGTCGACGGCGACGGGGATCAGGATCTGTTGCTCGTCTCGCTGGGCGGACCAAACGCGCTGTTTCTGAACGACGGCAAGGGCCACTTCTCCGAGCAAACCGCCGGGCTCACATCCACAGCTGGAAGCATGACGATCGCGGTCGCGGACGTGGACGGAGATGGTGATCTCGATCTGTACGTCGTGAACAACAAGGCCTACACGACGATCGACCGGATGTCGCCGCAGGAACGGGCGTTCGGCAACGTCACACGCCGCCTGGGGGGGGGACCGAATCGGTACGAAGTAAAAGAGCAGTATCGCCGTGACTACAGGCTGGTGGACCGCAAAGACCTTGGCGGGATCAGCCTCGAGCAACGTGCCGATGCGGACTACTTCTATCTGAACGATGGCACCGGGCACTTCGTCCGTGAGCCCATAGCGCACAATCCGCGCTTCACGGACGACAAAGGGATCCCGCTACGGGAGGAGCGTGAGGACTTCGGCCTCGCGGCGGTGTTCGCCGATCTCACTGGCGACGGCGCGCCCGATCTCTACGTCGCCAACGACTTCGAGGATCCGGACCAGTGCTGGATCAATGACGGACACGGGCAGTTTCGCCTGATTCCCTGGTACGCACTGCGCGCCACGAGCAACTCGGGGATGGCGGTGGCCGTGGGGGACGTGAATCGCGACGGCTATCCCGATCTGTTCGAAGTCGACATGCTCAGCCAAGACACGCGCCGCCGGAAGACGCAGATTCCGACGCACACGGCCGTCGTCACGCGCCCCGGCCTGGGCGAAGGCCGTCCGCAAATGCAGCGCAACACGCTGCAGCTGAACCGCGGCGACGGCACGTTCGCGGAGGTGGCGCGGTTTGCGGGGGTGAGCGGCTCGGGCTGGTCCTGGTCGACGGTCTTTCTCGACGTCGATCTCGATGGCTGGGAAGACATTCTCATCGGCACGGGCCACGTGTGGGATGTGATGGATGGCGATACGCAGCATCGCCTGCTCAACCAGCTCGGTCAGATCGATTGGCGACAGATGTTGTTCTCCTATCCTCCGCTGAAGCTGCCGAATGTCGCGTTCAGGAATCGTGGCGACCTGACGTTCGAGGATGTGAGCAAAAACTGGCGCTTCGATCTCGGCGACGACATCTCACATGGGATGGCGCTCGCCGACCTCGACGGCGACGGCGATCTCGACGTCGTGATCAACCGGCTGGACCAGCCGGCGGCGGTACTGCGCAATGACGCGACCGCGGGCCGCGTCACCGTGCGATTGCGGGGCGCGGCGCCGAACACCGCGGGGATCGGCAGTCGCGTGACAGTTACCGATGTAGGGGCGCAGCATGCTGCGCCCCTACCCGGTCGTGCCCTACCGATTCAGGAACGCGAGATCATCGCGGGTGGATCGTATCTCTCCAGCTCGGACGCCCAAGTCACGTTTGCGACCGGTGCCGCGGCGCATGTCCGGATCGAAGTCGATTGGCGCGACGGCTCACAGTCGGTGATCGACAGCGCTGTCCCAAACCGCGAGTACGAGATCCAGGAAGGACGCACGGCGCACGGCGCACGGCGCACGGCGCACACTGTTGCGCACGCGCTGTTCGAAGACATCTCATCTCAACTTGGGGGGCATCAGCATGTCGAGCCGTACTTCGACGATTATCAGCGCCAGCTCCTGCTACCCAATGCGTTCAGCCAGCTCGGTCCTGGTGTCGCATGGGTCGATCTCGACGGCGACGGCAAGGAAGATCTGATCGTCGGGGCGGGTCGCACCGGCAGGATCGCATTTTTCCATAACACGGGTACGCGACTGCAGCCGTCGGCCCTGCACCCACCGCCGGCCCCCGGCGATCTCACGACGATTCTCGGCTGGCCGGACGGACGGGGAGGATCGCTCGCGCTCGCCGGTGTGGCGGCCTACGAAGCTTCCACAACCACGGCAGCCCGGACGATCGCGAGCGTCGTGGCGTACTCCCCACGGACCGGCGCCGTCACGCCGCTGATCGGCGGCGACACGGCGAGCGTGGGACCGCTCGCGCTGGCGGACTACGACGGCGACGGCAAGCTCGATCTCTTCCTAGGCGCGAGAATATTTCCCGCCGGTTACCCGATTTCACCCTCGTCGCACTTGTATCACAACGAGAATGGCCGCCTGATGCTCGACTCGGCAAACAGCCGGCAGTTTGCCAAGCTCGGCATGGTGTCGGCGGCGCTGTTCTCCGACATCGACGGCGACGGCGATCCAGATCTGCTCCTCGCGATCGAATGGGGCATGATCCGCGTACTTCTGAACGATCACGGACGATTCACGCCCGCACAGTTTCCCGGTCTGGCGGGCGTGTACAGTCGCTGGAACGGACTCGCCACCGGCGATCTCGATGGTGACGGCCGGCTCGACATCGTTGCGACGAGCTGGGGCCGAAATACCGATTTTCGCGCAACCGAGAAGCGCCCGTTGTTCCTGTTCGTCGGTTTCTTCACCGGACGGGGACGCCCCGACATTCTCCTGGCCCAGGAAGACCCGCGCATTCACGCGATCGCCCCGCTCGCGACGTTTGACCGGCTCACGCAGGCTTTTCCGGGCGCTGGCACGCGACTGCGGACGTTCGCGGCGTACGCCGATGCCGGCGTCGATGGAGTGCTGGGGCCGGCCGCTCCCGAAGCCGCACGCCTCGGCGTGACGACGTTGGATCACATGGTGTTTCTGAACCGCGGCGATCGCTTTGACGCGCACCCGCTCCCGACCGAAGCCCAGCTCGCGCCCGCGTTTTATGCGGGCATTGCCGACTTCAATGGCGACGGCAAGGAAGATCTGTTTCTCGCGCAGAATGTCTTTGCCACCGACATCGCGACGCCCCGCTATGACGCCGGGCGGAGCCTGTTGCTCCTCGGTGACGGCCGGGGCGGGCTGACGCCCATGGACGGCCGACAATCGGGACTCGTCGTGTACGGCGAGCAACGCGGCGCCGCGTATGCGGATTTCGACGCGGACGGGCGACTCGATCTGGCCGTCAGCGAGAACGGCGCTCCGACCCGCCTCTTCCACAATGCGGGGGGCGCACCGGGACTGCGGGTGCGTGTGATCGGCCCACCCGGAAATCCCAGCGGCATCGGGACGCAGATCCGGCTGCGATACTCAGGCGGCGATGGACCGGTCCGCGAGGTGCAGGCCGGTTCGGGATACTGGTCACAGAACGGCGCCGTGCAGGTGCTCGGCCGTGCCGGCCTCGCCACGGCATTGTGGGTCCGCTGGCCGGGAGGCCGCGCGCAGGTGATCCCGCTTCGTCCGGATCAACGAGAGCTGACCGTTCACCCATAAAAAAAGGGGGCGGGATTGCTCCCGCCCCCATGCCTTCATACCGCCTGCAGATGTTTACTGGCGTCTGGCGCCGAGCTGGCGCGCCAGCTTGCGATAGTCGTTGAAGATCTCTCCGACCGATCGAATGCGCGCGCCGCCGCTCTGTGTCGCGCTCATGTCCGGGCCACTGGGTCCGCCGAACGTGTACACCTCACGCACGAGCACGTCCATTTCTTTCGCTGGCACGGGCATCTGGCGAGGCGTGCTAGGAATGAGCCCGTCAATCCGGCGCCGGTTGAAGAAAGGATCGACGCCCTGGCCCATGAACTCGATTTCCTGCTCGTAATGGAGGGCGTCGTACAGTACGGTATCGGCCTCCGCGCCCGTGAGCGCCGTCAGACCGCCGCGGCCCACCCGGCTGTTGTTGATCAACGTGGCCGCCAACGTCTTGTTGCCACCGCTCCGGATCAGGCCTTCCGCCCACAGTAGGTCATTCATCTGGGTCGTATAGAGTGGGTCCAGGCCCGAGCCGTCGAAGCCCGGCAGGCGCTCACCGGTATACGCCAGATAGTTGTAGCGGACGTGCTGAAGGTTGCTTTGATGGTACTGGCCGCGCGCGGGCGGGAAGATCGCGAGGGCGGAACACGCGAAATCGGTCCCGGCATTGGCGGTTTCGGCATTCGTTGCATAGCCATTGAAGTCATCCGATGGCCCCCACGAGCCGTCTCCGACGCGCTTGTCGGGTGAGACCGTTGGGCAGGGGTTGCCGCCGGGGTTCGGCCAGGGGTTCTGATGATTCGTCGTGATCATGGCCGCGACCCGCGTATCCACACGCTCCGTCCCGATAGAATTGCCCCATGTCTTGATGCAGGCGAGCCCGCATTCGGCGGCGTTGATATCGATGTAATAGTTCCAGTCGAACGCAGTGCCGGAGCTGACCCCCTGCGACGCGTAGGTGACCACTGAGGCCCAATCGGCGGCCGCGTTCTCCGCACCGTTGCGTGGCCAGAGCGCGATGAGCTCCGCTTGCATCGTGCGGATCAGCTGCCGGATCTGCACGCTCGTGTACTTCCCTCCGCCCCCGAGGCCGAACCAGTTGTCGCCCGTCTTCCATGCCGGGGTGATGACACCTGCCTCGGTCCACGCCTCATTGAATTTCTGCAGTGCGAAGTCCCGTACCTGGGCGCGGCCGTTGAAGGGGATGGCGAGCGGGTTGCTCAGGTCGCTGGTTTCATCCACCGCGAATCCCGAATCGTACAGCACGGCAATGCCGGCGAGTGCCATCCCCTGTTCCATCTTGGCGACGGCCCGGTTCCGGGACGTCAGCGTGCTGTCGCTGCTGCAATCGGTATCGAAGCATTTGCCGCCCGCAATCGCCTTGAGCACATCGGTTGCCGACGACAGCACGGTGTGATAGCCGTACCACGCGACGGCGACGGAGGGACCACCCGCCGCTTCGGGCGCGGTCGAGCTATTCGTCCAGCCGCACCGCACGGGACAGTCAGACCCGACGGAGCTGTAGAACCGCATCGCCGCGTTGTTCCACGATGCGGTGTAATTGTCGGCCTGGGCGTTAAGCGGCATGATGAAGTAGTTCTCGCGTGTCTCCACCCAGGTGCGCATCGCACCAGTCAACAGTTGTTCGAGACCCGCGGGATCTTCGATCACGCGCGGGACGTCGGGAGCGTTGGGATTGCCGACCGACAGGTCGCATCCACCGGTCGCTACGAAAGCAACGAGCGCGGCGGCGAGGCATGACAACCGCGGCATGGGAATCTCCTTATGTAGGTTCATGGCGCGTCTCCTCAGAAGCCAAGCTCGATACTGCCGGTGAACGTCCGGAACTGCGGATATTGGAACCAATCCATTCGGACCTGGAACGGATCGCCGTTGAGCCCTGAGACCTCAGGATCGAGGCCGGTGTACTTCGTGATGGTGAAGAGATTGCGGGCGATGAACGCGAGGCGCACCTCGCGGATGCCGCGCAACAGCCCGATGCGGCGGAGTTGTTCGCTCGCCAACGTGTAGCTGAACGACAGCTCTTTCAGCTTGGCGTACGAGGCGCTCTCGATGAAGAAGTCGTTCGATTCAAGACCGTTGTAGAATCCCACACCGTAGTACCCCAACGACTTGCGGGGGCAGGACGGCATCGGGTCGGACACCACACCACACGTGGCGTCGTTCTGGGGTTTGCCGGCCTGATCCTGGACCCGGTCGCGCGTGGCCTGAAATGCCCACTGCCGCGTCCCGTTATAGAGTTTGCCGCCGTACGACCAGTCGAGCAACGCATTCACCGCCAACTTATGGTAATTGAACGCCAACCCGAAGCTGAGATTGAAATTGGGATTGGCGTTGCCGATTTGCACGATGTTATCGGTGCGCTTACACCCACCACTAGGCAACGGGACTTTACAGAACACGTACTTGATGGCCCGCTCATCGGATGTGCCATAGACACTGCGTCGCACGACGTAGCCATCCTCGTTGATCATCACGCTGTCGGAGCTCCACGTCTGCCCGGGTCCCGAGAGCGCCGCCTTGGCCGGGTCGTCATACAGCTCGGCGACGTTTCGCACCCAATGGTTGCCGTACAGCACGCCGAGATCCCGATTGGCGCCCAGGAAGAAAGCCGCCGGCATCTGCTGGAAGGCGTAGAGCCGCTCCGGCAGCGGTGCTCCCGTGGGCAGCGCCCAGTCTGTGATCTTCTGGCGTGTGCGATCACCCACGATGTTCAACGTCAGGCCGGTCCGGGGCGTATTGATCAGCCGCGCCGCAAACGTGATCTCGTGCGTATTCGACCGGAGGCCGCCGGCGTTCTGCCACTGACCCACCCGGTATCCCGTCAGGGCCGGCAGGTCGACCAGCAGGATCTGATCCTTGCTGTCCTTGCGCGCATAGGTGTACTCGAGGCTGACACGCCCGCCCGCAAAGTCGACGTTGGTACCAAGCTCGAGCTCGGACGCGCGGGCCGGTTTGAGGGCTGGGTTGCCGCGAATCAGCTTATCGAAACCGGTGGAGGTCACCGTGAGCACCTCGTACTGGTTATCGAAGCCGGGGCGCAGACCCGCCGTCCCATAGGAGGCGCGGAGCCGCCATTCATCCACCCCGGGGATCTTCATGTCCTCGGTCACCCGCCACGCGCCGGACACCCGGTAGTAGGTGGCCCACCGGTTTTCCGGGCCGAACAGCGACGACCCGTCGCGGCGTACCAGCGCATCGACGACGTACCGATCCTTGATGTCGAAAGTCGTGACGCCGAAGTAGTTCAAGTTCCGGATGATCGTATCCCCCGACGACGGCAGCACGCTTGATTGATCGACGCCGGCGAATTCCGGCACCTTCCCGATTCGGAACGAGCTCGCCGATGTCACCAGACCCCGGTTCCGTTGGTTCTCGTAGAGCGTGCCCACTTTGACGGTGTTGGTAATCGTCGGCGTGAGCCGCCGAATGCTCGTGAGCGTCACGCCGGTATTGTACTGATAGCCATTGAACGTCCGCTCGAGCAGCGACCCGGGATCCGGCGGGCCGCCCTGAGCGGTGTAGTAGGGTCGCGGGAAAACGTCCTTATAAAAGTCACCTTCCTGGTCGTAGCCGAAGCTGCCTTCCGCCGAGAGCCAGTCGCGCAGCCGCCAGCGGAGCTTCGCCGCCCCGGTGAAGCGGTTGCGATCGTCGGTGATCCTGCGATTGGCCAGCTCGTAGAGTGGGTTGGCATCGTTGGCGACATCGCCGCTGTGTGGAACCTGTGCGATATACCGCGACCCGTCGGGATTGCAACACGCCGTGATGTCGACGTCCGGCTGCACGAACATGAGACTGTAGAACGGGGACCCGGTTCCCTCCGCCGCGCGACCGTTACTCGAGGTGCCGTAGAACGTGCTGAACGACGCGTCCACGTTGGGTCGGAGCTGATAATCGAGGTTCAGCCGCACGTTGCGGCGCGTATATCCGCCGAGACCGAAGATCACACCTTTGTTGCGCGTGTTCTCGAACGACGCGTTGAAGTTCGTATTGCCGCGCCGCTGACCGAGCGAGACGTACTGCGTCGCGAATGGGCCGTTATTGACCATCGCGCTCCAGTGGTCGTGCTCGACGGTAAATGGATTATCCGCGATGCCATCGGTCTTCGTGATCCGGGCGTCGTCTGGGTTGAGACAGTAGTTGGCTTGCGGGTCGACGGTCCACACTTCGCCCTCGTCCTCAGGAGTCGATGGATCGTCCAACGCCAAACCGCTCGCTGCGCAGTATCCCGGCGACTGCTCGATTTCCCAGGCGTGCGAGCGGGAGAACTGCATGCGGCGCGGCATCGAGTTGACGCCGACTTCGGTGCGCATCGTTACCTGCATCGACCCTTCGGGCACCGAGTTGCCACGCTTCGTGAAGATCTGGATCACACCGTTGGCGCCATTCGAGCCGTACAGGGACGACGCGGCGGCGCCCTTGATGACCTCGATGCGCTCCACGTCTTCGGGAGAAATGTCGGCGAGCCCGAAGCGCGAGATGACCCCATCCACGATGTAGAGAGGATCCTGCCTGCCTGAGATGCTCGTGGCGCCACGCAGCTTGATCGCTGGCTCGCTGCCCGGCTGGGCCGACTGCGGCACGAACCGAACACCAGCCACTTTGCCCTGAAGCCCCTCGAGCGCATTCGCGCCGGGGACGGCCCGCAGCTGGTCTTGGTTGACGGTCCCGACGGTAAATCCAAGCTTCCGTCTGTCAGTCGCCTCTGCGACCCCTGTCACGACGACTTCCTCCAGGCGCAAAGGGTCCGATTCCAACGAAAAGTCCTGCGCCTGTTCTCCCGGGGAGAGCGTGATCGTGCGCGTCTGGGGTTTGTGCCCGATGTATCGCGCCGTCAGGACCACCGGCTGGCCGTGGACGCTGCCCGCACCGACGGTCAGCGTGTAGGCGCCCTGCGCGTCGGTGACAGCCCCGGTGTTGGTATTCGCCACGATCACGTTGGCGCCGCCAAGGGGCTCGCCGGTGCGAGCGGTGACGTGGCCCTTGATGACCGCCTCCTGGGCCGCGAGTGACGTGGTGATGAAGCAAGCGACCGCTGCCAACTTCAGAGCGCGCATAAGCTGCCTCTTGTGAGAAGAGAGGACGCGGAAGGAACGGCATCGCGAACGGTAAAACGTGGCGTAACCAGCCCCCTTGGTCCACGCCCGGTGACCGGACGTGACGGCACTGCAGACTTCGAGGGTTCAACGGACCATCTACTAGCGGCTAGGGCCTATTCTACCTTCTATTAGGAGTCCCGCTAGAGGGCAATTTCGCATAGCATGATTCCCGCACGCCGAATCCTCGCACGAGCCCTCATCGTTCTCCTGCTCGGAGGCTCGTGTGTCGCGACCACGAGTGCCGCCCAGGCAATCCTGCGTGGCCGGGTGGTCGATAGCGAGATGGGGCTGCCCCTGACCGGCGCATCCCTGCGCATCGGGAAAGACGGGACCCCCCTCGCAACCACGGATTCAGGAGGCTTCTTCTACATCGCGAGCGTCCCCCGCGGCACAATCGAGCTTCGGATTCGTCTGATCGGCTACGAGGAGGGCGTGTTTCGGATCTTTGCTCCCGATTCCGGCGCCGTCAGCCAGCAATTTGCGCTCGACTTTAACGGGTTCCTGCTGCCGGAATTGGTCGTGCAGGCGCGCGCCGAGGTTCTGCAGACGCGCTATTTGGACTTCGAGCGCCGCAGGATGCGCAAGCTGGGGGCATTTCTACGCTGGGATGACCTGAAGAAACAAGGGTACAGCTCGGTCGGGGACGCGCTCCGGACCGTCCGGGGCGTCCGTGTTCAGTGCGACCAATCGCGGTTTGAATGCAACGCGGTCATGACCCGGACGCCAAACTGTCATCCGACCTGGTACATCGACGGCATCGAGGTGCATTCATTTCAGGAAAACACGCCCATCCGCGATGTTTACGGGATCGAGGTCTACCGCGGGACGGGAGAGATTCCCGGGGAATTTGGCGGTTCCAACGCGGCGTGCGGCGTTATCGTGGTGTGGACGAAGTCGAAGCCGTATCGCTGACCACCACTCCTTCGAACGTCACCGACCGCGGACTGATCAGGCCCGCCGTCAGCACCGTCACCAGCAGATCGCCCCACCGGGCGCGCACCTTGATCCGCAGGTTCGCAATCCGTGCGCCCGTGCCGACCTGACCGGCGAGCACGTCTTCCGCGTTGGGACGCGACGCGGCCGTCAATCCCCAGAGCAAGTACACGGGATGTTTCGTGACGCTGAATGGCGTTCCCTGCGGCGGAGTCCGGGCGGATTCGGCCATCGCGGTCGGGACGCCGAGATCGGCGGCGTCAAACGTCATGGCGCAGCCGCTGAGCGTGAGGGCCAGAGCCACGAGGCCCGCGCGTGTGACAGGATGGATCACGAATCTCCCGGGAAGCAAAGGGGCGCGCCGTAGGATACGGCGCGCCCCAAAGCTACTGCGTCTTACATCCCGATGGGAGCCTTGAGCGCCACATGCACGCCGATACCGATGATCCCGGCCTTCGTCCCGCCACCGCGGTTTTCGGAATCGTACGCGACGTGCAGGCCGAGCATACCGAGACCGACATTCGCGCCGAGCGTCCAGCCGATGTTGGATTCCGTGCCGCTGACGCCGGAGAACTTGTACCAGCGGTTGTTCACCGCCAGATAAGGCTCGATGCTCAATCCCGGCGTCGGCACGTTGACACTCACCGCGCCGCCCAGACCGAGACGCGTCAGCGCCGAGTCACCGTTGGCCGCTCCGGCGTGCATGGCCCCCACCTGCAAACTGATCGAGACCGGAATCAGGCTCCCGCCGATCACCCGAAAAGCCGCCTGGCCGCCGACGGACGTAAAGCTTGCGCTATCGCCCTTCGGCTTCCACGACGCCATGCCGGCGGTGAGGGTGATGTTCGCGAGCCCGAGCGAGCCGCGGGCACCGAAGGCGGTCCCTTTGCCGAGATCGGAGTTGGGCATGGCCAGATCGCCGCTGATCGTGACGCCGGTCCCGCCTTTGGGACTGCTCCAGTTCGGCATTCCCAGCGACTGCGCCGCGAGCGGTGCAACCATGAACGCAGCGGCCGCGATTCCTGCGAGCATACGCTTCATCGATATCCTCCAACGTGAGAACAGCGTTGTCCGAGTTGGACCCGGGCTGAGAGCCCGGGCTCGGCATGGTGTGCGCCCTGTAAAGGGCGCACTCTCGAGCCGAGCGCGCCCTCTTAGGGCGCGTCAACATCCGTGGGGCCTAATGCACCCACACGGCGCTAAGTGACACACCCTCCAGATCACCCAGTCCCGCGCTGATGCGCGCGTCGAAGCGCGGTGTCAGCCGGAAATCGGCGCCCAGGCCGAGCGAAAAGAGAAAATCCGACGTTCCAGTCCCTGCAACGAGGAATCCCGTCGGCTGCACGTAGGGCACGATGCTGATCTTGGAATCTTTCGGCTCGACGCGGCGTCCCAGCGACAAGCCCACCGGGATGACGGCAAACGAGCTGCCGCTCGCAAACTGTCCGCCGATGCCCAGGACCAACGCCCCGTCCAGCGGAAAGTCTTCCGTGTGCGTGACGACGCGCTCCCGCGCCTCCGCACCGACAAGCAAACGCGAATCACCGTTGCCCCCCGGTGTGAAAATGCCACCGCGAAAGCCGATGTCGAACTTCCCGCTCGCCCACCGATAGGCCCCTTCGAACGCCGTGCCGCCGCCGTTGGGAAAGCTCAGGACCAGCCCGATTTCCGAGCGGCGAAACGCGCGATACGGCGCGTTGAAACTGGGTAGCCCGGTCGCTTGTGCCGCCGCATCGGAGACGAGACTCGCGCCAGCGATCAGCAGACACGACAGCCACAACCAACGCATGCATGCTCCTCGAGACTTGGTGCGAGGGTTACCCGACGAACAGAGCGGCGTTCCGGAGAACGCCGCTCCATGAAGGGGCGCAGCATGCTGCGCCCCTACTACTAGTGCCAGAGTGAAATGCCGACGCGACCGCCGATCGCGATGTAATCCGCGGCGAGGCCCAGCTCGGCACTGCTCGATACCCATTGCAGCCCGAACTCGTAACGCCACGCAGCGCCTTCGTATGGCTTCCGCCAACCGATGCCGCCTTCGAGTTTGACTGCCGTGCCGCTCCCCGCGCCACCATCACCCATCACCAGGCCCGCGCCGCCCGTGAAGTACATACCGCGGCGGTGGCCGCCGGTGCTGTTGGAATACAGCATGTTGACTTGCGGCGTGAAGAGATAGGTCGTGTTCCCACCCACGGTGCTGAAGTTGAGGCCGAGGCGGGGCTCCCACATCATCTTGCCCGACCGCGGCACAAAGCCGAAGCGGACATCGAGAGGAGTCACCATTACGATACCGCCGTCCACGCCGGTGATGTTCGAGCTCACGTACGCGAGGCCAACGTCGACGCCGAACTCGTGCTTAGCGCCGCCCATGGGGGCTGCAGCCCGTCTCTGAGCCTGGGCCGCCGCGGGGAGCGAGAGCGCGAACGCTGCCAAGACCATCCCGCCAAAAAGCTTTCGCATACAGAGGCCTCCAGTTGGGTGGGTAACGTCGATGGCCCGTCGGCGAGGAGACCTGACGGGCCATCGATCACCGCTCTGAGCTTAACGCCAGAACGACATGCCTAAGCGTGCACCGATGTCGAAGCGGCTCGGAATGCCCTTGCCGCTGTTTTCGAGGTTGTAA
>Ga0184618_10000241_pt1 | contig 12554 bp, 11 predicted proteins | sample PLM0_30_b1_FD_133159 | JGI IMG/M metagenome (GOLD analysis project Ga0184618, IMG submission 133159) | Groundwater sediment microbial communities from an aquifer in East River, Colorado, USA - PLM0_30_b1 | ecosystem: Environmental > Terrestrial > Soil > Riparian zone | place: USA: East River...
CTCCCGCTCAAACCAGGGGTTACGTTTGAACCACGGCTGATTGCGCGGCGAGGGGTGGGGCAAGGGAATGTACTGGGGAGCGTACTCCTGCCAGGTCCGGGTCGTTTGTGCCAAGGACGCCTTACGACGGCCGCGCAAAAAATGGCGCTGGGCGTACTGACCGATGAGCAGCGTCAGCTCAACCCGGGGCAGCCGCGCTAGCAACTGGTCGAGCCACAGTTCCGCACATTCACGGCGCGGCGGCATGTCACCGCCATTGCCTCGCCCGGGATAGCAGTATCCCATGGGAATAATCGCGATACGCGATTCGTCATAAAACACGTCCTTGTCCACGCGCATCCACGCGCGCAGCCGATCTCCGCTAGGATCGTCCCACGGAATACCGGTGTTGTGCACGCGCAAACCGGGCGCTTGCCCCACGACCAAGATCCGGGCCGTTGCGCCGGCGGACAGCACCGGCCGGGGGCCGAGCGGGAGATGCGCCTCGCACGCCCGGCAACCGCGTACGGCTGCCAGCAAGACTTCGAGAGTGGGATAGACGCTCGCTGTCAGCGTACTCTCTCGTCCAACCCGATTAGTTGCTTCACCTGATTGAGTGTCGGGCCGGCGAGCAGACGGGCTCGCTCAGAACCCTCCTCGAGGATCGCATCAAGTGTCTCCGGCTCGGTAGACAAATCGAGGTACCTTTGTCGAATGGGTTCGAGCGTTGTGATGACCAGATCCGCGACCGCGCGCTTCAAGACGGCGTATCCCTTGCCCTCGAACTCTGTCTGGACTGCCTCACGGTGCCGGGCTGATAGAAGCTCATAGATCGTCAAGAGGTTAGTCACCCCCGGGGACGCCTGCTCGGACTGGACCTCCTGTCCGGAATCGGTGACCGCGTGCATGATCGCGTCGCGGATCACGTCCGGAGGATCGACCAGGCCGATCGCGTGGCGGTTCCGAGACTCCCCCAGACTCTTGCTCATCTTCGCGCCCGGATCGTCCAGGCCCATGATCCGCGCGCCGCTCGGGCGGAACATCGCTTCCGGGAGCGTGAAGACCTCTCCGAATAGGGCGTGAAACCGTCGCGCGAGGTCGCGGGTGAGCTCGATGTGTTGCCGCTGGTCCTCACCGACCGGGACTAGGTCAGCGCGATACAGCAGGATGTCAGCCGCCTGCAGCACGGGGTACGCCAGGAGCCCCGTTCCGACACTTTCGAGATTGGCGGAGCGGGTCTTGAATTGAATCATCCGCTCGAGCCACCCGACCGGCGTCACACAGCTGAGGAGCCATGCCAACTCCGCGTGCGCGCCGACGCGCGACTGCACGAATAGGATCGCGCGTGCGGGATCGATGCCGCAGGCCAGGAGGACGGCCGCAGTCTCCCGAACCTTGGCCCGGAGGTCAGTGGCCCGCACGTTCTCGGGTGTCGTCAGCGCGTGCAGATCGGCGATGCAGACGATCACGTCGTGCCCCTCCTGCGCCGCGACCCAGAGGCTGATCGCGCCGAGATAGTTGCCGAGGTGGAGCTGACCGGTCGGCTGGATACCGGAGAAGACGCGCCGGTGAGCCACTACAGGCGCCGATCAAAGGCACGTTTGAGCCTGATCACAGGTTGTTCCCTTCATTACTAGTTAAATCGTTCAGCAATGAGGCCTCCTGGTTGAATCGCCAAGACCGAAAACAAGGCAAGTAGCGCTTAGCGGCGCCCGTCCATCGCCACCGCGAAGTCCTGACCTTCCCAGCGACCCGACTCAGGCCAGAAGAACGTGAATCGTAGGGGTGCTTCCTGATGTGGGGAAACCAGAAGGTTCACGAAGTCGATCCCCGCCGCTGTATTGCCGGAGGGTACCTCCTGGACGGTGCGCCATTCGTCGCCACTCCAGTGGAGTCGGAAGGGTGCCTGCGCCTGCACTCGAAGCGTCCAGCCAGGCCGCACCGCCCGGACGCGGCGGTTGAATGCCCAGACCTCGAGGAACTTCCTGGCGGGTACGCTCGGCGCTTGGTAGCGCGCCGATACGGCGGGGATGCGATCGAACACGGTGCCGTCACGAGCCGACCGCAGCAGCATGATGTACTCAGCGTGCGCCCACATAAGCGGCGTCGCGGAACCCGTGGGGCGTCCGAGGGACATGAAGTACTCCGGTCGATCGGACTCGTCCCACACCTGCTCGGGCAGGAGTCCCGCGGCGCTCGCGAAGCCCTCGATCGCTTTGATGAACATTCGGGGGTCGCGCCCAGCGGCCAATTCGTAGTGGCCCCGCTCTCCGGTGAGCAGCGGCCAAGCGCGACCTTTTCCCCAGCCTTCGTACGGCCCGCCGTTCTCCCGTTCGCCATATCCGTCGTGGTTGTAGCGATGCCAGCACGGACCCAGCGGCGTGTTCACCTTGAGCACGGCGTCCACGACGCGCAACGAGTCCTCGATCAGGGGATCGTCGAACTTGCGGATTCCGTAGCGCACCAGTTCGAGGAATCCCGCATCCACGACATCCTTTGCCGGGAACTCAAACGGCTCCCCCGGAGCGCCGTTGGGCACCTGCAGGAGGCCGTGGTCCGGATCCTCATCGGGCTCCGGATCACCGGGGACGACTGGATGGATGCGGATAAAATGACGGCTAATGCCCGGAACGAGGACGCCTGCGGTCGTGACGGTCCAATCATCCACGTGACACTCCAGGAAATCGGCGGATTCCTGGAAGAACTGCGCGGTGGCCGGGTCACCTCGATCCGCCGCGAAGCAGGCGGCACACGAAAGAGCCGCGATGCTTACGGCGAGTGTCGAAGGGGAGTAGCCGCTGTTCTCCTCCCACCGCTCCTGAGGCGTGACGGGACCCTGGCGCACCAGATATGCGGCGGCGCGCACCACCAGCGGGTACGGATCGAACTCGCGCAGTGCCTTCGCTTCACGCAACCGCCAGGCGAGCAGGATCGGGAAGGCAACCTCGTCCAGCTGGATCCCGTGCTGGTATGGTTCGCCATCGATCCAGAAGTTCTGATAGAAACCGCCGTCGGGACGTTGCGCGCAGGCGAGATAAATGAGGGCCCGGAGTGGCAGATCAGTGTTGCCCGATGCGAGCAGCCCAAGCGCACTATGCACCATGTCTCGGGTCCAAACGAGATGGTAGCCACCGAGGTCTTCGTCGCCCTTCACTTCGCCCCAGGGAATCGAGAGTGAGGCGATCGTCGCCCCCGGATAAGTCTTGTCCTCGTGGGCAAGCAGTAGACTGTGGCTCGCGTGATACAGCCGGCCGCCGTCCGTCGACAGCGCCGCGAGCGGCTCGATCGTCCGGCACGCGTGGGTCCACTGCTTGATGAAACGCGTCTTGTGCTCTGCGAACGGGAAGCCGAGAGACTGGAAGAGCGTGGTCAGCGCGTTGTGGAGCGACTCCCCGAAGGCCAGTCCCAGTACGAACTCGTGCCCACGGCTGAGATCCAGCTCGCCGGTGAGCGCGATGTTCCCGTCCAGGGCGGCGTCAAACTCCCAGTCCAACTCGAAGTTCTCGGCCAGATCCGTCCAGCCGTCTGAGCGACCCACGTAGCCGCACGACCGTCGCAGGAATGGGATCGTTGCCCCGAGCGCGAGCCAGATCCCTCCCTTCTGCGCGACCAGGACTTCGCGCCCCCCCTGCACGGCGACGAACCCACTGTTTCCCGAGCCACCGCCATCGAGATGCGGCGCGAGCAGCGCGAACAGCCGACGCGACTGCGGCGATGCGTCGAGAGCGGTGAACTGCGTCCGCATCAGGACACACGCCTGATGGGGGCTGGTGATGATCTCTTTCTCTAGGCGGTAGCGACCCTCTGGATCGACGCTTGTGACCCGAACTCCTAGTGAGTGGTCGTCGATGTACTCCGACGTGCACTTCAGGTGTCGCCGCTCGTCATGGAAGAACGTCTTGCCGTCGGTGATGAGGTACTGGAGATCGCGGATCTGGGGGCGATCCACGGTCGGGTAATAAACCTCGTTGAGCATGCCGCGCGACATCGTGAACCACACACGGCTCGCAGCGGCAGCGGCCGTGCCAACGGCGTCCTTGGCGCTGCGCGTCCAGCGCGGCGCGATGCCAGGCTGCCCGAACGCTCGCCGGGCTGTGAGGAGTAGGGCCACTGATCTATCTCACCTCTCGAAACCGCTCCGCCGCGACCGCCGCAGCTCCGAGTAGTCCGATGTCAGGATTCACAATGACGTGGACGGGAACGCGTGCCATAAACGCGGAGAGCCGCCCTTTGGCGCCAAACGTCTCCAGAAAGGGCCCGGTCTTGAGCTTTGCCACTATCCGGGGCGCGATCCCCCCGGCGAGGTAGACGCCGCCCGCCGCGAGGACTGTCAGGGCCAGGTCCCCCGCGTGCGCGCCGAGCAGCGAGGTGAACCGGTCAAGCGCGGCGGCACACAATGGATCCGTTCCGTCCAGACCGTACCGCACGATGACGGCACCAGGGTCTTGTCGACGCATCTCATCGCGGACTGCCTCGTCCTCGACGCCGGACCCGGACGCCGCGAGATGGCGGTAGATCGTGATCAGGCCGGGCCCCGAGACGACCCGTTCCCAGGACACATGCCCGAGCTCGTCCTGAAGCGCGCGCCGGAGCTGCCACTCGATCTCGTCGCGGGCCGCGAACCCAGCGTGTCCGCCCTCCGACGGGTAGACGCGATAGCGGTCGCCGTCCCAACACAGAAACGCCTCGCCGAGCCCGGTGCCGGCGCCGATGAGCGCGAGCGGGCCATGGGCGATTGACTCGCCTCGTTGGAGGGTTTCGAGGTCGTTCGGCCCGAGCAGGGCGAGTCCGTGCCCGACGGCAGCGAAGTCGTTAATGACCGACGTATGGACGATGCCGATCGCCGCAGCCAGTTCACGCTCGTTGATGGTCCACGGCAGGTTCGGCGCATGCCACACGCCGTCGACCACGGTGCCGGCGACCCCGAAGCAGGCCGACTCGAGTGACTTCCCCGCTCCACCGAGGAAGTGCTGCACAATTGGAGCGAGGCCGGAAGCCTCCTGTGACGCGGACCGCTGCTCCCGTTCGATGCGCGCGCGTCCGCCTTCGACTACGACGATCGCGAGCCGTGCGTTCGTGCCACCGATATCGCCGGCGAGCACCCTCACAGCGCGACCACTCTATTGTCTCGTGTGTAGGGCTCGCAACGCCAGCGCCCGACCGTACGCCTTCACATAGCTCTCGCCCGAGCGCCGCCAGCCGAAGTCCTGGCTCATCGCTGCGCGCATCATCCGGTGCCAGACGTGCGGATCCGCGTAGTGTTCGATCGCCCGCCGAGTCGTGCGCACGAGCGCCTCCGGCGAGTACTCGTCGAACAGAAAGCCGGTCGTTCCGTCCTCAATCGTGTCGCCCAGCCCTCCGACGCGACGCGCCACGGGGATGGTGCCGTAGAGCTGCGCCCGCATTTGTGTCAGGCCGCAGGGCTCGTACTGCGACGGCATCAGGAGCATGTCCGCGCCGGCCAGCAATTCGTGTTCGACACGATCGCTGAACGTGAATTGCGCTGCGATGCGGTCTGGCGCGACGGCTGCCAGGGCAGCCAAAGCCTGTTGATAACGCGGCTCCCCCTCTCCCAGGAACACGAACTGTGCGTCCGGTGTGGCCAGCAGATCTCCTCCTAGAATCAAGTCGAAGCCCTTCTGCGTCACCAGACGGGCGCTCATCCCGAATAGTGGCGTTCGAGCGCGGGGCGCCAGACGGAAGGTCCGCTGAAGCACCGCCTTGCAGCGCCGCTTCCCGGCTAGGTCGGCCGACGAGTACGGTGCTGCGATCGCCGGGTCGTCATGGGGATTCCAGACGGAGCAATCGATTCCATTCAATATCCCGACGAATCGATTTCCGAGCGCAGCAAATGTGTCATCGAGTCCGAACCCGCCCTGCGGCGTTCGCAGCTCATGGACGTGCGACGGACTCACCGTGACCACGACGTCGGAGAACGCCAAGCCACCTTTCAGGACGTTCATCCGGCCGAACCACTCGAGCCCCCGCCAATCGTAGAGCTCCCCGGCCAGTCCGAGGTCCGCGACGGTGTCGGACGGGAAATGCCCCTGAAACCCCGCGTTGTGGACAGAGAGCACTGTGCCCAGTCGGTCGTAGTAGGGCACTCCGGCGTGCGCGGTCCGCAGATAGACCGGAGCCAGCGCCGTGTGCCAATCGTGCGCGTGTAGGATCCGAGCAGACGGTGCAATCCGTGGCAATACCGCCAACGCCGCTCGCGCGAACAGCGCGAATCGGCGGGGGTTGTCCGGGTAGTCCGAATTCTCGTCACCGTAGATGCCCGGACGATCGAAGTAGGCCGAGTTCTCGATCATATAGATGGCTGGGCCCGGACGGGGCTCTGCGAGCCGGAACAGTCGTGCAACCTCCACCCTTGATCCCACCTGGACCGGAAAGGAAGGGCCAACCGGATCGAGGCGCTTCGCGACCTCTCGCACGCTGCGGTGCAGGGGCATTACGACTGTGGTCGACATCCCGGACGCCGCTTGAAGGCGGGCCAGACCGCTGACCGCCTCACCCAGTCCCCCGGTTCGTGCCAGCGGCATGTACTCCCAAGTGAGATGGACGACGCCAAAACGCTCCGGACGCTCCGGCGCCAGCGCGGGAACAAGGCCGTCCGGGAGCTGTCGCCTAATGGCGCGGGAGCGAGGCGGCGCGAGCGTATCGGTCTGATTGGGGGTCATTGATCGCTTTCGAAGTATTGTTTCGCCAATAGTCGCGGGAGGGATGGCGAACGCCAATGACGCGATCGTACCATGGGCATCAACACCAGTCACCCATCTACTTGGCGCTCGGTCAAAGCCCGAGTCCGCGCCGTCCTGGCCATGATCATTTGCGCGCTACGCTCGCGCGACCGGCCTGCGGCAGTCGCGCGCTCGTCGTGGCGATGCATGCCTATCCGACGTGATCGGCCGTGAGCCGGAGGCTTCGCTGGCAGTAGCGGCAGCTCGTGTTACGGGGGAGACTCCACCGCCCCGTCACATCGAGCGGCTGCTCGCGCCCGCAATCCGGGCAAGTCCCGCGGCCCGCCACCGCCACCTGGTCCGCGGTGAGACGCCGGGCGAATGTGTACACGCCGTAAAGGAAAAACGACGGGACCAGCACGAAGTGCGCGATGGGGATCAGCACGCTCACCAGCGCAGCGCCCCACCAAGTACCGAGCCCCTTGAGCGACCGTCGCACCCGCTGCGCGCGATCGTAGGAGACGACCCGCACGGTCGCGGCCGTCCGCCCGCTGTAGCCGGTGAGCTGGACCCGGCGCTCCTCCCCGATCGCTGCTCCGCCGAGCGTCATGCGACGTAGATCGTCTTGACGTTGACGAACTCCTTGATGCCGTAGGCGGACAACTCACGCCCGTAGCCACTCTCCTTGATACCGCCGAAGGGAAGCCGGGGGTCGGAGCGCACCGCCTCGTTGACGAACACGCAGCCGCTGTCGATCATTTCGGCGGCAATGCGCTCGCCCCGCGCAAGATCGCGCGTCAGGACGCACCCGCCGAGACCGAACGTCGAATCGTTCGCGGTCGCGATGGCTGCTTCCTCGTCCTTCACCGGGATAATGGCGGCGACAGGACCGAACAGCTCCTCTTCATACGCGGGCATACCTGGACGCACGTCGCTGAGCACGGTCGGCGGATAGAAGGCGCCGGGGCCGTCCGGGATCTTACCGCCGAGCACGCAGCGGGCACCCTGCGCGACGCTCGCTTGGACCTGGCGGTGCAGCGTCGCGCGCAGGTCATGCCGTGCCAGAGGCCCAATCTCGGTGTCCTCCCGCAGAGGATCTCCCATCTTGGCAACGCCCATCCGCGCCACGAAGAGGCGCTCGAATTCGCCGCGCACTTCCTCGACGACGATGAAGCGCTTGGCGGCCACACAACTCTGCCCCGAGTTCACCAGGCGACCCTTCGTGCACACCGCCGCGGCGAGCTCGAGATCGGCATCGTGGAGAACGAGATAGGGGTCGCTGCCCCCCAGCTCAAGGACGGTCTTCTTCAGCATTGCACCGGCGATGCGCGCCACCGCGCGGCCCGCGGGCGCGCTGCCGGTGAGTGTTACGGCCTTCACCGACGGATGCTGGATCATCGCCTCCACCTGCTGGCTGCCGATCATCAAAGTGCGGAAGAGATTCTCGGGGAAGCCGGCTTGGCAGAAGATCTTCTCGATCGCGAGCGCGCAGCCTGAGACGTTCGAGGCATGCTTGAGCACCGCCCCGTTACCGGCCATGAGCGCCGGTGCGGCAAAACGAAAGACCTGCCAGAACGGGAAGTTCCACGGCATCACCGCGAGCACGACGCCCAGCGGTTGAAAGGTGACGAAGCTCGTGCGCGCCTCGGTCGCCACCGGCTCGCGCGCCAGAAATCGATCGGCGTTTTGAGCAAAGTAGTCGCAGACCCTGGCGCATTTCTGCGCCTCGGCCTCACCATCACGTACCGGCTTCCCCATTTCCTGCGCCATCAGACGCGCGTATTCACTGGCATTCCGACGCAACGTCTCGGCCGCCCGCCGCATCCGTTCCGCGCGCGCGGCGACAGGGGTCCGCCGCCACGAAAGGAACGCTTTGTGCGCCTCCGCGACGGCGTCCTGGGCTGCTACCGGCGTCATCTCGTCATAGCTCTCCAGTACCTCGCCCGTCGTAGGACTAATTGATTGGATGGTCATGCTCTCACAGCCGCCGGTCGAGGAACGTCTTGAGCGCGACGGCTCCGTTACGCGCTTCGTCATGCGCGGCGTACACGAACGTCACCCGTCCACGTCTGGCCGCGCTGAGAAGCGGTTGCCAAGCAGCCCGATGCGCGCGCAGCTCGGTGAAGTATCGGTGCCGAAACTCCGGCCACTTCTTCGGATCGTGGCTGAACCACCTTCGCAGGTCCGCGCTCGGCGCGACCTCCTTGAGCCAGTTATCGAGCTTCAAGCGTGTTTTCGTTACACCCCGGGGCCAAAGTCTCTCCACGAGAATACGCACGCCATCGTCGCTGCTGGCGGGCTCATAGGCACGTTTGAGTTTGATCATATGAATGCTCCCTTTCAATCAAGTCGGCCACTCGGGCACGCCGCATTCAGGACACTGGATATTGATGAACACGAGACACTCGAGAATGTCTTCCGCACTTGGCAATCCGGGGCCGCTCCCTGGCAGGTAGGCCGCAAAGATCTCGCGGAACCGATCCGTCACGAATACTGCGGGCGCCGGTCGCCCGGCAGCGTCCGTCGCGCCCACGGCGCGATGGATGTGCCCACGGTCGTCCAGCAACGTCAGAAACCCCCTCGGACCACGCTGTGCAGCTATGTGCGGCGGGATCACAATGACAAGCACTTGCGCCGCTTCCACCGTGAGCTCTTCAGTGCGCGACAGGAGTTCCTGCAACAACGCGGTGACCGGGCTCTCGGCCATCATGTCTGCGGCAAAGACAACCGCGAGATTGCGACGCCCCCGATAGCTCTCCAAGAAGACGGCAGAGCCATCTCCATCCGGGAGCGTGAATCCCGGAAGAGTCTCGCCACGCCGGGCGACCGCCTGTGCGGACATCGTCGTTCCCCCGATCATTTGTAGGTGACGACCTTCCCCCACAGGTCCGCCGTGCCCCAGATCCCCGCTCGCAGGCACTCGAGCTGGACGATCTGGCTGTGGTCTACGAACAGGTTTACCTCGGGTCCGTAATTCTTCACGTACCAGGCGAAGACGTCTGGGTCGGCAGCCTCGAACATGACGCGCTCGAGGCCCAGGGCGTCGATGATCCGCGCCGCTACGTCGGTGCGCCACCGGGTCACGTTCTCAGTGATCCCCTCGGATTCGATCATGATCAGATAGGCGCCCGCATCGAGGAACCGCCGGGCTAGCCGGATCGCCCAGTCGGCGTCACGCGTGCCCTGCTGCTCAAGCTCCTCGGCGCGCGTGGCGCCGCCGGCGCCGAACTGGATGCCGACTTCAGGCTTGGCCTTGAGCCCCGCTTTCTGGACGCGCTCCACGAGCCGCAGCCAGTCGTCGGCCGGCAGTGTGATGAAGCCGCTCGAGATCTCGATGATGTCGAAGCCGAGGTCGCGGCACTCGCGGATATAGCAATCCACGGCACCGGCTCCTTGCGTGAGGACCCGCTCGATGAATCCGCCGGTGGACACGGCTACATCGTGGTGGTGGCACAGCTCGATGAGCTCCACGAGCGGGCGCCGGGGCATTAGGGTGAACGAGCCCCCCGCGAACTTGAGCGCATCCACCCAGGGCCCCATAGTCTCGAGCACGTCCGCGAGATACCGCGGACCCATGACGCTGTAGTACGGGCCCCGGATCTCGGTGAGGCCCGCGTGGCGGGGCTTGGCGCCCCGTGAGTTGGTCCGCAGGAAGTTGAAGGTCCGCTCCATCTCGATCGGGGTCATCAGGTCGTCTCCTTTGCCGCGACCGCGGCGGCGGGGCGTCGCACGGCGGCGAGCAGACTCGTCACCTCAATCACCGGCGACTCCTCCAAGCCGGCGACTGCAGCGGCGATGCGGTCCCGCAACGAGCGCGTCGTGTAGGGCGCGGCGAGCCGCTCGAACTTCTCGCGTACGGCCTCCCATGTCCGGCCGCGCGTGTGAAAGCCTGGATAGTCCGCGAGTTCCTTAGTCAGAATTCGACCGTCGTGCAGGGTGAGCCGCACGCGGCAGGGCAGTTCGGCCGGGAAGCGACGCGAGAAGCTGTCATCGGGACGTACCGTGATCCGTTGCAGTAGCGTCTGCACGTCCGCACGGCGAATGCGCGCCGCTCGGTACTGCTCCGGCATGACCTCTCCATCCAGGAGGGCCACTGCCACCAGATAGGGTAGGCTGTGATCCGCCTCTTCCTTCGTGCGGACCACCGTCTTGTCTCCCTCCTCACCGCCGCCAATGATTCGATAAGCGACGTCGAAGACGTCGACCTCCACGCGCTCGACATCAGCCGCCGAGAGGTGCTCGCTCGAGCGCAGGTCGAGAACGGCTTCGAGTACGCTCTGCGAGTGGATTTCGGCATCGTACTTCTTGAGAATCGTCTGGGTAACCCGCTCGAGGTCCTCGGTCTCCCAGTTCAACTCGAAGTAGCCGGACACCGCGTCCATGAAACCCTTCTCACCCTCGAACACCTCGAGCGGACCGGTGATACCGCGGCGGGCGAGGAACGTCGTTCGCGTGACAGCGCCGGCGACGTTGGGATAGGCGAGGCCTTTCCAGTGCGACAACTGGCCGGTGCGGGTGACGCGAAGGGCATTGAATGCGGTACCCGCGATCGCGATCGCGTGGGCGGTGTGTGCGGGGTCGAGTGTGAGCGCCCGCGAGACGCCGGCGGCAACCGCGTACGCGCCCTGCGTAACGTGGTCGAACCCCGCGTCGCGCACCGGCGCCACGTCGCTCAGCCGGCATTGCACCTGATAGGCCAGTGCGAGGGCGGCGAGGAAATCGCGGCCCGACGCGCCGGCGTATTCCGCCGCCGCGAGCACGGCCCCGAGGTTATCACTAGGGTGACAGGTCTCGCCCTTCGCGAGATAGCTGTCGTTGAAGTCGAGATAACGCACGAGCGCCGAGTTGTAGAAGGCCGCTCGATCCGGTGCGGCGGTACCGCCACCGATCAGCGAGCACCGCCCGGAGTGGTCGAATTCTTCCACTTGAGCGCGTACCAGCCGCACCGGCTCGCCATCGAGGGCGCCGATCGCGCACGCCACGCTGTCGAGCACGCGGATCTTGAGCTGCTCGCGCGCCGCCTCTGACAGATCATCGTAGGACGCACGCGCCGCAAAACGGGCCAGCTGCTCGGCAATGGTCATAACGCCGACGCCCGTTACCATCTCACCTTGACTCTGCCGCTGGCGTGAGCAGCATCGCCGGCGTCTGGGCTGTCGCGCTGACTCGGAGCCGGATCCACATCCCGGATGCGCCGTGTCCGGGCACCCCACAGAAGATCAGGTACTCGCCAGCAGGCTGCGCCGCGAAGCGCATGACATCCGTGCCTTCGGGAGGAAGTCCTGTCGCCAGCTGGAGTGTAAAGGCACGTGGGATCGCGGGGCCGACAGGTTGCGCTGGCAGCGGTGTCTGAGGAGCAATCACCTCAGCACTATGAGGCAGCATCCCGTCGTGGTTGCGGAACTCGATCTTTGTCTCCCACCCGAGGGGCACGACAAGCGTGAGCTCACCGTCGCGGAAGCCATTGAAGTTCAAGGCGCCGTTCAGGCCCGTAAGTCCGGCGATCAACTGGAAACGAACGGTCTTGGCAGCTTTATCAAAGCTCAGCCAGGTCGTATCTACGCGCTGTTGCTCAGCGTTGCGTTGTTGCTGAGCGTTCGCGGGCACGGCGACAGATCCGATGACCAATACAGTCATCGCTATAATGAGCCAGCGAGACTTTGTAGCTGGCGGCGCGGTAGAGAAACTAGACATGGTGCCACATCCTTCCAAAGAGTTGAGATTCCATCAGGCATCCTCGTCTTCTGTTTCGACTTGTCGCAACGTTGCCAACAGCGGATGCCCTCGCGCGACGATCATGATGGCGATCGCCGCGCCGATCAGGCTCCCGCCGAAGATCCTGACCCAGGCGAGGCCCCCAAGTCCGAGATGTGATAGCAGGACCGTCACCATTAC
>Ga0184618_10000243_pt1 | contig 12540 bp, 16 predicted proteins | sample PLM0_30_b1_FD_133159 | JGI IMG/M metagenome (GOLD analysis project Ga0184618, IMG submission 133159) | Groundwater sediment microbial communities from an aquifer in East River, Colorado, USA - PLM0_30_b1 | ecosystem: Environmental > Terrestrial > Soil > Riparian zone | place: USA: East River...
CGGCGGCGACGAAAGGATACGCGGCCACGTTCATCGCCGCGCTCAAAACGGCAGGTATCCGGTCAAAGATTCTGCGGCTGAATCTTTACGCCGGGAATCAGCTTGCGGCGTGCTGCGTTCCAATCATTCGGGACGTTGGCAACTGGATTGACCTGAAAACGGGATTCGTCGGCGGGGATTACAGCGAAGCAACCGGACTGACTGGGAACACGTCCAGCACGAAGTATTTGAACTGCACTATCATCCCGTCCACGGATTTGTTGCTGAACAATGTTCACATCGGTTATTATAACCGGAGCGCGGTGGGAGAAGCGGGGCATCCTTGCGGGTGTCACAATTCTGCCGGGACGAACATCCTGCGCCTGCTTTGCAGCTATTCAGGGACGACCTACTTCGCCGCAGGTGCGGCAGACATAACGGTTGCAGACGTAAATGGAAGAGGGCTTTACTTGGGCGTGCAAGACGCGAGCGAGCGGCGGGTTTACAAGGCGGGAACGTCCATCAATTCCAGCGCCAGCATCGGCGGGGCGATGCCGCCACACGCCATGTATTTTCACGCGCTGAATCAGTTCGGGACCGCCGCCAATAGCAGCGCACGGACGCTGGCCGGTTACACAATCGGGAAGGCGTTGACGGGCGCGGAGGTGACTGCCTTCACAAATGCTTGGCAAGCATTCCAAACGTCACTAAGCAGACAGGTCTAATATGCCATCAACAATTTTACGAAGGACGATCAGCGCGGTTGTCGATCAGCGAATCATTCTGTCCCTGTCAAATTGGTGCCGTCCGCACGGCTTCACAACCTGGACCAAACTGCGGTTTGCACTCCGTTGGTGCATGCGGGACAGCGGAGCCACGCTGACCGGGACGCCGAACTTTTACGCCGGATTCTGTTCAGGCGAGACGAACATCATTGGCGATGGAAGCGTGACGCATTTCGTCGGAGTCAAGACGACAGGAACGACGTGGCCGCGCATCGCTGGTCCGCCTACGGTCTATCAGCTATTCCCAACACAAAGCGGGAAGGTGATTGCGACGACGTTCACGTCATGGGCTTCCTGGCTGTCGGTCGCAGGCTACACCATTACTGACGTTGCCGGTGGCAATCGTGGCTGCTGGTTCATTGACGTTACAAAAGGCAGTCCGAACTTCACCGTGAACGGTTATGCGAGAATCAACGGAACGGCGGGGGACATTTCAGAAGCGACGTTTCTGTCCGAATCAGAGATTGACGCCGCAACTCTTACGAATCACGCCTTGGGAAACAGCGGGTCGGGAGCGGTGTCCGAAGGGACAAACGGCGCGCTCGATCACGTCTGCATGAGTTGGGACCGCACGACGCCGGAAATCGAAATCAGTTCACACCGGGTTGTCCGGCTTGCTTGAACTATGTCCCGCAAAGCAACACTCACCGTTGAAGAAGAATTGCTGAACCTGATGGGGCAGGCGAACCGGCTTTGCGAATATCTCCGCAAAGCAAGAGACTTCGTTCCGGTCGGGGAATTTGCAGCGCGTCTTGCCAATCTGGAAAACGCCGTGGCACACGCTGAAGCGTCCACCGGATTTCACGCCACTGACGAAGGATAAACTTGCTGCGCTATCTGAACATAGAAGTCCTTGACGCCCGCGCTTCCTTCGATCGTCCGCTGTCCGGGGAGCTTCCCGACTTCAGCTATCAGGCCGAAGGCTTCGGTCCGTCCACGCCCTGGAAGATCACGTCCGGCGTGAAGCGGCGGCTGTCCTTTCCGCTGATCTTGGACGGCCGGACAGCCATCAAAGACCTGCGGCAGTTCGTGTCCCGGATGCGCGGTCAACAGCGGGCCTTTTGGGTCCCCGCCTACATCGCCGAATATGAGCTGATCGGGACTTACGCGGCAGGCGCGGCCACGGTCGATATAAAGGCGATGGGCTTCGGGGCGAAGTGGGATTTCGGGAATCAGTTCCGCCACATCTGCGTCCTGTCCGTCAGCAAGCTGGAAGCTTACGGCGTCACCGGATATTCGGGGACCACCACGGAAACGCTTGCGCTGTCCCGGCCGCTGGACACCGGGATTGATTCGCGGACGATCATCTGCCCGCTGCTTCTGATGCGCCTTGCGTCAGAGCGGATTGATTTCAGCTATGCTTCGGACGAAGTGGCGCTCGTTCAATTTGATATGCTGGAAATCCCTTCGGAAGCGCCGGGCGCGAGCGGTCCGGGCGTGGTCAACGAAGGGACGCGCCCCATCATGCTTTACGAATTCACGAAGAACGGCGTGGTCAGCCGCTTCGCGAATTACGGCGTGGACGTGACGGCGAATTCCCTTGTGTGGACGGCCGAAAACATTTCGGACAACGGGATTGCGCTTGCCCTTGAAGTCATCAGCGAAGGCGTTGAGCTGACAATCCGAACCGCGGACAACGCGCACCTTGCCGTCCAGTGGATGGACCGGCTGAACATGCAGAACGCGCAGGTTCAGATTTACGAGACGGACGCGGACGATCTGACCTTTGACGCGCTGAAGCCGCTTTACGTCGGGCAGATCGAGCGGGTGCAATACGAGCCGGAAGGTCTGGTGATTCTGGAATTGTCTTCGATCTTCAGGACGGCCGAGCGAAGCGTTCCGCAAATGCAGTTTCAGCGGACCTGCAACAACCGGACCTTTGACGGAAACTGCGGCCTTGTCGCAGCCACTTTCACCACAACCGGGATAAGCACGGCGCTGACGGACGCCTACGTGGAAGCCGCGGCCTTCGGCGTCAAGACTGCGGCCGAAGCGGACCCGGACTGGTTCGCGCTCGGGAAGGTGACGATCGGAAACGAAGTCCGCCTGTGCACCGGGACGGACGGCGCGAACCGGCTTTACCTGAACGCCCCTTTCCGTCAGGCGATCGTCGGGGATTTCGTAAGCGCCACGGCCGGGGACAACAAGCGCGTGGGGACCTGCCTTCAGAAGTTCAACAATCTGGCGAACTTCAACGGCTTCCCCTATCTGCCGTCGCGCAATCCGCAGTTCAAATCCCTGGAAACCCCGAAGGCCGCAGGGGGGAAGAAGGCGTGAACGACGTTGCAATCATTTTACTCGGTGGAAAGCGCGGCGGATTCGCGCTTGTTGACGCGGCGGATTTTCCTGCGCTGAATCAGTTCAAGTGGACGAAAGACGAGCTTGGTTACGTGATGCGGACAGGGTGGCAGGGCAACGGGAAACGCAAATCGGTTCGGATTCACCGGCAGATTCTTGACGCGCCCGTAAGAACAGACGTGGACCACGAAAACCACTGTCCGATTGACAACACGCGAAGAAATATCCGGCTGGCTTCGCATTTGAAAAATTGCAGAAACCGAATCAAACAAGGCCCGCCCACAAGTTCCAGATTCAAGGGGGTGAACTGGCACAAGCACCGAGGCAAATGGGTTGCTAGAATCACAGTGGAAGGTGTCAGAAAAGCTCTAGGATATTTCCATGAAGAATTGCAAGCGGCGTTAGCCTACAACCTTGCAGCGAAGAATCATTTTGGAGCGTTCGCAAACCTGAACCCGATTTAAGGCATGGACTATTTCGACAGCGATGCGAATTGGGAACGGTTGAAGAAGGAGGTTTCAGAATGGATGGGAACCAAGTTCTTCGAGGCGTCCGGGGCGAACTCGCGCAAGGGCGTGGCCGCGGACTGCGTTTCCTTCTGCGAGCGGGCGCTCGCGGGCGCGGGCGCGATCAGCCCGGTGACGTGGCCGGACAGATACGTGACGTTCGGCGGCGGGCCGGAAATGCTTGCGATCTTCCTGAAGATAATGGACAGCGTTCCCGAGCTGCACCTGATATGGTGGAAGGCGGACGCGGCCGCGGACCCGGAAGCGATCGTCTCGTTGCTGAAGCGCGGGGACCTGATTCTTTGCTCGTCCGGGAAGGCCCTTCATCACCTTGCAATTTTCATGGGCGACAACACGATTGCGCATTGCCTGGACAACGGGGCGGGCGTTCAGGCGGGTAATACCTACGACCCGATTGTGGCAAAAAACATTTTTCGCCTCTATCGTGCAAGGAAATCTTGAACGATTTAAGAGTCATTACCTTGGGCGGAAAACGCGGCGGGGTTACGATTGTTGACGCTGCGGATTTCAAGGAACTGAACCGCTTCAAGTGGACGCAACACAAACGGGGTTACGTTGTGCGCAAAGCAGTTCGGATGCACCGGAAGATTCTTATTGCGCCGGACGGAATCGAAGTGGACCACCGGAACCATTGCTTGAACGACAACACGCGTCGGAATTTGAGGCTGGTGACGCATTTGCAGAACGGTTACAATCAGAGCAAGCGAAGGACGGTCACAAGTTCCAGATTCAAGGGGATTCACTGGGGCAAGCAACATGGGAAATGGTTTGCGAGAATATCAGTTAACGGGTCTCGAAAATTTATCGGACTGTTTGCCGACGAAGTTCAGGCGGCTATCGCTTACAACAAAGCGGCAAGAAAGCACCACGGGGAATTTGCTTCCTTGAATCCGGTTGACGGATAGACTGCCCGCCGTGGCAACGGACACCCGAAGGATTCAGTCCCTGGCAACTGACCCACGCCCGGCCGGACGCGAGGTGCAATTATTCGCGAAGGACTTCACGCAGGGCGAAGAAGGCATCCCCGTCCCCGTTCTGTTCGGCCGCGTCAGAAGGTCCGGCGTCCACATCACGCCGATTTTCGGTTTCAGATCGAAGCCGATTTACGCCGAGATGGGCAAGTGACCCGTTGACCTATGGGCGGCTCAAAAAAGAAAACGGTCACAGGCTATACGTATTTTGGGAGCATGGCGCAGGTCATCGGCTGCGGGGAAGTAACAAGGCTGCACCGAATCACGAACGGGGAAACGGAGATCTTCGCGGGGCCGGTGGATTCTTCAAGCGCGGACGTGGACGGCAAGACCATCCTGACGACCACGATCGGGACCATCCGCTTTTACTGGGGCAAGCCCACGCAGAATCAGGACTCAGCCCTTGCCCTGCTTCAGCTTGATCTTGGGTCCGGGCCGCAGTCCGTCCCGATGCCGCGCTGGAAAAATATCTGTTACGCGATTTGCCTGGACGTGGCCTTCGGCTCGCAGGTCACCCCCCCGACGCTGATGTTTGAAGTGGAAAGGAAGCTGAACGTCCTCGCGCTGACGGCGCACGATATAAACGGGGACGCCGTTCTGCCGGAAGTGATTTACGAGTGGCTGACGAATACTTTTTACGGCGCGGGAATCCCGGCCGCGCACGTCAACACGTCTTCCTTCGTTGCGGCCGCTGAAACCGTGATTGCCGAAGGGCTTGGCGTGTCCCCCTTCACGGACGAAAATCTTTCCCTGGGCGAGCTGCTGAACAAGCTGAATCCGTATATTGACTGCCACCTTTTCTTCAACGAAGGACAGATTCACCTGAAGCTGATTCGCAAGGAATCCACGGTCGGGATTGTCAGCGTCAACGAATCGGACCTGACGGACGAGCCGAAGCCGGTCAACGACGGATGGGGGCAGACGTGGAACCTTACGCTGCTAAAATTCACGGACCGGGACAACGCGTGGCAGGACGGGGCGATCGAGCCTTACGACGACCCGGCGAACGCGGCGATCGTTCAGGCGCGGGAGACGGAAGACATTGCCTTCCCCTACGTGACGCAGCGGGCCGTTGCAAAGCTGCTCGTGAAGCGCAAGGGCGTGGCGGCGGGAATCCCGGCGATGACCTGGGCGCTGTCCCTTCTGCCGTCCTTCCGCACGCTGATTCCGGGGCAGCTTTTCAAAATGTCCTTCGCGAAGCGGGGAATAGTGGACCGGCTTCTGCGCGTGGTCCGGCGCAGCCGTCCTGACGCAAAGGAAATCGAAGTCTCGGCGATCGAAGAGCAGACGCGGGACGAGTCAACGGATTACGTCCCCCCGGACGATACCTTCGGCGTGGACGATCTTGTGGACGAAGACGGCAACACGGCCTTTCAGCTTGTCAGCACCACGCCCCGGCTGTCCTGGCTGACAACTGAGCTGAAGGCGGGGAAGGCGGACGGCTTCGCGGTCTTTTGTCATCGGCCGAATGCGCTGACGGACGGCTTCCACCTGTGGTTCACGTGGGACCCGGTTCAGAAGGCTTACACGCAGCTTGACACTTCCACCGGCTTCCCGGCGAAGGCAACGCTTCATTCCTGGCACCGGGCGCGGACTAATCTTTCTTGGGTGCTGCGCCTTGAGCTCGCGTCCGCTTCGGACCTGAATTTCCTGCAAGCCCTGATGGAAGGGGAAGCGGACGTTTACTTCGCTGTTGGGCGCAGGCTATACAAGACCACGGGGACGGTAATCAATCAGCATCAGGTGGACGCGCTGTGGTTTGTCCGGCTGCTGGACGGAATCTTCGAGGCGGTTTCGGCGCTGGTATATGACGTGGAAGTGACGGACGCGGCCTTCGGCAGCACGGTCCCGGCGCTGGAAGCGGCGGCGGCGAACGGCAATTATCCCACGCAGCATATTTACATCGGACGGCGATCGGACTTCATGATTTACCCGACAAACAGTTGGGTCTTTCAAACGAACGTGGGCGGCGGTCCGCTGATCTGGACGGCCACGCACGGGACCGTATTCGCGGACACCGCGAAGATTCGTTACGTCAAGACGCCGGTTTACAATTTCAAGGAAGGTCAGGCTTTGTCCGCAGTCACGGCCGCAACCTTCGATCGGGACGACCCCACGATGGAGCCGCGGGGGACTTATTCAAACGAATGGGGCGCGGCCGTCACTACCACTTACGAATTGTTTGACGAAGCAGCCGGGGCCGCGGTGCAGGGCGGCGTGCATCCTGAATACGTCTTGCTTGAAGATCTGGACACGGCCCTTTACGCGATGGCTTTCGGATTCGCGACCGTGGCGCAGCGAATCAAATACGACGCTGTGGATGATTTGCTCGGGTTTGTTGTCGCCACTGGTATCGGTTATTATAACGTAGAGATCTGATGCCACCGGCAATCAAACCCATCGCCGCTAAATTGTGGAGCCGCGTAAAGAAAGGCGGGACGAATGAATGCTGGCCTTGGACCGGACGCACAACACGGGGCTACGGACGGATTCAGACAGGCGGGCGCGGAACTCCAACGACGGCTGCGCATCGTCTTGCGTTCACCCTTTCATGCTATCAGGCGATTGAAGGTCTGGAAGTCTGTCACAGTTGCGATAATCCTTCCTGCTGCAATCCTGCCCACCTGTTTCCCGGAACACGTCTTGAAAATCAGCGCGATATGGCTTCCAAAGGCAGAGCGGCCCGGGGCAGTCGCCATCCCAACGCCAAGCTGTCGGAAGGCGTCATTATAGATTTGCGGCGGAAATGGGAAAGCGGTGGTTTTTCAATGCGGGAGCTTGCTAAAGCATTCGGCGTTTCAACCCAAATGATCTGGATGATCCTGACCAAACAATCTTGGAAACACCTATGAAGATCTCAACGATAGTAAAAGATTTGTTCGATCGGATGCTTGCAACGAAGCGGACAACTGGGCTGACGGGCGGGACAAAGAACGTTGACAGCGTTGTCGTGACCGCAGGCGGCAGCGGATACGTCACGGTTCCAACGGTGGTCTTCAGCGCAGGCGTGGCGGCGGGAACAGCCGTTCTATCGGGCGGCGTAGTGGTTAGCGTGACAATTACGAACCGGGGAAACTATACCGTCAACCCTACGGTAAGCTTCACAGGCGGCGGTGGGACAGGCGCGGCGGGGACGGTCGTAATGTCCCCGACGAGCCTCGATGCCATTGTGTCGCTGGACAAAACGGCTGGGGAATTTCTGGTCCTAATGAACGTGGGGACGACGTTTTACCCGTTCCGGCTCCGCGCTGGCACAGATGCGGAAGCGTCTCCGACGATCATCCGCCCGGACGACTATGCAGGCGGCACGAACGAAAAGGTTTTCGAGTTGTTGTCCATGTCGTTCGGTTCGATTTCCCTGCCGTCCAGTGGAACTGGCCTGACGCTCTTCGCGACGGTTGACGAAGTGACGAACTTCGAGAAGTTGCGGCTTTATTACGACGGATTTTCTTTCGCACTGGGATCATTCGCAGGAGGAACAGGAGTTGTCCGGCAGATTAAAATTGGAAGCACCGGATATTTCGGCGTTGGCGCAACGATACTGAGTGGCAGTCGTGCAGCGGGAGACGTTGGAATAAATTCCTACGGTCAACAGTTAATCACGGGGCTTGCCGGGAACAGCGCGGGGAATCAGGTGGGAGTTGACTTGCGGGTGGATGTGGGACAATCGTCAACAGCCTCTTATTCCGCGTTACAGATTCGGGCAGTTGAAACTGCGATCGGCTCCGGGCTGCACCTTCTGATTGACGGGCGGGTGGGAGCGACTCAATCGACGACGGTGCGGGTGTTCAGCTTCGACAACGCTGGGAACCTCGTCACGTCCGGTTCACTCACGACTGGAGCGCCAGCCGGTGGAACCGCGAAGCCGTGGAAGCTCGGGGCGGTTGCGGCGGTGACTCCCACGGCGCAGAATCGGACCATCGAAGTAGAGATCGACGGAACGACTTACTACCTGACGGCAAAGACGACGAACGATTGAAACCATGAAGAAAACGATGTTGCTTGTAATGCTGGTAGCGGTTGCGCTCCACGCTCAGGAAGGCCCTCGCGTCAACGACGGCGCGACACCGTGCCAGCAAGACGCCGTGCTGATTCGGCAGGTTGCGCGAATGACCAACGGCTTGCTGCCTTTGACCCGTGCCGAGTGGAAAGCAGTCACGACCGCACGCAAGGCACAGCCGGGAGCCGTGCTGCATTCCTATGCGGAAGCCACGACGAACCCGCCAGTGAATGCCGTTTACTTTGCGACAATGATGGTGATGCTGGAATCGGAACTGACAGAGCCGTTCATCCAGGTCCACAAGCGTCCTCCTTTCTCCCAGGAAGTGTTCGCGGCGTGGCTGGTTGGCCCTTCGGAATTCAAACGCCTGAAGTATGACTTCTCGAAAATTAAAGACCCGGTAGCGTGGCGCAAAATAGATGCGCTGGGTTATGAGAAACGGTTGTTTAACCTGATGATTTCGCGGGACCGTTCACCCCCACCGTTGCCGGGCCAGACCAACGCGGGACCGCTAGGAGTGCTGCCATCGCCATGACCTATGACCTCAAAGCATTTGCCGGGGTCTTGCTGTTGACGGATCGGGAGTATGAGGTTTTTAAGGCTCTTGGAACGGGATTATCCTGCGCGGAGATAGCGGAGATGCCCGGTCGGAAAGTCAAGGTCAACACCGTCCGCGATCTTCTATGTCGAGCTCGCGACCGGATGAATCTTAAAAACCGAACTGCCCTCCTTATTCTTGCCGTGAGATACGATTGTGCAGGTCTGAAACGTCAGGCGATCATCCAGTCACAGCCGCAATACAGCTTCATTGAAGCTGCTGAAGAAGTTCCAAGTCCGGTGTTGCCAGCCTTCCGCAATGGACATTGTCTCGCTGATAGAAATGGTTGAAGCAAGAACGTGAATCGACTAGGTTGCGTCGCCATGTTTGAGCTTGTCGCAGCGGTGGATGCCACGTCTGAACGAATCACAATCGTTCGAGACGTGTTGCAGTTCATGACGGTGGTAATCGGCGCTTACTTCGCCTACAAGCTCAACGTCCTCACGAAGCAGGGAGCGAACGCGGCCACTGCCGTCACGAAGGTTGCTGAAACTATTGTCGAAGACAAAAAGAACACGAAGGAACAATTGCAGAGTGTCGCGGAGGCACTCAGCACAGCAACCACTGTTCAGGATACAAAGTTGAACGAGATGGCGCTGATCGGAGAGAAGGTTCACACGCTGGTCAACAACGCGATGGGCCAGAAACTTTTGGAACTGGCGCAATCAAAACGCCAAATCCTCGATCTTCTGAAGGCATCGAACGCCGCGCCGGAGATTATTGGTCGGGCCGAAAACGACGCGGCGGTTGCGAACAGCGCCTTGGGAGAGCACGAACGAAAACAGAAGGTCGTGGACCGTGCGACAGGAATCGAAGCTCTTCGCAGAGCACAGGAACCCTTGCCGCCAACTGAGTGACTATATGGCCGATGCGTAATTTGTTACGGCCACAACCCACAAAGCTCGTGGCCGCGCCAGTCCTACCCCGCCGTATTCTACTTGTCGAAGATGCGCCTAACGACGCGGAACTTGCCCTGAGCACAATTCGGGGAGCAGGTTACGATTGCGACTGGGTCCAGACAGGAGAGGCAGCGCTTTACATGCAGGCTCAGTACGATTACCGGCTGGTGATCGTGGATATTTCGCTGCAAGGAAGCCAGATGAACGGATGGGAACTTTCCAAACGGCTCCGGGCAGAGGCTCCGAGGATTCAGATTTGCATTTACACGGGATCTAATGAGATTCTGTTTGAGTTCCAGTCGGGAATGCCCGTGATCTTCCTGTTAAAATCGACGCGGCTAGAAGCTCTGCTGGAGGTCATTGAGGGGATATCGCCATGAAAGAAGGCTTGCTTCGACCCACTGCGAGGCGCACCTTTGTTGCACTGTCGGTCAAACCCAAAAGAAAGGTCCGTTCATGAAATGCAAATCGTTATTCGCGCTCTTGCTGATGTGCTCGTTGCGGGTCACTTCTCCGATGTTCATTGCCGGGACAACGGCGGTTGCTCTGGTAGGATGCGGTAGTCTGAAGCCAGCGCCCATCGAAGCAGGACAGGACGCGGTCGTCGTCAACGCAGAGCGCGTTCAAAACAGTTCGCTTGCGATCTTCGAGCAAGTGACGCAGTGGGAGTTCGACAACCGTGCGACGTTGCCGGCCGAAGTTTCCCGAGCCATCGACGTGTATCGGAAAGAGTTTCCGCCAGCGTGGAAAACCAGCCGAAAAGCGTTGGCGGATTACAAAGCCAAGGTGGGGCCAGACGCGACGGCGCTGGAAAAGGCCACGGCGGCTCTCAGCGTCGCCCAAGGTGCGTTGCTCCAACTGAAGCTGGGACAGTCCGAGAGCGACGTGTTGCAGGCCAACAACGCGATCACGAAACTGATCAACGCGATTAGCGTGTTGTTCACAAAGACACCGGCTCCCGTCGTTCCCTGAGTCGGGGAGTTCCACAATCGCAACTCTGTAACTCACTCAAAATATGTTCGACCTCATTAACAAAATTCTGGAAGCGGCTGCGGCGGCTGCTGACGCGGCAGCGAAATCGAAGCTGGCTTACGAAGCGGTGCGGCAGTCGTTACAGCAATCACGCCAATTGACTGCGGAGCAATCTGCTGAACTGGACAAGAAGGCAGAGGCGATCTTTGGTAGCCCTGCCGCCCAACCAAGCGGCCGATGATATTGCGAGACCGCGCCGGACCATTCTAGCGCGGTCGGATGCCAGCAGATTTGTGACGACGAGCAGCGAAGATGGCCGGAAGGCGTTCGCAAAGTTGGAAGAGTTGCACGCACGAAAGAAGCCGACGCCAGCCGCGATAACGCTGTCGGACTTTCAGGACATGATTCTGGAAATCGACGAGCAGATCCTCAAATTGGAGCTCAGAAAACTGAGGATTGAAACGGCGAAAGAGGAATACTTTGAACTGCTAAAGCGCGGCTCGATGAAAGCGGCTGAGGCCGTGGCGATCCCAGGAACGGTCAGAGGTTCAAAGGATGCAATCAACGTGGCGGGGCTGTTTCGGGACGCACTTGCACAAATGAACGGCGAGCCGTTCAGCCGCGAGACGCTGAAGAACGCGATGATTGCCATGAATCCTGAGCAGGCCGCAACGATTCGGAAGCGGTTTCAAAGCGCTGTGGACAATGCGCGAACGCAGAGACTTGTGTTCAGGGTTGGCTGTGGACTGCTGACCAAGAAGCATCCAGACGGTCTGGATACGCCACGGTCACTTGTGGCAGAGTCTGGCCTAAGACAATGAAATACAAATGCCCTCCGCTCGAATCGGACCCGACTCACTCGCCGCTCAACTGCGTTGTGGCGTTCATAATCGTCGGGATGTTTCTCTTGTTCTCAGCAGCGGGCTGCAAGTCAGTCGAAAAGAAAAAACTTTTGCCAGGACACGTTGAAGCTCGCACTGCCGAAATTGTGCTGCCGCCGATGCCGCCAACACCGGCAGCGGCAATTCGGCGCCAGCAATTGTTCGCTGTTCCTGCCGGGAGTGCGGGAACCATCAGCGTAGATACTTCCAAGCGCGTTCAGGTGCATTGGACCAAGGCGAGTGGCCGCTGCACGTTTTGGATTTCCGACGCGCTGAACGAATGGAGGGAAGCCGGGAGCTTCGTGCGGCAGGACACCGGCCCCGTGATCTTCATTGACGACAGTGACCGGACGGGCGCAAGGTTCTACAAGGTATCGACGACAACCCCATGAACACTATGAAACGATTCACTCTCACTCTGGCATTGCTTTTCTACTGCGTCGCTGCTCTCGCGCTGGACGTGCGTTTCATTTGGGACAAGAACGTTGAGCCGGACTTGGCGGGCTACCGGCTTACCTACCGGCTGCTGTCCTCGACCAATCCAATCGCCACGTTGCAAGTCACGACGAACGGCACTCCGGTTGTCTCGCTCGTCCCGAACAGTTATTCGGCGTCGGTAATTGCCTTCAC
>Ga0184618_10000250_pt1 | contig 12325 bp, 10 predicted proteins | sample PLM0_30_b1_FD_133159 | JGI IMG/M metagenome (GOLD analysis project Ga0184618, IMG submission 133159) | Groundwater sediment microbial communities from an aquifer in East River, Colorado, USA - PLM0_30_b1 | ecosystem: Environmental > Terrestrial > Soil > Riparian zone | place: USA: East River...
AGCGGCGCTCCGTGAGCGACAGCGTGTCGCGGTACGCGCTTACCGTGCTGCGCACCAGCGCCCTCTCCGTGTCGAGCGCGCGCAGCTCGAGGTAGGTCTGCGCCACCTCGGCCTGCACGAGAAGCCCCGTGCTCTGCAGCAAGGCCTCGCGCGCCTGCGCATCGAGCACGGCGGCGTCGGTCGCTTGCGCCAGCCGGCCGAACAGATCCACCTCGTAGGAGAGATTGACTCCGGTGCTGTACAGGCCGCGCGCCGGGCCCGGAACGCCGTTGACGATGCCGCCCACCCGGGCGACGCCCGCGTCGGCGCTCACTTGCGGCGCGCGATCGGCCTGCGTCGCCTGCACGAACGCCCGCGCCTGCTTGAGCCGCGCCGCCGCGACCTGGATGCTGGTGTTGTTGCGGTTAGTGCGCTCGACCAGTTCATCGAGCACCGGGTCGGAGAATGACCTCCACCATTCGCCGCGCGGCTGGGCTTCGGCGGGCGCGGCGAGGGTCCATCTGCCGTCGCCTTCCTTGAAGCTCTGCGGGGCCGCGGGAAGAGCGGCGGGATCGATGGCCGGCAGCGAGGCTGCGCAGCCGGCGAGGAGCAGGGTGATCAGAGACAGCGCGATGAATTTCATTCGATCTCTTTCAGTTTTCCGCCCGCCATGGCGGTCGAGCCGGCGAAGGCTTCGGCGTGGGGGATCTCCCCGTGCAGCTTCAGCGGCCGGTTGCCGGAGAGCGCGCGCAAGAGCACGTAGAACACCGGCGTGAGGAAGATGCCGAAGGCAGTGACGCCGATCATCCCGGCGAACACCGCGATGCCCATCGCCTGGCGCATCTCGGCGCCGGCGCCGACCGAGAAGGCGAGCGGCAGCACGCCCATGATGAAGGCGATCGAGGTCATCAGGATCGGCCGCAGCCTGAGGCCCGCCGCCTCGATGGCGGCCTGCAGCGGCGTGCGGCCGCTGAATTCCAGCTCGCGCGCGAACTCCACGATCAGGATGGCATTCTTCGCCGCGAGCCCCACCAGCACCATGAAGCCGATCTGCGTGAAGATGTTGTTGTCGCCGTGCGTCAGCCACACACCTGCCAGCGCGGCGAGGAGGCCCATCGGCACGATCATGATGATGGCGAGCGGCAGCACCAGGCTCTCGTAGAGTGCGGCGAGGACCAGGAACACGAGCAGGATCGCGAGGGGGAACACCCACACTGCCGAGTTGCCGGCGAGGATCTCCTGGTAGGTGATCTCGGTCCATTCGTAGCCGATGCCCGGCGGCAGCGTCTCGGCGGCGATGCGTTCCACCGCGTCCTGCGCCTGGCCCGACGAGAAGCCCGGCGCGTTGCGCCCGTTGATGTCGGCCGAAAGGAAGCCGTTGTAGCGCATGGCGCGCTCCGGACCGAAGCTCGGCTTGACATTCAAGAGCGCCGACAGCGGCACCATCTCGCCCGAGTTGGAGCGCACCTTGAGCAGGCCCACGTCCTCGGCACGAGCGCGGTACGGCGCATCGGCCTGCACGCGCACCGAGTAGGTGCGGCCGAACCGGTTGAAGTCGTTCACATAGAAGCTGCCGAGATAGATCTGCATCGTGTCGAACACCTCGGTCACCGGAACGCCCAGCTGGCGCGCCCGGGTGCGATCGACGTCCGCGTAGAGCTGCGGCACGTTGACCTGGTAGCTCGAGAACATCCCGGCGAGCTCGGGCGTCTGGTAGGCCTTCATCAGGAACGCCTTGGTGGCCGCGTCGAGCGCCTCGTAGCCGAGCGACGCCCGGTCCTCCAGGTGCAGCTTGAAGCCGCCGGTCGTGCCGAGGCCCTGCACCGGCGGCGGCGGAAACATCACGATGAAAGCATCGGCGATCTTGGCGAACTCCTGGTTGAGCTGTCCGGCGATCGCGCCGCCCGAGAGCTGCGGGCTCTTGCGCTGGTCGAACGACTTGAGCACGGCGAAAGCGATGCCCGAGTTCGAGCTGTTGGTGAAGCCATTGATCGACAGGCCGGGAAACGACACCACGTGATCGACGCCCGGATGCTTGAGCATGACCTCGCCCATGCGGCGGATCACCTCGTCGGTGCGCTCGAGCGTGGCGCCGTCGGGCAGCTGGGCGAAGCCGATCAGGTACTGCTTGTCCTGCGTGGGCACGAAGCCGTCGGGCACCTTGTCGAACAGCAGCACTGTGGCGCCGATCAGCACAGCGTAGATCCCGACCATCAGCCCCTTGCGCGACAACACGCCGCCCAGGCTCGTGCCGTAGGCGCGCGTGCCGCGCCCGAACAGGGCATTGAAGCCCCGGAACAGCCAGTTCTTGGGGCGGCCATCGTGCGGCTTGAGCATCAGCGCCGCGAGCGCCGGCGAAAGCGTGAGCGAGTTGATCGCGGAAATGACGGTGGAGATGGCAATGGTGAGCGCGAACTGCCGGTAGAACTGGCCCGACAAGCCGCTGATGAACGCGAGCGGCACGAACACGGCGACGAGCACCGCAGCGATCGCGATGATCGGGTTGGTGACCTCGCGCATCGCCCTGTAGGTCGCCTCGCGCGGCGCAAGGCCGGCGGCGATGTTGCGCTCGACGTTCTCCACCACCACGATCGCGTCGTCGACCACGATGCCGATCGCCAGCACCAGGCCGAAGAGCGACAGCGCGTTGATCGAGAAGCCGAAGAGATACGCCACCGAGAACGTGCCGACGATCGAGACCGGCACCGCGACCAGTGGAATGATCGAGGCGCGCCAGGTCTGCAGGAACAGGATCACCACCAGCACGACGAGCGCCACCGATTCGAGCAAGCTGTGCACCACCGACTTGATCGAGGCGCGCACGAACTGCGTCGGGTCGTAGACGATCTGGTAGTCGGCGCCTTCGGGCATGTTCTTCTTGATCTCGGCCATCGTGGCGCGAACGTTGTTCGAGATCTGCAGCGCGTTGGCGCCGGGCGCGGCGAAGATGCCGATCGCCACCGCGGGCTTGTTGTCGAGGAGCGAGCGCAGCGAATAGTCCGAGGCGCCGAGCTCGAGGCGCGCGATGTCGCGCAGGCGGGTGATCGCGCCGTTGGGCTCGGTCTTGACGATGATGTCGGCGAAGTCCTCCTCGGTGGCGAGCCTGCCCTGTGCGTTGATCGAAAGCTGCAGGTCGAGCCTGTCGCGCGTGGGCGATCCGCCCACCACGCCGGCCGCGGCCTGGACGTTCTGCTCGCGGATCGCGCGCACCACGTCGTTCGCCGAGAGGCCGCGCTCGGCGACCTTGCGCGGATCGAGCCAGACGCGCATCGCGTAGTCGCCGCCGCCCCACATCAGCACCTGCCCGACGCCGTCGATGCGCGCCAGGCGGTCCTTGACATTGAGCAGCGCGTAATTGCGCAGGTACGTCACGTCGTAGCGCTCGCTCGGCGACACGAGATGCACCACCATCGTGAAATCGACCGCGCTCTTCACCGTCGTCACGCCGAGGCGGCGTACCTCCTCGGGCAGGCGCGGCTCGGCCTGCGCGACGCGGTTCTGTACCTTCTGCTGTGCGAGGTCCGGATCGGTGCCGAGCCTGAAGGTGACGGTCAGTGTCATGCGGCCGTCGGTGGTGGCCTGGCTCGCCATGTACAGCATGCCCTCGACGCCGTTGATCTGCTCCTCGAGCGGCGTCGCCACCGTCTCGGCGATGACCTTCGGGTTCGCGCCGGGATAGTTGGCGGTGACGACGACCGAAGGCGGCACTACCTCCGGGTACTCCGAGATCGGCAGGAAGCGCAGCGCGATGATCCCGCCGAGGAAGGTGAGCACCGACAGCACGCCCGCAAAGATCGGGCGGTCGATGAAGAAGCGCGACAGGTTCACGATGCGCTCGCTACCTGAGGCGCCACCAGCGTTCCGGGCCGCACGCGCTGCAGGCCGTTGACGATGATGCGCTCGCCGGGCTTGAGGCCCGAGGTGACGATGCGCTGGCCTTCTACCGTGCCGCCCAGCGTCACTTCGCGGTAGGCGGCCTTGTTGTCCTCGCCGACCACCATCACGTAGCGCTTGTTCTGGTCGGTGCCCACCGCGCGCTCGCTGATCAGCAGCGCGGGCTCGGTTTTCGCCTGCCCCATGCGCAGCTTGGCGAACTGGCCGGGGATCAGGCTGCCGTCCCTGTTGTCGAACACCGCGCGCACGCGCACCGTGCCGCTCCTTGCATTCACCTGGTTGTCGATGAGCTGCAGGCGGCCGCGGTGCGTCGTGCCGCCGGCCGTCTCCATCTCTACCGGTATGCCCTGCGTCAGGTCCTTCAGCGCGCGCAGGACGACTCGCTCATCGGCATCGAAGCTCGCGTAGATCGGGCTGACCGAGACCAGGGTGGTCAGCACCGGCGCGCCCGGCCCCGCGGCGACCAGGTTGCCGACGGTGATCTCGAGCCTGCCGACGCGGCCGGACACCGGCGCGCGCACCTGGGTATAGCCGAGGTTCAGGCGGGCCGACAGCAGCGCGGCCTCCGCGGCGCGCAGGTTGGCGTCGGCTTCCTGCTGCGCATTGACGCGCTCGTCGAGCTCGCGCCGCGCGATGGCGCTTTCGTTCCACAAGCGCTGCGCGCGCTCGTGCTCGCTTTTCGTGTAGGTGACCCGCGCCTGCGCCGCGACCACCTGCGCCTGCGCGCGCTCGACTTCCGCGGCGTAGGGAGCCGGGTCGATCGTCACGAGCAGCTCGTCGCGCTTGACCAGCGCGCCCTCGACGAAGTGCACCGACTGCACGGCGCCCGCGACGCGCGAGCGGATGTCGACGCGCTCGACCGCCTCCAGGCGCCCGGAGAATTCGTCCCACATCGCCACGTCGCTCTGCACGACGGTGGCCACGGGCACCGGAGTCGGCTGCGGCGCCGACGGCTTGGTCTCGGCGCTGGAAGGCCGCAGGTAGAGCGCTCCGGCCGAGAGGCCGGCGAAGGCGGCGAGCGTCGCGGCCACCACGACGCGCCTGCGCAAGGGAACGAAATTCATCGGCGCTGCTCCTATATCTATATCGACCGCTACAGTAATGGCTTTGCTTAGCGATCGCTACAGATGTAATATTCGGCCACCATGAAACGCGCCAACGGCAAGCCGGCAATGCCGCGCGGACGCCCGCGCGAGTTCGATCGCGAAGCTGCGCTCGAGCGCGCCATCGACGTTTTCTGGCGCCACGGCTACGAGGCGACGTCGGTGAGCGACCTCACCGCCGCGATGGGCATCAACCCGCCCAGCCTGTACGCGGCTTTCGGCGACAAGGAGAAGCTGTTCCTCGAGGCGGTCGAGCGCTACCAGCAGCAGCGGCGGAAGAGCGTGACGAAGGTCTTCGACGAGGCGCCGACGGCGAAGGAAGCCGTCCACCGGCTGCTGCGGGAAGCCGCTCGCGAGCTCGCCTGCTCGAGCCATCCGCGTGGCTGCCTGCTGGTGATGTCCGATACCAATTGCTCCGACGCCTCGGCGCATGTGCAGTCGGACCTCGCGCAGCGCCGCGGGGCGATGAAGGCGAGCCTCAAGGAACGCATCGATCGCGGCGCGGCCGCCGGCGAGCTGCCGCGCGGCACCGACACCGCCGCGCTGGCCGAGTTCTACTCGACCGTGTTCCAGGGCATGGTGATGCAGGCGCGCGACGGCGCGACGCCCAAGAGGCTGCTGGCGACCGCGGAAGCGGCGATGCGCGCCTGGCCGCGCGCCGTCAAGCGCTCTTAGGGATCCGCGGCGTAGAATCCCTCCACCCCGCGAGGAGGGGTCCCATGCATTGCCGCGTACCAGCCGGATGAGGCTCGGCTACTTCACGATGCCGCTGCATCCCTTGCACCGCGACCCGGCGGTCACGCTGCAGGAGGATCGCGAGGCGGTGATCCTCGCCGACAAGCTCGGCTTCCATGACGCCTTCGTCGGCGAGCACCTCACCGATCCGGAGGAGAACGTCACCAACAGCTTCATTTTCCTCGCCACGCTGATCGGCGAGACCAGGGCCATCAGGCTTGGCACCGGCACCTCCAACCTCTCGCACAGCCATCCGACGCTGATCGCGGCGCACGCCGCGATGTTCGACCACCTTGCCAGAGGCCGCTTCATCTTCGGCATCAGTCCCGGAACGCTCGCCTCGGATGCCGAGGCGCTCGGCATGAGCCTGGCGATGGAGGAGCGGAACAGGCTGTTCTCCGAGGCGATCGACGTGATCCTGGCCATCTGGGCGCGCGACGCGCCGTATGACATCGACTTTCCGGGCAACCGCTTCAAGGTCTCCACCGCGAAGACGCAGGTGCCCGCGGTCGGGCGCGGCAGGATGTACAAGCCCTACCAGAAGCCGCGGCCGGAGATCGTCGGCACGGTGGTGGCGCCGCATTCGAAGGGAGTGATCGCCATGGGCGAGCGCGACTTCCATCCGATGTCGGCGAATTTCCTGCTGCCGCACTGGCTGCCGTCGCATTGGAAGAACTACGCCGAAGGCAAGGCCAGGGCCGGCAGGAAGGCAGACCCGGCGGACTGGCGCATCGCCCGCACCATCTTCGTCGCCGACGACGACAAGGTGGCCGAGGCCTACGGGCGGCGCGATGCGAATAGCCCTTACCGCTATTACTGGGATAAGCTGCGCGCAAACATGATGCGCGCCAAGCGCCACGTGATCTTCAAGCGCCGCGAGGAGGAAGACGACAGCGCGGTCACGCTCGAGCGCCTGGTCGATGAGCTGGTGATCGCCGGCAGCGTGGACAAGGTCGTCGACGACATCCTCGCCCTGCGCGAGCAGGCCGGCGACTTCGGCGAGATCGTCTATGCGGGCATGGACTGGGTCGATCCGGCGCTGGCGCGCCGCTCCATGGAGCTGATGGCGACGCAGGTCATGCCGCGGGTCAATTCCCGATGAGCCTCACCGGCCAGGTGGAAGCGAGCCGGCAGACCACGGTCCTGTTTGCCGACGTCACCGGCAGCACGAAGCTGTATGAAGCGGCCGGAGACGCGCTGGCCGCCGAGACCATCGGGCGCTGCCTCGAGGAGCTGCGCCTGTCTGCCGAGGCGACCGGCGGACGCGTGGTGAAGACCATGGGCGACTCGGTGATGGCGCTGTTCTCGAGCCCGGACGCGGCGGCCAGCGCGGCAGCGCGGATGCAGGTCGCGATCGAGTCGCTTCCGCCGCTCGGCGACATCAAGCTCGGGGTGCGCATCGGCTTTCACGCCGGGCCGGTGATCCAGCGCGACAACGACGTCTACGGCGACACGGTCAACGTGGCGTACCGGCTCCACGAGCAGGCGAAGAAGGGACAGGTGCTCACCTCGGACGATACGGCGTCTCTGCTCCCGCAGCTGCTGCGCAATTCGACGCGGCTGCTGTACTCCGTCCAGGTGAAGGGCAAGGCGGGGGACGTCGCGCTCTGCGAGCTGGTCTGGCGGCAGAGCCCGGACATCACCGATCTCGCGACCACCATGTCGGCGCTGCGCATCCCGCTGGCCAGGCTGCGCCTGAAGTACCTGGGCCGGGACATCGCGCGGCGGCGCGGCAGCGACGCGCTCCTGGTCGGGCGCGAAGCGGGCTGCGATCTCGTGGTGGCGGATACGAAGGCCTCGCGGCAGCACTGCACGATCGAGCGGCGCCAGGACAGGTTCGTGCTCCGCGACCACAGCACGAACGGGACCTTCGTCACGGTCGTCGACGAGATGGAGGTCGGGCTGCAGCGCGAGGAGTTCCCGCTGCGCAAGCACGGCTGGATCGCGTTCGGCCAGCCGCGCGCCGGCACCTCCGACATCGTCGAATTCTTCTGCGAGGCGTGATGCGAATGCTGAAGGTCATCTCTTCCCTGGCGATCAAGGCGGCCTACGCGGAGCTGGTGCCGCAGTTCGAGAAAGCGAGCGGCTGCGAGGTCGCCACCGAATGGGCCGGAATGGTGGACATTCGGAAGCGCGTGCAGGCGGGGGAGGCCGCCGACGCGCTCATCGGCTCGGCGGCGCTCATCGACGAGCTGACGCAGCTCGGCAGGATCGTGCCCGGCAGCCGCGTCGATCTCGCGAAATCGGGCGTCGGCGTGGCCGTGCGCTCGGGCGCGCCCAGGCCCGACATCGGCTCGGTCGAGGCGCTCAAGCGCGCGCTGCGCGCGGCGAAATCGATCGGCTATTCCAGCGGACCGAGCGGCGTCTATCTGTCCGGCCTGTTCGAGCGCCTGGGAATCGCCGGGGAGCTCAAGCCGAAGCTCACCCAGACGCCGCCGGGCGTATTCGTCGGCGAGCTGATCGCGCGCGGCGAGCTCGAGATCGGCTTTCAGCAGGTGCCGGAGCTGCTCGCGGTCGCGGGCATCGACCTGGTCGGCCCGCTGCCGCGCGAGATCCAGGCCATCACGGTGTTCTCAGGCGGCATTCCGGTCGCCGCCCGGGAGCCGGAGAGCGCGAAGGCCCTGCTCGGGTTTCTCGCCTCGCCGCAGGCCGCCGCCGTCAAGCGCAAGACCGGCTTCCTCGCCTGAGGAGGCAGCCCATGCCGGTCCAGGTGCGCGACATCGTCCGCAACCCAGTCAAGGAGAAGCTCGCGCGCGGCGAGCTGGTGTCGTCGATGACCGCGCGGCTGGTGACGAGCATCGAGATCGTGCGCATCGCCAAGAGCGCGGGGTTCGACTCGCTCTACATCGATCTTGAGCACTCGAGCTTCTCCATGGAGACGACCAACCAGATCTGCGTCATGGCGCTCGAGGCGGGCATCCCGGCGTTCGTGCGCGTGCCGGCGAATACGCCGGAGTACATCTCGCGGGTGCTCGACGGCGGGGCGCTCGGAGTAATAGCGCCGGGGGTGCGCTCGGCCGGGGAGGCGCGCGCGGTGATTGCGGCGGCGAAGTATCCGCCGCTCGGCGAGCGCGGCCTGTCGGCCAGCTTGCCGCAGCTCCAGTTCCGCACTTTTCCCGCGGCGGACACTCTACCCGCGCTCAACGACGCGACGCTGGTGATCGTGCAGTTCGAGTCAAAGGCGGCGCTCGACGCGATGGAGGAGATCGTCGCGGTCGACGGCGTCGACCTGGTCCTGATCGGGACCAACGACCTGATGGTCGACCTCGGCATTCCCGGGCAGTACGACCATCCCAAGGTGCGCGACGCCTATGAGCGCACCATCGCCGCGTGCAGGAAGTGCGGCAAGCACGTCGGCGTCGGCGGCCTGGGCTCGCGGCCCGACCTGGTGGCGCAGTACGTGAAGATGGGCGCGCGCTACGTCTCCACCGGAACCGATCTCGCGTTCCTGATGGCGGCGTGCACGCAGCGGGCGAAGCAGGTGCGGGATCTGCAGCTTTGATGAAAGTGTTGATCGCGTTTCTCTTTCTCTTCTGCGGGAGCGTGGAAGCGCAAACCTATCCCGCAAAACCCATCCGCATCATCGTGCCGCTGGTGCCGGGCGGGAACCAGGACATCATGGCGCGCGCGGTGGCCGAGGAGCTGTCGAAAGGCCTCGGCCAGCAGGTCGTGGTCGAGAACCGTCCGGGCCAGAGCGCGATCATCGGCACCCAGGCCGTGAAGGCCGCCGCGCCCGACGGCTACACGCTGCTCTCGGTGGCGATCACTTTCGCGCGCGTGCCCGCGATCGTGAAGAGCGCCGGCTACGACCCGGCGAAGGACTTTGCCGGCGTCAGCCTCATCTGCCGCATCCCGCAGGTGCTGGTGGTGAATCCCGGCGTTGCGGCGCGCTCGGTGCAGGAGCTGATCGCGCTCGCCCGCTCGCAGCCGGGCGGGCTGAGCTATGCGACCTCCGGAAACGGCTCCACCGGCCACGTCGCGGGGGAGATGTTCATGCGCCGGGCGGGAATCCGCATGCTGCACGTGCCGTACAAGGGCAACGCGCAGTCGCTGGTCGACGTGATGGGCGGGCAGGTGGCGATGATGTTCGACCAGGTGAGCACCTCGGCCGCGCACATCAAGGCGGGCAAGCTGCGCGCCCTCGGCGTGACCACGCTCACGCGCTCGCCGCTCTTCCCCGACCTGCCGACGCTCGACGAATCCGGGCTCGCGGGATTCGAAGACGTGACCTGGAACGGCTACGTCGCGCCCGCCGGCACGCCGCGCGAAGTCCTGACGAAGCTGCATGCGGAAATCGCGCGGGCGGTGAACCAGCCGGAGTTCAGGCAGCGCTACCTCGAGCGCGGCATCGAGACGCGAGCGAGCGCTTCGCCGGAGGAGTTCTCGGCGTACATCAAGTCGGAGGCCGAGGCCTTTGCCGCGCTCGCGCGCGAGGCCGGGATCAAAGCGGAATGAGATTTTTTTTAATGCTGTTCTTGGCATTGCTGACCGGGGTGGCGGAGGGGCAAACCTACCCCTCGCGTCCTATCCGCCTGATCGTCCCCTTCCCCCCGGGCGGCAGCAACGACATCGTCGCGCGCATGGTGGCGACCCAGCTTGGCGAGCGCCTCGGCCAGCAGGTCGTGATCGACAACCGCGGCGGCGCCGGCGGCGTACTCGGCACCGACCTCGCGGCGAAGTCGCCGCCCGACGGCTACACGCTGCTGCTGATCTCTGTCGCGTACGCCTTCGGCCCGGCGCTCTACAGGAATCTGCCCTACGACCCGGAGCGCGCTTTCGCGCCGGTCGGGATCCTCGGCAGCGGCGCGGCGGCGCTGACCGTGCATCCGTCGCTGCCGGTCAACACGGTGCGCGAGCTGATCGCGCTCGCGAAAGCGAAGCCCGGCGCGCTCAATTACGCCTCGGCCGGCGTCGGCAGCCTGCAGCATCTCGCCTGCGCGCTGTTCATGATCCAGGCCGGGATCGACGTGGTGCACGTGCCGTACAAGGGCGGCGGACCGGCGATGGCCGACGTGATCGGCGGCCAGGCGCAGATCGTGATGCCGTCGCTGATCCAGGTGGTGCCCCACATCAAGAGCGGGCGGCTGAAGGTCCTGGGCACGAGCGGCACCCGGCGCAGCGCGGTCCTGCCCGACGTGCCGACCATCGCCGAGTCGGGCGTTCCCGGCTACGAGGCGCACAACTGGTGGGGCCTCCTCGCGCCCGCCGGCACGCCTGCGCCGGTGATCGAGAAATTACACAGGGATTTGACGAGCGTGCTGTCTTCGCGGGAGACGGAAAAGCGCTTCGAGACGGAAGGCGCCGAGGTGGTGCGAATGACTCCCGCCGAGTTCGGCGGCTTCATCTCCGCCGAGCTCGTGAAGTGGTCCAGGGTGGCGCGGGAAGTCGGCATCAAGGCGGAATGACGGTGAGCCTGTTCGCGCCGCCGGAGCGCATCGAGACCAAGGTGTTCGCCGAAGTGCCGGCGCAGCTGCGCAAAGGCAAGGCGCCGCCCGAGCGGCTCGCCGCGGGCAAGGGCCCGACGCCCGCCGGCTGCTTCCTGGAGGGGCCGGCGTTCGACCGCGAAGGCAATCTCTACGTCGTCGATCTCGCGTTCGGCCGTATTTTCAGGATCAGCCCGCATGGAGAGTTTCACGTGGCAGCCGAGTACGACGGCGAGCCGAACGGCATCGCCATCCACAAGGACGGCGGTCTCTTCATCGCCGACCACAAGCTCGGCATCCTGGCGCTCGACCCGAAGAGCGGCCGCATCGCGCCCGTGGTGTCGCGCTATCACCAGCAGGGGTTCAAGGGGGTGAACGATCTGAGCTTCGCGATGAACGGCGATCTGTACTTTACCGACCAGGGGCAAAGCGACCTCGCCGATCCGAGCGGCTGCGTCTACCGCTACACCGCGGACGGTGTGCTGCAGCGGCTTGCGAGCTGCATCCCCAGTCCCAATGGTCTGGTGTTAAGCAAAGCTGAAACCACGCTCTTCGTGGCGGTGACGCGGGCCAATGCAGTCTGGCGGCTGCCGTTTGCGCCCGACGGCACGGTGGTGCGCATGGGCGTGCAGATCACCCTGTCCGGCGGCCGAGGGCCCGACGGCATGGCGATGGACGAGGCCGAGGGTCTCGCCGTGGCGCATCCGGACATGGGCGCGGTGTGGATCTTCAACCATCGCGGCGAGCCGCTGTATCGCGTGCAGTCCTGCGGCAGCGACCTCGTCACCAACCTCGCCTATGGCGGCCCGGAGCGCCAGACGCTCTACATCACCGACTCGGGCATGGGCCTGATCCTGATCGCCCGCGTGCCGACCGCCGGGCGGGCGCTTTTCTCCCATTCGTGAAGAATTTTCTCCTGGCTTTGCTGCTGCTGGCGGGGGTGGTAGAAGCCTTTCCCACCAAGCCCGTGAGAATCATCGTCGCCTTCCCGCCGGGCGGCGGCACCGACATCGTCGCGCGCGTCGTCGGCCAGAAGCTCGGCGAGGGGTGGAATCAGGCGGTCGTGGTGGAGAACCGCGCCGGCGCGAGCGGCACCATCGGCACCGAGATCGCGGCCCGCGCCGAGCCCGACGGGCATACGCTGTTCATGGCGACGATGGGCAACATGACCGCCAACCAGCATCTCTACCC
>Ga0184618_10000251_pt1 | contig 12310 bp, 22 predicted proteins | sample PLM0_30_b1_FD_133159 | JGI IMG/M metagenome (GOLD analysis project Ga0184618, IMG submission 133159) | Groundwater sediment microbial communities from an aquifer in East River, Colorado, USA - PLM0_30_b1 | ecosystem: Environmental > Terrestrial > Soil > Riparian zone | place: USA: East River...
AACACCCACGCCAACGAAGTCCTCTAGTCAACGCAAGCCCGGCCAGCTGCGCCGCGACACCGCCGCCGCCTACGACCCGGTCACCGAAAGGCAGAGAAACCTCGCCAACGCGCAGGCCGAAAGACTGATGAGAACCGTCGCGGCCATGGAGGGCAGTTGCATGGGCGTCGAAATCATCGACTTCGGGATGGTGCTCTCGGCACTCGGCCCGGAGGACGTCCAGGTCTGGGAACAGAAGATTCTTTCAATCATGCGCGCCCTGCGCACCATACTCAAAAAACTGAAAGGGAAAAACCGATGAAGGGCAAAAAGCAAAACACCAGACTGATTAAAATCCGCGCCGACAAACTCGCGGTACATCCCACGGCGCAGCGCCGCCTCATACCAGCCAACGTGGCGCGAATCTTTAGGGACCTGGATCTGGACGCCATCGGCACTTTTCATGCCGTCGAATACCCGATCCGGGGGCGCAAAAAAATTTACATCATCGACGGCCAGCATCGCTGGGAAGCCTTGATGAAACATGGCTTCGGCGAGTGGGAAGTGTCCGTCGAAATCCACGAAAACGTCAAAGATGATGCTGCGGCTTCGAGGCTATTCCTGCTCCTGAATAAGCGCTCGAGCATTCCGCCCTTCGATAAATACAAGAACAAGCTGACCGAACGAGATGCTACTGCCGTCGGGATCACCAGAATAGCCCGCAAGCACGGCATAGAAATAAGCCGCAAAACGGGCGATGAGAAAGTCTCCTGCATCAGCACGCTTGAATCGGCCTACGAACAGGATGGCGGTAAAACACTCGACGCAGTCTTCCAGATCATTCGAGCGGCGTGGGGCGCCAAGGCCGCGTCCCTTGAAAAACTGATCATCTCCGGACTGTGCGTGATGCACAAGCTCTTCGGCGGCGACATGGAGCCGCCAACCTTTATCAACAAGCTCTCGAAGTTTCCCGGTGGCGCCGGCAACCTGGCCACAGCAGCCCGGAACGCAAAAGACGCTCACCGTGACTTACCCGATAGCCGAAGAGCGGCTCTGGTCATGATGAATGACTACAACGCGGGACGCCGATCAAGAAAACTCAACCTGATGAAGCTCTATCGACAACCGAAATCCCGCCCCGCGAACCCACGCTCAAGCCTTCCCGGGAAGGACGAATGTCTTGCAGACCTGCGCGCCTACCTGAAAACCGGGAAACCCGAGAACCGCGAAGACTTCATCGTGTGGGCGCGCAATCACGGCAACAAAACCGGCCGGCGGTTCGAGAAATTGTGGAGCGGCTGGCACGAGTTCCTCGAAATGGTCACGGAAACCGCCGAACCCTCGTCGTGATCACCAACGCCGAGCACCATCGGCAGCTTGAGGACAAAGGCGTATGGCGCACCGCGAGCGCTCTCAAGCGCTGCAGCCACTACTTCGGGGACCTTGCCTGCTGCGGCCGCGCGATCAAGGCTGGGGAGCTTTACTTCGACACGCAGGAGAGGGTGCCCGATGCGGGCATCAAGACGGGATTCGCCGTGTGCGCCAATTGCGCCAATGCCCCCCACTCCGCGGATTTCTTGAGGCAGCGCACGTCATGACCATCGCCATGCCCTGGTCGGTTCGCAAGCGGGCGGCCGAGAAGTTCATCGGCCGCCTACCGCGCGCAATCGCTTATCCGCTGATTCTCGTCGTCAGTGTGCTTCTCTGGTCCGCGATCGCATTCATGGTCTTGTCGCTCATCCTCGGCTCCGCGCGCGCCGACACCTGGATTTCCTCGACCGTCGCGTCGCATCACGAGGACCGGATGCGAGGTTACAACGAGCGCAACTGGGGTCTTGGCATCGAATATGAGGTCCATCGCGATATCCGCTTGATCGGAGGCTTCTACAAGAACAGCTTCTACGATCAGAGCAAATACGCCGGCGTGACCTACGCGCCGTTTGCCTTTCTCTCCGCGCGTTTTGGCATCGTCGCCGGCGCTGTCGACGGCTATCCGATGAACGGCGGACATTTTTTCCCCATGCTCGCCCCCCTGATCACGTTCGAGCATCGCGGCATGGGCCTGAACATCATCGCGCTCCCCAGCTTGGGCAAGCATACGGGTGTCTTCGGGTTCCAGGTCAAGTTCAAGGCATTTTGATGGACGCGAACGCTCCCGTCGACGATCTCTTCGCTCAAGCCGCGGCCGAGAAGCCTGGCTGCAAGTTCGCGCGAGTGATCGATCGCGCCCTCGGCGTGGAGTTCATGCTCGCCTTCGCGCCCGGTTCCAGATACTTCGATGTCATCGCCGATCGGCAGACGATGGAGATTGCGCGCACCGGCACACAACCCGCTATTGGCGACCTGACAAAGGCGCCCGCGGCCTAATCGTGGCCCTGGATCTCGATCCTGATGAACGCGAACAAATCGAAAAAATGCTCTACGTGATCGAGACCCGTCCAGAAAAGCTCCGCGCGTTGCTCGCGGAGAACATCAAGCTGCGTCAATTCTTGAGCCTGGTGCGCAAATTTCGCCGCCGCCAGCACGCCCTCGTACAGCGCAGCATGGATCAGCTCCCGCGCGCGGATGACGCCGGGGCCTGGGAAAACCTGATCCTCGATTCGCGCGAGGAATCCACGGAGTAAAAGGAGATCACCCATGACCCGCCACTACACTCCCCACCGCTCGGACTTCGACGCCTGCGCACGTGCACGCGTCCTCGTGCGCGCCGGCACCCTCACGATCTCCCCGGCAGAACACTACGCCCTCGACGACGTGATCGCCGCCTACCTTGCCGGCGACGATGTGACCCAAGCGAATATCTGCCGCGCCCACGACGCGATCGCCCGAATGCGCGATCTGAAGAAAGAACTGCCCGACACGCTCACCAGGAGATACCACGGATGAACAAAACCTCCATGTCCTATTTCAATTTCGAGCCCATCCCTTTGAGCGAGATCCTTCCGCGGGTCAGCGCGGACATGTTGCTCCAGGCGGCCATCTTTCTCACCACCGTCGCGGCCATGTCGCTCCTGACGACACCCGGGTACATCAAGCTCGGCTGCATCGTCGGCCTGTGCTCGCAGCCCCTGTGGTTCGCCGCCACCTGGCGCGCGCGTCAGATCGGGATGTTCCTCGTTGCCTGCGTCCAGACCGGCTTCTGGATCCGCGGAATCGTCGCCTACTCCTGAAGGCAAACATCGATGCGCGCCGCTCTCAAGTTCATGGGTGAACTGTTGCTGATCGTCGTCGCGATACCGGCCGGCCTCGGGCTCATCGCTGTATTCATCGCCCTTGCTCTCGCGTGGATGGCCTGGCCGTTGCTCGTCTGCGCCGCCGTTCTCAAGTATCTGCTCTCCTGAAAGGCCGCCATGTTCTTCAAGTCGCTCTACGAGGTCGCCAAGCACACCGCCCTCTCCATGATCATCACCCCCCAGGGCGAACGGCTCCGCGTCATCATCATGCCCAAGCCCGGCAAGGACGCGAAGGAAGCCTCCGCGCTCTCGAAGCCGATCGAGGCGACCGGCACGCCGGAAGAACTGGACGCCGAGCTGCCCAAGGCGCTCGCCGCATATTCCGAGAAGGTCAACGATCTGCGCGCCGCCATCAGCGTGCCGATCGACGCGCTCGACGCCGCCAAAGCGAAGGCGGGCAAACCCAAGGCCGCGAAGCCACCAAAGGCCGCCAAGAAACCGAAGGCGCCTAAAGCGGCGAAGCCCGCCAAGGCACCGAAACCCAAGGCCCCACCCCAGGCAAAACCGAAGACGCCGGCGAAACCGGGGGAAACTCGGCGCCCTTCCAATTCAGAACATCGCGCTTTGCTTCGAGGAAATAAAACACCCACTCCGCGCGCGAGCCTGCCAGGCAAGGACAAGTGCCTCGAGGACCTCAACGCCTACCTCGCCACCGGCAAGGACCTCGCCCGTGCACCGTTCATCGCCTGGGCGCGCAAGAACGGCAACAAAACCGGCCGCCGCTTCGAGAAGCTGTGGGCTGGCTGGCATGAATTCATTGCGGGCGTGTCAAAACCGCTCGACAAGATTTCCGGGGCCCCGCGGTCAGACGCGCCTCCCACGTCGAACACCGTGGAGCCTTCAGCAAGCTCGCGGAGGACTGCGGCGGCCCCGGAACCACATGGTGTAGCCAAGGCTTCGAAGACCGTCCTCAATCCTGCCGCCAAGTGGCCGTTCCCGACCGAAAACGTGAAACCAAGCGATGACACGATCGCCTATCCGGAGCATGCGCGGCGTCGACTGGTCAAAGAGACCACGACCCGCATCGTGTACACCGACACCGGAACCCTGCTCGGCAGTTGCGATCAGCAGTTCGCCATCGGCGACAAGTACACCCATCCGGACTTCGGTGAATACCGCGTCGCGAAGGTCGAGGACGAGAAATACATCGTCCAACGCCTCCCCGAAGAACCCGCAAGCGAAGCGCCGCCGGCCGCAAAAGCCGTCGATCTGTTCAAGGAAGAGAGCAAACAACCATGACCCTCGAAACCCGTTCCCTCGAGCGCTCGTTCCGCTACAACAGCGTCGACCTCGCCGACCCCGGCGCGCAGTACTCCGCCGAAGAAGTCCGCGATCTCTACACCGCAACCTACCCCGAGCTCGCCAACGCCGCGATCGAGGGCCCGGAGCAGAAGGACGGCAAGCTCGTCTACACATTCCGGCGGCCGGTGGGGACGAAGGGCATCCCAACAACGAAATCCGCACGCGCGAGGAAACTCAGCGCAGCGATCAAGCACTTAGAGACTGCGTACAGTGTCTAGTAAAGCTTGCATCATCCCGAGCTGCGACCGACCCGCACGAACTCGCGGCATGTGCACGAAACACCATAGGGCCTTTTGGGTGAGAACCCCGCAGGGGCGGACCAATTTGGTCCAAGAAAACGCGCTTCGGCGAGCGCGCCCAGAGTACGAAAGAAAGTTGGCCCAAATGGAAGGAGGTCGTAAAGCTCTGGCCGATTGGTACGTCAGACAGTCACTAAGGCTTCCGATTACCGCGACCCCGGAAGTCATTGCATTTTGTCGCGAACTTATGAGACTCAAAAAGGAGATTCGAAATGCACGGGAACGAAATGCGCCGCGTCCTCTCGGACGAAATTTACAAATTACGCTCGGGTAAATCCAAACCTGATCGCGCCAACGCTATATCGAGGGCTGCAAGCCAAATCACTCAATCGATCCGTGTTGAGCTTATCTACTGCCAAATGACGGGGCAAATCCCGTCAATCCAATTCGCCAGCATCAGGAAAGCGCTTGCTGCGCCGAAAAACAGCAAACAGGCAAAAGGCCTCCGCGATCACAAATGAGCAACCCCGATCTCCGCTCCCGCCGTCTCGACGCTCGCATCCAGGCAACAAAGGATCTCCTGGCGCGTCTTCAGGGCGATCGCATAGAGATTGAGCTCGCGCGGAGCGGCGCTGGCGGAGAGGTCCCTTTGCACGTCTCGGCGTTCGACGCGCGAAGCTTGGAGCACGTGCTCGCGCAATACCCCCGCGAACTACAGCGAGAGAAGCATCTCGAAAATTCATCGCGCCGAGAGCGTCTCCTGATGCTGCTCTGCTACGCGGTCACGGTTGCGGCGTGGATCGCGCTGTTTCTCATGTCCCATGTCCAAGCCTGATCTCCGCTCCCGCCTCCGCGCGATCGCCGCCGGCCGCGGCGAGGATGAGCTGCCCAATTCGCTCAACCCCGTCGCGGTCGCCAAACACGCGAAGGCCTTCCGCGCCTGGGTCGCCTTCGCCAAGTCCACGTCGGGCGAGCCGCTCACCGCGCCCGCCGAGCTCCTCCCGCCTCAGCCCTGATGCTCGCTCTTCCTTCCCTCGCCGGATCGCCGGGGTTCTAACAAGGTGTCGGCCGCGACGCGATAGCGGCGCAATGCGCGCTCGAACTCGCGCGATCGCGACCCCTCGTCGAAGACGGTCCGGAGACGCTAGCGCCGCTCGAGAACGTGGTGTTCGCGGACACGCTCAAGGCCTGGCTCGATGAGCAATGCAAGGGGCTCCGCGTTTTTGATTTCTCGATCCACGTCTCCACCGGTACCGGCGTTGCCGATGAAAGTTCCACCAACAACATGGTCACGATCTTCCTCAGCAACGATCCGCAGGAGATCTGGCATCAGGTCTGGTGCCTGGAGCGCCGCTGGAAGGATCTCGAGCGCGCCGCCCCCGGGCTCGCCGGCAGCGCTCTTTTCGCGGTCCGCTCCGCGCACGTATGGAGCGTGCCGATCTTCACCCCGGACGTCGGCCTCGGTTTCGCCATGCATTACCACTGGCAAGGCGAGGAGGATGAAACCTGGATCCTCAAGGAATTCGCCGAGGAAGGTCGGGAAGCCGAAGGCATCGACATGTTCAGGCGCGCGGATTTCGACAAGGCGATCCCGAAATATGTCTCGTCTCCTAAAATGCTCGCGCGCCGAAAGCTCGATCGCCTGGCCAGGCGCAACGGGACTATAGGCACGATCGCAGAGCTTACCGGCGACCTCATCTATGCCGTCCGCACCGAACACAAGCGCCAACGCCACGAGAAGGTCGACATGACCTTTTCATCCGACGATGACGATGGGGAAGCCCTCGCCTATGCCCTGGCGGTCCGCTGGAATCCCACCGATCCGCTTGCGCAGCTTGTCGATGACCACCTCCAGTACGTCTCGCAGATCGGCGGCAATGACACGCTCGGCTGGTTCACCCTGCAGGCCGGCCAGATCCCCTCCTGGATCGCGCAGATGGAGCGGCGCTTCGCGATCGTCCGGCTGATCGACCAGCTCGTCCCCTTGATCGCAACGAAGCAAAGCAGGCCATGAGCTCAGTCTCCATCTCCGGCGCCGAGAAACCGCTCTGGCAGCTCCGCCAAGCGGTGCTGATATACATGAGCAACGCCGGGGCCTACGCGACCCTGCACAACGTGGAGGGCGACTCCACAGCTCCGCGATTGGGTTCCGGCCGGCCCGCCACGAAGGAGGCCTGCGCCGATCTCGCCCGCAAGCTCGGCGCGATGGCAAATCTCTCAGGCTTCGTCCCGCCCGAGCTGTGCTATCTCGGGGCACGCTCGATCATCTGGTGGCGGCCCGCGGGCAAAGCGACTCTCTTTTTTGATACGCGCCAGGATCCCGCGGGCGACCAGGAGCAAGACGCGGCCGCAGCGAAGATCATCGGCAAGCGCTCCGGGCCGACGCCGCAACCGGCGCTCGTCTTCGCCGTCAACGCCTCCAAGTGGTTCGTGTATGCGCTCCGCGATTCGGAGCGCCCATGCCCGTCCACCAAGTTGCTGCGCTCCCCCTACTTCAACGTGTGGGCGAGCGGCGAGATCTGCGAAGGGAACGTCAGACTTCCGGAGCGACTCTCGCCCTCCGCGCTCGCCGACTACGAGCGGGCGTTCTTCGACTCGAACTTCACGCACCCGAACGTCCAGGGCAAGGAGCGCCTGGTGCAGCACAAGAAAGGCTCCTACGCGTTCTGGCGCGAAGGCCTCGACAAGGCGTGGGGCGATCGTTTCCCAGTGGGCGCTTTGATCCCGATGGACCTGACCCTGCAGGGGCTCGTTCGGCGCATTGAGAAGGCCAAGGAGTCCGGCGATGACTGAGCTCGATCCGCGCGACGCCGCGCTGCAAGCCCACACGCCCGTCATCGCCATTCCGCGATTCTCCGATCTCGTTCCGCTCGAGAAGAACGGACACCGCTACCTGGTCGCGGAAGACGGACTCTACATCGAGGTCCGCAGGCCGTGGCTGAGCATCGTCTGGCCCGTCGCGCCTTCGGAGGCCCCACTGCCCTTTGGGGAAGCCGATCACGTCGGCATGCGCCTCGGTTTCGAATGGAAAGAGCTGACCGAGCTCCTCGATCCTTTCGAGCGCGATGCGCGCGCCGCCATGCCCAACGAGTTTGCCGCCTGGATCACCTGGAAGCTCACCGAGGCGGGCGGCCACGTGCTCATCTATCGCCCGCTCTTCGCGAGCGCGGCCAGCCCCGGCGGCCTCGACCTAATCCGGCCGAGGCTCCCGGAAGGCGAATACCTGATCGCGGACCTGCACTCACACGGCAGCATGGAAGCGGATTTCTCCGCGATCGATGATGAAGACGACGCGGGCGAAGTCAAATACGCCGCGGTCCTCGGTGGAGTCGACACGAACACCCCGCACTGGCGCGTGAGGCTGTGCCTCCCGGGCGGCCAGTTCGTGGACGAAGACGAATGGGTGGACCACTGATGTTCGAGCACACCACCCACCCTCAACTGCTCGCCGAGCGCGTATCGATCGCGCTGGTCGGCGCCGGCGGCAACGGCAGCCAGATGCTCTCGGGACTCGCGCGCCTCGACGCCGCGATCCGAGCGCTCGGGCACCAGGGCCTGGACGTCACGGTCTACGATCCGGACCTGGTGTCCGAGGCGAACCTCGGCCGGCAGCTCTTCTCCCGCGCCGACGTCGGCCGCAACAAGGCCACCGTGCTCGTAACGCGGAGTAACGCCTGGTTTGGCCTGCAGTGGCAGTCCAGGGAGCGGGCCTTCGGCGGCAACAGCGATCGAGAGGACAGCTGGCAGATCGTCATTACTTGCGTGGACAGCGCCCGGGCGCGGCTCGATATCGGCAAGCATCTCGGCTCCTACTATACCAAGCCCCTCTATTGGATGGACCTGGGCAATCGCTCCGCAGATGGCCAGATGGTGCTCGGCATCCCCGCATGGGACCGCAAGCACGCCGCATTCGAGTACCGGCTGCCGACCGTCGTCGAGCTCTATCCGGAGCTGCGCACTTCGCAGAAGCGCCTCGATCGCCAGAACGGCCCGAGCTGCAGCCTCGCGCAGGCGCTCGAGCGCCAGGAGCTCTTCGTCAACCAGGCCGTGGTGACGCCAGCGCTGCAGCTCCTCTGGCAGATCTTCCGCTACGGCCGCACCGGCTGGTGCGGCGCCTTCGTCAACCTCGCCACCGGCCGCACCGCACCGCTCCCCATAGACCCGAAGGCCTGGGCGCGGCTCGGATACCGGCGGCCTTCGCCCCCGAAAGAAAAGGAACACGCCAATGGCACTCAAACGCGACGAGATCGCTGACACGCACTCCTGCCTGAACCGCGCCGGCGCCGACGAGCCGCTCTTCATACTCCGCGGAAAGGACCCGCTCGCCGCGAAGATCATCGAGGAATGGGCCGCGCGCGCGGCCCTGGCCGGCCTGCACAACGACAGGTTCCGCGAGGCCTTCCGCTATGCACAAGCGGTCCGCGCCTGGCGCAAGAAGAATTTTCCAGACGGCCTGCCCGAGCCGGTCATCGACGTGAAATTTCCCGACCTCGAGAAGAGATCATGACCGCCGATGGCTATGCAATCGTCATGGCCGACGGTCACTTCGTCGGCATCTGGCGCGATCAAGAAATCGCGGAACGCGCGTGTACCAGGCAACCGCAGGCGCACGGCGATCGCGTCGTACCGATGTACTTCTCATCCAACAAGGAGATGCAAATGAACGGCCTAGTCCTACCCTTACCCGCAGCAATTCAACCTTTCGCCATCGTTGCTCCGATGGAGGGCGGCTTCTTCATCGGACAGATTATGTTGCCCGACGGCCCATGGGGCATCGTCAAGGCGCCCAAGGCGCTCGGCGATTTCGCGGACATGGAGTGGGGCCCGCGCAGCCCGGTGCCCGGCGCGCTCAATCTTGCGGACGGGCGCGCGAACACGCTCGCCATGGCCGCTGCCGGCAGCGAGCTCGCGAAACGGATCCTCGATCTTCGCATCGAGGGCAAAGACGACTGGTACCTCCCCGCGCTAGACGAGCTGGAGATCGCCTATCGCGCCTGCAAGCCCGGCGTCACGAAGAACTATATGTGGGCCCGCAGCGGCATCAACCTCCATTCCAATCCCCCGTCGCTCCCCTACACCGCGGACGATCCCGCGCAGACTGCAGCCGAGATCTTCCGGAAGGGAAGCGCGGAGTGCTTCGAGGAGGACGCCGTGTACTGGACCTCCACGCAGTACGCCATCGGCTCCGGTTACGCCTGGTTCCAGACCTTCGACTACGGCAATCAGAGCTACTGGCGCAAGGACGACATGTACCGGGGTTGCGCGGTCCGCAGATTCAAAATTTGACCATTCACCGATTCGCTTCATTGAGGGAGATTTTCCGATGAAAAAATCACACAAGGCACCGACGCGCAAGCGCCCGATCAAGCGCGCGCAAAAGACTCCGCGCAAAATTTCGAAGCATCCGAGCACCAGTCCGGAAACGCAGATGATTCAAGTATTGAAGCTCGGCGTGTATTACCCCGACTACGGTGGTGCGTTTCATGGCCTGGCGCGGGGCGAGGAAGGCAAGCCCGACTATTGGCTCTTCAGCGCCACGAAAAATCAGAACGCCAGCAGCACCTTCGACGAAAACGCGGAGTATGCGAAAACCCTCAAGGTCGGCCAGTACAACGATTACCACATGCCAACCCGCCGCGAGCTGCGCTTGCAATGGATCAACGCCGCACCCGGGCAATTCGAGTCCGAGTGGTACTGGTCCTGCGAGCAGTCCGCCCTCGACTCCGATTCCGCCTGGTCCCAGGACTTCTACTACGGCACTCAGACCACCTGGCCCAAGGACGACAGATCCCGGGGTTGCGCGGTCCGCAGAGTGCCCATTCGCTAATTCGATGATTCGTTCATTCGGAGTTTGATCCCATGCCCAAAGCTGCGTTGTCTTTGAAGTCTCTCGATCGGCGCGTACGCGCGATCGAATCGCAAAATTCTCCCGATCGAAATTTGCACTGGAAAGGGCGAGCCATATTCGAACGGCCGGAACTCAAGAACGGAGAGACCTGGGCCGGAGTCATCTTCGGCAAGAATGGCGAACTGGACTATCACCTAGTCCACATCTCCAACAGCTCCGAGAATATGCCTTGGCAGGAGGCAATGGATTACGCCAAGAAGTGCGGAGGAGAAGCTCCGTCGCTCCGCGATCTCGCCCTGTTGAGAACCAACGCCAGGGAGAAGTTCTCCGACGTGGCCTATTGGTCCTGCGAGCAGTCCGCCTACGACTCCGATTTCGCCTGGTTCCAGTTCTTCAACAACGGCCATCAGTACACCTGGCTCAAGGTCATCAGCTACCGGGGTTGCGTGGTCCGCAGAATTCCCATTCGTTAATTCACCGATTCGCGTAGCTCATGGGACTGCATAGCGACACCGAGCTGTATCGCACGGTCATCGATTTTCAAAATTTCGTGGCCGGCGCGGTGGTGAACCTGCGCCGCGACGTGAAGAAGATCTATGGCGAGCGACTGGTGGACGAGTCGCTGTGGATGCCGGTGATCGTGCGCCACGCGAACATCGCGCGAGACGAAGCCAAGCTCCCTTACTTCGAGCAGCTCCTCGATCACTTGGAGATCTCCCAGGTGATCCTGCGCGTGCTCCGCGACCGCGATTGGCTGCCCAACACGCATTTCGCCGCATCCATCCCGATCACCGCCTCAATCGGCAAGCAGACCATTGCACTGAGGAACCACTTTGCACCCGCACCGACGCCTGCTGCGTGACCGCCACGGCGGCCGCGCCCGTGCGAATTTCAATCTGGTCGCGCCGCTGAGCTTTGCATCTGCGGAGCTCACCGACATGCGCGACGAGGATACCTCCGGCCAGCTGGATCTCTTCGGCGGCCGGGATGCGTCCTGCGCAGTTTCCCCGCTGATCGATCAGCCGTTCCGCGATCTTCGGCAGGGCGACGTGGATAGCGCGAATGACCGCAGCAGTACGCCAACGACTCCGATTACGCCTGGTACCAGAACTTCAACAACGGCAATCAGAACAACTGGCACAAGGACAACAGATACCGGGGTTGCGTGGTCCGCAGATCGAAACGATGCGGTTTTTTCTTACGCGCGCGTGCTCGAGGCCTGGCTCGCGTGCCGGCGCAACAAGCGCAACACCCGGAGCGCGCTCGCCTTCGAAGCCCGCCTCGAGCAGAACCTCGCCGAGCTCCGCGAGGCCTTCGCGGAGGGCAGCTATGCGCCCGGACGCTCCATCTGTTTCGTCATTACCCGGCCCAAGCCGCGCGAGGTGTGGGCCGCGCCCTTCCGCGATCGCGTGGGCCACCACCTTCTTTACCTCGCCGTCGCCGAGCGCTTCGAGCGCGCCTTCGTCGCCGACAGTTGCGCCTGCATCCCCGGCCGGGGAACGCTCTACGCAGCGCGCCGCCTCGAGGCGAAGGTGCGCTCGATCACGCGGAACTGGAAGCGCTCCGCGTACTACCTGAAATGCGACCTCGCCAACTTCTTCGTCAGTATCGACAAGAACACGCTCCGCGATCTGCTCGCCGCGCGTATCCACGAGCCGGAGCTGATGGACCTCGCAGAGCGCATCCTCTTTCACGATCCACGCGTCGAC
>Ga0184618_10000255_pt1 | contig 12258 bp, 11 predicted proteins | sample PLM0_30_b1_FD_133159 | JGI IMG/M metagenome (GOLD analysis project Ga0184618, IMG submission 133159) | Groundwater sediment microbial communities from an aquifer in East River, Colorado, USA - PLM0_30_b1 | ecosystem: Environmental > Terrestrial > Soil > Riparian zone | place: USA: East River...
CAGGTTCTGGAATTTGGCGAGCAGATAGTTCGGGCTCTGCCCGGCGATTTCCTTCATAGCCTCAGTCCCATTGGAACGCGCCGCGCTTCCAGACGTACACGTAGCCCACGAACAGGATCACCAGAAACACGAGCATCTCGACCAGCAGGAAGCCCATCGTGGCGCCGCCCGCGGCGACGTCCGAGCGACCGAAATAAATCGTGGCCCAGGGAATCAGGAAGACGGTCTCGATGTCGAACACGATGAACAGCATGGCCACGAGGTAGAACTTGATGGAAAAGCGCTCGTGCGCATCACCCAGGGGCGGCATCCCGCTCTCGTACGGCCGCTCCTTCACGTCGGTGGGCCGGCGCGGCCCCAGGAAGTGCGACCCGACGATCATGGTCGCCGCGGCGACGACGGCCAGGCCGAAGAGCATGAGGAACGGGATGTAGGGCTGCATCGCGCTCGTGAAACAATTCACTTGAGGTTGTTGGAAGCTACACGCCGGCCGGCGTCGTTGTCAACCGAATGAGTGGCGTAAGTGACGGTGGCGCCATTACATTGCGCCCCCATGTCCATCAAATCCGATCGCTGGATTCGGCGCATGGCCCGGGAGCACCGCATGATCGAGCCCTTCGCCGACGCCCAGGTGCGCGCGGGCGTGATTTCCTACGGCCTGTCGTCGTACGGGTACGACATGCGGGTCGCCCCCGAGTTCAAGATCTTCACCAACGCGCTCTCGGCGATTGTGGATCCCAAGCGGTTCGACCCCAAATCGTTCGTCGAGTTCACGGGCCCGGTCTGTGTCGTGCCCCCGAATTCATTCGCGCTCGCCCGCTCGGTCGAGTACTTCCGCATCCCGCGCAACGTCCTGACGATCTGCGTCGGCAAGAGCACCTATGCCCGCTGCGGCATCATCACGAACGTGACGCCGTTCGAGCCCGAGTGGGAGGGGCATGTCACGCTCGAGATCTCGAACACGACGCCGTTGCCGGCCAAGATCTATGCCGAGGAGGGGATCGCCCAGGTCCTGTTCTTCACGGCAGACGAGGGCGACGAGTGCGAAGTCAGCTACAAGGACAAGAAGGGGAAGTATCAGGCCCAGACCGGGATTACCCTGCCGAAGTTGTAATCCCGACGCCCGCCCCGGTGCGCCGAGCCCCGAGCGCCGTGATCAGCGCCGTTGCCGCGACGAGAATGATGATGTCCGGCACCCACCCCAACTCCGTTGCCGGCACCGCCATCTGTAGGAAGTACATCACGAAATCGAACGCGCCGATGGCGAGGCCCAGGAGGACGGTGAGATTGAGCGTGCGGCCCAACTGCGCGAGCACCCTCCCCGTCACGAGCGTGACCGCTCCCTGCCCCGCCGCAATCGCGAGCGCCGTTACGATTCCCCCGAACAGCGTGTGCATCACCGCGGATTTCCCGGGGTTGTAGCTGAAGAACCAGGTGTGAATCAGCGCCACCACAATCCCCGCCACCGCAGCGCACAGCGTGGCCCAGATGGCGTAGTAGACAACGATCCGCATCCGGTCGCCTGTGTCGGACATGACGTGCTCCCTCTGAAGAGCCTCTAACCTAGCGCAACGCCGCCGCGGCTTCCACCAGCGCCGCCCGGGCCTGATCGACCCGCGCGATGAGGTCCGCCAGCTCGCGTTCCGCGGTCGCCGCATCGGCGTACCGGATCGCCTCGTTCACCGTCGGGAACGCCATCGTGGCGTAGCCGTTGTCCATGTCCGACGCGAACTGCAGGCTTCGGTACCAGGGCCGGCTCACCAGTCCCTCGGGCCGGGTGAGGCGGCGCTCCACCTGCATCAGGGCGTGGTTCACCCGGGCGGCGCGTGCCGGATCCACGCTCGCGGCGCTGTCGCGCGCCGCGTTGAAGACGCGGGCCACGCCGGTGAGCCGGTCGAGGGCGTCCCGGAGCCCCTGCGTGGTTACCGTCCACCGCTTGCGGGCCAGCCCCGAATCGAGCTGCGCGACGAGCGCGCTCAGCTCCGTCCCGAATGACGCGTAGTCGAGCGGCAGGATGTCGGCATTGGCGAGTCGCGCGAGGATCACGCTCACGAGCTGGGCGCCTGCCCGGTGCGCCGCGTACGTCGGGTCGCCGAACCGCGTCATCCAGTCGTACGAATCGTACATCGAGTGGTAGATGCCGTCGGGGCCGTCGAACCCGATGCCGCCCGACGGGATGCCGAGATGATGGTAGAAGCCGGCGAAATCCGAGCCGCCGCCCAGGTTGCCGAGCGTCAGCGCGGTGGTGTCGCCGTGGTTGCGCCGCAACCAGACGTCGTACACGCTCCCCGGCCCGATCGGATCCGGCACGACGCGCGTCGCGGCCCGAATCAGCGGTTTGAGCGACGGCGAAGCGCCGCCGCCGAACGTGGGGCCGGAGAAGGTGCCGTCTTCATTGATGTAGGCGACCGCGTGCGCCCGGAGCGAATCCTCGAGCTCCTCCACCCATTCGGTCGAACCGATCAGCCCCCACTCCTCGGCGTCCCACGTCATGAACAGCAGCGTCCGCGCGGGCCGCAGCCCGCCCTGGGCGAGGGTCGCGAAGGCGCGGGCGGCTTCGAGCACCGATACGGTGCCGCTGACGTTGTCGCGCGCCCCGGGCCCCCACGCGTCCCGATGCCCGCCCACGACCACCCACTCGTCGGGCCACCGCTCCCCGCGGATGATGCCGACGGTGTTCCAGATCTTGTGGTAGGCCTGCGTTCCACGCTCGGTCTTGACCTTGAGCCGCGCCCGAACTGGGCCCGGTCCCACGTGATAGCGGAACGGCAACGCCCCCTGCCAGGTTTGGGGCACCGACGCGCCCGCGAGCGGCTCGAGCAGGCGGCGCGCGTTGCCGTACCCCATCGGGATGATGGGAATATGCGGGATCGGGAACGAGTCCTCCGAGGCCCGGCGGGCGCCCTCGACCGACGCCCACCCCGGGGTGCTCGGGTCGCCGTTCATGTTCATCATGCTGCCGCGTTGAATGCCGCCGGCGGGGCGCATCGGCCCCCGGGGATAGACGTCGCCGCGGAAGTAGCCGTCGTCCTGCGGGTCCGAGTACACGATCAACCCGACGGCTCCGCGCTTCTCCGCCTCGCGCGCCTTGATGCCACGGAACGAGCGGCCGTAGCGCGCCACCACGATCTTGCCGCGCACGCTGATGCCGAGGGAATCGAGGGTCTGGTAATCCTCGATCAGCCCGTAATTCACGTACACGACCTCGGCCGTGGCGTCGCCGTCGCCGGTGTACCCGTTGAACGGCGGCACTTGCGGACCGGTCCCTGGCTCTCGCAACGACAAACGCTGAACCCTCGAACCAGTAAACACCCACGCGGCCACGGTGTCTGGTTGAGGCAAGTAGACCGTATACTCCTTGCTCCACGCCTCGAGTCCAAAGGTGCGCATCCGCTCGAGCGCGTAGTCGCGCGTCGCCGCCTGGGCGGGCGTCCCCGCCATGTGCGGTACCGCCGAGAGCGCCCGCGACATCTGGCGCACGCTCGCCGTGTCGGGGACGGCGAGGAGGCGCTGCTCAAAAGACTGGGCCGTTAGTCGGCTAGCCGGTTGGATGGTTAGGAGAATCGCCAGCGTCGTCCCTAACCGACTAGCCGACCAACTCTCTAACCGACATTTCATCGCCCTCACGCTTCCCTCCCAGCCAAGAGTACCGGCGGCCGCGTGCGCAGGGTGCGCACCGTCGCCGTAACGATCATGCAAATCAGGGCGCCGAGCGCCGCGAGCCCCATGTCCTTCTGGGGGTCCCACACGTCGCCCTGGGTGCCCAGCCACGCGTCCCCCGTGCCCGGCGCGACCATAGTGGCGATCACCATTTCCATGATCTCGTACAACGCGCTGAACGCGAGGGTGACGTCGAGCGGCAGGTAATATGCCCAGAACCCCCGCGCGTTGGCGACGCGCAGGAACACCTCGCGAATCGGGTAGGCCATGAGCAGACCGAACGAGAAATGCACCATGCGGTCGAAATGATTGCGCGCCAAGCCCAACGTATCCCGCAGCCAGAACCCGAGCGGGACCTCGGCGTAGGTGTAGTGCGCGCCGATCGCGTGCAGCGTCATGAACAGCGTGATCAGAAGGTAGGACAGATCCGACAGCGGGAAGACCCGGTACGTCCCGACGAGCAGCGCCACCGCGGCGACGACCAACAGGTTCTCGAGTACCCAGTCGTGGCGGTCGAGCGGGTGGAGGGCGGTGACGACCCAGACGAGCACGTACCAGGCCACGAGCGCCTGCAGCAGCCGGTGGTCCCGGAAGCGGACGCGGATGTGGGTGGTGGAGGTAGAGAGCATCACCTCGGGTTCAAGGTCCGGTCGATCCGCGCCTGCAGGTCCACGAAATGAGCCCGCGACATGCGGTCCGTCGGCCGTCCCAGCGCGGTCCGCAGCGCCGCTTGCAGCCCCTGAAGCTCGAGTCGGGCCAGGGCGCGCGCGTCGGCGGGCCGCACCGGCGGGGTGAACAAGCCGGGGAACGCGGCAAACTGCGGCGGCAGGGGCGGCACCAGCGGCGTGTTGATCAACCGGTCCATCTGGTCCACGAACGCCTGCTGCAGGTTGCGCCGGTAGCCGTCCACGGCCGGCCGCGCGCTGCTCAGCTCGGAGAATATTCCCTGCCGCACATCGCTGAACAGGTCGGCGAGGATGTACGCCGTGCCGGACGGCAGGGTCGCTCCCTGCTCGGCGAGGCGCGACAGCCGGGCATCCTGGAATAGGGTGTTGAGCAGCGCGGTCTGGCGGACGCGGACGCGCTCCACGAACCCCGTCGGCTCGATGCGGCGCAGGACGTCGGGATCGAGGAAGTAGATGGGCGTGGTGAACGCGTTTTCGTTCAGAAACCGCACGGCGTCCGCCTGGCGGGCGCGCGGCACCGCCGTGTGAATGACGCCGGCCTGATCGGGATACTTCTCCTGGCGGTACACGCCGCCCACCACGACCGCCACGTGGTTCATCTCGAGCGCCCACTGGCTCACGAGCCGGTCGTAGAAGTCGTCCAGTAAGGAGTAGTCCTCGAGCCGGTCCGTGGTCGTGGTGGGGATCAGGGTCGGGACGAGCCGCTTGATGTTCGCCAGGCCGTACCGGGTCGCCTTGACCGGGTCATCTCCCAGGGCTTCGGTCTGCGTCCGGGGATCGATGCCGTCCGGGTTGCCGAACCGCAGCCACGGCTTGGCGTCCTGCAAGCGAGCGAGCGAGTCTAGGACCGCCCGCTCCGCCTCAGTGTTCGCCGCGGTGGGGATGCGACGGTACCCCCAGTCGATGACGTAATAGTCCCAGTCGCCGATCTTCGGCATCAGCTGCACGTTATCGCCCGGCTGGGCGACGTAATTGTTACGGGCGTAGTCCATGATCGAGTACGACGTGCCGTGCTGCCGCGTGTACGTGGGGCTGCGCAGCGAGTCCACTGGATACAGGCCCGACGACAGCTGGTTGTGCGGCAGGCCGAGCGTGTGCCCGACCTCGTGCGTGGCCACATAGGCGACCATCTCACCCAGCAGCGAATCCGGCAACGGGAGCCGTTGCGCACGGACGTCCACCGCTCCCACCTGTGCCCAATACCAGGCCTGGAGCAGGCTGGTGATGTTTTGGAACCAGCCGATGTTCGACTGCAGGATCTCCCCCGTGCGGGGGTCGTTGACGTGGGGCCCGTACGCGTTCTCGATCGTGGACGGCAGCCACCGAATGGTGGAGTAGCGCGCGTCGTCCACGTCGAACTCGGGATCTTCCTGCGCGGTGGGCGCTCGGCGGGCCGTGATGGCGTTCGAGAACCCCGCCGCGCGGAACACCGGCTCCCACTCTTGCACTCCCTTGATGATCCAGGGCGCCCAGCGCTCCGGCGTCGCGGGGTCGAGGTAAAAGACGATCGGCTTGACGGGGTCGCTCACCGCGGCGTTCGCGTCCTTGGGCTCGAGCCGCCAGCGCGTGATGTAGCAGCGGGTCGGGACCTTCGCGTCGTTCGACCCGAAGTCTTCGAAGCCGACCGCGAAGTACCCGACGCGGTTGTCGCACGCGCGGGGCCGCATGCGGCGCTCGGGGAGCAGGAGCATCGAGAAGTTGGTCGGAATCGTCATCGAGTTGAGCGACCGGTCGGGCCCCGATCCGGGCGCGCCGGGCACCGAGTCCATCTCGAATGTCTGCAGGGCGGTCACCTCGACGTTGACCGGAAAGCTGCGGGCTCGCTCCACGAACGAGCGCGCCGGGTCGAAGCGCCGCACCCGCACGCCGAGCTGGCGGGCGTTGAGCTCGGACACGTCGGTGGTGAATAGGGTCGTCACCTCGACGACGGCGTTGGAATCCTTCGGGCTCCACGCCGCGATGTCGAAGCTCTTGAGGATCGGCGGCGTATTGGACAGGTCGACGGCGCGGCTCACCGGCAACGTGGAATCAGCGCGCATCGCGAAACTGACCATGCGCAGCAGCACTTTGTTGCCCATCCGGTCCCAGCGCACGACGCGGGCGGCGATTTGTTCGCCGGCGTACCCCACACCACGGATCGTGCCGCGCCGGTCCACAACCAAGCGGAACTGGCGGCCCAGCATGCTCCGCGGGATCTCGTAATAGAGCTTCTCCCCGATCCGGTGGACGATGAAAACGCCCGAGTCGGTCACCGCCTGCGCGGTGATCACCTGGCCGTAGGGCTTGGGTGCTTCGGCGGGGGCCTGACCCCCGGCCGCGGGCCGCGCACCAGCCCCGCGGGCGGTATCTTGACGGGCGGGCGCCGGACTGGGTTGCTCCGCCGCGCCCGTCGGGGCAGATGTGGCGCGGGAGCAGGCGAGGACGCCGAATGCCAGGAGGACGCTGAATGGGCGCATCGTCGGGCACCTTCGGTTGGAGGAAGGGGGCGCGGGGCCCGGAGAGATTAGGGCGCCGCGCGAGTTACGTCCAGAGCCTCCACGCGGTGACCGGTTTCAAGTCATGACGTCTCGCGCGCCCAGCCTGCGCGTGCTCGTCCTGTTGCTCGTCCTGGCGGCGGGGGCGTACGCGGGAGCGGTGGCCGTTTACGTGACGAGTGGAGTCCCGTCGGCGGCGTCCGGCGTCCTCCTGCTCGTGGCCGGCGTCCTGTTCCTGCCCCTGGCCCTCCTCGTGGTGCGGCGCCGGGTCTGGGCGCCGCTCGCCCGGCTCGAGGAAGGGCTGCAACAGGTGGCGAACGGCGACCTCACCGCGCAGGTGTCGGTGCTGCAAGACGATGAGTTGGGGCGCGTCGCGATCCACTTCAACGACATGACCCGCGTGCTGCGCGACCGGGCCGAGGAGCAGGGACGGTTCGCGGCGGCGGGCGAGCTGCTCGCGGGCGTAGCGCACGAAGTGAACAATCCGTTGATGGCTATCGCCAGCCACGCCGAGTTGCGCCTCGCCGACCCGGACGTCCCGGGCGAGCAACGCGCCGAGATGCAGAACATTCTCCGCCAGGCGCAGCGCGCCTCCAAGCTGCTCCGGGGGCTGCTGCGGTTCGTGCGCGCGGGCGAGACGCGGGCTGCGGCCGTGAACCTCAACGAGGTGGTGCGGAGCGCGATCGATCTCGTGTCCTACCGCTTCACCGTGGACGAGATCTCGATCGCGGGCACGCTCGATCCCAACCTGCCCGCCGTACACGGGGACGCAAACCGGTTGGAGCAGGTGTTGGTCAACCTGCTCAGCAATGCCATCGATGCCCTGCGGGGCGTGAGGCCGCCGCGGCGGCTGGCGGTGGATTCCTACGTAGAGGGCGGGCGGGTCTCGGTCACGGTCACCGACAACGGCCCCGGCGTGGCCCCCGAGATCGCCGCGCGGCTGTTCCTGCCCTTCGCCACGACCAAAGGCCGCCGCGGTACCGGGCTCGGCCTGTACATCTCGCGCCAGCTGGTCCGCGAGGCCGCGGGAGATCTGGGCCTCGCCTCCATTTCCGGGCGCGGGGCGCGGTTTCTCCTCTGGCTCCCGGCTGCACCCACAGTGGCCGCGCTCCCCGAACCCGAGGTTCCCTCGGCCGCCGTCCCGAGCCCCGCTTCGCGTCTGGCGGGCATTCGCGTCCTCCTGGTGGACGACGAAGACATGGTTCGGCGCCCCATGGCGCGCTTCCTCGCGAAGCGCGGCGCCGAGGTCACCGAAGCGGGCGACGGCGTCCAGGCGCTGGAACGCCTGACGAGCCTCGAGCCGCACGTGATCCTCGCCGACCTGCGGATGCCCAAGATGGACGGCGCCGAGCTGTACGCCCGGCTCCAGGCCGAGCGCCCCCCGCTGGCGGACCGCGTGCTGTTCCTTACGGGCGACATCACGCAGCTCGCCGGGCGCGGTCTCGCCCCGGTGCCGCGCGAGCGCGTCCTCGTCAAGCCCGTGGAGCTCGCCGAGCTGGAGCGGCGGATCACCGAGTTCCTGCGGGAGGCGGCGGGCAAGGCGTGTTGATCGTCATCGTGTTGCTCTCGACCGTTCTGCTGCGGGTCGGCATCGTCGCCACGGTCGTCTACCTCATGCTGCCCCGGGGCTCGGCGTGCCCGCGGTGCGCCGTCGAGACGGCGACGATCCGTCACCCGCTGCTGCGTCGCCTGTTCCCGTTGCTCGAGCACCGCTGGTGCCTCGAGTGCGGCTGGAATGGGCCGGTGCGGCGGGGCGCCCGCCCTCAGTCGCGCGTGATCAAGCGCACCGCGCGCTCGTAAAAGAAGTAGTCCCACGCCCAATTGAGCAGCACGAACAACTTGTTGCGGAAGCCGATCAGCTGGATGATGTGCACGACGAGCCACATCATCCACGCGGGAAAGCCGCGGAGCTGCAGGCCGAAGATGTACGCCACAGCCGCGTTGCGGCCGATCGTGGCGAGCGACCCCCGATCGCGGTAGCGGAACGGCGCGGGGGCCTCCCCGCGGAGCGCCCGTCGCACGTTGTCCGCCGCGGTCTCCGCCATCTGCATGGCCACGGGCGCTACCATCGGCAGCGCTTCCCCGTCCTGTTCGAGGTAGACGGCGTCTCCGACGACGTACACCTCCGGATGGCCCGGCACCTGGAGCGTGGGCTCCACGGCCACGCGCCCCTGACGGGCGGTGGAGAGGCCGAGCTGGCGCGCCAGCCGCGACGCCTGAGCGCCGGCGGCCCAGATCACCGTGTGCGCCGGGATCACTTCTCCGCTCTTCAGGCGCACCCGGGCGCCGTCGAAGTCCTCCACGGTCGCGCCGAATCGGACCTCGACGTGCTTGCGCCACAGCGTCGCCGCGGCCGCCTCGCGTAGGCGCTCGGGCATCGCGGCGAGCACGCGATCGGTCGCCTCGAGCAGGAGTACGCGCACGTCCTTGATATTCAGCCGCGGGTAGTCCTTCACGAGCACCAGACGGATCAGCTCGGACAGTGCGCCGGCCATTTCCACGCCCGTGGGCCCGCCTCCCACGACCACGAACGTCAACAGGGCGCGGCGCTGTTCGGCGTCGGGCTCGAGCATCGCCCGCTCGAAGCACGTGAGGACATGATTGCGGATCGCCACCGCTTCGGGGACATCCTTCAGCCCGAACCCGTAACGCGCGACGCTCTCGAGGCCGAAATAGTTCGTCTCACTGCCCACGGCGAGGATCAGGTAGTCGTACGCGATCGGTCCTGCCGTCGTCTCCAGGCGGCGGGCCGCGAGATCGGCGCCGGACACCGCGACCATCCGGAAGTCGAGGTTCGATTGGCCGCGCAAGATGGCGCGCACGGGCTTGGCGATCTGCTCGGGCTCGAGCCCCGCGGTCGCCACCTGATAGAGGAGCGGCTGGAACAGATGATAATTGTTCCGGTCCAGCAGGACGACCTGGACCGGGGCGCCCCGCAGCGCCCGCGCCGCGCGCAAGCCGCCGAACCCCGCGCCGACGATGACGACCGTGGGTGTCACGGTTGGTCGAGGCGCAGGATCGTCTGCAACAGCGCGTTGGCTCCGTTCGTCACGTCGTCCGGGCGTGTCAGCTCGAGCGGCGAGTGGCTGATCCCTTTGACCGACGGCACGAAAATCATGCCCATCGGACAGATCCGGGCCAGGTCCTGGGCGTCGTGGCCGGCGCCGCTCGGCATCACCTGGCTCGACAGGCCGAGGCCGCGCACGGCGTCGGCGATCACGTCCCGGACGTGCGGGTCGGAGAGCGCGGGAGCGTTGACGTGCTGCAGCACGTAGTCGAGCGTCGTTCCGTAGCGCTGTGCGATCTCCAGCGCCTCGCTGTGGATACGGCTCCACAGCGACGCGATCTTCTCACTCGAAAGGTCGCGCAGCTCGACTGTGAGATCCACCTGCCCGGGGATCACGTTCGGCGCACCCGGCTTCACGATGAGCCGGCCGACCGTGCCCACCTGGCGCCCTGGCACGGACCGCACGATGCGATCGACGGCGAGCGCCAGGTCGGCCGCCGCCAGCAAGGCGTTTTGTCGCCGGTCCATCGGCGTCGTCCCCGCGTGGTTCGCGAACCCGCGGATCGTCACGTCGTAGTGGTGGATCCCGACGATGCCCTCGACGATCCCGATCTGTATGCCCTGCTCGTCGAGAATCCCGCCCTGCTCGATGTGCAGCTCGACGTAGGCCGACGCGCTCCCGGGCGCGTGCCGCGCCTCCGCGAGGCGCGCGGGGTCGCCGCCGATCCTGCGGATCTTGTCGGCCAGTGGGACGCCGTCGCGGCCGGGCCGGCGCACCTCCTCGTCGGGCAGGTCGCCGATGAAGCCGCGGCTGCCGGTGAGCCCGCTCTCCTCGTCGCACCAAATCACCACGTGCAGCGGGTGCCGATTGCGGTAGCCGCGCTCGGCGAGGGTCTGGGCCACCTCGATCGCCGCCAGCGACCCCACGTCGCCGTCGTAGTTGCCCCCCTCGGGCACGGAATCGATGTGGGATCCGAAGAGAATCGGGAGCGCGCCGCCCTGAGTCCCCGCGCGCGCGCCGACGAGGTTGCCGACGGCGTCGATCCGGGCCTCGAGCTTCGCCTGCCGCATCAGGTCCAGCGCGAAGGCGCGACCATCGATATCCGCCTGGGTGAACGCCACGCGGCTCACCCCGCCCTGCGGGTTCGCTCCGAACCGGGCCAGCTCGGTGAGGTGCTGGTTGACGCGCGCGCCGTTCACCCGCCAGGTCTTCCAGTTCCCCTGACCGGCCCACGGGCGGAAGGCGAGCCCGCCGAGCGCCGCTGCCGTGGTGCCAACGAAGTCTCGCCGCGCGAGGGGGTTCATTCCTTGGCCCGCTTGGTCCACTGCCACATCCCGATCATCGTCTCCCGGCTGATCGGGTGGCCGAGCAGGCGAGCCTGCAGGACAATCTGGCCGCGATGGTGCGCGTCGTGGACCATGTAATAGATGAGGTAGCCCGCCGCGTCGTAGGGGAACCCCACGATTCGGCCGTCGCCCTTGAGCGCCGCCCCGACAATCGCGACCACCGCCTTGCGCTTGGCGCCCAGGGCCCGGGCGGCCCGCGCCTGCGTCACTCGCACGCGGTCCAGCTCCGCGGGCACGGGGGCGCCCGGTGCTGTGCGTTCGAGATACCGCAACCCGCAGTTGTGCACGTGCGCGACGAGGGCGGCGATGGTGCGGCCCTTGGGGAGCGGCGACGGCGCGCGCCAGACCGCGGGCCGCAGCTTTTGAACCAGGTACTGATTGATGCAGGCGCTCGCCGAGTAGGCTTTGAGTAGCGCGTCGGCCGGATCGGCGGATCGGCGCGGGCGGTTTACCCGGTGAGCTTGCGCCACAGCCACTGCAGCGGGTCGTAATGGCGGTCCGCCACGCGCTCCTTGAGGGGAATGATCGCGTTGTCGGTGATCGTGATCGCCTCCGGGCACACCTCGGTGCAACACTTGGTGATGTTGCAGTAGCCGATCCCGCCTTCGTGCCGCAGATGCTCGGACCGATCCGCTTCATCGAGCGGGTGCATCTCGTACACGGCCGCGCGCACCAACATCGCCGGGCCCATGAACGCGTCGTGCTTCTCGTGGGTGCGCAGCACGTGGCACACGTCCTGGCACAGGAAACACTCGATGCACTTGCGGAACTCCTGTGGCCGCTCGACCTCGTACTGGAACATGCGCCACGTCCCATCGGGGAAATCCGGGGTACGCGGCTGGAACGCGGGGATGCGCTTGCTTACCTCGTAGTTCCAGGACACGTCGGTCACGAGATCCTTGATCACGGGAAATGCCTTCATGGGCGTGACCGTGATCGTCTCGTCGGCCGGATAATCCGACATGCGCGTCATGCACATGAGGCGCGGCTTGCCATTGATTTCGGCTGAGCACGAGCCGCACTTCCCGGCTTTGCAGTTCCAGCGCACCGCGAGATCCGGCGCCTGCTCGGCCTGGATGGCATG
>Ga0184618_10000263_pt1 | contig 12139 bp, 21 predicted proteins | sample PLM0_30_b1_FD_133159 | JGI IMG/M metagenome (GOLD analysis project Ga0184618, IMG submission 133159) | Groundwater sediment microbial communities from an aquifer in East River, Colorado, USA - PLM0_30_b1 | ecosystem: Environmental > Terrestrial > Soil > Riparian zone | place: USA: East River...
CTGTCGCCGGGTGACCACGCATCGGTTCGGCAGCTGTGGGGAGGAGCATCCCGCGCCGGTCGAGGCGCCACGGCGTCCGACGCAGATGGTGCCGCCAGCGGCGCCGGTGGACCGCACGGAGGACGCGTGAGCGGGCTACGGGGCCTGCAAGGGTCGCGGGCTTGTGGGGGAACGGTGGGATCGCAGCGCCCCGCGCCTGCCTGCGGTCGTGCACGGACAGGCGGACGGCCCGGGGCTCGCGTGGGCGGACGCCCGGCCAAAGCTTTCCAGAAGCTTTCCGCACATGCGCGCACGCCCACGCAGCGCGAGGCGGTGCGCACTGATTCCCAATCCGTTGCTAGCGGCGGTGCACGCCGCGGACGCTGCTCGCGGGGCAGCTGGCGTACCGCCGGGCGGGTGAGGTGCCCGTGCGTGGGGAGCCGCCGCCCGCGGAGCCGCGCGTGCGGATCGGACCAGGAAACGAAGGGGATCGCATGACGCTGCCTGCGGAAGAGATGCCGCGGCGCTGCCCGGGCATCAAGCGGGATGGGAGTGCGTGCCCCGTCCCGTCGGAGCTGCTCATCGAAGAGGAGGACGCGCCGGGCACGTGGTGGTGCTTCAACCACCATCCCGACTACGAGGACGCGCGCGAGGTCGCGCGCATGAAGGGCGGCACCCGGACCGCGCTGCGGAACCGACGGCACCGGTTCCTCGACAAGACGGACCTCGGCGCCCTCAAGACGCCCGAGGACGCGCAGCGGTGGAGTGCGGTGATTGCGGAGAGCGTTGCGACGGGTGTGCTGAACGGCAGTGCTGCCCGCAGCGCCCTGGCGGCGGTCGAGCTGTTCGTACGGTCGCTGGAGGTGGTGGACCACGAGGCGCGCCTGGCGCAGCTCGAGCAGCGCGCGAGTGAGGACGAGAGCCTGCGCCAGCGGGAGGCGGCGCTCCGGGCGGCCGAGCGGCGCCGCACGGGGGCCGACTACCTGCGCCGCGACACCGCGCCGACGGGGAACGGCACATGAGCGATATCCGGCGCCGGCTCGACAAGCTGGAGGCCCGCCAGGGCGGGGCGAACCCGTTCCGTTCCTGGTCCGACGCGGACATTCTGGCGGCGCTGGCGACGATGGCGGTCGCGTCGCGCAGCTGGCCGCCCCTCTCGCCCTTCGACCGCGACACCCTCGACGCCCTCGGCCCTCCGAACCCGATGCTCGCCCACCTGAGCGACACGGACCTCGTGCAGCAGCGCGACGCGGCCCGGGCCGAGGCTGCCACGCAGAGGTTGCGATGAGCCCGCGCCGCCGCACGCGCGGGTGGAATCCCTCCAAGTTGCGCGGGCCGCGCCGCCGTCCCGATGGGCAGGCGCCGGTCGCCCATCCGAGCCCGGCGGGGCCGGGCAGGCTCCAGCAGCTGCGCGAGCGCGGGCAGCAGCAGATGGTGGCGGAGGCGGTCGCGCGGGAGCGGGCACGACTGGAGCAGCAGGACCACCGGGAGGCGCACCTGCGCCAGTCCACGCAGGACGCGCCCATGATCTCCGAGCCCGTGTGGCACGAGCACCGGAGCGGGACCACAACGACGGGAGGCTGACATGCAGGTACGCAACGCGGGGCAGCACGCGGGCAGCGGCTCGGTGGCGATCGTGAACGCGGCGGGCACGGTGTCCCGGGTGCTGCAAGCGGTCTTCCACGTCCCGGGCGAAGGCCCGCGGCCCATCCGCGATCCCGGCGCCGCGCTGAACCCGGCCCGGCGCCGCACCCTGGAGCTGGAGCTGGAGGCGCTGCGCCTCATCGCCGACGACAAGATGAGTTCCGAGACGGCGCGGAAGAAGGCGGCGCTCGACGCGGCGAAGCTCGAGAAGCTGCTCGCCCTGCCGGCCCAGTCGTGCAAGGCGGGCCAGACGTTCACCACGCGGCGCGGCGACACCTACGAGCACGTGACCTGCACGTGCGGGCGGCACGTCGAGGTCGTGGAGAACGCCGCGCAGCGCGCGCGCGAGGATCTGCTGGAGGAGCGGTGCAAGCGCATCCAGCTCGCGGCCGCGCGCGGGCGGTAGGCGAGCGGTAGGCGAGCGGGTGGTGGGTCCGGGTGCAATCCCGGCGCGGGCGGCGGACACCGCGCTCCTCCAACGTCCGAAGTCGTCGGCCTGGTGGCGGATGTCAGCCCCTCCGCCCCGACCGGCGCAGCCCGGGTCTCAGGCGAGCGGCGTCGTGACGGCTGGTTCGACTCCAGCGCCCGGGCGTTGCCCTCAACGGAGGAGGACGGCTATGCAGGTCGCCACGGAAGCGGAACGGTTGAGCCAGCAGCTGACCATGCTGGAGGTGCGCGCGCCGGCCCTGCGCGCGATCCGGGCGCCGGTGGACAACGGCGCGGAGTTGCGATTGGTCGTCCAGCAGCACGGCGCGCTGCTGTTCGAGTGGCTCACGGTCGCGCTCCGGGACCGCCTGACCGGCCCCCGCGTCCCGATCACCGACGCGCAGCGTGCGGCGGCGGCGGGACAGGCGTCGCTGGAGGCGATGGCGCGTCAGGACCGATTGACCCAGGACCGGCGCATCGTCGAGTACGGCGCGCTCAGGCGGTTCGCGGCGTGGGACCAGGACGAGGCGGCCGGCGTCGCGTTGCCCCCGGTCCACGACGCACCGCAGGTCGCCACGATCCTCTTCGACGGAGCACTCTCATGAGCGGCAGTTCGGAAGTCGACGCGGCCCCGCGCGACGAGCAGCTTGAGCGGCGGGCCGCCGCGCTGCGCCAGCAGCTCGACGCGCAGGAGGCCCCGGCGCGCGAGTTGGCGGCGATCGAGGCCGAACTCGCGGCCAAGGCGGCCGACAACCTGCAGGACGCGGCCGAGCGGCGGGTGCTCGGCATTGTCCGGGCGATCGGGAGCCTCGCCGCCAACGCGGCGCAGGACGACGTCCGGCTGCTGGCGGCCGCCGTGGCGTACGAGCAGGCGATGACCACGCTGAACGAGCGGTTCCTCAAGATCCGCACGCTCGCGCACGAGGCCGCCGCGCTGGTCGAGGCGTTCGGGCTCCCGGCGCCGGACTTCCCAGCGACCACCGTGCCGTGTCAGCGGGGCGTCGTCGCGCAGGCGCAGGGCGTCGTCGCGCAGGCGCAGCCCCGCGAGAGCTTCTTCATCTCGCCGAACCTCGACCGCGACAACAAGCGCACGTACGACGAGGTCGAGGGCGAGGGCGCCGCGCTCATCACGCGGCGCCTGGGCGTGGGCTGAGGATGCGGGGCCGGGTCGCTGCGCGCGCCGCCGTGTCGGCGCGCGGGCGGGCAACGGGAGGAAGGTCAGCCGCCGTCCCGCCCGGTCTCTGCACCGCACGAGGGAGGGAGGAGGCGGGCCATCGAGTGACGACGCACGCACTGATCGCCCCCAGCAGCGCGCCGCGTCACGCGCACCACCGCCACGCCCCCCGCATCGAGCGGCCCACGCGCGTCGTGGTCGCGTGGCTGCCCGACGGGCCGCCGCCGATTCTGCGACTGAAGACTCCGGCTGGGCTCGCGGAGTGGCGCGCGCGGACGTGGGTTGTCTTTGGGCACCCGCCGATCATCAGCGACGTTACCGACTCGTTTCTGGCGCTCGGGCCAGAACTCGCGGAGCGGGAGGCGGCCCGCGCGTGGCTGCTGAAGCCCGCGTGCGACCGCCTGAGCACCTTCGTCGGCGCCTTGGCGAGCGAGGCGAATCCGGACTACGTCCGCGCGCGCGACGAGGCGCGAGCGGCGTGGCGGTGCACGCCGCTGTGGTTTCGCCCGGCGCCCGTGCCCGTCGTGGTCCTCGACCCCGCGCCCGGCGACGTCGAGGTGCGGACGATCGAGGCCGACCTCGCCGGTGCCCTGTTGCAGTTCGTCCTCTTTCCCGCGAGATGACGCCGCGGCCGCGCATCGGCCGGACCGGCAGCCGGGCCACGTGCCCCACGTGCGGCGAGACGCGGCACGCGTCGCGGTTCCGCCGCGCCGACGGCGGGACGTGCATGCGGTGCGCCGATGCCGCCGCGCCCGCCCCGCCGGCCGGGGCGTTCCCCACCATCGACGTCGTGATCGGCCGCGAGGGCCCCCCGGGGCAGCCGGGCGGAAGTGCGGTACACATTCTGGGCACTTTTACTGTGCCAATGTCCCGCATGGGCGCGCTCACGCGCGCGTTGACGCGCATCGCCGCCGCGCCGTAGCCGGCGCGCTAGGCCGTGCGGCGCCGCCCTACTTGTAGGGCCGTTTCACGACGCTCGGCGCTGCCCTGCAGGATTTCCCCGAGCCGCGCGCCCCGCCAGGAAACAGCCACCCTGACAGCCCTCTCAGCGGAATCGCCCTGCGCCCACAGGACGAACTGGTCCTCGTCTCCCGCCTCAAAACCCTTGATCTTTATGGTGTCGACAGTGTCGTGACGGCGTCGACTAGGGCGATGGCTGCAGTGCCGACGAAGACGCCCGATCCATAGACCACAGACACGAACCGGCCCGCCAGCCGCTCCGACTCCACTCCAGCCTACGGACACGTCCACAGGCGCAGAGAGGAGCGGCACTGGAAAGGGAATCAACCCAAGGGCGCGCCGGCTCCTGCTGATACCGAGTGCACACAGGCGCGGCTCGGAGCGGGACGGAACGACCGGTCGACGACGACAGCCATGGGGAGCGCGTGCGAGCGCCGGCCCCTCGCAGTGGGTTCGATGCCCCGCGATGGCCTTTCTCACCCGCAGTTCGATTCCCAACACACCACGAAGGAGGGCGCATGACGCGCACGTCGATGACGCGCGATCAGCAGGAGCGGTGGGCCGTGGCGTATCTCGCCGGCAATCTGTCCCGTGCAGAGACCGCCGATGCGGAGCGGTCTATCACGGTGCAGGCGTTCGCGGACTTCTTCGCCGCGCAGTGGCCGAAGACGTTCAACACGATGGCCTTCGCGGCGAAGGTGCGCGCGGTGGCGCAGCTGCCGGTGAGCCAGGGCATCGGGCAGTCGCAGCAGTCGCCCTGTCCACGATGCGGCACGGTGCATCACCCGGGCTACTCCTGCCCGTCGCAGGAACGCAGCGTCCAGATGTTCGACCGCTTGTTCACGCTACCCAAAGGAGGTTCCAAATGAGAGGCAGACACCCCCCACCAGTTCGCCCGCGAGGGCGGCCGCGCGGTGGCCGCCGCGCTCCGGCAGCAGGCGAAGGAGGGAGGCCGTGTGAAAACGTTCCAGGTGTTCATCCTCCGGTACGCGCGCGACGAGGTGCTCGACCGGACGTGGAAACAAGTCCGCGCCGCGTCGATGCAGGCGGCCTTGTTGAAGGTAGAGAAGACCGCTAATGCCGGCGGGTACGGGGCCCGAAGCGGCGGGGTGGGCCGCCTCCTCGAGCGCGGTGTGGCGTGGCGTGACGTGTTCGAGGGCGTCGCAGCGGCCGTGGTCGCGGGGGAGGACTACCTGGTGATCGCGTCGGATACGAAGCAGCACGTGCGCGTCGCCCACAGTGTGTTCATCGAACAGAACGAAGGTTACTAACGGAGGGTACGTGAGCGCGATGAAGAAGAAGCGTTCCTCGAAGAAGACGCGCGCCCGTCGCTTCGTGTGGACGGCCCCGGACCTCATGGGCGATCCGCTGCGCACGCCCCCGTTCGCCGGATCGCCCCCACCCGAACACCGGCAGCCGTGTGCGCAGACGCGCACGCAGCTCGATCACGTCTTGCGCGCAGTCGCGCGGGCCCGCGACGGCATCACGGCGCTCCACGGACGGCTCGCGCCGTTCCCGGAGTTGGTGCCGCACGTGCGCGCCGCAGCAGACGCGTTGCTCCGCGTGCTGATGGCGCTCGACAGCGCGCGCGACGACGTAGCCGCTGAGCAGTAGTCCCACCCCGTTCCCGTTCACCACTCCCCACACACATCACTCTAGGAGGGCATCATGGCTGCGAAGAAATCATCCCCCGCGAAAAAGGCTCCGGCGAAGAAGGCTCCAACAAAGAAGGTGCAGCGTTGGAGCTTGGGCTTGTTTCGGTCAGCGGCGAACGGCGGGGACCCCGTCGTGCTGTATTGTACCGTCGCTGGAGTCGTGTCGTCCTATTACGCGAAGAAGGTGGCGTCGAAGCAGGCGCTGTTCCATGCGAGCTACGTCGGCGTGACGTATGCGCAGGCGCGCGCCAAGCTGCTCGCGGACGCCGCGAAGGGGAATGGCAAGACGCGGCGGTTGCTCGCCGACGCCGCCAAGGCAGACGCGAGCCAGGCGAAGGAACCAGCCGAGAAGTAAGCACCACGCACCACCGCTACAGGGCCGGCCCTCATGGCCGGCCCTTTCGATTCCCAACACCAAGGAGAACCTATGACCACGCTTGACGTGCGGCGGGCCCTGCCCGTGTTCCTCCTGACCGACGACGGCCCCGACGCCGAAGGCTCCGTCGAACACGTGCGCAACGCGCTGATGGTGCTCGGGCTGTTGCAGGCGCAGTCGCCTGCCGTGTGGGTGCTGCATCCCGAGCTGGCGCGCGCCGCGCAGCGCACCACGGCGGCGATGGTCGTGCTCGCGCACAACGGCCCCGTCGCGCTGGTGCAGCGCCAGCTCCGGGCCGCGATCCAGTCCCTCTTGGCGACGGAGATCGAGTGGGACGTGATCCGCGATATCCCCGCCGCGTGTCACCGCTTGTTCCGCGCGCTGTTCGCGCTCGACCGCGTGGGGGCGCCATGACGCCCTTGCACAACGGAACGTGGTGGACGGACGAGCACGCCGCGGCCGTTCCCGTTCCGGGCATGCCGTGGTCGTGGGCGCTGCGGGGCGTCCTGGTGCTCAGCGTCGTCGTGTGGGCGTTGGCGGTGGTGGGCGTGCGCTCGCTGCTCGGGCAGGTGTCGGCGGTCATTCCCCTCCACGGCACCGACGCGTCGGTGACCGTGGCGAATCCGACCGCCGCGCCGCTGCACGTCACCATGGTGCTCTACCGCAACGCGCCGGGCGCGCTGCCGCTCGGCGATTCCGTGGCCGCGCGGATTTCCCCACGCGCGTTCACCCTCCCCCCCGGCGCGCAGCAGCTGGTCCGGCTGCGCGTGCGCGCGGCCGTCACGCCGGGCGAAGTGCTGCGCCTCGCTGTGACGTTTGTGCCCATCGAGACGGCGGCGGGGGGCATGCGGCTGACGCTTGCCACGCGGCTGATCGCGCGGGTCGAGGTGGCCCGATGATTCTCCTCGTCCTTGCGCTGCTCGTGCCGCGCGACACGGTGTTGGTGGAGATCTACGCCGTGACGACGAACACGCGCGTGGTCGTGGAGGCGCTCGCGCAGGACGGCACGCTGCTCCTGCCCGCGCAGGCGCTGCACGAGCTGCTCGGCGTCGCGTTCCCGTCCCCGTGGATCTCGCTCGACCAACTCCGGCAGGCGTACCCGACGATCACGGCGCGTTGGTCGCCGGAGATGGCACGCGTCGATGTGTTCGACGACCTGGGCGTCTTGCCCGCGACGCGGCAGTTCCGGGAGACCACGCGGGCCTCGGCATTCGCCGCGATGGCGCTCCCTGCGTACTCGGGGCCGTTCGGCAGCGTCGCGGTGGATGACCAGCGGCGGGCACTCGCGGAGGTGGGCTACCTGTACAAGGGGCGGCTCTCGGTGCAGGGGCGCGCGAACGATCATGGCGTCGGTCAGTGGTTCGTCAGCGCTGTCCCGTTCCCAAGGCTGTTCCTGAACGCTTCGGGCGGCTCCGGGCTGCCGCCGCAAGTCAGCGGGCGCGTGCAGGCAGGGCCCGTCTGGATCTCGTCGTCCTGGACGCCGCAGGGGCCGCTCGACGTCGCTGGGCTCGTGCGGCTCGGCCCCGTGCAGGCGTTCTCCAGCAGACAGTTCGGCGTGCTCACCGTGACGCCGCCAGCGTCGCACGTCACGCTGCAGGTGGCCCGTCGGTGGGCCGACGGGCGCACGGCGGCCCGGCTGAGCTTCGGCCCGTCGTATGCCGCGCCCTTTAGTTACCCCCTTACCCGATGACGAAAGGAGCCTCGTGACCCACTAGGCGGTAGCAGTGCCTTCCAGTAGTCCAACGTTCCACACATCACAAGGAGTCTTCATGCGAAGGATCATCACCCTCGCCTTCCTGGCGCTGGCGTTCGTTGCCACGCGCGCGAATGCGCAGACGTCCAGCAGCACCAGCAACCCGCTCGCGCTGACGCTCACACCGTTTCTCACGTGCAGTCCGTCGCGCGGGATTGATTACGGCAGCCACACGCGCCGGGACGGGCCGCTCTTTACGAGCAGCACGAACTTCGCGCAGTGGGATTGTGCGACCGATCCCGGCAACAGCGTCGCGCTCTCGTTCACGTTGCCGAGCGCCATGACCAATCCGCAGGCCACCTCCGCGCCCGTGCCGCTGACGTACGGCAACCTGTCGGCGTACATCGATCAGAATGCGTCGCAGTTTGATCCCCGCACGGGCTTGGCGAACGACGTCATTCCGCCGGGCGGCAACGGCCAGTTCGTGATCCGGCTGGGCTACCCACAGAACAACGGGGACGCGCAGGAGCTGGTGCGGGCCGACATCAGCGCCGCGTCGACCCAAGGGGGCGGGCACTATGGCGCCACCGTCACCGTGAACGTGGTCTTAAATTGAGAAGGAGTTAGAAGGCTGAACAGGGTGGGGCTTCGGCCCCACCCCGCACTCCGCACTGCTTCTAGACCCCACAGCGCGCGCGTCGGACACTGCTTATGCATGAAAGACCGCCTACTCACTTACGCCGAGAAGCGTGCCATCCGCACCATGCCGTGTGGCAAGTGTCACAAGCGACCGCCGTATTCGGACGGGAGCTGGACGCAGAAGCACCGGATCATTCCCGGGAGCAAGGGCGGTCGATACACGAAGAAGAACACCGTGCCGCGGTGCCCCAAGTGTCACGCGAAGGAACCTAAGCATGGCGCGTTAGGGTGGATCCTGCTGCCATTCGCGAAGCGACGAGAAGCCGGACTCAAGGGCGGGTGGCGCGTACGCGAACTCTACCCAGACCACTTCAGCAAGATGTCGCGCCGACAACATGCGTTATATCCCGACCTTGCCCGCACGACTGCCCGTCGCGTACACGAACGGCATCCCGAGCAGGCGCGAGAGATGGGACGTCGTAGCTGGGCGCTGCACCGTGACGAGCACATCGCTGCTCGCCGTGGACGGAAAGCTTCAGCGGAGACGCGAGCAAAGTTGAGTGCCGCCCGTCGTGGCAAACCCAGCGGAGCGCGCGGATACCGGTGGACTCCGGAGCAGCGCGCGAAGCTCAAGGGCCGTGTCTCCCCGATGAAGGGCAAGCACCTCTCCACAGAGACTCGCGCGAAGATGAGTGCCGCGAGGAGAAGGGGGGGTGGGAGGCCCCGTTCGCCTGAAACGCGGGCAAAGATCAGCGCAGGCATTCGCGCTGCTCACCGCGCGCATCGATACCCCCGAGACGTCAACTAGCACGCTCGCCCAACTTTCAAGAGAGTGCTGTGTGAAACCGCCTCCGACGGGCCGCGCCGTGTCGTCGCGACACGCGCGGAAATGCCTTGCGGCAGCTGCATCATCGAGCCGATGAATCACTAATGGTGGGCTAGGGTCCATGTATAAGTATGAGGACAGAGACCAAGAGCCCCGCGTTAGCGAACCTACGCCGCGCGGTGGAGGCGCTGCCACCCGGCTGTAGCCTCACGCTGCCGCGCGAAGCGTTGCTTGAGGCGCTCGACGGTACCGGCGCCGCCTCCCCACCCGACGAGCTGCTCACGCCCGTGCAGGCGGCGCGGCTGCTCGGCACCGACCGCAGATGGGTGTACAGGCATTCCATAGAGCTGGGTGCCGTCCGCTTGTCGCGGCGTAAGCTCAGGTTCAAGCGAGCCGGGCTTGAACGCTTTATCAAACGGAAGACGCGATGAAGACCATCATGCGTGCGGACGCGAAGCGCCTGGGGCTCAAGCGCTACTGCACGGGCCGTCCCTGCAAACGCGGGCACGTCGCGGAGCGTCTCGTCAGCGTTCGGATATGCGTCGAGTGCAACCGCGTGTCTACGCGCGCATGGCAAGCAGCAAACCCGGAAAAGGAGCGCGCGAAAAGTCGAGCGTGGATGCGGAAATGGTACGCAGAGAATCCGGATCAAGCTGCTGCGCGCAATGGCCGCACTAACGCCCTCGAGCGCGCGCCGGGCTGCGTACCACCTGGCTTCGATTACCACACTACCGAGCGGTTCTATGCAAAAGCCCGGTGCCTGACACGCGAGACCGGCGTCAAACACGTAGTCGATCACCGTCACGCGCTCTGTCTCGGCGGCAAACACCACGCCAGAAATCTTCAGGTGCTCACCGCGAAGGAAAACGACAAGAAGGCCAAGGTCGAACAAGCCGAAGCTGAACGCCGCAAGCAGTAAGAATCCCACCACACCCAGGAGGAACCATGTATAGGAAACGGCCACAGGCCGACAAGGGATTGTACGCGCTACCTCATGGCAATGGATTCGAAGCACGATGGCTCGTGCGCGGCAAGCTCCATTGTAAGAGATTGCGCGGCTTTTCCAAGACCGAGGCCCGCGATTACCGGAACGCCCAGATCGCGAAGGCGAAGGCGGGCCACACCCCCGCGCTGCCCGGCCGGTTGACGTTCGCGGACCTCGTGCGGTTCAAGCGCACCGACGCTGCCGCGAAGCAGAACCGCACCAGTCCCGCGCCCTCGCGGGCCCTCGCTGCCTACTTCGGGTATGCCGACACCACGCAGGATGACGAGACCGTGGTCGTCACGGCGGGGTGGAAGGTCGTAGAGATCACGGACGAGCGGGTCAGCGAGTACACGGCCGCACGGCTCGCGGCGGGGGTGCAGCTCGACACGATGCAAGCCGATCTGCGGTGGCTGCGGCACGCGCTCAACCTCGCCGTCAAGGCGAAGCAGCTGACGCGCGACCAGTGCCCGACGATTGAGACCCACGATCCGCACAACGTCCGGGCCAACTTCCCCGAGCCCGAGCAGCTCGCGCGCATCCTCGATGCGTTGCCCGCCTACCTGCGCGGCGTCATCGTGTTCGCAACCCTCACCGCGTGGCGGATCAAGTCGATGGTCCTCACGCTCACGTGGCAGCACGTGGACTGGAAGCGCCAGCTCGTCACCCTGCCCGCCGAGCTGTCGAAGAACAAGAAGCCGGTCAAGTTTCCCTTCGGCCCGTTGCCCGAGTTGAAGCAGCTGCTCGAGCGCCAGCTCGCCAGCGGCGAGCCCGTCTCTGCCAGCCACGTCTTTCACCGCCCCGACGGGCGCGGGATCGACTACAAGGCGATGCGGACGGCGTGGAAGGCGGCGTGTCGGAAAGCAAAGTGCCCCGGAACGTGGCTCCACGACCTGTGCCGGGTTGGGGCGCGGAACCTGCGGCGGGCGGGCGTCTCGGAGAGTGAGATTATGAAGCTCGGGCGCTGGAAGACGCCCGCGATGTTCCACCGCTACGACATCGTGGACGAGCAGGATCTCAACGCGAGCGTCATGAAGCTGGCCAAGGCGCTCGCGGCGGCGGCGTCTGGTGTCAGCCGGTGAGGGTGCTCACGCCTTCCGGAACAGCGTCGCGAAGTCTTGCTTGTGCTCCTTGGACGATCCGAGGGCGTCGATGTCAACCGCGTAGTTCGCTGCTGCCAGCAAGCGCTCGTTGATGAAGCTCTTGCTGCCGTCCTTGCTCTCGAATGCGAAGTAGGCGGCGAGCACGCGAACACCTTGCTTGTTCAGCGCCCGAACCAATGGAACGAAGTCGCCGTCGCCGGTGACTAGAACAGCCACATCGATCATTCTTCCCAAACCGACCTGCAGGGCGTCCACGGCGAGAGCGACGTCTACGCCCTTCTCGCCGCGCGTTTGCGACATGGGCAGATACTTGGGTTCCACGCCGGCGTGCATCAAGTCGTGGTGCCGGTTGCGATCGCGCTTCAGCTGATCCTCAGTCGCGTCCTTGGATGTAAAGAGACCTTGGTGCCATGCGGCGTAGACGACCTTGTAGCTAGGAGCAAACCCTTGCTCTCGCAACCCGATGAATTTCTCCAGGAAGTGATGGAACTCGGGGAAGCGAAGCCAGCCCAGCTGCCGCTCGTGGTAGTAGTAGTTCTGTGCGTACGAGAAGAACGAGCCGTCGTAGAAGACGCCCAACCTGCAAATCGCGCCGTGCTCCCCCATGCCGGTTCCTCCCAGTTCGGGCTAACGCGCTGCGCTTGAGCTGCGGGCGCGACGGGACGTCTGGAGCAAGATACTA
>Ga0184618_10000268_pt1 | contig 12040 bp, 8 predicted proteins | sample PLM0_30_b1_FD_133159 | JGI IMG/M metagenome (GOLD analysis project Ga0184618, IMG submission 133159) | Groundwater sediment microbial communities from an aquifer in East River, Colorado, USA - PLM0_30_b1 | ecosystem: Environmental > Terrestrial > Soil > Riparian zone | place: USA: East River...
CGATTCGCGCGAGTGTCCGCGTCATAGCCGCGACCAATCAGGACTTAGAAACACGGGTGCGCGAAGGCCTGTTCCGTGAGGACCTGTATCACCGGCTGAACGTAATCCGGTTGCGGCTGCCCTCGCTGCGTGAACGCCGCGAAGATATCCCGCTGCTTGCACGGCACTTCCTCGCCAAATCAGCCAGAGAGCTCGGTGTAGAGCCCAAGCGCCTGTCGGATTCGGCGATGGCCCACCTCTCGGCTCAGAATCTTGCTGGAAACGTACGTCAGCTCGAAAATGTGTGTCACTGGCTCACCGTGATGTCACCCACGCAGGTCATCGAGGTCGGTGACTTTCCGCCGGAACTCCGCGAGGATGCCGCAGCGCCCTCCGGCGAGTGGCTCGTTGCGCTGGCACGGGAAGCGGATCGCAGGCTGGTAAGCGGTGAAACGAACATCATGGAAAGCCTCTCAAAAAGCTTCGAGAAGACGCTGATCGCAAAGGCCCTCGCGCATACCGGCGGCCGGCGCATCGAGGCGGCGGGTCTGCTGGGCATAGGCCGTAACACGATTACCCGAAAGATCGGCGAGCTGGGCATCGGAGACGGGACCTCCGCCGACGCGCAATAGGTAGAATGGAATAAGCTTGATCTGGGGAACGCCCTGAGCATTGCACCTTCAGTTGCCATCCAGAAGGCAGCTCTTCCGGCGGGAGTCAAAATCCGCGCGCTCGCCTTGTCCGGAGCGGCACAGGTTCTGACACCCGCGGCCTTGGATTTTGTCGCCAAGTTGCATCGCGCTTTCGAACCTCGCCGACATGAGCTGCTTGCCCGGCGTGCGGCGCGCCAGAAAGAATTCGACGCCGGAAAGTTCCCCGATTTCATTCCAGAAACCGAGCGGGTTCGCGCCGAGGAATGGACGATCGGCCTGCAACCAGAGGATTTGCTGGACCGCCGCGTGGAGATCACCGGGCCCACGGACCGAAAAATGGTGATCAACGCACTCAACTCGGGCGCTTCCACGTTCATGGCGGACTTCGAGGACGCCAACTGCCCGACTTGGGCCAATATGGTCGAAGGTCAGATCAACCTGCACGATGCCGTGCGCGGGAACATCGGGTTCGAACAGGAGGGAAAGACATACCGGTTGAAGAGCAAGGTGGCGGTTCTGATTCCGCGCCCGCGCGGCTGGCATCTGGATGAGAAACATCTGCTTGTGGACGGGAAGCCCGTTTCAGGCGCGATATTCGACTTCGCGCTGTATTTTTTTCACAATGCAAAGGAGCTGCTTGCACGCGGCACGGGGCCGTACTTCTACCTGCCGAAGATGGAGTCCTATCTCGAGGCGCGGCTTTGGAACGATATTTTCAACTTCGCCCAGGAGGAATTGGGCGTGCCGCAGGGATCGATCAAGGCCACAGCGCTGATCGAGACGGTAGTTGCCGCGTTCGAAATGGACGAAATCCTGTGGGAGCTGCGCGAGCACTCCGCCGGTCTCAACATCGGCCGATGGGACTACATTTTTTCCTGCATCAAGAAGTTCCGCGCGAACCGTGGTTTTTGCCTTGCCGACCGCGCGCAGGTGACGATGACCGCGCCGTTCATGCGCGCCTATGCGCTGCTCCTCGTGAAGACCTGCCATCGCCGCGGCGCCCCGGCGATGGGTGGAATGGCGGCGCAGATTCCGATCAAGAATGATTCTGCGGCCAACGCAGCCGCGCTCGCGAAAGTTCGCGAGGACAAACTGCGCGAAGTGACCGACGGTTGCGACGGAACCTGGGTCGCGCATCCCGGTCTGGTGCCGATCGCAAAAGCAGTATTCGATGAGCACATGCCGCGACCCAACCAGTACGACAGGCAGCGCCCGGATGTGATTGTCGCGGCAGAGGATCTGCTCGACTTCCGGCCGGAAGGACCGATCACCGAAGCCGGTTTGCGCAACAATATCTCAGTCGGAATCCAGTATTTGGGGGCGTGGCTCGCCGGGAACGGTTGCGTGCCCGTATTCAATTTGATGGAGGATGCGGCCACGGCTGAAATCTCGCGCTCTCAGATCTGGCAGTGGATGCGTTCTCCTAAAGGCAAGCTGCAAGACGGCCGTAAAGTCACCCAGGAGCTGTTCAGAAAGCTCCTTGCCGAAGAATTGCCCAAGGTGAAAACCTACCTCGGGGACGAGGCATGGAAAGCAGGTAAGTACGAAGAAGGCGCGAAGCTCTTCGACCGAATCACGACTGACGATCTCTACGTCGAGTTCCTTACCTTGCCTGCATACCACTACGTCGACTGAATTATCGCCATGGCAATCCGCTCGTGTGTAAGCGGGAGGTCGCGCAAGCGCAATCCGAGCGCGTGCGCCACCGCATTGGCGATTGCCGCCGCCGTGGGACCTTGGGCGGCTTCGCCCGCGCCGACGGCAGGGAGTTCGGGTCGGTCGATCAACTCGACTTCAACGATCGGTACCTCGCTGAATTTCAGGATGGGGTAATCCTCCCAACCGAGGCTCGCAATGCCGCGTACGCCAAGCTTCACCTGTTCCTTGAGCGTCCAGCTGGTCGACTGAATCGCGCCACCCTCGATCTGATTGATCACGCCGTCCGGGTTGATGACGAGCCCGACGTCGATGGCGAGGATCAACCTGTTTATGCGCACCTCGTGGCCGACGTCTACTTCGGCCACTGCAGCGCAATAAGCGCCCAGATTCTTGTATCTTGCAAATCCGATGCCGTGACCGCGGCCTTCGGCGGGTTTCCAGCGGCTCCACTCGGCGCGCCGCGCCGCTGCGTCTATGACCGCACGACCCCGTGGATCTCCGAGATGCCGCAGGCGGAAGGCGATCGGGTCCATTCCTGCCGCCTGAGCGAGCTCGTCCATGAAGGATTCGATCGCAAACACGTTGCCGTAGGCACCCAGGGAGCGCAGCGCCGAGGTTCGCACCGGCATCTCGCGTACGTAGTGGTTGACGACGCGCTGGTTCGGAAAATCGTATATCGGAATGGCGTTGCGGTCCGCAGCTCCCGCGGGAAGCGGCATGTTGATCGCCGAAGGTCGCTCATACGGTCTCGACAAGTGCCATGCCGCCAGGAGTGCCGGATTCTCCGCGCGTCCGGGTCTGCTGCTGTGTCCATTGCTCCAGAGCTCGTGCTGCCAATCGACGATGTCGCCCTGCGAATCGAGCGCCGCGCGCAACGTGAACGCCATGGCGGGCCCGCACGGAGCCCATGCGAATTCGTCGTCTCGCGTCCATTGCACCTGGACCGGGCGCCCGCGCACGGCCCGCGCGAGCAGCGCTGCGTCGAGCGCCACATCGTCGGCGCCGTTGTGTCCATAGCAGCCCGCGCCTTCCGCGTGCCGAACCACGATCGCCTCTTCATGCATTCCCAAGACGATGGCTAGGTCGCGGCGCAGATTGAATATCCCCTGGCTGTGGCTCCAAACTGTGAGCTTGTCGCCCTCGAACCGGGCGATCGCACAGGACGGACCGATCGAAGCGTGCGATAGGTAGGGCTTGGAATAGACGGCTTCGAGCGTATTCGCTGCCCGGGATTTTGCTGCGGCGTCTTCCTTCTGGCTGACGACGCGGTGTTCGACAGAATGCTCTTTGAGCCATGAATGGATGTCTTGGGGCAGCGAGCCGCGGTCGCTCCACGACGCAGCCCGCCGAAGCGCCTGCTGGGCGGAGATCGCCGTATCCTCGCGCTCGGCGAGTACGCCAACAAAACCGCCCTCGCGTACGATCGCCGTAAGTCCCTGCATCGATCTGACCTTACTCTCGTCCAGAGAAACGAGCCCCGCGAAGCTGTGCGGCGGGCGAACCACGCGGCCGTAGAGCATCCTGGGTAATGCCATGTCCTGGATGAAGCGGGGCCGGCCGGCGATCTTGTCGGGCAGGTCACGCCGCTGAGCAGCTTTGCCGACCACCCGGTAATCACCCGGCGGGCTCACTGCGATCGCCCCGTCGACCTCGCAGTCGAACAATGCGTCATCGCTGCATTCCCAAAAACTGACGCTACGGCCCAGGGCTCGGACAACACCGTCCTCTACGCGCAAATCGTCGGGCGATACGCCGAGACGCGACGCGGCACGCTCCACGAGCAATGCGCGTGCCTGTGCGCAGGCACGACGCAGCGCAGTACCGGAATCCTGTATCGAGAGGCTGCCCGATGTGACGCCCTCATCGGGACTTACCGATGTATCGGCGGCAACCATGTGAATGCGTTCCGGCGCGACCCCGAGCTCTTCCGCCGCAATCTGCGCAAGGGCTGTCAGGATACCTTGGCCTAGCTCGACCTTTCCGCTGTAAATGGAAACCGTACCGTCGCGGTGCAGGCGCACCCACTGCGACAGTCTCGAGTTTTTCTCCAGGCTTCCCGGCCGCTTGAGTCGGCCTTCGGCAACGGTGTTCATGGCGCGATTTCCGACGCCGCGCGCAACACCGCGCGCACCATGCGGTTGTGCGAGCCGCAGCGGCACAGGTTGCGGTCCAGCGCTGTGCGCACTTCGCTTTCGGTCGGCCTGGGATTTTTCGCCAAGAGTGCCGCGGCACTGATCAGGATGCCGCTGGTGCAATAGCCGCATTGGGCTGCCTGCTCTGCAAGAAAAGCGTTCTGAAGGGGATGCAGGCGGCCGCCGGTGCCCAGGCCTTCGACCGTGGTAATACTCTTACCGACCACAGACCACAGAGGGGTGTCGCATGCGGGCGCCGGATGTCCGTCGATCAACACGAAGCAGGCGCCACATTGGGCGTTGCCGCAGCCGAAGCGCGTGCCTTTCAGCCCAAGGTCGTTGCGGAGCGCGTAGAGAAGCGGCGTGTCCGACCCCGCCTGGAGGTCGGATTCGGCACCGTTGACGGTGAACTGGAAGCGCTCAGTCACGGGTGTCTAGGTTCCTCGGCAAAAATATGTCGCTTCGTCCGTCTACCCTAATCGACCTTTGCCCCCGAGAATTTCACGACCTTCGCCCACTTCTGGATATCCTGCTCCATGAATTTTCCGAATTCTGCCGGCGTCATGCGCATCGGAACTGCGCCCTGCTTGGCCCAGATTTCCTTCACGTCTGGCAAGCCGGCGATTCTCTGAATCTCGGAATTCAGCATGTCGACGATCGGTTTCGGGGTCGCGGTCGGGGCCATCATCCCCAGCCAGATGACGGCGTCGTAACCGGGCAGGCCGGCTTCGTCCAGGGTCGGCACTCCCGGCGTGATCGAGGAACGCGTCTTTCCGGAGGTGGCGATGGCGCGAACCTTGCCCGCCTGCGCGAGCGGCGCCATCGTGGTAATTGCGTCGAACATCATCTGCACGTCGCCTGCGAGGACACTGGTGCGTGCTTCAGCGCTTCCCTTGTGGGGCACGTGTACCACGTCGACTCCGGCCATCGCCTTGAACAACTCGCCCGCCATGTGATAGGGCGTGCCCGGTCCGGAGGAAGCGTAATTGAGAGCGCCCGGCTTCGATTTGCCGAGCGCAATGAGTTCCTTCAGATTGTTCGCCGGTACCGAAGCGTGAACCACAAGAAGGAGGTCGGAATAGTTGATCGGCGAGATCGGCGTGAGGTCCCGCATCAGGCTGTAGGACTTCTTCGTGAAAAGTGATTCGTTTACAGTGTGTGTATTCGACATCATGAGCAGCGTGTACCCGTCGGAGGCAGATTTCGCCACCGCGTCGGTGCCGATCATCGCACCGGCGCCCGGCCGGTTCTCGATTACAAAAGCTTGTCCGAGAGTCTTTTGCAGACGGTCGCCGATAAAGCGCGCGTAGATGTCCGCCGGGCCTCCGGTGGAGTAGGGCACGATTATTTTCACCGGCTTCGCAGGATAGGCGGCCTGAGCGAGCACGTCAGCCGCGACGCAAACAGCCAAGACAAGTCCGGCGATTTCGCGCAGCAACTTGTTGAAAGCCATAATTCCATCCTCCAAATCAGATGCGGTGACTGTGCCCAGCGCCTGGCCTTTTCCCTTCTGCGGGTGCCTCGATTATAGCGACTAAAGCTCGAGCTTAGCGATCACCGGCGCATGATCAGATGGGCGTTGCAGTCGCCGCGGCCCGAGATCGATTGCGCACGTACGGCACCGCAAAGCGAGCTCGGGGCTGAGCAGGATGTGGTCGATGCGCAACCCGAGATTGCGCTTGAACCCATTCATGCGGTAGTCCCACCAGGTGAAGGATTTGTCCGGCTGAGTAAACATCCTGAAGCTGTCTTTCAATCCCAGGGCGAGAAGCTTCCGGAAGGCCTCCCGCTCCTTGGGGCTGCACAGGATCTGACCTTGCCAGGCCTTGGGATCGTGAACGTCCTCATCGGCGGGCGCGATGTTGTAGTCGCCCGGCACCGCGAGCCGCGGATTTGCTCTTAGCTCTTCCTCAAGCCAGTGCCGGAAAGCCGCAAGCCATTTGAGCTTGTACTCATATTTCTCAGAATTGACCGCCTGCCCGTTTGGAACATAGGCGCACACAACGCGGATCGCATCGGCGCCCTTCCCAACGGTTGCGGCGATGACGCGTTTTTGTTCGTCGGGAAATGCAGGCATTCCTGTCGCGACGTCCGCCAGGCTTGCGCGAGACAAGATCGAGACGCCGTTATAAGTCCTTTGCCCCGACCAGACGCAGTGATATCCCGCCGCCTCGATTTCCTCCATCGGGAACTTGGCGTCCTCGAGCTTGATCTCCTGCAGACACACGATTTGCGGGGCTTGCTGCGCTAGCCATTCGAGCAGATGAGGCAGGCGCACTTTGAGCGAATTGACGTTCCATGACGCAAACTTCATTGACGCGCTGCTCGGAAAGACAACGCCCCGCTCTATCTGGCAGCGGCATCGGCCGCCGGCTCCGTACCGGCGCCCGCGCCCTGCTGTGACTGCGCTTGGGCTGTAGCCGGTGCCGGAGCTGCGCGGTCCATCTTTCGCAGCGTTTCGATCGGCGCGGGAGGCCCGGAAGACGGATAGCCGGCGGTATCGAGCAGGCCGTTGAGGAGGCCTTCCTGAAATCCGGTTTGCACCTGGGTGCCGACGACCAGCAACGGCAGATCGTTTTTGCCGGACAGCCTCTTCACCTCATCGGCGTCCTTTTGAGTGACGACGCTGACTTCCCTGAAGGGTACCACGCGCTTGACGAGCAACGCGCGAGCCTGGTCGCAGGGGGGCCCGCAATCCGGGAGGGTGTAGAGAGTTACCGGAAAGTTCTTTGCCGCCACCTGCGTGGCGTAAGGCAGGTCGACGGTGCCGATCGGCCCGTGTTGGAAGCTCTTTCTTTGCACCCCTTTCGCACCGGGCGGCGGGGGCGTCTGCGTATAGTGGACCCTGCCGTCCTGATCCACCCAGCGATAGGCCTGCCCAAAGGCGTCGGTACAGACAGTCGAGAGGATCGCTGCGGCGACGAGCAGTATGCGCATGCGGTGATGCTCCTCAGGGCGCGATCATACCATTGTGACGCAACAGAGCGTCGATTCTCGGCTCGCGGCCGCGAAACGCCTTGAACGATTCGAGCGCCGGGCGGCTGCCGCCGACTGCGAGAATCTCGTCGCGGAATCGCGCACCCGTGCCGGAGTCGAGCACGCCGTTCTGTTCGAACAGGCTATAGGCGTCTGCGGAGAGCACCTCGGCCCACTTGTAACTGTAGTAACCGGCAGCGTAATCTCCCGAGAAAACGTGCGAGAAGTTGTTGAGGAAGCGGTTGTACTCCGGCGGCATGACCACGGCGACTTTCGCCCTGATTTCGTGGAGCAGTTGCAGTGGCGTCTTTGCCTCCGCGGGATCGTAGTCATGGTGTAGGTGCATGTCGACCAGCGCGAATTCGATCTGGCGCACGGTCTGCATGCCGCTTTGGAAGTTCTTTGCAGCCAACATCTTGTCGAACAAGCTGCGCGGTAAGGCCTCTCCACTTTCTGCTTGAGCCGTCATGCCGGCGAGCACGTTCCATTCCCAGCAGAAGTTCTCCATGAACTGCGAAGGCAACTCGACCGCGTCCCATTCGACGCCGCGTATTCCGGAGACACCCAGATCGTCGACTCGCGAGAGCAGGTGGTGCAACCCGTGACCGAATTCGTGAAACAGGGTCATCACTTCGTCATGCGTAAATAGCGCGGACTTGTTCCCGACCGGTGCCGGAAAGTTGCAGATGAGATGGGCAACCGGGGTCCGGAGAGCTCCGCGGAATCGCTGCCGCGTGATCGCCTCGTCCATCCACGCTCCGCCACGCTTGGTTTCCCGTGAGTACAGATCGAGATAGAACTGGCCGATTAGGCTCTCGTCCGAGTCGATAATCCGGAAAAAACGCACCTGCGGGTGCCAGGTTTCAGCCGCGTCCGGGAGAACGCGAATGCCATAGAGGGCCTCCACCAGCCGGAACATGCCTTCCAGGACCTTCGGCTCCGGGAAATACTGCTTCAGTTCCTGGTCGGAGAACGCGTAACGCTTCGTGCGCAATTTGTCCGACGCGAACGCGATGTCCCAAGCCTGGAGCTCATGGATTCCGAGCTCCGTGTGGGAGAACTCCTCCAGTTCGGCATAATCCCTGCGCGCGTGAGGCAGCGCCCTTCCGGCAAGATCATTGAGGAAATCGAGTGCGGCGTCGGGCGATCCGGCCATTTTCGGCACAAGGGAGAATTCCGCGAAACTCTTGTAATCGAGCAGTCGCGCCTTTTCTTTTCGCAGGCGAAGCTCACGAACGATAATCGAAGTGTTGTCGAATTCCGGCTTTCCGAGTTCGCTCGCCCGCGTGACGTGCGCTCTATAGAATTTTTCCCGCAACCCGCGATTTTCGGCGTATTGCATCACCGGCCCGTACGACGGTGCCTGCAGCGTGAACTTCCAACCTTCCTGTCCGTCCTCATGTGCGGCTTCTTTGGCAGCCTCCAGCACGTCCTCCGGCATCCCGAGCAGCTCCCCGCGGTCGGTGATCAGCAACGAAAACGCATTGGTCGCGTCGAGCAGATTCTCGGAAAACTTGGCCTCGAGCGTTGCAAGTTCTTCCTGGATTTCGGCGAAGCGCCTTTTTTCCCGGGGCGCCAGCTCGGCTCCTCCGAGACGGTAGTCACGCAAGCTGTTCTCGACAATCCTGCGCTGCGCTTGAGACAAGCCCTCGAAATCACTCGAAGCGCGCAGAAGCTTGAATTTTTCGTACAGGTCGAGATTCTGAGCGAGTTCGGTCCTGAAATGGGTGACTTTGGGCAGGCTGGCATGGTAGGCATCGCGGATCGCAGCGTTGTCGTCCACTGCGTGCAGGTGAGCGACCGCGCCCCAAGCGCGCCACAGCCGTTCATTGGCGTTTTCCAGCGGCTCGGCGAACTCGTTCCAGGACGCAGCCGTGCCCTCGGCCGTGAGCCGGACGATCAGGGCGCGGTTCTCCGCGAGCAGCTGGTCGATTGCCGGCCCGACGTGTTCGGGCCGTACCGAGGTAAAGCGCGGCAAGCCGGAAAAATCGAGCAGCGGATTGACAGTCATTTCACGTTCAACGCCTAAGTTCTCCGGTTGAGATCGCCGGACCTTGCTCCGCCGTGTCAGGTGCTGCTGCGAGTGTCCAAGGCGCGCTCGGCGGACATCACCGTGTTCTCAAGCAACATTGCGATCGTCATGGGCCCAACCCCGCCCGGCACTGGTGTGATGCACGAAGCGGTTCCGAGTACGCTTTGGAAATCCACGTCGCCCGTGAGTTTCCCGTCCGCAAGCCGGTTGATGCCGACGTCGATGACGACGGCGCCGGGCTTCACCATGCCAGCCGTGACGAGCTTGGGTTTGCCCGCGGCGACCACGAGAATGTCAGCCTGGCTGGCCATCGCGCGCAGATCGGGGGTGCTCGAGTTGCAGATGGTGACCGTGGCGCCTTTTTGCAAGAGCAGCAAGGCCACCGGTTTGCCGACGATGTTGCTGCGGCCCACTACGACGGCATGCCTGCCCTGCAGACCCACTCCCTCGTGCTCGAGGATCTTCATCACTCCAAGGGGCGTGCAGGGCACGAAGCGCGGATTGCCGATGGCAAGCAGGCCCATGTTGGTCGGATGAAAGCCGTCAATGTCCTTCGCCGGGGACAAGGCTTCGAGCACCCGTTCCGCCGAAAATCCCAGTGGCAACGGAAGCTGCACGAGGATGCCGTGGATGCGGGGGTCGTTGTTGAGGATCCGAATGCGCCCGAGGAGCGTCGATTCATCCGCGTCGGCCGGCAATTCGATGTGCTCTGAATAGAGTCCCGCTTCGCCGCATGCCTTGATCTTGTTCCGTACATAGACCCTCGATGCCGGGTGATTCCCGACTTGTATCGCCGCGAGGCCGGGGCGCACACCTCTCGCGACAAGGGCCGCGACACGCCGAATCAGCCCTGCGCGCAACTCGCGCGCAATGGCGTTGCCGTCAATGGTTCGGGTCTGCACGGGGAGAATCGGCGCGGCGAACACGGAAGGCGCGCATTCTAGCATCCGTAGTTTCCTGGCCCTGGTTCAGCCAAGCTGAATTCCGACCTCTTTGATCAGGCGAGGGGCGTTTTCGTATAATGCGAAATACCCTTTCATAATATGGAACAAGGTGCAATTGATCCTATAGGGCCGTCAGGGTAAGCTTCGAGCGATTCTCCGCAAGTCTCACGCTTCCGTCCACACCTTCGCGCCTAGAGGGAAACGTCATGTCCGCGCTGCCTGAGTTCTCCGCCGCCGACGATCCGGACAGCCTGGAGACGCAGGAATGGCTGGACGCGCTGGACGCGGTGCTCGATCGCGAAGGTCCGGAGCGCGCCCACTACCTGATCGAGAAGCTGGTCGACAAGGCGCGCCGCTCGGGCGCCTACATCCCTTTTTCGCTCAACACGGCGTACCTGAACACGATTCCCCCGCACCTGGAGGAACGCTCGCCCGGGGATCACGCGCTGGAGGAACGCATCCGTTCTTTTTGCCGCTGGAACGCGATGGTGATGGTGGCGAAGGCGAACAAGTCCGACGACGAGCTCGGCGGACACATCGCGAGTTTCGCTTCGGTCGGGACGCTGTTCGGCATCGGCTTCAACCATTTCTGGCACGCGCCGCACCAGGGACATGGCGGCGACCTAGTGTACTTCCAGGGCCATTCCTCGCCTGGCATCTATGCGCGCGCCTTTCTCGAAGGTCGATTCACCGAAGAACAGCTGCTTAACTTCCGCCGCGACGTCGACGGCAAAGGAATTTCTTCTTACCCGCATCCATGGCTGATGCCCGATTTCTGGCAGTTCCCGACGGTCTCGATGGGCCTCGGGCCGATCCAGGGCATCTACGTGGCGCGGTTTCTGAAATACCTTCATGCACGGGGCTTTGCCGATACCGAGAACCGCAAGGTGTGGGTGTTCTGCGGCGACGGCGAGATGGACGAACCGGAATCCCTGGGCGCGATCGGCCTCGCGGTGCGTGAAAAGCTCGACAACTTGATTTTCGTCGTGAACTGCAATCTCCAGCGCCTCGACGGTCCGGTGCGTGGTAACGGCAAGATCATCCAGGAGCTCGAAGCCGATTTCCGCGGGGCGGGTTGGAACGTCATCAAGCTAATTTGGGGCTCGTACTGGGATCCTCTGTTCGCTCGCGATGTCGAAGGCCGGCTGCTTCGGGTCATGGAAGAAACGGTCGACGGCGAGTACCAGAACTACAAGGCCAACGACGGCGCCTTCGTTCGCAAGCATTTCTTCGGCAAGGACCCGAAACTGCTCGAGATGGTATCGCGCATGACCGACGAGGACATCTGGCGCCTGAACCGGGGCGGGCACGACCCTCACAAGATCTACGCAGCCTACGCGGCGGCAGTGAAGCACAAGAACCAGCCCACGGTGGTCCTCGCCAAGACCATCAAGGGCTACGGCCTGGGCAAGCAGGGTCAGGCAAAGAATCCGACCCACCAGCTTAAGAAGATGGACCTCGCAACCATCCGCGAGATGCGCGACCGCTTCAACGTGCCGATCCCCGACGACAAGCTCGAGGAACTGCCGCTCTACAAACCCAAGGATGATGATCCGATCATGGTGTACCTGCAGGAGCGCAGAAAGGCGCTTGGCGGCTACCTCCCGCAGCGCCGGCGCAGGGCGGACGGCGTTCCCGCGGTGCCGGCTCTCTCGGCGTTCGATC
>Ga0184618_10000270_pt1 | contig 11969 bp, 10 predicted proteins | sample PLM0_30_b1_FD_133159 | JGI IMG/M metagenome (GOLD analysis project Ga0184618, IMG submission 133159) | Groundwater sediment microbial communities from an aquifer in East River, Colorado, USA - PLM0_30_b1 | ecosystem: Environmental > Terrestrial > Soil > Riparian zone | place: USA: East River...
GCCCTGGTTCTGCTGCTCGCGGATCGCCAGGCAGAGGTTGGTCCGCGGGTCGAGGCAGTGGACGCACTCGCCGCACTGGGGCGAGAAGAGGGTGACGACGTGGTCGCCCGGGCGCAGCGAGGCGACGTCCGGGCCGACCCGCTCGACGACGCCGGCGCCTCGTGGCCGAGCACGGTCGGCGCGTAGCCCGAGGGGTCGGCGCCCGAGGCGGTGTAGAGGTCGGTGTGGCAGACGCCGCAGGCGGCGGGCGAACGAGCGCCTCGCCGGCCCGCGGCTCGGCGAGCTCGACCTCCTGGACCCCGAGCGGCTCCCCGAACTCCTCGAGCACCGCGGCGCGCATCTTCATCTTGGACCGTGACCGCCCGCTCGGATCAACCGCTCTTGAAGCGGGCGGCCTCCTCCGAGCCGCCCGTGGCGTCGCCCTCGCTGTAGGAGTGCGCCCCGGCGCCGGCGAGCGTGCCACCGTCGACGATCAGGTACTCCTCGCGGATCGGGCGCCCGTCGAGCCAGCACTCGAGGATCTCGCGCGTCCCGGCGGCGTAGCGGGCCTGGGCGGAGAGGCTCGTGCCGGAGGTGTGGGGGGTCATCCCATGGTGGGGCATCGAGCGCCAGGGATGGTCCCTGGGCGCAGGCTGGGGGAACCACACGTCGCCGGCATAGCCCGCCAGCTGGCCGCTCTCGCATGCCCGCGCGACAGCGTCGCGGTCGCAGATCTTTCCGCGCGCGGTGTTGATCAGATACGAACCCCGCTTCATCCTGGCGAGCAGATCCGCGTCGAACATGTTCTCGGTTTCGGGGTGCAGCGGCGCGTTGATCGTGACCACGTCGCACACCTCCACCAGCGACTCCACGTTGGGGTGGAAGGTGACTCCCAACTCCTCCTCGACCTCGGCCGGCAGGCGGTGGCGATCGGTGTAGTGCAGACCGACCTCGAATGGCCCCAGCCGCCGCAGGACCGCCGAGCCGATGCGTCCGGCGGCGACCGTGCCGACCTGCATGCCCTCCAAGTCGTAGGAGCGCGACACGCAATCGGCGATGTTCCAGCCCCCGTCGACCACCCATTGGTAGGAGGGGATGTAGTTGCGCACCAGCGCCAGGATCGTCATCACGACGTGCTCGGCCACGCTGATGCTGTTGGAGTAGGTCACCTCGGCGACCGTCAGGCCGTGCTCGATCGCCGCCTGCAGGTCGACGTGGTCTGAGCCGATGCCGGCCGTCAGCGCGAGCTTCAGCTTCGGCGCCTTGGCGATTCGCTCAGCCGTCAGGTAGGCGGGCCAGAACGGCTGGGAGATGACGATCTCCGCCTCCGGAAGCTCGCGCTCGAAGACCGACTCCGGCCCGTCCTTGTCGGAGGTGACGATCAGCCGGCGCCCGCGCTCCTGCAGGAACTCGCGCAGCCCCAACTCCCCCGAGACGCTGCCGAGCAGCTCACCGGGCTTGAAGCCGATCGCCTCGGGCGTCGGCGTGCTCTGACCGCCGTGGTAGCGCGCGATCGCCGGGACCCCATCGCGCGCGTAGGACGGCGGGTAGCCGTCGACCGGATCGTCATAGAGCACGCAGAGGACGTTCGCCATGCGTCTTCATCCTCTCGCAAGACGAGCTGAAGGGTCAAGCGTGAGCGCTACGACGATCCGAGCGTCTCCCGGTTCGAGCGCTCCGGTTGGGTAAGAGGCAGCTGACAATTTGAACGACTGCAAGAAAGGGCCGGCGTCAGCCGGGAATGACGTGCTGCGGGCTGGGTTCGGCCGGGCGGGAAAGCGGCAGACGCACGCTGACCTCGGTTCCGCCTCCCTGGCGCTCGGAAACGTCGAAGCTATGGGCGAGCGTCGAAATCAGGGCCAAGCCTAATCGCAGGCTTTCCGTTTCAGGAGAGCGGAAGCCCGTCCCGTAGTCCCGAACCGCCACGTCAAAGTCGCTGGCTTCACAGCTGGCTTCGACCTCGAGCGGGCCCCTTCGCCGGTCGCAATAGGCGTGGCTGACGACATTCGAGCACGCCTCGGTCACCACGATCTGGAGATCGGCGATCCCCGCGTCCGTCATTCCGTATTGCCGAGCCACATTGCCGACGGCATGGCGAACGACCGCCAGGCTCTCGGGCCGCGCGGGGAGCTTGATGAACAGGCAACTGCCGGCTTCTTGCATGGACCGACGCCTCCCGGTCTCGAGGGCCGCGAACGGATCGCCTTACTAGTGAATTGGATCCGCCTTCCGGTTGAATACCCGGCTTTGGGGCCTTGAAAACGCTGGCCTAATCGAAGTCGACGACCTCGAAGACGAGCAGGAGGATCAGCGTCACAACCACACGTGCTTACGAGAGCGACGCGGCGGGTAAGCGGTCTCCATGACCGGGAAAGCGGATTTCGCAGAGGAGGAGTGGGAGACGGTGCTGGAGGGGGCGACGAGCGCCGGCTTGATCGTCTCGACGGCGCAACGGGGTGGCTCGTTCCGCGAGTCCTTTTCGCTGGCAAAGGCCTATACCGAGGCTCGAACCGCCGCCGGCGCCTCGAGCCTCATAGACGAGATCGCCCAATCCAAGCCGAAGGTCGACCGGGCGCGCCAGGGCTCCGTCGAGGAGTTGAAAGAGCACCATCTGGGCATCATCCGGCAAGCGGTCTCCCTGCTCGAAGCCAAGGCGTCCCCCGAGGAGCTGGAGGACTACAGGCGCTTCACGCTCAGTCTCGCGGAGCGGGTCGCGAGCGCCAAGGAGGAGGAAGACGGAAAGCCGGTCAGCGAAGCCGAGCGGACGGCGATCGACGAGATCTCCGCCGCGCTCGGCAAAGACTCCGGCTAAGCACCCACAGACCTGCGTCTCCCCCTCACGTAGTGGGCGGGTCGGGGGGCGACAAGGCGAGCCCCAGAAGAAGAGGGCCTGATCGCCTCGGGGGGCTTTACGCAGCGACAGAGTCCGGGGACTACAGCAGCACTTACTACGACGCCTCACGTTATTTTGCGACGCCGCCGCCAGATCCCAATCATGTAGAAATACAGGTACATAAACAGGCCGACAGATAGGATGAAAATACCAACGGATAGCGGTCCCGGGTCGCCGCTAACAAACAGAATTGCCGCGAGCACCGCGCCGACGACCGGGATCGCGATCAACCACTGGGGAACCGGCAATCCATGTTCTTGTGGGTTTCGATCAGAAATTAGCTTACTCCTTGGTATGACTATCGTCTTGCGATTTCGTAGGTCAATATTCCGCCTGCCGCGGCAACACTTCCACCGAATACCCCCACTCCGGTGCAAACGTGCAACGCCTCAAGCTCCGGCGTTACTGCGTAGCAAGAGCCCGTGGCGAGGATGGTGACCCCCGCAACTCCTGCCGTACCCGCTGCAACGATTCCCGTGGCCGCCATCTGAGCCGGGTTCGCCTTTTCAAGGTAGTAGGCTGCCCGGCTTGGGTTGATGAGCATGTCACCAAGAACCGATAGTGGACCGAAAACATAGGACGCCGGGCTATTGCTGCCGGCCCAGTAATTGACCGCATTGGTTGCAGCTTCGCCGGGGTGGGTCACGATATCGCTGGCGGTGTGCGCAGCTTCGCTGGCCGCATTCCCAATGTCTTCCGCAGCTTCACCCGCGCAGGGCCCGCCGAATGGCACACAGAATTCCAACCCGTTGAGGTCATAGGCGCTGAGCAGGTTATCCCGAACATAGGAGTAGCGGTCCACGGACCCGCCGAGCCCCAAGTGCCCAAGCACCGGATCTTCGCTGGCGAAGCTGCCGAGCGAGGGATCATAGGTCCGCGCCCCCATCTGGATCAGGCCGGTCGCCGGATCTGTCGGGCGCTCCCAGGCGCCGAGGTAGCCCATTTCGAGGTTCGGGCCTGAGAGCTGTTCGCCCCAGGGGCCGTATTCCTGTCTGGATTCGACGCCGCCGGCCGGGCCGCTGAGCGCGGTGATGTCGCCGTGGCCGTCGGCGAGCGGGTAGTCGGTCGCTTCGCCCGAGCGTTGCTCGACCAGGCCGTGAGCGCCCTGGACGTAGCTGGTCGTGACTTTGCCTTCGCCGTTTGCGATGTAGGTCGGATGGTCGGTGAGATCGCCGTAGTGGAGCACCTGCGTTCCCGCTTCGTCTTTGCGTTCGCTCAATCGTTCCAAACCGTCATAAGCGTAGCTCGTAGTTTCGATCGGGCCTTCGACTTTGGCCAGATGATCCAGCAGGTCCCATTCATAGCCCGTTTCTTCAGAGCCATTGACCTTCCCGGTCATCCGGCCGGCGCCGTCGTAGCTGTAGGTGGTGCCTTCCGATGATTCGGTTAGCTGGTTCAGGGCGTTGTAGCTGTAGATGGTGGAGCCGGCTTCGGTGCGGTTGCCAGCTTTGTCGTAGCCGTAGCTCGCTGACCCTTCGCCTGGCGGGTTGAATTCGGTCAGTCGGTTGAGCGCGTCGTAGGCATAGGTGGTTTCCTGTTCAAGGCGCTGGTCAAGCTTGCTGGTTACGTCGCCAGCGGGGTCGTAGCCGTATTTGAGTGATTCGAGCGTCGTCGGCGGTTCGCCTTCCACCGAGGTCGTTTCGGCGAGGCGGCCCGCTTCGTTGTAGACGTTGGTCGTGTTGACGTCGTTGGGACGTTCGACTTCGGTCAGGTCGCCTTCTGGGTCGTAGGCGAAGCCCAGCGCTTTGCCTTGTGGGTCGGTGAGCGAGGTGAGTCGTCCGAGTTTGTCGTATTCGTATTCGAGCGTACCGCGACCGTCGACCTGTTTCGTCAGATAGCCACGGGAGTTGTAGGAACGGGTGAGGGACTGGCCGCGGCCGTCGTCGATCGAGGCGACGTGATCGTCTTCGTTGTAGGCGATTTCGATTTTGTCGCCTTGGACGTCGGTTGCGCCAGTGAGCCGGTCGGCGTTGTCGTAGCCGAAGAGGCGCAGCGTCGCTTCGCCGGCGCTGGCTTTTTGCAGGCGATCGGCAGCGTCATAGCTGTATTCGACCGTGCCAGCGGCGGTGCTGCGGCTGATCAGATTGCCGACGGCGTCGTAGATGAAGCTGGTCGTCTTTTCGAGCGGCTGGGCGACTTCGGTCAGCCGCCCTAAATTGTCGTAGGTGAAGCTCGTCGCGTTCCCGCGCGGGTCGGTGACCGAGGTCAGCTCGCCGTTCGCGTCATAGTCGTATTCCGTGGTCGTAGCGAGCGGCTCGTTAGCCGCAGTCATCCGATTTAGGAGATTGTATTCGTAGGTGGTTTCGTTTTCGCGCGGGTCGACGACGCTCGTGCGGTTGCCGCGGGCGTCGTAGCCGAAACTCCAGTCCTCGCCTTCGGGACGGTGGACTTCGGTTACCTGGTTGGCGAGGTCGTAGCCGTAGGTGGTTTCCTTGCCACGCCGATCGGTGAAGCTTTTCGGCTTGAGATTGCCGTTGTAGGCGACTTTGGTCTGCTGTTCGAGCGGATCCGTGTAGGCGGTCGGCCGCTCCATCGCGTTGTAGGTGATTTTCCAGACGTTTTCGGCCGGATCGGTGATCTGCGTCGGGAGGCCGTTCGCGTCGTAGACGTATTTGGTCGTATTACCGATTGGCGTGGTGCGCGAGAGCAGGTCGCCGAGCGCATTGCGTTCGAAGCCTTCGGCTTTCAGGCCCGGCGCCGTCGTGGAGGTCAGGTAGTTGCGGCTGTTGTATCCGGAGCTCGTTTTGTGGCCGAGCGAGTCGGTCGAGCTGAGCCGGTTGCCGCGCGAGTCGTAGCTGAATTCAGATTTGTGCCCATTCGGATCGGTGACCGTGAGCGGCTGGCCGGCTTCGTTGTAGGTGAAGGTCGTTTCCCCTTCTTCGGGGTCGACGATCTTGGTCAGGTCGTTGGCTTTGGACCATTCATAGCTCCAAGCGTTGCCAAGGGCATCGCTGAAGTCGGTAAGCCGGTTCTGGCCGTCGTATTCGTAGCTGCGTTCCCCGCCTTCGGGATCTTCAACGAAGGTGAGGTTGCCGGCCGCGTCGTGGCCGAGAGTCCATTCGGCGCCGCCGGGCTTGACGATTTCGTCGACGTTCCCGGCTTCGTCGTAGCCGGTCGTCGTCGTGCGGCCGAGCTGGTCGGTTTCTGAGACGACTCGATTCTGGCTGTCGAAGCCGTAGGTGAGTTTGCCGCCTTCGGGTTCCGTGACGACGGTTTCGCCGGAGTCGTATTCGAGCGTCCAGAGGCTTTCGAGCCCGTCGCGCTGTTCGATGACCCGACCCTGGGAGTCGTAAACGTTTTTCAGGATCACGTTGCCGCGCGGGTCGGTGATCGAGGTGAGGCGGTGGCTCGCGTCGTAGGCGTATTTGGTCACGCCGGCCAGGGCGTCGGTCACCGTTTCGAGGTCGCCCGCCGCGGAGTAGGCGAATTTGACTTCGCGGCCGGTCGAGTCTTTGATGAGCGTGATGTGGTTGGAGGAGTTGTAGGTGAAGCTCAGCGTCTGGGCTGAGGCGTCAGCGATCGTCGCAAGGCGGCCTTCTGAGTTGTAGCCGTAGGTGGTTTTGAGGCCATGGTCGTCGGTGATGCTGGCGATCCGCCCGCTTTCGTCGAAGCGGTAGACGGCGCCCTGGAGGGTCGTCAGCCGGAAGGCGCCTTCGATCTTGGCGAGGGTGTCCGTCACGCCCGATGGGGCTTTGTAGCCGGATTCGGTCTTCTGGAAGAGATCCTGGCGGCCGTCCTGGCGCAGGACGAGGACTTCGCCCGATTCCAGTTCCGTCACGCTGGCCAGGCCGGTCTGCGACCAGCCTTGCCCAAGGCCGGTGTCCGAGCCGCTGCCGGCGCTGTAGGCGCGGGTGAATTCAAGGGGCACGCTGCCCTTGTTGCTCAGGAGCAGGTCCCGATGCGAGTAGCTGAGCTGGCCGCTGGCGAGGCTGACCGGATCGGCGCCTTCGCCGCATTGGGATTCTTTGCCTCGGCAGTGGGCATTCAATTCCGGGAGCTGGACAGCGGGTTTCCATTTGACGTTGGAGGTAACGGAGTCGCCACAGCCGGCCGGCTTCGGGCCGTTTGCGCAACCCCAATCGTTGCTCGGGGCAGAGAGGTTGCCGGTGCCACTGTAGGAGAGGCCGCTGGCATTGTTTCGGAAGCGATTCCATTCGATCGTCGGCGAGCCTGATTCGATCACCTTGATTCCATAACTCAAACCCTTGCGAATCGTTGAGTTGGTGATCCTTGGTGCGGAGGCCTTAACTTCAATCATGCCGACTGCGCTGCCTTTTCCTCCGTAAGCAACTTCTACATGATCAAGCACTGAGGCACCGCTGCCCGATTCAAATAGGATCTTCTTCCATTCTCCGGCGCTCGCTTCTTTGGCGCCGGTGAAGACGACCGGTTCTTCGGCGGTACCTTCGGCCTTGAGGGTGCCTTTGACGGTCATCTCGGGGTTGATCAGGAAGACGCCTTTGCTGATCTGGAGCGTCACCCCTGAAGCCACGGTCACGCCGCCGCTCAGGAACTTGACCGGGGTGCCGCCGTTGTTCCAGGTCGAGGAGCTGGCGACGGTGCCGCTGATCGAGATGACATGTTCTGCGGTGCCGACCAGCGTGTTTTCGGTGATGTCGCCGGGGATGTTGGCGCCTTCGAAGGTGAAGGCCATTTCTTTGGTTTCGATGATCGTGTTGCCGCTCAGGGCTTTCCCGGTGATGTTGGAGCCGGTGGCATTGCGGACCCTGATCCCGCGCTGACCTCCTTCCACGTAGTTGTCGTGGATGTTGACGTCGCCGGTGTTGCCGGAGAAGGATTCGTAGTAGATCCCGAAGTTTTCGCTGTCGGAGACGTGGTTGGCGGCGATCTCCGGGCTGCCTCCGTTCATCGCTTGGATTCCACAGCCTTTGCTGTGGGAGACCGTCGAGTTGACGATCGTCGGCGAGGAGCCGTTGATGTAGATGGGGCCGGTGGTAGTTCCTCCCCCGTATTTCGCTTCCACGTGGTCGAGCACCGAGCTGCCGCTACCCGGTTCGAATTTGATGCTCTGCCATTCGCCAGGAGAGGCTTCTTTGGCGCCGGTGAAGACGACCGGTTCTTCGGCGGTACCTTCGGCCTTGAGGGTGCCTTTGACGGTCAACGTGCCAATCGTGAATTTGACGCCAGGTTCGACTTTGACAACCACGCCCGATTCGATTGTCGAGCTGCCGGTGTAGGGATTGCCAGCTGCGGTCAACGTCGTGTTTTCGGTGATTTTTTCTGGCAGGGCCGTCGCGGAGGCCGCCGAGGGTGCAAGCAGGAAAAGGGCGAGCATCGCCGCGATGATGAGGGGACCGGAGCAGACCGCCGATCGGATAGAGGCCGTCTTCCCCACCGCACGAGGAGGTGGCGCGCTCAGCGGCGCTGCTTTTGCGTTCTGCGCTGGGCCATTCTCTGCCAGCGCTATGCCATAACCCAGCCCGAACAGCGCTGCCAGCGTCGTTCCGCCCGGCCTGATCCCCTGCATGAACTTCCCTCCTGGTTTGGTCTTCACGACCAAGGAAAGGAGCAGACCGCGAGCGGCTCAGCTCAATCGATCCCTGGATCCGTTAGGACTTAAATTGGGTACGCCTGAAGTCCTAACAGAGAACGGGAGGGATTTGCAACCCTGAATTCTAAGTTCTCCCAATTTTTGGACTATTTATCTTGTAGGGTTGAATATCCTGCACCATCATTTGTAACGGTGGAATTTCTACACCGTTGCGAACGGGAGGTCCAAGGGGTGGCGATCCAGGTGTCCATCACTTCATCCCCTTGCGGCCGCCTTTAGCGCGACTCGCAGACGCGCCAACTCATTCCCGGCCACCCCATCTTTGACCAGCGGCTTCGCAATCTGCCGAGCGGCCTCCAGGATGCTGAGCCGCCGCGCCATCTGCTCGTGGCCGCCCGCGGCAGGACCCTCATGATCGAGCTCAGACATGATCACCACGCTGACGGCGACTTCATCGAGCGGATCGCCGAGCGGGCACCCCTGCCCCCGTGCGATAAGACCGAGGTGTCGAGGATCGCCTGCACGCCAGCACCGAACGGCGCAACACCGCAGAGGCATTGTTGCGGAGCTCGCGCTGGGGAATCCGGTGCTAGCCCAGACCGGCGGGTCTCCCCTCACGTAGTGGGCGGCGGCGTCATCAGCGCGACCGGCGCCGTGAGGCCCGCGGAGCGGCGAAGGGTGGCAATGCGGCGACCCGGCTGGATGGCCGGACGGATCTCGCTGACGCGATCCCCGAGCCCGGCGACGGTTGCGTCCAGATCGGGGGCGACAAAGGCGAGCCCCCAGAAGAAGGCGGGCCGATCGCCTCCGGCGCGCTCGATCGCCTCGGAAGGTTCCTGCACGACCTCGAGAATGGTTGCGCCGAGGCGGAAGAACGCCTGCCGCGGAGCGCCGGCAGGCGTCGGCTCCTCGCGGATGCGGCGCAGGTTGAGACCGGCGCCCTGCAGCACCGCGACCGTCCGATCGAGGGCGGGCGTGATGGCGACGGCGTGGTCGAGCGTGGTGACGCCGTTGGAATGCATCGGCCGCTCGCTCGGCGGCGGGCGGTCCGACCGCGTCGTCGACAGCCCGTCCAGCTCGGTTCTCTCGATGTCTCGCACCGACCAGCCGGTCAGCCCTCTGCCCGCGTCCAAGCCCGCCAGGCGGATCCGCACATCCCCGACGACGAAGGTGTCGCCGTCGACCTCGAATCCGAGCGCCCGCCAGGCATCCGGGACGTCCGCGACCGTCAGCTCGTCGATCGTCGGGGGCACACGCAAACGGTAGCCTTCATCCGCCCGGACGCTTCCTCGACGGCCGATTGCCGGCGATTGAGCCCGCTCGCGCGAGCGGGCCGTGGTCGTTCGGCTCAGCGACTGAGGTGCAGCCAGAGCTGGCAGTTTCGCGCTTCGACGCGCTTGTTGCGCCTGTGCCCGGCGTGGCGCCTGCGACGGTGGTGCTTCCTTACGCACCGCAGCTTGCCCTTGACCCTCTTCTTGTGGAAGCCCCGCTTGCAGTGAAGCCGGGTCTTGGGCTTCGTCGGTGCGGGCGGGGCCGAAGGCAGCGGGGAGAGAGACGGCGCGCCGAGGCGGGCGTCGATGCCCACGGTCGTCCCCGGCGGAGTCAGGTTCAGCACGTCGGCGAGCGCGAGGGTCGACTTCCCGTTGTAGAACTGGGTCGGCCAGCCGTCGGGTTCAGGGGGTTCCCCAGGGAAGAATTCGGCAAATTCGAGCGAGAAGGCGACCTTGAAGGGTCCGGCGGGAAGCCCGTACAGCGCATAGCCGCCCAGCGAATCGGTTTCGGCGCAAGTCAGGAGTTCGCCGCTCGCCGCTTCGATTGCGCAGACCAAGATCCACCGCAGAGGCTGATTCGTCGCCGCGGAACGCACCGTTCCCCGAATTTCGGCCCCCTGCGGGAGGTCGCCGTCGATTCCTGCAACGGTCGAGCCGGCGGTGACGGGGATCGGGTCGGCGCTGGCCCAACTCGTCTCGTGATCCCAGTACTGGAACAGGAGGTTCTGCCCGGTGTATACCGGCGAGAAGCCGACCCGGTAGGAGTCCGTGGGAAGCCCGACCAGTTCGTAGTCGCCGCCGCTATCCGTTTCCGCGCAGGGCCCGAAGAATTCTTCTCTTTTGGCGCAAACGTAGACTTCTTCCAGCGGCGTGCCGATCGCCGTTCGCACCTCGCCCTGGATTCGACCGCCCACTTCGAGTTCGGCGTCGATCCCGACGGTGGTCGAACCTTCGAGGACCGCTACCGGATCCGCGAGTTCGAAATTCGACTCGTCGTCGTAGTACTCGTCGACATAGTTGGCGTGACTCGGACGAGCCGAGAATTCGAGCAGGTACTGACCGCCAGGCAGTTCGCCGACCTGGTAGGACCCGCCCGGCCCGGTCAGGTTGGCTTGTAGAGCCCCCCCCCCGAGGGGCGTTGCTGCGCCGCCGGGATAGATGCCTGAAATCGAGCGGCCCCTGGCGCCTCCGCCGCCAGCTCGATATGATGTTTTCATATGAGCCGCCTTCTCTCCGTATCCCTTCCCGACGATCTAGCCGAGGAGACCGATGCCCTCGCCCAGAGCCTGGGCAAGACGAGGAGCGAGGTCGTCCGCGATGCCCTGCGCCGTCAAGTTCAGATCGAGCGCTTCGCCGCGCTGCAGAGCTATGGGCGCGAGCGCGCCGAGGCCCTCGGGATCGGGCCAGATGACAGCGAAGCATGGGTCGACGAGATGCGCTCCGCGCACGGCTGATCCTGCGCGTCCTCTGCGACACCAACGTCCTGGTTTCCGCCTTCATCGCGGCCGGACCGCCAAGCCGCATCATCGAGGAGGCCATCGACGGCCGCTTGGAACTCATCCTTGCGCAGCCAGTGATGGTGGAGCTGGAGCGGATCCTTACCGGGAAGCTCGGCTTCGCGTCGAAGCGCTGGCGCCAAGTCGAAGAGCTCCTGATCGACGTGGCCACTGAGCTGGCTCCGCTCCCCAAAGCTTCGCCCGCTGCAGTAACCGGCGATCCCGCCGATGACCTGATCCTCACCTGCGCAATCGAAGCGGGGGTCGATGTCGTCGCTTCGGGCGACCGCAAGCACCTGCTCCCGGTCGGCACGTACCAAGGAGTCCGAATCCTTACTCCCCAAGCACTGCTGGCTGAGCTTCGCAGCGCTTAGCCGTAGTGCCTGAAATGGAGCGGATTCCCAGGGCCGGCTACAAACCTGCTGAACCCGACTGCCCTTCAAGCACAAGATCTACGGCAAGATCACGGAGTTCATGGTCTTCCGCGAACGTCGCTAAGTCGAGCGGCAGACCAAACTCACGGGCGAGGGGCGTGCTCCGCAAACGAGCGCTTGGGGCCAGCCGAATGCTCGATCGGGATACAAGGCCAGCCGTGTCAGGGTCGCGCCAAAGCTCGCGATCAGCCGGGATTGCCTCAGTCAAATGATCCGCATTCCGGCCCTGATGTGGGTGGTCCTCGTGGTAGGGAGCGACATACGCATCCTTGACGAGGACCGCGTCGTATATGTCGGGGCACTCTCCAAGCAGGCGCCACTCGTCGTACTCGGGGCGGAGCACCAGTATCGGCTCAAACTTTGCGGCCACTGAAGGAAAAATTA
>Ga0184618_10000271_pt1 | contig 11964 bp, 10 predicted proteins | sample PLM0_30_b1_FD_133159 | JGI IMG/M metagenome (GOLD analysis project Ga0184618, IMG submission 133159) | Groundwater sediment microbial communities from an aquifer in East River, Colorado, USA - PLM0_30_b1 | ecosystem: Environmental > Terrestrial > Soil > Riparian zone | place: USA: East River...
ACCGGATGGCCTCTGTTGCCGTCGTAGGTGGCGGCGACGACCTCGGCGTCGCTCTCCCGCCAGACCTCGACCACCCGGTCGATCGCCGCCGGAGACAGGTCGGGACCGTCTACGAGCACGACGACCGCCGCCTGCGCGTCACGGCCGAGGGCGGCCAGCCCGCACCGCAACGAAGCGCCGCGGCCTAGCTCCCACTGGGGGCAGTGGACCGTCTGGGCGGACGTCTCCACTTCGTGAGCGCCCAGCACCACGACGACCTCGTCCACGGAGCTCTGTCGAACACGCTCGAGCACCGGCTCGAGCAGGATGCGCTGCTTCGGTCGGCCGAAGCGCTCCGACGCGCCGGCGGCGAGAACTAGTGCGGCGAGCTCAGGAACAGCCTTGGTTTACGTTGGCCCGTCGCATCCAGCCCGCGACGCTACTTCGCCTCGAGCCGCATGTTCTTGATCTCGATGCGCTCCGTCGGCGCCCCGCTCGGGTCGCTGGGGTCGCCGAGACGGCCGATCTGCTCGACGACGTCCAGCCCATCGGTGACTCGTCCCAGGACGGCGTAGTCGGGAGGGAGCCCGACATTCTCGCCCGTGACCACGAAGAACTGGCTTCCCGACGTGCCCGCCGGGTCCGACCCGGTCTTGGCCATTGCGACAAGGCCCTTGACGTACTGCGTGTCCTTCGGCGGGGCATCCACGGTCGTATACCCGGGCCCGCCCATTCCATTACCTTCCGGGTCGCCGCCCTGGATCACGAAGCCGGGAACGATCCGGTGGAACGTCAGCCCGTCGAAGAAGCCCTTCTGGACGAGCCCTGCGATCGAGGCCGTGGCGCAGGGCGAGGTCTTCGTCGCCAGCTCGAACGTGAAGCTGCCCTTGTTCGTGTTGACGACGATCTCGTGCGTCTTGCCTTCTTCGAGATTCGCCAGCTCCGCCTTCGACTTGTCCCCTCCGATCTCGCAGTTCATGGTCGATCCCTTCGTCTTGGTCGCGCCACTCGTGGCGCTTTTGCCGCCGCACCCTACAAGCAGGATCAGGAGCGGGATGAGGAGCGGGAGCCTCCTCACGCGACGGCGTCGAGTGCGCGCCGGACGAGGGCTCTTGCGATCTCCACCTTGTACGCGGTCCCCGGAAGCGGCGTCGCTTCGTCGAGCGCTTCCGGTGAGTCGAGCACCCAGGGAATGGGAGCGACGCCGGCGAGAACGAGCCTCGTGCCCTCGGTGGCACGTGCCGCCGCCACGCCGACGATTGCGAACGACCAGCGCTGGCGGTCCATCGCCTTGAGATAGGTGCTCGCGTCCGGCTGCGGAACCTCGAGCTGCAGGATCAGCTCGCCGGGCTCGAGCGTCGTCACGTCGCGGTCGTCCTCGGTCGGCAGGCGGAAGAGCTCTTCGACGGAGAGCTCACGCCGCGTCGTCGTCATCGTTGCTCCGAGCGCGATCAGCGCCGCTGCGATGTCGGACGGATGCGCCGAGGCGCAGAAGGCGTTGCCGAAGATCGCGTGCTCCCGGTGCTCGCCGTCGCGCGCGTGACACACGTCCCCTCCGTGCAGGCGGCACGGAAACTTCAAGCGCCAGTACCAGCAGCGCGTTGCCTGGAGGAGGTTTCCGCCGACCGAGCCCATGTTGCGGAGCTGCGGGCTGGCGGCCAGACGGCACGCCTCGCGCAGCACCTCCGGAATCTGCGGGTCAGCCTCGAGCTCGCCCAGGGTCGTTCCCGCGCCGATCTGCGTGCCGTCGATCCCACGCGGCACGACGTCGCGGACGTCGACGAGCGTGTCGGTGGAGATGAGCTCGTCACGCAGGAGTGGCACGACCTCCGTGCCGCCGTGCATGAACACGCCGCCGTCGACCTCGGCCAGGTCAGACGGCCGCAGGAGCTCCACGCTTCCCCTTCTCGCGCTCACGAGCCTCGCGCAATGCGCGCAGCATCTCCTCGCGGCTGATCGGCAACGAGCGCACGTCGGCGCCGGTCGCGTCGCGGATCGCATTGGCGATCGCCGCCGCGACGGGGACGATCGGCGGTTCGCCCAATCCCTTCGAGCCGAGGTTGGTCAGGTGCTCGTCCGGGATGTCGAGCAGCTCGCTGACGATCTCCGGCACGTCGGCGATCGTCGGCAGCCTGTACGCGTCCAGTGTCTGGTTCAGCGTGATGCCGCTCGCCGGGTCGAGGAGCCGATCCTCCGAGAGCGTGTGCCCGATGCCCTGGATGATCCCGCCCTCGACCTGGCTCGACGCACCGAGTGGGTTGATCACCCGGCCGACGTCGTGAATAGCCGCAACGCGTTCGACGCGAATCTCGCCGGTCTCGACGTCGACGGCGACCTCGGCCACCTGGACGCCGAAGGTCAACACCTGCATGCCGGCCGGGTTCGGTCCACGCGCGCCCTTGCCGAGGATCTGCGCGTCCTCCAGGAGCCCGACGACTTCCTCGACCCGCCAGGAGCCGCCCTCGGACGAGACGATCTTGCCGTCCTTCAACGACAGGATCCGGGTCTCCTTGTCGTAGCGCTGCGCGGCGATCTCGATGATCTGGCGTGCGGCGTCCGCGGCCGCGGAGCGTACCGCCGGGCCCATGGACGGCGTCGTCGACGAGCCTGCCGAGATCGACGCATACGGACCGCGCGCCGAGTCGCCGAGAACGAGCTCGACTCGCTCGAGCGGAAGTCCGAGCTCCTCGGCCGCGATCTGCGTCATCGCAGTTGCCGTGCCGGTGCCGATGTCCTGCATCGCCGTGATCACTGTCGCCCGCCCGTCCGAGCCGACGCGGACCCACGCGTAGGAGGGCGGGCCTCCGCCGCCGTACCAGATCTGACTGGCGAGCCCGACGCCGCGTTTCCAGGGTCCCTCACTTCGGCCGCGCACTTCGTCGCGCCGCTGCCAGTGGGGCTCGGCACGGCGGTAGCACTCCATCAGGTTCTTGGACGAGAAGGGTCGGTCGTCGGTCGAGTGGGCGTAGTTACGGCGGCGCAGCTCGAGTGGCTCGATGTCCAGGCGCGCACCGAGCTCGTCGAGCAGGCACTCGAGGCCGAACGTCCCCTCCACGAAACCGGGTGCGCGGAAGGCGCGCATCGGCGGAGTGTTGATCTTCGCCGGCGAGAGGACGGTGCGGACGTTCTCGCAGTCGTACAGCATCTTCATCGGCCCGTCCGTGGGCGCGGGCCAGCCGTCCCAGCCGGTCGCGTTCACGTAGTCCCCGACGAGGGCCACGAGCGTGCCGTCCGAGCGCGCGGCTGCGGTCAGCCGCTGGATCGTCGAGTTGCGGTTCCCCGTTGCGACGTTCTCCTCGCGCCGGGTGAGAGCGCAACGCACCGGGCGGCCCGTGCGCTTTGCGAGCTCTGCGGCGACGTACGTGTGGTCGCCTGCCCCGTTCTTCGAGCCGAAGCCGCCGCCCATGAACTCGCAGATGACGCGCACCTTGTCGGGCGGCAGGTCGAGCGTCGAGGCCACCTCGTCGCGAACGCCCCAGATGAACTGCGTCGAGATGTAGACGTCGAGCCCGTCGCCGCGCCACTCGCAGACCGACTGGTGCGGCTCAAAGGAGTTGTGGAGCACGGTCTGGGTGCGGTACTCGGCCTCGACGACGATGTCGGCCTGGGCAAGCGCCTTGTCGACGTCGCCGCGCTCGTAGCGGCTCGCCTCGCTGACCAGCTGGCCGCGGCGGACCGCCTCCTCGGGGTCGGTGAGCGGCTCGCGGACCTCCCATTCGACCTCCACGAGCTCGAGAGCGGCGCGGGCCTGCCTGTCGGTATCGGCCGCGATCGCAGCCACGGCCTGACCCTGGAAGCCGGGCTCGGCCGTGAGCGTCGGCGCCTCGCCGGGGCCCACCGTGGCCCGCACGCCCGGAGCGGCGAGGGCGCGCTCGAAATCGATGCTCTTCACGCGCGCATGCGCGTGCGGGGAGCGTAGGACCGCCGCATAGAGCATCCCGGGCAGCTCGACGTCTGCCGTATACCGCGCTTCGCCCCGCGCACGCATCGGGCCTGTCACGCGCGTCGCCGGGCGGCCGACGACCTCGCGTGGCCCGGCCGGCCACTGGTCGAGCGCGTCCTCCTCGACGACGAGCCAGACCTCCTCGTAGCGACCCTCGACTTCCTTCTCTGTACGGATCAGCCTTGCCACGTCGTAATCGCCTCCTCGATCTTCGGATAAGTGCCGCAGCGGCACAGGTTGCCGGCCATTGCGTGCCGGATCTCATCCGAGCTCGGCTGCGGGTTGCTCTCGACGAGTGCCGACGCGGAGACGATCTGCCCCGGCGTGCAGAAGCCGCATTGAAGGGCGTCTGCGCGCACGAATGCATCGACCAGCGGGTGATCCCGCAGCCCTTCGATCGTCGTCACCTTCCGCTCGCCGACCATGTGTAGGAGCGTGATGCAGGAGTAGACAGGCACGCCGTCGAGCAGCACCGTGCAGGCGCCGCAGTGGCCTTCCGCGCACGCGATCTTCGTCCCGGTCAGCCCGAGGTCCTCGCGCACCGTCTCGGCAAGGGTGCGGCCGACCGGCGCGTCGACCTCGTGGCTCTGACCGTTGACGTTAAGCGCCACTCGTCACCGCGAGGATGTCGGCAATGTGGATCAGGCCACGTGTGGTGCGCGCCACGTCGCCGAGGTCCTCGTCCTCGATCTCGGGAAACACGCGCCAGAGGTCGCGCGCGGTCAACAGCAGATCGCGAATCCGGTCGAGCTCCTCGGGGTGGCCGTCTTTGTCGTCGCAGGCGTTCAGAGCGAGGCCGAGCACGCCGACCGAATCTGCCTGGCTCGTCCACAAGAGAGGAGTCGCCATCGAGAGGTACTGGTGGATTCGCGCGAGCGCCATCGGCTGCGTGAACATGCCGTCCCCCGTTGGCGACGAGGGCTCACGGGGCGGCTCGCCGTTGGCGATGCGGGTCGCGTTGCCGGCGAGCATGTCGCGGATCTGCTCCTCGTCGAAGCCCGCGACCTTTGCGGTGCGGACCGCGTTCAGCAGGGAGCTCGGCGGCCGCGCGTACGGATAGTCGGATGCGTACAGCACCTGCTCGGGCCCAACCAGGTGGAAGAAGCTGAGGAGGTCGACCGGGCTCCAGACCGACGTGTCGAAGAAGACGCCGGCCTTTCCGGCGAAGCGTCCCGCCAGCCCGGCCAGGTCGGCGATTCCGGCGTGCGCGATGATCAGCTGCGCGTCCGGATAGGCCTCGATGAGCCGGGCGAGGTGGTCTGCGATCGGCGGCAGCCCCCGGCCCCCATGGATGAGGATCGGGACTCGACGCTCGGCGGCGATCGCGAACACGGGTGCGAGCCGTTCGTCGTTGAGCATGAACCGCTGGGCGCGTGGATGGAGCTTGATGCCGCGCGCGCCGAGGTCGAGGCAGCGTTCGGCCTCCTCGATCGGGCTTTCCGTGAGGTCGAGCCGCACGAACGGGATCAGCCGCCCCTCGGAGCGCTTCGCGTACTCGAGCGTACGGTCGTTGGGCGCCGCAAAGCCCGGATGGCGGTCGGGCTCGTCCATGCAGAACATGAAGCAGCGCGAGATGCCGTAGTTGTCGTTGATCCGTTCGAGCTCCTCGTAGACGCCGAGGGAGCCGTCGATGTCGTGCCCAAGGTGGACGTGCGCGTCGAAGATGTCCGCGCCTTCCGGAAGCTGGCGCGCGAGCTCCTCGTCGTAGGTCGCGATCAGCTCCTGGGCTCGCTCGAACTCGTCGTCCACGAACGGTCAGTCTAAGGAACCGATACCGACACGGTAGGATGCCGCCGGCCGTGCCAGACGTCCTCATCTTTGCCGACTCCGTCATCTCGCCCGAGATGCGTCACGAGGTGCCGGTGCTCGTTCCGGACCCTTTCCTGTATGCGGAGAAGGAAGGCAAGCGCTACGCCGTCTCGACCGCGTTCGAGGTGGAGCGGATCGCGAAGGCAGGGATCGACGCTCGCCCCTGGGAGGAGTTCGGGTACGACGAGCTGCTTGCGCAGGGCTTGCCGCGCGACGAGATCACCTGGCTTCATATCAACCTCAACGCTTGTCGCGAGCTCGGTATCGAGGACGCGATCGTGCCGCGGTCGTTCCCCGCTCTCGTCGCAGATCACCTGCGAGCGAACGACATCAAGCTCCAGCCGGACTACAACTTCTTCGCCGATCGCCGCCGGGTGAAAAATGAGGCGGAGCTGGAGGGCATCCGCAGGGCGCAAAAGGCCGCCGAGGCGGGCATGGCGGCAGCCAGGGAGATTCTCGCCCGCGCCGAGGCCACGAACGGCAGCCTCAGCGTCGACGGTGAGGCGCTGACCTGCGAGAGGATCAAGGCCGAAATCCGGCGCGAGTTCACCGAGCACGGGATGTCGAGTGACGACTTCATCGTCTCGCACGGAGCGCAGACTGCGATCGGACACGAGCTCGGCTTCGGGCCGATCGCGCCCGACGAACCTGTCGTCATCGACCTCTGGCCGAGGGATCCAGAGTCGGGCTGCTACGCGGACATGACGAGGACGTTTGTCGTCGGCACGCCCTCCGACGAGCTGGTCGAGTACCACCGCCTCGTGAAGGAGGCGCTCGACCGCTCGCTCGACGCGACGAAGCCGGGCGTTCCGGGGTTCGACGTCTTCCAGCTCGTCTGCGAGCTCTTCGAGGAGAACGGCCAGAAGACCTATCTCTCGAAGGAGCCGGGTGAGGTGCTCGAGAGCGGATTCATCCACGGGCTCGGACACGGCGTGGGGCTCGAGGTGCACGAGGCCCCGACACTGGGTCGCGGCGGAAAGAACGAGCTCATTCCAGGCGACGTGATCACGCTCGAGCCCGGCCTGTATCGAGCCGGCTACGGCGGCTGCCGCCTCGAGGACCTCGTCGTCGTCACCGAGGACGGCCGCGAGAATCTCACGAAGTTCCCGTACGACCTGACGCCGTGAGCCCCGACCAGACGGGCGGGGCCGCCATCGAGACGATGTTCCTCGAGGAGCGGCGCTATCCCCCGCCCGCGGACTTCGCCGCCCAGGCCAACGCGCAGCCGGACATCTACGAGCGCGACTTCGAGGAGCTCTGGGAGACCGAGGCCCGCGAGCGGGTCAGCTGGTTCGAGCCTTTCACCGGGCTCCTGGACTGGGACCCGCCGTATGCGAAGTGGTATCTCGGCGGCAAGCTCAACGTCTGCTTCAACTGTGTCGACCGCCACGTCGAGTCGGGGCTCGGCGTCAAGGTCGCCTACCACTGGGAAGGAGAGCCCGAGGGCGATCGGCGGACGATCACGTTCTCTGATCTCCAGCGCGAGGTCGTGCGACTCGCCAACGCGCTGAAGGGCCTCGGCGTGAAGAAAGGGACTCCGATCGGGATCTACATGGGCATGGTCCCGGAGCTGCCCGTGGCGATGCTCGCCTGTGCGCGCCTCGGTGCGCCGCACACCGTCGTCTTCGGCGGCTTCTCGGCCGAGTCGCTCGCCGGCCGGTTGAACGACATGGGCTGCGAGGTGCTGATCACGCAGGACGAGGCCTGGCGCAAGGGCTCGCCGGTGCCGCTGAAGCGCAACGCCGACGAGGCGCTCGCCCAATCGCCCGGCGTGCAGCACACGATCGTCCTCCGCCGAACCGGCAACGAGGTGCCCATGGACGAAGAGCGCGACGCGTGGTGGCACGAGCTCGTCGAGCGCGAGAGCGAGGACGCTGCGTCATGCCCCTGTGAGCCGATGGACTCGGAGGACCTCCTCTACCTCCTGTACACGAGCGGCACGACGGCGAAGCCGAAGGGGATCGTGCACACCACGGCGGGCTACCTCGTCGGGGTCGCGACGACGCACTACTACATCTTCGACGTCAAGCCCGACTCGGTGTACTGGTGCGCCGCCGACGTCGGCTGGGTGACCGGGCACAGCTACATCGTGTACGGCCCGCTCTGTAACGCCACGACCGGGGTCATATACGAGGGCGTCCCGGACTACCCGGACAAGGACCGCTGGTGGGCGATCGTCGAGCGCTACGGCGTCGACATCCTCTACACGGCGCCGACCGCGATCCGCAGCCACATGAAGTGGGGGCCTGAGCACGCACAGAAGCACGATCTGTCGTCGATCCGGCTTCTCGGCTCGGTCGGCGAGCCGATCAATCCCGAGGCCTGGATCTGGTACCGGGAGGTGATCGGCGGTGGGAAGGTGCCGGTCGTCGACACGTGGTGGCAGACCGAGACCGGGATGATCATGATCACACCGCTTCCGGGGGTGACAACGCTCAAGCCCGGCTCCGCGACGAAGCCGTTCCCCGGGGTCGACGCCGCGGTCTACGACGAGCAGGGGAACGAGGTCGGGCCGGGTGGGGGTGGCTACCTCGTCCTGCGGCGCCCATGGCCGGCCATGCTCCGGGGCCTCTACAAGGATCACGACCGCTACGTCGAGACGTACTGGTCGCGCTACCCGGGCGTCTACTTCGCGGGTGACGGTGCCCGCATCGACGAGGACGGCGATTTCTGGCTTCTCGGCCGGGTGGACGACGTGATGAACGTATCGGGCCACCGGATCTCGACGATCGAGGTCGAGAGCGCGCTCGTCGATCACCAGCTGGTAGCCGAGGCGGCCGTGGCCGCGCGGGCGGACGAGCGAACCGGGCAGGCGATCGTGGCGTTCGTCTCGCTGAAGGGCGGGGAGGAGGGCTCGGTCGAGATGCTCGAGGAGCTTCGCGCCCATGTGGCGACGAAGATCGGGCCGATCGCGAAGCCCGCGAACATCGTCTTCACGCCCGAGTTGCCGAAGACGCGAAGCGGCAAGATCATGCGCCGACTTCTCCGCGACGTCGCCGAGAACCGCCCGCTCGGCGACACGACGACGCTGGCCGACCCGACAGTGGTCGAGGAGATCCGCCACCGGTCGACGACCGGCGGCGAAGACTAGAGGATTGATGGGAAATTCGGCCGCCGTCGGGGGCGCTCCAGACCAAGCCGGGCACCGCGGTCGTTCGCGGCGCGTAGCAGCGCTACGTGTCGCGGGCGAACGTGCTGATCCGGCGCCGCGTCTGGGGCGTCAGCCGGCCCGGCCAAATTTCACCTCAGGCCTCTACTAGCTCCTAGGCCAGCAGCTTCTCGAAGCGCTCTTGCTCGGTTTGCTCGAAGGGGCCGATCAGTGCGAGGTTCAGCCCATTTCCGCCGATCACGTCCTGGGCGACGCGTTGCACGTCCTCGGCGGTGACCGCGTCGAGCCCGGCGAGGATCTCCTCGGGCTCGACCACCTCTCCTTCGAGCACGTCCTTGCGGAGGCCGAACATAATCAGCCCGTGGGGGCTCTCCGTCTGGAGCACGAACCGTCCCTTCGCGACGTTGCGCGCCTTCTCGAGCTCGTCTGAGGGAACGGCTTCGTCGGTGATCTTCTTCAGCTCGGCGACGATCGTCGTGATCGCCTCGTCGATGCGGTCGATGTCGACGCCGGCTTGAGAGAAGAGCGAACCGGCGTCGGTGTAGCTGTGGTTGACCGCGTAGACGTAGTACGCGAGCCCACGCCGCTCGCGAACCTCCGTGAAGAGCCGCGATGACATGCCCGTGCCGAGCACGGTCGCAAGGATCTGGAGCGCGTACCGGTCGGGATGGACGAGCGGATAGCTCGGGACGCCCAGGCAGAGGTGCGCCTGGTCGGCCGTCTTCGTGTGGATCTTCACCCGCGGCTCGCCGTTCCGCGCGAGCTCGACGCGCGGCGGCTCCGATGTCGCTGCCGGCTCGAGGTCGCCGAGTAGCCGCTCGATCTCGCCCTGGAGATCGCCGCCGATCTTGCCGGCGACGCCCACGATCATCCGTGAGGGCTTGTACCACTGGTCGACGTAGCCGAGGAACGTGTCGCGCGTGGCTGCGCGGACGGTTTCCTTGCGGCCGATGATGTCCCAGCCGAGCGGCTGGTCCTCGCCGTAGAGGAGCTGGTCGTAGACGCCGCTGATGTAGTCGCGCGGGGTGTCGAAGTACATGTTCATCTCCTCGACGATCACGCCCTTCTCCCGGTCGATCTCCTCGGGATCGAACTTCGAGTTGCGAAGCATGTCGACGAGGACGTCGAACGCGATCGACCGGTGCTCCCCGGCGCAGCGGACGTAGTAGCCCGTGTACTCCTTGCCGGTGAAGGCGTTGAACTCGCCGCCGATGCCGTCCACCTCGCTGCCGATGTCGCGCGCCGTCGGGCGCCGCTCTGTGCCCTTGAAGAACATGTGCTCGGAGAAGTGGGCGATCCCGCTCGTGTCGGGCGTCTCGTAACGCGAGCCGGCCGCGAGCATGATGAAACAAGAGACCGACTGGGCGTGATCCATCGGCGCCGTCAGCAGGCGCAGGCCGTTCGGAAGCGTCTGTCGCTCGAAGACGCTCATATCAGGCGGCCAGTGCCTCCCGCCACGTTTGCGGGACCTCGACAGAGCGGCCGGTCTCGTAGTCGAAGGAGACGATGACGGTCTTCGCCTCGGCGGCGACCGTGTCGCCCGCGCGCACCTCGTACTCGAGCTCGAAGCTCTTCGAGCCCACGTTCGTCGGCCGCACCCCGATTTCGAGCTTGTCTCCCGAGCGGAGTGGCGCTCGAAAGTCGATCTCGACACGGGCCAGGATCATGTTCGAGACCTCCGCGCCCAGGGGCAGGAGAAACGCGATCCGCGCTTCTTCGAGATAGGTGAGGAAGACGGCGTTGTTGACATGACCCACCGAGTCGACGTCGCGGAAGCGAACTCTCTCGCGATGCACGAAGTCGAACCCTTCCACCGGCCGGATGCTACCGAGGCCGGTCCTCATGTGAGGACGACCTTGGACTCCAGGCGTCGAGGAGCTCCTGCTCGCGCTCCGAGGTGAGGCCGGCGTCGTCCGTTGGCTCGGCATCCTCGAGCGTGGCCCGCACAGTCTCGCTGAGAGGGCGGAAGGTGAGGCCCGCGTCGAGCGCACGAGAAACGTCAGTCATGTGCATGCCCACCCACTCCGGGTCCTGAAGCCAGAGCGGGAGCTCCATCCATTCGCCAACCTCGTGCTCGGCGAGGAACGCATCCGGAACCCATGTGAAGGTTGCGTCGCTGCCGGCGACCTCGCGGCACGTCTCGAGCAGATCGCCCCACGAGGTACCAGGGTGCGTTGCGTTGAAGGTGCCGGTCACCTGACGCTCGCACAAGTCGAGGATCCATGAGGCGAGGTCCTGGACGTCGATGAACTGCGCCTTGCGCTCAGGCGGCGCCGGAGCAAGCACCTCACCTCCGCGCGCGACACGGTGAGGCCAGTACGTGAAACGGCCCGTGGGGTCGTGCGAGCCGACGATCAACCCGGGGCGGACGCTCGCCGAGCGTTCGGTGAAGACTTCGCTTACGACCTGCTCACACAGGGCTTTCAGCGGTCCGTAATTCCCTCCATCCTCGGTACGGACCAGCTCGTCGACGGGTTGGTCGCCGAGCTCCTCGACTGGAGTCTCCTCAGTCGCTGTACCGCTTTGCGGCCCGTACACCGAGATGCTCGAGACGAATAGGTAGTGCTCGACCGAGTCCACGAGCCCTTCCGCCGATGCGCGCACGACATGCGGGACGTAGCCGGAAGGATCGAGGACGACGTCCCAGGTGCGGCCGGTCAGCGCCGAAATATCGGTCTCGCGGTCGCCTCGGAGCTTCTCGACCTCCGGGAAGAGCTCGGGGTTCGTTTCGCCGCGGTTGAAAAGCGTGACCTCATGACCTCTCGCGAGCGCTGCTTCGACGGCCGCGCGGCCGAGGAACTTCGTCCCGCCGAGAACGAGCAGCTTCACGGCACAAACGCTACCTCCCGGCAGCCTGTGGATTTTTGACTGCGCCGGCGAAGAAGCAGTAGGTTGCGATCGTGCGGCTACGGTCGCTGAACGAGGCTGAGTGCTACGCCCGCTGCCACGGCGAGGGTGACGGCGACAACGTGCGCGTGGTCAAGCTCGAGCCCCGGCGCCCGCGCTTCGATCTCGAGGTGTCGGGCGAGGATCTTCGGCGCGCCTTCGAGGTGAGGCTGGACAAGCGCGAACCGGTGTCCGAGCCAATCTCCGAGGCGGCAGCCGACGGCCATGAACCAGCCGC
>Ga0184618_10000272_pt1 | contig 11938 bp, 7 predicted proteins | sample PLM0_30_b1_FD_133159 | JGI IMG/M metagenome (GOLD analysis project Ga0184618, IMG submission 133159) | Groundwater sediment microbial communities from an aquifer in East River, Colorado, USA - PLM0_30_b1 | ecosystem: Environmental > Terrestrial > Soil > Riparian zone | place: USA: East River...
CGACGATCTGCGGAAGATGGCGACGGTACCGGTCGATGAAGGCGAGCCCGCGTTTCGCGATCCCCTCGTTCGGGATGCGACCGCGCTGCACCGCGGCCTCGCCCCCGACGACCGCGTCGTGTTGCTCGGCAGCATCGCGACCGACAAGTACGTCGGCCCGCTCCTCGACGTCTTCGGTGCACGCCTGCTCTTCCCTGCCACCTTCGCGGGCCGCGGGGACATGAGCCGCGGCGGGCTGCTACTGCGGTGCGCGCGGACGGGGACGCCGCTCGAGTGCGTACCCGTGCGAGGTGCCGTCCGGCACGGGCCCAAGCCCCCCAGGCTTCCCCGACTCGAGTAAAACGCCGGCTGTCCCCGGCCACCAGTTCCACTTTCCCGCCAACTGCAGCAGCGCCGGCCCCACGATTATTCGCACAATCGTCGCGTCCAGCAGCACGGCGACCGCGAGCGCGAAGCCCAGCAGCTTGGTCAGCAGCACGTCACCGAGTGTGAAGGCCGCAAAGACGACGAGCATGATCGCGGCTGCGTTCGTGATGACTTGCGCCGTGCTTCCCAAACCCTCGACGATGGCCTCGTGATCGCTCATGCCCGCACTCCTCGCTTCGCGGATGCGCGTCATGAGAAAGACCTCGTAATCCATGCTCAACCCGAACACGATGCAGAACACGACGACGGGAAGCGACGAGAACACCGCCCCCAGGGGCTCCGTCACGCCGAGGAGATGCGCGCCGTGGCCGTCCTGGAAGACGAGCTTCAGCGCGCCGAACGCCGCCCCAACTGACAGGAGATTCAGCACGACCGCTTTGAGGGGAACCAACACGGATCGAAATCCGATGAACAACGCCAGCATGGTCCCGCCTACGACCAACCCCACGATTTGCCAGAAGCGACCGGCCACGGCGTCCTGGTAGTCGGCATTGAATGCCGGCAGTCCGCCGACCGACATCGCGGCGCCGGCGATCCCTAGCGGCCGCGTGCCCCCCCCCCGAGCGCGGAGCTCGCGCACGAACGCGAGCACGTCGTCGGGCGCCACCGATTCCCCGGGCATCACTTCGATGAGCGCGAGCCGGCCGTCCCGACTGATCAATCCCCTGCTCAGGCGTCGCGTCGTGAAGCCCGGCGTGCTGGCGAATTCCGCTCGGCTCATGCCCGCGGCCTGGAGCACCGTCACGATGGATCGCACGCGCGCAACTCGTCGATCCGCCTCCAGTGCCGTTGTGAAGCGCGCGATGGCATCCCAGCCGGCCGGCTGCCGAACCGAAACATGCTCCGGCATCGTCAGGACGATGCGCACTGTTTGGATCAGCCCGCTCCGCCCCATCGCGCGGAGATCGTTCAGCGCACGGGCGGACTCCATCGATGCCGGCAGCCAATCGCCGCGCGGCAACCCCGAGCGCAACCCCGTCGCCTGCGCGGCCAGCAGCACGAGCGGCACGCCGCCGGCAGCGAGAGCAATCCAGGGATGCCCGGTCACCCACCGTCCCCAGCGGCGCCACCACTCGACCGAGGTCCGCCGGAACGTGCGGCGTCGCACCCTGCCCCAGTCGATACGAGCACCCAGCATCGCGAGGACCCCGGGCAGCAGCGTCGTCGCCAGCAGCGCCGACGTGACGACGACGAGGAGCCCGCCCGCCGCGATCGCCCGCATCTCGTTGAGCGGCACAGTGAGCAGCACCAGGAAACCCAATGCGACGGTCGCTGCCGACAGGAGAATCGTGTGGCCTGCATGCTGCGCCGCCTCTTCCGCAGCGGCGGTCGCATCCCGGCCGTCGCCGAGCGCGTCGCGAAACCGGCTCACCATGAGCAGCGCGTAATCGATCCCCAATCCGAGACCGAGCATCGGCACGACGCTCTGCAAGATGATCGACAGCGACCACAATCCCGCCGCAACGGCGGCCGCACCCAAAGCAATGGCGATCGCCAACGCACCGGCACCCACGGGTACCAGCGCCGCCGCCACCGCGCCGAAGGCGAGCACCAACAACGCTGCGGTAATGGGCAACGCCCGCCGCTCGGCGTGCTGCACGTCGGCGGCGCTGGTCCGCCGCAGATCGACATTCAGCGGCGTTTCTCCCGTCCAGCGCAGCGTGATGTCGGGATGGTCACGCCGCAGCGCGCCGGCCAGCCGCTCGGTCAGACTGCGCAAGCGCGGGATGATGCGGTCGGGCTTCGTCTCGCTATCGGGAGCCAACCCAACGATCACGAGTGTTCCGCGCCCCGCGGGATTCAGCAGCAGGCTGTCCGCCCGGTCGAGATAGGAAAACACGCCCGCGACCTGCGGCGCGGCAGCCAGCGGCTGGACGATGCGACGCAAGGCCGCCGCTCCTTCCGCGACCTCCGGGGAAGGCACCCCACCGATGACGAGGACGGCGTAACGGGCGTAGGCCGACGCGAGCGGTCCCTGGAGCAGTCGCTCGACGACGGCCGACTCGCTCCCCTCGACGCGTGCGCTGGTTTGCAGGACGTTGGGAAGCCGGCCAGCACGCGGCACAAGGACGACCGCCGCGGCCAGCCACAGCACGGCGATCCAGCGACGCTGCCGAACGACCAGCTGCGAGAGCGTCATTGGTGCTCCGCGACGATGGCGCACCAACTCACACCGCCGCCCACGGCCTGCAATAGGATTCGGTCGCCCGACACGAGCTTGGCGTGGATCCGTGCGAGCGCGACGGCGAACGTCGGCGTTCCCATATTGCCGTGGTCGCGCACGACCACCGGCACAGCCGCGCGATCGAGCTCCAGGTCCGTAACCAGATCGTCCATCTGCGCGGCATGCGTCTGATGGAAGAGCGCGTATCCGAGGTCTTCGGGGGAGAGACCGGCGGACGCGAGACTTTCGCAATACAGGCTGCGCCAACGGGCGCGCACGAACTCGGCCGCCGTGCTCACGTCGTGGAACTCGTACAGATAGCGCGCATGCGAATCGACGGGCGGGAACCGCGACGTAACGGTCATCGTCCCGGCGAGTGTGGGTTCGGTTCCATGAATCATCGTCAGGAATCCGCGTCCGTGCGGCGTGCGCTCGAGTAGCACGCATGCCGCGCCATCTCCCACCGTGAGCAACATCCGCAGATCGTCGGGCGGCGTGAATTGCGAGAGGTTCTCCGCCATCACGACGAGGACGCGCTTGCATCCCGCTTGCAGCAGCAACGCCGCTTGCATGAGGCCGAGCACGCCGCCGCTGCATCCCGCTTTGAGGTCCATGCACGACGCCCTGATCCCGCATTGCTCGGCGAGCAACGCCGCCTGGCTGTTGCACGGATTGGGATTCGACGTGCTGACGAAGATCAGCGCGTCCAGACTCCGGAGATCCTGCGCGCGCCGCTGTTGGAGCCGCTGGACCGCCGAACGGGCGAGGTCGAGCGCATTGACACGCGTGGCGTTGGGCGGCGTTCCCGGCAGCTGCGTCAGATAGCGCCGCGAAACGCCGAGCTGGGCGATCAATTGCCGTGGTGCCGACGACGTGAGATAGCGCTCCGCCCCATCCGGGCACGCCGCGCGCAGGACGGTGGCCGTGTCGTACGCGGACATCATCCCGAAGTCGCAGGTTTCGACGTCGACGATCCGGACGCCTGGTGCCTCAAGCCGCATACGTCGCCACCGTGGTGAAGGCCTGGTGCGCGTTGAACTCGTTCGTGAGGTGCAACGGCTTGATCTGCGCGTTGGGAAGCGCGTCCTGTTCGCGGTGCCGCAGCCAGTCGCGCAGCTGGCCGCGTGCCGTGACGATCAGCTGCAGCGGCGCGAGCAAGGCGTCTTCGCGCTCGAAGTCGTAACCCTTCGCCGCCCGGCGGAGCTGCTGCTCGATCGCCCGTGCGAACGTGCTGAGGTCGTCGCCCGGCCAGCTTGTCTCATCCAGCACCACGCGATAACGCCGATCGGAGCACGGCACGAACAGAAACTCCGGGAAGCGCCGCACGCGGTCGCGGCTGGCTTCCTGCATGGCGCGCGTCACATCGAGCTCCGTCAGCCGCTCGTTGCTGACGGAGATCTGCCGGTCCTTCTTGCTGACGAACTCGATCAGCGGCGTCGCGCGATAGAAGGATGTGACCCGTACGATGTCTTCCATGTCGTAGCGATACAGTCCAGCGCCATTCGTCACGACGATGCGATACTCACGCCCCGCTTCCAGCTCGTCGGCGCGCAGCGGGGCACCGTTGCCGCTTTCAGGAATGAATTCCAGGAAATGCGTGGTGATCGCCAGCGCCCCACCGGGCCGGTTCGCATGCAGCGGGATCGCGAAGACTCCCTCGCTCGCGGAAATCGGGAACTCGAACGTCTGATCGACGCCGAACGCATGACGGGCGTCGTCCAGGTAGTAGCTCATGTTGCCGCCCTGCCAGGAGACCAGCACCCGAAGGGCGGGAAAAAGCTGGTTGGTGGGGAGCGTGCCGTTTGCCCGCCACGCCTCTTGCAGCGCGCGAGCCCGCAGCGGGTCGCGGCGGCCGGACCAAGTGCCACTCACCGCCGGCGAGCCCGTAGTGGTCAGGCTGCCGCCCGCGACATCGGCGATCAGCCGATCCACGTTGCGGTCCAGCGCCTGCCGCAGGTTGATGAGGTTGACCGGCGAAATGGCGCTGAGCACGCCGAGCCGCGGCTCGTCCACGAGGATTCGCCCCGCGGCGTACGCGCGCTCTTCCGGATCGTCGATCGTGAAGATCCAATACGGCGCGACAAAGCGACGCCGCACGAACCGGGGCAGGTTCTGATAGTTGAACCCCGAGGCGAATCCCTGCGGGACACCCGCGGGAGAGCGTCCGCCCTCGGCGGACCCGACCAGGAATTGCGTCTTGAGGTTGCGCGTCTCCGGAAGGCAGGCTTCGAGCGCGCCGTTGAAGATCATGGCGGTGCGGCCGACCTCGCGGTGGTACTCCTGCGTTACCGGGATGTACTTGAAGCGTCCCGTGGATCCGGCCGTCATCGCGAACCGGAGCGGCCGGCTTGGGCAGAGCGTGCGCCAGCGACCGGCGTACACGGCATCCAACTCGTCCCGCATCTCGCCATAGGACCGCACCGGCACGGTCGTCTGGAATGCGTGGATCATGTCGCGCGGATTACCGAGCCGCGCGATCCGCGCGAAGCGATGGCGCACGCCGAATTCGCTGCGCGCGCCAGCCGCGAGAATGCGGCGCAGCTGTTGGGCCTGTGCCGTCAGCGGATCTCCGCAGGCCGCGCGGAACCGCTGCAACGCGAGCCGAAACAACCACGACGCGATCACGAGGCAGCCTCGAGCCCGCGGCGGACCTCGGAGGTCCAGACCGTGCCATCGGGGATGCGGGCACCATCGGCGATGATCGCGCCGGACGGGATGAGACAGTTCTTCCCGATGAAGACGTGGCGTCCGATCCGGGCCGCGTTGTAGACGGTCGTACCGGCGCCGATGCGTGAATCGTCGCCGATCACGGTCCGGGCGCCGATCGCGACGGCGTACTCGATGACGCAGCGCGAGCCGATCGTGACGCCAGGCGCGAGATGGCTGTAGCCACCCACAAGCGAGTCGTCGCCGATGACAATCCTCGCGACGATGAGCACACCGGGACGAGGTTGATACGAGCAGATCAGGTGCGCATACTCGCCGATGAGGCTATGCAGCCCGACGCTCACGTGATGCGGCTCCCGCACGATCGTTCGCGACGTGAGCCAGGCTCCGGGCGCGAGGTGAGCGCCGAACGCGCGCAGCGCGAGGATCTGGAAAAAGCGACTCGTGAATAACAGCGGCTGGAACAGGGTGAGATAGAGTGAAGGAGCCCACGCCTTCACCGCCCAGCGGACGCTGCCTTCGTCCCCAGGAAGACGGAACGTGCCCGGTTCGCTTTTGGGCAGCAGCCGGTGCAGCGTCGCCATCCCCAGCAGCGCTGACCACGGCGCGAGCACGGCCCACACGACGAAGCCAGGAACGACGCCGATCACCGGCACCGCGACGAGCGGCAGCGCGATCCACGCGGCAAACCACGCCCATCCCACCCACCAGAGCAGCTCGAGGGTCAGCACAGGTTCACCTCCACGGCCGCCGGATCACCGTCGAGCAGAAGGTCCACGACTTGCCGCGCCACTTGGGGCGGCTCGGCGACGTGGAGGCCGTGCCGGTGGGCGAACTCGTCGGCGATCGCCGCGGTGCGGGGCGTGCGAACGATCCCCGGATGGGCGAGGTGCACGCGGATGCCGCGGGCCGCGTACTCGTGGTGCGCAGTGTGGGCGAGGCCCGTCAAGAAGGACTTGGTGGCGCAATAGAGTCCCGCGCCGGGAAGTCCCACGTCCTGCGCCTGTGAGCCGATCCACACCAGGACGCCGGTCCGCTGGCGCCGAAACCGATCCAGCAGAGCCGCCGTCAACTGCAGCGCGTGGATGCAATTCGTGCGGATGGTCTGCTCGATTGTCGCCAGGGATAGCGCATGCAGGCGGTGGGGGCCCTCTGCATACGCCGGATTCACGCCGACGGTGAGGATCGCCCCATCGACTCTTTCCGCCCGCTCGACGAGTGAAACCAGCGTGGCGACGTCGGTCGCGCGACTCTGATCGCAGGCAAGCATAGCGAGGCGCGCCCGCGACGGGCTATCCAGAATCTCCCGGGCGCGATCGAGCTTCGACTGCGAACGGCCCGTGACCAACACAGGGGTCGTCGTCCGAGCCAGCAGCTCGCGCGCGCACGCGAACCCGATGCCCTCGCTCGCACCGGTGACGAGGATCATGCGGCGCTCCTGACGTTGCCCCAGCGCACCAACTGAATCGCGCCGGCGAACCCGGCACCCACCGCGCCGAGCCACACCCACGCGTCCCGACGGATCCGTCCAGCCGCGACCGCTTCCGAGAGCGCAATCGGCACCGACGCCGAGGTCGTGTTTCCGTAGGCGGGGAAGTTGATCCAGGTGCGCTCTTCGGTGATGGCGAGGTCGCTCAGGATCTGACGGACGAGAAACAGATTCGGCTGGTGGAGACAGACGAAGCCGACATCTCGCGCAGGCACGCCCGTTTCGCCGACAATCCGGTCCGCGAGGTGGCGAAAGCCGGCGCGCGCCGCCTCGGCCACACGCCGCCCGTCGGTCATCGTGATGCAGTTGCGCTGGTTCAGCAGTCCCGCTTGGGTGATCGGCTCGCGCGATCCGCCGGCCGGGATGTAGACCGCCTCGGCGCCCTCGCCGTCGGCGGTGAGGATGGAATGTCGGATTTCCGCACCGTCCGGACCCGATGTGAGCACGACGGCCCCTGCCCCGTCACCATAGAGGAAGGCGGTGCGGAGGTCGGTGAAGTCGAGCTGGCGCGAGCGTACGTCGGCGCCGATCACCAGTACGGGGTCTTCTCCCGTCGCGACGCAGCGGGCGCCCAGGTCGAGAGCCTGCAGGAATCCCGAGCAGGCACCGACCACGTCTATCGCGGCACGCCCGCGCAGTCCGAGCTTGCGCTGTACGATGCAGGCAGTGGCAGGTGTCGGATAATCACCGGACACGGTGGCCAGCAGGATCCGCCGAATGGCCGTTGCCGGGACACCGCTCGCGTCGATGGCGCGCGCCGCGGCTTCGACGGCGAGATCGGACGTTGCCTGCTCCGGTGCCGCGAAATGCCGCGACACCGCTCCTACGTGGTTGCGGATGAAGTATGGCTTGATGCGCATCTGGTAGCGCGCGATCAACTCTTCATTGGTGATCGGCAGTCCCGGCAGATAGTGGCCGACGCCAGCGATGTGTGCGTTCATCGCGCCAGCACCATGTGCGGCGCGCTCCGGCGCCGGGACCGCAGCTCTCCTCCGCCGACCAGCCGAGGACAGACTGTATCGCACTCGAGGAATCGATCGAGCTCTCCGGGCAGGTCCTCCGGCTGCACGACCGCGTCGAGCGCGCCTTGAGCCAGGAGATCGCTGAATCCGCCGTCCTGCGCTGCCGAGGCGTTGCGCCATTCGGCGAGAAGGCGCGGGCTGCCGCTCAAGACCTGCTCGACAATGCGCTCGTGCATCATGCCGAACTGCGCGCCGGGCAGCGCGATCGTCCGCGTGCCCCCGAATACTTTGGGGATCGAGAGCGCCGTCGCGCCGCCGAAGCAGCGGCCGGCCACGATGCTCATCGCGCCGTGCGGGTAGCGGATGATCTTCTCGCCGACCCAGAGGATGCGGCGAATGTTGTTGGCATCGCTCTGCTCACAGCGCGGATCGATGCCGGGCGAATCGAGCACGCTCACGATCGGCAGGCGCAGGGCGCGGAAGAGATCAAGCCCCGCTCCGTATTTGTCGAGTGTGCGAACCGTGATCATGTTGTTGGACCGCTCCAGCGGATTGACGAGCAGGCCGAGTGCCTTGCCGCGGTGCGTGCCGATGAACAACCGGACGCGCGGGCACCAACCCGGAATGACTTCGCGCGGCAGCCCGTCCAGCATGCGGAGCAAGAGCGGGCCTGTACGCGCGCCCAGCTCGCGAGGTGGACCCTCCTCCGGCAGCCGCGCGATCAGGCCACGGCACAGACGCAGTGCGTCGTCGAGGGACGGAACGATTTCGTGCACGAGATCGTGGCACTCGAGACACCGCTCGGCGGCCGCCCGTGTGTCAAAGTCGACACCCGTGCCGAAGAACAGGCGGATGACCTCGGGACCGGTCAGGTTGATGTGGGTGCCACGGGCTACGGCGACCCGGTAGTGACCCAGGCCGTACAGCAGCGGCGCGAGTCCGAGGCACTTGCCGACGGCACAGGTCAGGAGCAGTCGCTCGTCCGCGTAGCGCAACAATTCCGGCCACAGTGCGAACGCCTGTGAGAAGGCACCCCGGCCCTCCATGAGGCTGACGCCCGCGGAATTGACCACGTAGATGAGGGGGATCGGGTCGGGCGATTCGCGCAGATGGCGCAGGAAGGCGGCGAAGCGTTTTGAGTTGCGCTGCCCATACGACGAGGCTTTGACGCGGAAGTCGCTCCACGCAATCGCCACCGTCCGGCCGTCGCACTCACCGAGGGCCGTGACCAACCCCTCGCACCCCTGGCGATCGAACGAGTCGGCCGAGACGGCGGCGTCGACCCAGGCGCGCAGCGTCCGGAAGCCAAAGGTATCGAACAGCTTCCGCAGGAACGGCTGCGCGCCTTCCGCGACGTCGATGAGGTGGTACTCGCGCGGCTGCGCCTGCAGGCATGGGCTCGTCATCGGGAGACTGTAGCGGCGGCGGCGCAAGCGGGCGTCAAGCCGTAAGTTCAAGCCCGGAGGCAGCTATGACGATCGATCCCCTTATCGATCCCCTGATGGAACGCCTGCAGCGGGCGGTGGCGCCCGATTATCGGGTGGAGCAGAGGATCGGCGAGGGGGGGATGGGGGTCGTCTACCGCGCTCACGAAGTACTGATGAACCGAGGCGTGGCGATCAAGGTCCTCCGACCCGAGTGCTGGACGGCCGAGGGCGCCGAATCGTTCCTGCGCGAGGCGCAGATGCTCGGCAACGTCCCGCACAAGAATGTCATTGTGATCTTTCGGCCCGGCGAAGGCCAGGGCCTCCAGTATTACATCATGGAGTTGGTCCACGGGCCCACACTCGAGGGTCGCCTCGAAGCGGGTCCGATCCCGCCTGCCGAGGTGGTACGGATCGGCAGCGACTTACTTCACGGCCTCCAGGCGATGCACCGCCAGGGGTTCGTGCATCGCGACATCAAGCCGGGCAACGTGTTTGTATTGTCGGATCGTGCGTTACTTGGCGACTTCGGCATCGCGCGGCCGCCCTCGGATCAAGCCAGCGACTCGCACAATCGAGATTGCACGCCCGAGTACGGGGCGCCTGAGCAGGTTCAGGGAAGACTGATCACCCCCCGGACCGATATCTATTCGACTGGAGTCGTGCTCTACGAGGCGGTATCCGGGCGCCGGTTCCACGAGCAGAGTGAGCAGGTCGATTGGAGCGGCATGCCACGCGATCTCGCGCGCGTACTGCAGCGCGCAGTCGCTGTGAAGCCGGAAGAACGGTGGCCCGATGCTGCGACATTTAGGAAGGAACTCGAGCGCACCGTCGCTTCTCATCCCGGACGATGGATCGCCGCCCTTCTCGTCGCTGGGGTTCTCGTTGGTGTGGCCGGCTTGGGAGCTTGGATCTGGCTCGGTTCGCCGGAGACGAAACCCGGCGCGCTAAAAGTAGCCTTTGACGCGATCGACTACGTCGGTCCTCCTGAACATCGCTCCATCGCGGACACGCTCCTGCGAATCGTTCGCTCGGAGCTCGATGGACATCAGGATTTCCGCATCGCACCTAAGCCCGGATTCTTTCCCCGCCGGCCCGCGGCGCTGACCGTTCAGGCACGGATGACGGTGATCGGCGACGAGGTGCGGCTGCAGCTGATGAAGGATATTCCGGCATCGGAATTTCGAGTGCCGCTCGAGCTCTGGCCGATGTTGCGCGACTCCGTGAGCTACCGGATCCTGCTCGCGGTGTGGGATAAGGGCAGCCCGCTCGCTCCCTGGTTGCCCGTGGGTGCGCTACCCCAGTCATCGCTGGGGCTGGCGCATTTCCTCGAAGCCGAACGCCTCGTCGCCGACGCGCAGTGGGGAAATGCTCATCGCGCCTACCTGGCTGCCGAGGCAACCGATCCGAGCTGCCTGCTCTGCTCCTGGCGTATAACGGAGATCGAACGGTGGCTGGGACGCGAACCCGATCCCAACCGCGTGCGTCGCTATCGCGACCATATCGATGCATTTCCCAGCTGGTACCAGAGCCTCATTCGCGCCGCGGAACTTCCGTTGCGACTGCGCCTGGACAGGCTGCAAGCGGTCACCGACAGCCAGCGCAAGTTCTTCCTCGGCTGGTTTCAGCTGGGCGATGAGCTGTTTCATCGAGGCCCGCTCGCTGGACATCGACGTTCGGAAGCGATTGCCACCCTGCAGTCTGCCCTGCGGGAAGCTCCCGGCTTCGGACCGGCATCCGAACATCTCGCCTGGGTCGCTACGGCAGAGGGAGATTCGAGCACCGCAGCTTCTGCGCTCACCGCGTTGAGCAGTCATAGCGTTGCTTCCGATTCCTACGCCGTCGTATTGCGGGCGCTCCTGGAGCTAGGATTCGCCTGGCGCTTTCTTCCCGAGGCGGAAGCTCTGCGACGCACGGAAATCGCGGTCAATATGCCGGCCGCCCAGAGCAGCCCAGATCTCGGCGCGGGCCCCAGGCTACTCCCCACATTCGACGTACCACGCGGAGCCGTCGCATTGGGCCGCATTCTCGCAGGGAGTGACTCGCGCGATTTGCGGCGCTCAGGCTTCATCGCACAGACACTCGGCTCACTGGCTCTTGGCCGGCTGCCCGAGATGCGCGCGTTTGCCCTGCGGCTCACCGATGTGTCGCCGGAATCGGAGATGCAGTTGTTTACCGCAGAGCTGGAAGGTGCGCTCGCGTTGCTCGACGAGGGCAGCGCGTCGTCATCCGATGCCTTGGAAGGATTACGACCGTGGCTCTCGAATCACGGCGTGCGACCACCTTTGCACGACCGAGCAGCCTGGATGAGCTCCTTACTCAGTCGTCATGTGCCGCTCCGCGCCCGAGGCACACAGGACCTGAAGCTCGTCCTCACTGCTGACTCGCTCGCTTCCGCTGGGCGGGCGCGCGCCGCGCTCGACCTGCTCGATCCGATAGACGTGGACGCAGTCACCAGACATGTGGATCCATTTTTCCGCAGTATCGTGCACCTCCAGCGCGCCCGCTGGCGCGCCCGCATCGGAGACGTCGCGGGCGCGAGAAACGAATTGATCTGGCACGAGCACAGCGATGTGGTGGGCTTGCCGACGGGACTGCCTCAAGCGGCCGAAGTCGACTGGGCGTTCGGCACGCTGGCGCGCTGGCGCCTGGCACGCCTGCTCGATGGCGCCGGGCGGGCCGAACGCGGTGAAGCATGTGACGCCTACAACGCGGTCGTCCGACATTGGTCCGCCGCGCCGGCTCCATATGGAGCACGCGCCGACACCGCGCGGACTCGGGCCCGGGAGCTCAGCTGCGCGGCGCG
>Ga0184618_10000275_pt1 | contig 11925 bp, 9 predicted proteins | sample PLM0_30_b1_FD_133159 | JGI IMG/M metagenome (GOLD analysis project Ga0184618, IMG submission 133159) | Groundwater sediment microbial communities from an aquifer in East River, Colorado, USA - PLM0_30_b1 | ecosystem: Environmental > Terrestrial > Soil > Riparian zone | place: USA: East River...
GCGCTCCGCGGGCCGGCTCAGCCACCCGAACATCGTGACGATTTTCGACGTCGGCCAGGAGGGCGCAACGGCCTACATCGCGATGGAATTGCTCGAAGGCCGCTCGCTGCACGCGATGCTGAAGGACCCCCAGCGCATCGCGTTCCACACCGCCGCCGACATCATTGCCCAGGTCGCCGATGCGCTCGAGCACGCGCACAAGTTCTCGATCGTGCACCGCGACGTCAAGCCGGCCAACGTGGTGGTGGCGCCCTCGGGGCGCGCGAAGCTCACCGATTTCGGCGTGGCCTACATTCCCGCCTCGAACGTGACCCAGACCGGCTCCGCGCTCGGCTCGCCGCGCTACATGGCGCCCGAGCAGGTGCTCGGCCAGCCGATCGATTCGCGCGCCGACCTGTTCTCGCTCGGCGTGGTGCTCTACGAGCTGCTGACCAAGCGCACGCCGTTCGAGTGGCCCGGCGACACCACGGTGTTCGCCCTCATGCAGCGCATCGCCGGCGAGCCGCACCCGCCGCTGCGCCAGATCGATCCGCAGATCCCGGAAGGATTCGACCGCATCATGGACCGCGCGCTCGCGAAGCGGCCGCAGGACCGCTATCAGAAGGCGGCCGAGATGGCGAGCGACCTGCGCAACTACCACAGCCTCGGCGGCGGCACCGAGTTCGCCAAGACGGTTCCCCTCCCGGTCCTGCCGACCGCGGCCGCGGCGGCCGAGGAGCAGAAGGTGCGCAACCAGCTCATTCACGATCTCGACCAGTTCGCGAAGAACTTCGGGGCCCTGGAGAAGGAGCACCTGCGCGCGGAGCAGGAGGAGCGTCTCAAGAAGGAGCAGGCCTGGCGCAACTGGGGCGCCGCCGAGGAGCAGAAGCGCGAGTCCTTCGAGGGCGCCGCGTCGGGGACCGACCCGAAGTGGATGTCGATCACGCGCCGGATGGAGGCGGTCGAGATCATGCGGCAGCAGGCCGCCCTCAAGAAGCAGCAGGCGAACGCAAAGCAGATGGCGATGGCGGCGCTCGACTCCGCGATGCGCGCCGCCCACCAGTACCTGACCGAATTCGGCAAGGAGATGAACGCGCACGAGCCGCATGCGGGCAAGCCCTACGAATTCATTTATCTCGGCAGGCTGCCCTCGGTAACGCTGACCCAGGCAACGGTCAGCAGCCGCATGTTCAAGCTCGCGGCGGACAAGGATCTCTGCGCGCAGATCCGCTTCCATTATCGCGTCCGGGCGGCCGAGCCGCCCAAGGTCATGCTCCTGGGCGAGGACGTCGGCCGCTGCGAGCAGTACCTCAAATCCCTGCGCGTCGCGTTCCAGGTGCGCGCGAACACCGAGGGCAGGGAACGCCCGACGCTGTTCGTCGTGAGCGGCCCCCTGCCCTGCGAGATCAACTTCCGGGCCGATTACGAGGCGGCGACCGCCAGTGTCGAGCTGATCAACGTGCGGCGCTTCGGCCGCGTGACGGTGCGCTTCCCGACGGATGCCTTGAAAGGCGTGGTCGACGACCTGGCGCGCTACGTGCTCGGCGTCGACAACGATTTCAGCCGGCTGCTCGCTAAGGCCTGAGCGCCGACGCCTTCCGGTACTCGGCCAGCTTCTTCTCGAGGTCGCCGTACTCGGCGCAGGGAAGCAGGCAGATTTTCCGCAGGGCCGCGAGGTGCTCCTCGGCCTTGGCGGGGTTGTTGATCATCAGGTAGGCCTCGCCCAGATATTCGTGCGCGCCGCGATGGCGCGGGTCGAGCTGCAGCGCGCGCGAATAGTGCTTGAAGGCGAGCGGCATCTCGCCGAGGTTGCGGTAGGCGTAGCCAAGGTAGTTCTGGAGGTCGGCGTTGCGCGTGTCGCGCAGCGCCGCGGAGGAAAGCAGCCGCACCGCGCCCCGCCAGTCCTTCGCCTCGATCGCCTGCCGGCCGCGCACGTACTCGGGGTCGCCGCTGCCTTCTTCGTCGCCCGGATCAGCGCCCGCGGCAAAGGCGCCGGACAGCAGCAGCGCTAGCGCTGCCCGGCGCAGCAAACTGCTGCTCACTTCGCGCTGGCGAGGTACTGCTTCAGCTCGACGATCTCGGGCCGATCGCCGTCGGCGTCGCGCGTCAATCGCGCAAGCTGCTTGTAATACGTGCTCGCCTTCTTCGCCTGTCCCGAGTCTTGCGCCGCTTTCGCCGCGCCATAGTAGCCGCGCAGCCGGTTCGGCGCGTTCTTCATCGACACCTCGTATTCCTTCAGCGCCGCCGCGGGCTGGCCGTAGCCGCGCAGCATGTCGCCGAGCAGCTCGCGCATCGGATACAGGCGGTTCTCCATGGCGACGTGCTTCTCGCTCGAATCTTCGAGGTCGGCGGCGCCGTGCATGAACTTCAACGCCTCGTCGCGGTTGCCCTGACCGTCCTGCAGCCAGGCGATCGCACCGAGCACCTGGATCTCGACCTGCTCCGCCCAGTACGGCTGGCGGGCTGCGAGAAGTCCTTCGCGCAGCTGCTTCAGCTTGTCGATGTCGGCCTGCGCGGCGGCGGGATCGCCGCTGCGCGCCGCGCCCATGGCGCGGGCGAAATGCGTGATGGCTTCGGCGGCCGGGAACGGCGTGCCGAGGGGCTGCAGCTGCGCCGCGCCCTTCCAGTCCTGACGTTCGAGCGCATAGCGCGCCGGAACCGCGGCGCGCGCGGTATTGCCGGCCGACACCGGCCCGAGGACCTTGCTGATCTTTGCGTTCTCGCCGATCAGCTCGCGCGCCTTCGCGTCCTGGCCGAGCTGCAGGTGGGCGTACTGCATGAAGTCGTAGGAATGCGGCACGCCGACCAGCACGCCGTCGAGCTTGGCTTTCGCCGCGTATTCGCTGGCCACGGCGACCGACTTGATGTTCGAGGCGATCGACTCCTTCCACATGCCGACCATCGAATAGATGTGCGAAGGCATGTGCTGCGCGTGCGACGCCGACGGCGCGATCTTCGCGTACTTGTTCGCCACCGGCACGCCCTTCCTGGCGAGCGGCGCGAAATCGTAGCTGTGGATCAGGTAGTGGGTGATCCCCGGATGGTCGGGATATTTCTTGTTGAGCGGCTCCAGGATGCTGATCGCCTTCAGCAGCGGCGCCATGCCCTTGTGGTCGAAAATCTCGTTGAGCGCCAGCGCGTGGAACACCTTCGCCTCGACGTCGTTCGGATACTTCTTCGACAGCGCCGCCATCGCCTTCTCGTAGTTCCTGGTGCGCGTGTCCTGGTCGACCTTGTCGAAGTCCCTGTAGAACTCCTTGATTGCCGCCAGCCAGTCGCGCTCGCGCTGGGTCTTGGCGCCGATCGCCTCGCCCTTCTCCACCGCATCGAGGCCGCGCTTCAGCGTCGCGGCGTCCCACGGGCCGACCAGCGGATTGGGGCGCGTCGCCACCGCGAGCCCCCAGTAAGAGATCGCGCAGCCCGGATCGGTTTGGGGAATGGCGGCGAACGACTTCAGCGTTTCGGGAAAATCGAACGAATGCAGCTGCGCCAGCGCGCGCTCAAACTCCTTCTGCGCCTGCGGGCTGCACGAAGTCTTGAATAGCACTTTGCCGAACGCTTCCCTCTCGTCGTGAGCCAGCGCGTTCGACGTTGTGAATGCAAATAGAGATAGAACAGCGATCAGCCTGGGTTTCATTGGTAGGTCTCCTCCCCGGAAGACGAGGTCAGTCTACGCTGCCACGAGGGAATTCAACAGGACGGCGCCGTCAAGCCCAAACCGCTGGAAATTCAAGCGGGTAACCGGCATCATGCAGACCGGGGATAAGGAGAAGCCGGGGTTGGACCCAAAGACGCTTGGCCGTTACAGGATCCTGGGAGAGCTGGGGCGCGGCGCGATGGGCGCGGTGTTCCGCGCCATCGATCCGCTGATCGAGCGTGAGGTCGCGCTGAAGACGCTGCTTCCCGAGCTGCCCGAGGAGGTGATGGCCGAGGTGCGGGAGCGCTTCCTGCGCGAAGCGCGCTCCGCCGGCCGGCTCAATCACCCTAACATCGTCATCATCCACGACGTCGGCGAGCAGGACGGCGTCGCCTACATCGCGATGGAGCTGCTCGAGGGCCGCTCGCTGCAGCAGATGCTGAAGGACCCGCAGCGCATCCCGCTGCAGACCACCGCCGACCTGGCCGCGCAGATCGCCGACGCGCTCGAGCACGCGCACAAGTCCTCGATCGTGCACCGCGACGTGAAGCCGGCGAACGTGATGGTCGCGGCCTCGGGGCGCTGCAAGCTGACCGATTTCGGCGTCGCCTACGTGCCCTCCTCGACGATGACGCAGACCGGCGCCGCGCTCGGCTCGCCGAAGTACATGTCGCCCGAGCAGGTGCTCGGCCAGAAGAGCGATCCGCGCTCCGACGTGTTCTCCCTCGGCACCGTGCTCTACGAGATGCTCACCGGCCGCTCGCCCTTCGAGCGGCCGGGCGACACCTCGGTGTTCCAGATCATGAACCGCATCGCCGGCGAGCCGCACCCCCCGCTGCGCTCGGTCGACTCGAAGCTCCCCGTCGGGTTCGAGCGCGTCGTCGACCGCGCGCTCGCGAAAAGGCCCGAACAGCGCTATCAGCGCGCCGGCGACATGGCGCAGGAGCTGCGCAAAATGCAATACGCGGATACGGCGTACGACAAGACGCTGCTCATCAACCCGCAGAAGCCGGCGCCCAACCCGCTGCTCGACGATCTGGACGAGTTCACCAAGCGCTACGACCTCGAGGAGCAGGCGCGGCTGCGCGCCGCCGAAGAGGAGCGGATCAAGAAGGAAGAGCAGATGCGGCGCTGGCAGGAGGAAGAGGCGCGCAAGCGCGCGGCGTACGAGCGCGAGCGCCAGGCGGGCGAGGCGGCGCGCCGCCTGGGCGCGGTCGAGATGCTGCGCAAGCAGGGAGCGCTGCAGCCGCGCCGCGAAGACCCGGCCGCGGCGCGCGCGAAGGCCATGGCGAAGCTCGACCAGGACCTGCGCGCCGCGACGCAGTACCTGGCCGAGTTCGCGAAGGAGCTGAACGACGTGGCGCCCGCCACTGGCGCGCCCTACGACTTCCTTTATCTCGGCCGCGTCGCGACGGCGACGCTGTCGGAGGCCTGGTGCGACAGCCGGCCGCGCCGCATCGAGGGCAAGGACTACTGCGAGCACGTGATGCTGCGCTTCCGCGTCAGCCCGCAGCCGCCGGCGCGGGTCACGCTGCAGACGGCCGACATCCCGCGCTTCGAGCAGTACCTGAAGGCGATGAAGGCGGCCTACGACCTGCGCGTCGACGCGCGCAGCGACTTCGGCGAGGCGACGCGCGCCACCTTCAGCGTGCGCTCCGGGCTGCTTTGCGAGGTGGAGATCCGCGCCGACTACGAGGCGCTGGCGGTGACGATCGACGTGACCAACGTGCGGCGCATCGGCAAGGTCCGCGGCCGCATCCCGGCCGCCGTCGTCACGGAGGTGGCCGACGAGCTGGCGCGCTACGCGCTCGGCGTCGACAGCAACTTCGCCAAGCGCCTGACCGCGGTCTGATGGATCGTCCTGCCTCGGGCTCCAATTTCATCCGCCAGATCGTCGAGGCGGACCTCGCCTCGGGCAAGCACCAGCGCATCGTCACGCGCTTTCCGCCCGAGCCGAACGGCTACCTGCACTTCGGCCACGCCAAGTCGATCTGCCTCAACTTCGGCCTCGCCGGGCAGTACGGCGGCGTCTGCCACCTGCGCTTCGACGACACCAACCCGGTCAAGGAGGAGCAGGAGTACGTCGACGCCATCAAGGACGCGATGAAGTGGCTCGGCTTCGAGTGGGGCGGGCACGAGTACTACGCCTCCGATTACTTCGACAAGCTCTACCAGTTCGCCGAGGTGCTGATCAAGCGTGGGCACGCCTACGTGGACAGCCAGAGCGCCGAGGAGATCCGCGCCACCCGCGGCACCCTGATCACGCATGGGATCCTCTCGCCGTACCGGAGCCGCAGCGCGGAGGAAAATCTCGAGCTGTTCAGGAAAATGAAGTCGGCCGCGTTCCCGGACGGCGCGCACGTGCTGCGCGCGAAGATCGACATGGCCTCGCCCAACATCAACCTGCGCGATCCGGTCATGTACCGCATCCGCCACGCCCATCACCACCGCACCGGCGACAAGTGGTGCATCTACCCGACCTACGACTGGGCGCACGGCCTGTCGGACTGCATCGAGCGCGTCACCCACTCGCTCTGCACGCTCGAGTTCGAGGACCACCGGCCGCTCTACGACTGGTTCAACGAGCGCGTCGCCGAGGCGGGCTTTTTCACTCCCCCTCTGCCGCAGCAGATCGAGTTCGCCCGCCTGAACCTGACCTACGTGCTCCTCAGCAAGAGGAAGCTGATCGAGCTGGTCGAGCAGGGCCACGTCGCCGGCTGGGACGATCCGCGCATGCCGACGCTCGCCGGCGCCCGCCGCCGCGGCTACACGCCCGAGGGATTTCGCCTGTTCGCCGAGCGCATCGGCGTCGCCAAGGCGGACTCGTGGATCGAGCTCGGCGTGCTCGAGGACTGCATGCGCGAGCACCTGAACGACGTCGCCCCGCGCCGCATGGCGGTCCTCGATCCGGTCAAGCTGGTGATCGAGAACTATCCGCTGGGCACCGAGGAGCTGGTCGAGGTCCCCAACCACCCGCAGAAGCCCGACTGGGACAGGCGCCGGGTCCCTTTCTCGCGCGAGCTGTGGATCGAGCGCGACGACTACCAGGAGAAGCCGGAGAAGGGCTACTTCCGCCTGTTCCCCGGCAACGAAGTGCGCCTGCGCTTCGGGTACGTCGTGAAGTGCCTGGGCATGCAGGACGGGGTAGTCCGCTGCAGCTACCACGCCGACTCGAGGTCAGGCACGCCCGGCGCCGACAAATACAAGGTCAAGGGAAATATACACTGGGTGAGCGCCGCGCATGCCTTCGCGGCCGAAGTGCGGCTCTACGAGCGGCTGTTCCGGCGCCCGCAGCCCGAAGGCGCCGCGGACCTCAATCCCGCTTCGAAAAAGATTGTCACGGCGCAGCTCGAGCGGGCGCTGCGCGAGGCGAAGCCGGAGGAACGCTTCCAGTTCGAGCGCCACGGCTACTTCGTCGCCGACCGCGTAGACAGCCGGCCCGGCGCGCCGCGCTTCAACCGCGCGGTCACGCTCAGGGATTCCTGGAGCAAATGAAAGGAAATAAAAACGCGGTCATAATTCCTCGCGCCGCGGTTGCGGTTTTACTACCCTCGCTGCTCATTCCCGAAAGGCCGGCATGCAATTCCGCATCGGCAAGATCAGCGCGAAGTGCTCCTCTTGCGACAGCACGCAGTTCAAGGCCGATCCAGAGGACTATTCCGGGCCCCTGGCGCGGTTCTACTGCGCGGTCTGCGGCACCGCGATGCAGTATGCGGACCTGATCGCGCAGATCGGGAAGCAAGCCGCGCCGCATCCGAAGGAAGCTCGCCCCGCCCGTCCGAAGCAACGCGCCAAATAATTATTCCAGCGGCGGCACCGTCCGCAGGTAGGCGACGATCGCGTCGAGGTCCGGCTCGGTCAGGCGCGCGTACCAGGCGAAGCCCATCGGCGGCAGCAGCTTTCTGCCGCCCTTGCCGACGCCTTGCGTGATCGCGCGCTTGATCTCCGCGTCGCTCCAGCCGCCGAGGCCGGCGACCGGGTGCGAAGTGATGTTGCGCGACACGCTCACGCCCCACGGCCCCTCGAACCTCTCGCCGCCTTTGCCGAGCGCACTCAGATCGCTGCGCCCGTCCGTGCGCGGCGAGTGGCATTCCATGCAATGGCCGCTGGTGACGAGGTAGAACCCTCGCTTCACCGGATCCTGCATGGCGCTCTCCGGCATCGGCTTGTCCGCGCCGGCCGGAATATCCACGTGCATCTTCGCGACCTTGTACACCGATGCCGGCACCTTGCTGGAAACGGCAGGCAGCGAGCGGACATAGGCCACCACCGCCTCGAGGTCTGACGGCGTGAAGATCTTGTAGTAGCCATAAGGCATCTGCGGCGAGAGCTGCTGGCCGTTCGGCCGCACGCCGTCGCGAATGGCGCGCAGCACCTGGTCAGCGCTCCAGTTGCCGATGCCGGTCTCCCGGTCGGGCGTGATGTTCGCGCCCTTGACCTTGTACTCCGACGTCTCCCACGTCTGCGGGCCGCCCGCGTGCAGCCGCGCCGTATCCAGCGCACCGCCCTGCACGCGCGGCGTGTGGCAGTTGCCGCAGGTGAGGATCCCTTCTACCAGGTACTTCCCGCGCTCGAGCGGCGTGTCCGCCGCCACCGCGCCCGCCGCTGCGCTCAACACCGCGACCAGGAGCGTCCCGACTTTCATCATCTCCCCTCCCCTGGGCTTTCCGCCGCTCGTTAGTTCGCCGCATGCTACGCCATAATGCGCAAATGGAGCCCCGCCATGAGTGAAACTTCCGCACCGAAATGGAAATACGGCGGCGTGCGCGTGGTCCACTCCAACGAGCTCGACGTCAACACCCCGCAGACCCCGGGCATGAACCGCGCCGCCGCCATCACCCACGCGCGCGCCGGCGCCGAGAAACTCTGGGCTGGCACCGTCGTCATCCACCCCAAGGCCAAGACCGGCGCGCATCATCACGGCCCGGTCGAGAGCGTGATCTACGTGGTGAGCGGCAAGGCGCGCATGCGCTGGGGCGACAAGCTCGAGTTCGTGGCCGAGGCCGGCCCTGGCGACTTCATCTACGTCCCGCCCTTCGTCCCGCATCAGGAAATCAACGCGAGCGACACCGAGCCGCTCTCCTGCGTCCTATGCCGCAGCGGTCAGCAACCAGTGGTGGTGAATCTGGATATTCCGGTGGTCGAAAAGCCGGAAGAGGTACATTGGGTGGATAACATTCATCCAGCGCCAAAATCCTAGTTAGTACTTGAACTTGAACCTGAACGGCCTGGTCTTCGAGCCGTGGGTCAGCGTGCCGATCACGGTCACCGTTGCGGAACGCGGAAGCGCTGCCAAGGCGAACGGTTGCGTCGCGCACGCGAACCGCTCGACCGAATTCACCATCATCAGCGCGCTCTTCGCGGCTTCCTGATTCCCTGCGCGGTCCACCGCGCCGTAGTTGAGCACGAAGACTCCGGTGGTCAGGAACGGGATCGTTCCGCTTGCCGACGCGATGCTCTGGTTCAGGGCAGGATTCGGCGGCTGCTGTCCGAACACGAAGGGCGCGGACCCGTAGTTGATCTGCGCGACGCCGGAGAGATCGTCGGTCGCTGACAGAAGGGCGTCGAGACCGTGAGAGTCGAAGCATTGTGTCTGGATCGTCAGACCGCCCGGCGAAAAGGTCATCGTCGCGTTTGCGCTCTTCAACTTCCGGTGCTTGAGCGTTCCGGGCTGCGCGGCCAACCTCGTCACGGGTGGAGTCGTGTCGCCCGAGGAGCTGATGAACTTGCCGAAGGCGCGGGGCCCGATCCCCACCGGCACCGTCGCCGTCACGGTGTTGCCGGCCGTGGCGATCACCGCGACATTGTTGTCGCTCTGGTTCGCCACATAGACGTGGGCCCCGTCGGGCGTCACCGCCACTCCCACCGGAAGGATCCCCACCGGCACCGTCGCCGTCACGGTGTTACCGGCCGTGGCGATCACCGAGACCGTGCCGTCGCCCTGGTTCGCCACATAGACCTGTGCCCCGTCGGGCGTCACCGCCACTCCCTGTGGAGACTTCCCTACCGGCACCGTCGCCGACACGGTGTTGCTTGCCGTGGCGATCACCGAGACCGTGTTGCTGGAAAAATTCCCTACATAGACGTGGGCTCCGTCAGGGGTCACCGCAACGCCGTCCGGGACGCCCCCCAACGTCACGGTCGCGGTCACGGTGTTGCCGGCGGTGTCGAGCACCGAGACCGTGCCGTCGCCCTGGTTCCCCACATAGACGCGGGCCCCGTCGGGCGTCACCGCAACTCCAGTTGGGTTGAGGCCGACCGTAACCGTCGCCGTCACGCTATTGCTTGCCGTGGCGATCACCGAGACCGTGTTGCTGGAAAAATTTGCCACATAGACGTGGGCCCCGTCGGGCGTCGCCGCCACGCCCCATGGGACCATCCCCACCGTCACGGTCGCGGTCACGGTGTTGGTGGCCGTGTCGATCACCGAGACCGTGCCGTCGAGAACATTCGCCACATAGACGTGTGCCCCGTCGGGCGTCACCGCCACGCCGTTGGGGAATTTCCCCACCTGTACCGTTGCCGTCACGGTGTTACTCGCCGTGTCGATCACTGAAACCGTGTTGTCGTTGAGATTGGTGATGTAGGCCTGCGGTGCGCGCGCCCATGCCACCGGAGAGAGGACCAGCACCCCGAGCAGGAGCGCGAGTCTATGGGTAAATTTAAGGTGTGACATCGGTCGCAGAATGAATCCCTCGGCGCGACTCGTCCATGCATTATTTGGACTTAGCGGTGTGATCTTTTGTGAGCAACTATCCACGCCAACCCTGCGAGCACCAGCAGCGCGATAAGCCAGCGAATTGCGCTCGCGAGTGTTGCGGGGTCGAGCGTGGGCCAGGGGAATTTGCTGAGGCGCTCCCAGCGCTCGAGGAGCCAGTGCCACGCCGTGTGGCCCACGACCAGCGAGATGATGATCGTGCCGACGCGCTCGGGAACGTAGCGGAAGAGGAAGCTGAGCAGCGGGACGAGGACGATCAGGACGAGGAGCTGGCCGAGCTCGACGCCGACGTTGAAGGCGAGGAGCGAGGTGATGAGGTGGGAGCCGGCGAACTGCAGAAGCTGCTGCAGGCCGTAGGCGAAGCCAAAGCCGTGCACCAGGCCGAAGGCGAAGGCGATGATCCAGCGCCGCTGCAGGCTGCTGCCGAGGACGTTCTCGGCCGCCATGTAGAAAATCGAGGCCGCGATCAGCAGCTCGATCAGCGGCGGAAACCAGAGCGCGTTCGGACCGTAGCCCAGGGCGGTCATGATCAGGGTGATGGAGTGCGCGACGGTGAAGGCGGTGACGATGGCGGCGAGCGACCAGAAGCGCCGGAACGGGACCACCAGGCAGAGCACGAAGAGAAGGTGGTCGGTGCCCTGCAGGATATGGAGGAAGCCCGAGTGCACGAAGCGCAGCGCCGCCTGGTGCCAGCGCGGGTCGAGGCGCACCAGGCCGGGGTCGCCGTGCAGGTCGAACGCCCTCGCCTCGCCGCCCGGCGGCAGGAAGCGCAGCACGATGTTGACCTTGATGCCGAGCCGCTCGAGCCGCGGCCGGATCGAGAAGGCGGAGCGCTCCGAGCGCACCGGGTACTCGAGCAGCACGTCGAGCAGCCCCTGGTTCCAGTAGAGCTCGGTGTCGTTGCCGAGGTGCGGCTCCTTGAAATGCGCGAGCGCGCTTTCGTACGCGGCGAAGGAGCGGTCCGACTCGAGCGAGACGCGGGCATCGACCAGCTTCGGCTTGCCGAGCCGCGCGTCGTCCTCGTAGAGCTCGATCTCGTCGGCGAGCCACAGGGTAACCGCGTCGCGCAGCGCGGTATCGACGCGCATGAAGTCGAGGAAGCCCCCCTGGCGCTGCGGCACGTCGACGTCGCGCATCGCCTTGAGCGGCACGCGCACCAGGAGCGCGAGCGCCCGTCCCTCGGGCCTGACGAAGGCCTGGACGCGAACCTCGTCAGGAATGTCGTGCGCCCGCGCCCCCGGCGCGAACGCGAGAAGTGCCGCGGCAAGGATGAAGATGCGATCCAATCGCACCCAGTATTGCAGAGTTTGCATATACTCGGCCCGGTCGCTTCCCGGAGGAGGCACGGATGAAGAATCGCAAAGCAGTCGGCGCGGCGTTCGCCGCGCTACTCGCGGTGCTCGGCTGCACGCAGGCGCTCCTCGACCGGCAGGCCGACCAAGCCGAGGTCGTGCAGGCGCCGGTCTTTGAAGTCGATCCGCTGTGGCCCAAGCCCCTGCCCAACCACTGGCTGCTCGGCATGACCATCGGCGTCTGGGTCGACGAGCAGGACCACGTCTGGATCATCCACCGCAGCTCGGCCACGCTCAAC
>Ga0184618_10000277_pt1 | contig 11863 bp, 7 predicted proteins | sample PLM0_30_b1_FD_133159 | JGI IMG/M metagenome (GOLD analysis project Ga0184618, IMG submission 133159) | Groundwater sediment microbial communities from an aquifer in East River, Colorado, USA - PLM0_30_b1 | ecosystem: Environmental > Terrestrial > Soil > Riparian zone | place: USA: East River...
CCATCTCCGCCGCGTAGCGCTCGGTGAGCCCCCCGTTGGGCGTGATCTCGTTCGTGTCGAGGTTCAGCATGCCGGCGTTCGAGTAGTAGAATTCCTTCGTCCCGCCGGCGCCGTTCGTCATGCGCGACGCGTACACCACCTGGAAGCCCTTGGTGGGATCGTCGAGCGGCCCGTACTCGAAGACGATGGTGGCGGTGTCCCAGTTCTTGCGGCCGTCCTTCCACAGGTAGACGCCGCCGTTGGCGACGACGCTGCGGGGACGGGGGAAGCCGGTGAACCAGTGGACCGTATCGATCTGGTGCACCATCCACTGATCAGGAATGCCCGACGAGTACGGCCAGAAGAGGCGGTACTCGAGGTATTTGCGCGGATCCCACGCCTCGAACGGCTGGTAGGCTAGGAAGCGCTTCCAATCGGTGTCCGTCTCTTTGATGGTGGAGACGAGCTGGGGCCGGCGCCAGCGACCCGGTTGGTTCACGTTCCACGTCATCTCGGCCATGACGATGTCGCCGAATTTGCCCGACCGGATGAACTCGTTCGCCGCCTGATAGTTGGCGGCGCTACGGCGCTGCGTGCCGATCTGCACGACCCGGTCCGACTTCTTCACCGCGTCGCGGATCGCCACCGCCTGCTCCATCGAGTGCGCGAGCGGCTTCTCGATGTACGCGTCCTGCCCCGCGTGCACCGCGTCGACGCCGTGGTGGGCGTGCAGGAAGTCGGGCGTCGAGATCATGACGGCGTCGGTCGCCTTCGCGTCGTACATCTCCTCGTTGTTGCGGAACGCCCGCGGCTTGGCGCCCATCACGCGCGTGATTTCGGCCACGCCCTCGTCGCGACGCCGGGTCCAGATGTCCGACACGCCGACGATCTCGAAGTTGAGGGCCGGGCCCGCCGCTTTGAAGGCGGGGAGGAGGGCCTGGCGGAAGCGGTCGGAGAACCCGACGATCCCGACCCGCACGCGGTCGTTCGCGCCCAGGATCCGGGCGTAGCTCGCCGCCGGGATCGACGCCGCAGCCATGCCGGCCACACCGGCGGCCGCGGTTTTCACGAAATCGCGACGCGGCATCTGCTTCTCCTCATGACGGGACATCGGCTCACCTCCGGTCAGGATTGGGCGCGGCGAGGGGTCGACAGCCCCGCCAGCACGCCGCGCATGTAGGCGAACGACTGCTTCATCCCCGGCAGCGGGTCGTCGGGGTCGATCTCGTATTCCAGATTCACGTAGCCCGCGTAGCGCATCGCCTGCAACTGCTCGAAGATCGCGCCGATGGGGATGGCGCCCTGGCCCACGACGCACTGACTCCCCTTCGCTGTCAGGTCGCGCAGGTCCTTCGCGTGCATGTCGAGGAGACGCGGCCCCGCGTCCGCGATCGCCCGCACGACGTCGGTGCCGGTGCGCACCGTATGCCCGATGTCGATGCACAGTCCCATGCGGGGGTCCATGTTCCGGACCTGCTTCAGGACGTCGTACGGGGAAGGGAAGCGCTTGTCCTCGGGCCCATGGTTGTGAATCGCGACCTTGATGTCGTACTGCTTGGCGAACCGCTCGACGCGCGGCAGGATGGCGGGGTCCGCCGTGGCGACCATCACCGGCATCCCCGCGCCCTTTGCGTACTCGAAATAGCGGCGCACGTCGTCATCGGTGTCCTTCCCGAAGGTGATCGTGCCGCCGCCCACGATCTGGAGCCCGGCGGCTTCGATCTCGCGCCGCGCGGCGGCCAGCTCCTCGGGCGGTAGCTCGTAGGGCAGGTGCACCGACTTGAGGTTGATGTAGGGTGTGCCGAGCGCCTTCACCATCTCGATCGCTTTGGCGCGCGGGAAATTGCGCAGCGAGTAGCTGGCCACGCCGAGTTTCATCTCACCCTCTCGTTCCCCCGCTCCCGAAGGGAGAGGGGGCCAGGGGGTGAGGCCTGAGCGGGGAGCGAGAGGGCCGAGCGCCGTCGCGGCCACGCCCGCGATGCTCGTCGTGAGAAACGTGCGGCGATCGGTCACGCTCAGTATCCCGGGTTCTGGGGATAGGGGCTGCTGGTGCGGTCGATCTGAATCTGGGGAATCGGCCGCAGCACGTGGAACGGCTGGATGTTCACGGTGGCGTCGGGGTTGTACAGGCGGACCCGGCTCACGAGCGAGTGGGTGCGCACCAGGTCGAACCACCGTTGCATCTCGCCCGTCAGCTCCCGGGCCCGCTCGTTGAGGATCTCGTCGAGCGTGAGCTGACCGACGGTCAACTCCATCTCCGCCTCGTGTCCCGGGATGGCCGCGCGGCGCCGCACGGCGTTGATGTACGGCAGGCCTTCCGCGGCCCGACCATCGCGCAGCAGCGCCTCGGCGGCAATCAGGTACGTGTCGGCCAGCCGGGCGACGAAAAAGTCCCGCGACCCGCGCTCCTCGTTGATGGAGGACCGGAACGGGTCGTGGAACTTGTTCAGGGACGGAAACATCTTGTCGGAGTAGGGGAAGGACCGCTTAACCCGGACGCCGTTGACGTACTCGAACTCGACGGGGGTGAAGACGGTGTAGGGTCTGGTGCGCGCCCACACCGTGTCCGCGTCCGTCGTCGAGATGTACACGGCGGTGTCACCCAGCGCGAACTTGGGCCGGCCCGCCGCGTCCCTCGGGATGTTCGCCGCGTTGTTCGCATACCACACGCGCGTGAACTGCGCGTCGTAGCGGGAGTCTTTGGTGCGATCGAACAGACCCATGAGGTACCAGGTCGGCCGGAAGCGCTTGAAGGGACGGCCGTTGGCGACGTCCCGCGTCATCCCGGGCTGGACGTCGTACTGCGCCAGGAAGTAGAGGTGCCCCTTGTTGCCGTTGGCGCCGGTGGTCAAGGGATCGGTGGTGTACTGGATCGACCAGATGACTTCCTGATTCCGCTCGTTCGAGAACTCGAACACATCGCCGAAACGCGACAGCAGCGCGTACTGACCAGAGCTGATCACGCGCTGCGCATAGGTGGCGGCGTTGGCAAAGTCGCCCGCCTGCCGCTTCGCGACCTCGTCGGCGCTCGAGTCGGCAGCGCGGATGCGGGTCAAGTACACCTTGGCGAGGAGGTACTGCGCCGCTCCCTTCGTGGCCCGGCCGTAGGCACTCTGCACGGCGGGGAGGTTCGCTTCGGCATACTGGAGATCGGCGACGATCGCCTCGTACACCGAATCGACGGGTGCGCGTGTGGCGATGGTGCTCGGGGTACGCGTTTCATGCAGCGTCAGCGTCAGAGGGCCGAACATCTGCACGAGGTCGAAGTAGTAGACGGCGCGCAGAAAGCGGGCCTCTGCCACGCGCCGCGCTTTGAGGGCCGAGTCCATGGTCACGACCGGCGCCTGGTCGATCGCCGCGTTGGCGGTATTTATCGCCCGATAAAAGTCGACCCACGTTTCCCGGAAGTACTGCGCGTCGGGGTTCAGCTGGGTGGTGTAGTCGTTGATGTATTTGAAGCTGCCGTCGGCGCCCTTGGTGAAGATGTCGGTGCCGAACTCCGTGACGGTGAAGCCGCGCTCCTGCGCGTAGAAGCTGCGTAGCGGCTCGTACGACGCGTTGACGAGGGACTCGAAGACCGCCTGCGTGCCGTACGAGCCGGGCGTCAAGCCCGTGATGACGTCTTCATCCAGGTTCACGCAGGCGGGGACTGCCGCCAGCAGGGCGGCGCCGAGTAGGGCGAGTGTGTGTTTGCGCATGGCTGCTCCCCTCATATCCCCAAGGTGATGCCCATGATGAGCGTGCGGTAGCTCGGCACGCCGGCGTTGAGGCCCGACTCGGGGTCGATGCCCCGAAACTGCGTGAATAGGAACGGGTCCAACGCCGTCGCGTACACGCGCAGCGACCGGCCGCGCAGCGCTGCGACGACCCGGGTGGGGAGGGCATAGCCCACCGTGATGGTCCGCACTCTAATGAAGGAGCCGTCCCCGTACCCTCGAATCCCGCCGTAATCCGGGTTTTCCTGGGCGGCATTGGGGCGAGGCTCGGTGTTCGAGGGGTTGGTGCGCGTCCAATAGTCCACATAGATGTTGTTGTAACGACCGGCCAGGGTGCTCTGGCCGCCGTTGCGGAGCGAGTCCTGCACGAGGAAGTCCAGTCGCGCGACGGCCATGACGGACACGTCCAGGCCTTTCCAATCGAGGCGGTGCGTCATGCTCGCGGTCCAGCGCGGGAAGGTCGTGCCGAGGATGACGCGATCCTTGTCGTCGATCTTCCCATCGCCGTTCGTGTCGACGACGCGGATCTTGCCCGGTGCCGATCCGTATGCCTTGGCCTGCAGGGAGTCTTGGAGCTGCCAGATGCCGCCGAACTTGTAATCGTACGACACGGAGATGGGATACCCGACGAACCACTTGTTGCCCGGGTCGGCCAGCAGGCCGCTCGAGAGCTGGACAATCCGGTTCCGGTTCGTGGCGGCATTGAAGTCCACGTTCCAGCGCACCCCGTGCCAGTCTTGAGCGACCAGCGTCGAGAGCGCCATCTCGAAACCGGTGTTACGCGTGGATCCGACATTTTCGAGAATGCTGCTGTAGCCGCTCGTGGGTGGGAGTTGGCGATCCATGATCAGGTCGCGCGTGTCGGCACGGTAGTAGTCGACCGATCCGGAGAGGCGGTTGTTGAGCATCGTGAATTCGAGTCCCACGTCCAGCTGGCCTGTCCTCTCCCACCGCAAGTTCGGGTTCGGCAGCCGGCCGGGACGGAAGCCCACCGCAGGCTGGTCGAGGAACGAGTACATCGTTCGGGTCAGCGACCCCTCGGTCTGGTAGGGGTCGATGGCCGTGTTGCCGGTGAGGCCGTAGCTGGCGCGCAGCTTGAGGTCGGAGAAGAAACGCGAGCGGCGGATGAGTCCCTCCTCGGACAGCCGCCAGGCGACGGCGACCGAGGGGAACAGGCCGTATTTCCGTCCCGGCGCCAGTCGTGAGGAGCCGTCCAGGCGACTCGTGACCGTGAACAGATACCGATCCTTGAACGTGTAATTGACGCGGGCCATGAAGGATTGCATCGCCCACGCCCTCAGGCCGCTCCCCAGCCAATCGGGCTTCAGTCCGGATCCGAGATCGAAGAACTTCTGGTGCTCGTATGGGAGTCCCGTCACCTGCATGCTGTCGAGCTCGGTTCGCTCCTGCTGGACGCTGTACAGGCCGGTGGCGTCGATGCGGTGGTTGGTCCCGAGGCGGCGCCGCAACGTCAGGATGTGGTCGAGCGTGTAGGCGAACGTCTTGGCCTGCCACATCGCGCCGTCGGCGCTACTCCCCTGCATCGCCTGGGTCTGCGCGCCCCGGAATTGGCCCCGCCGGTAGAACGTGAGATCGGCGCCGAAATTCACGCGCCAGCTCAAGCTCGGGGTGATGTCGTACGCCGCGAACAACGTGCCGAACAGCCGCGTCCGCGTGCGGTCGTCGGTCCAATTCGCAATGTCGGAGAGGGGGTTCACGCGCTGGCCGTCGGGCGTGGGCTTGAACAGGACGGCGCCGGTGCTGTCGTAGGCCATGCCCAAGGGGTTGTTGGTCAGCGCCTCGGTGTACACTGCGTCACCGCGGCCCACGTTCTGCTCCGTGCGGATCAGCGAGGTCGAGCTTCCGACCCGCAGCCGCGAGGTCAGCTCGTGATCGAAGTTCAGCCGCATCGACCGCCGCATGAAGTCTTGTGCCTTTACGATGCCCTGCTGCTGGAGCTGTCCGGCCGTGAGGGCGAAGCGGGTGTGCTCGTTCCCGCCCGTGACGCCGATCTCGTTACTGACCTGTGCGCCTTCACGCAGCACCAAATCCTGCCAGTCCGTCCACCGGCCCGCCTGCAGCGCCGGCAGGGTCCCGTCGGGCCCGAAGATCTTCGCGTCCTCGGCGGCGCATACCGTGTCGCACAGGTATCCGGGGTCCTTGGGCCGCGCGCGCTCCGCCTCGCGCCGATACTCGGCGAACTCGGGGCCGTTGAACAACTGGACGCGACGGAGCGGCGTCTGAATTGCGCCGTACGAATCGTAGGTGAGGTTCGTGGCGCCGCTTCTGCCGCTACGCGTCGTGATGAGGACGACGCCGTTGGCGCCGCGCGACCCGTAGATCGCCGTCGCCGACGCATCCTTCAGGACCTCGATCGACTCGATGTCCCTCGGGTTTATGTCGCCGATACCCCCCGCCATGGGAATACCGTCGAGCACGTACAGCGGATCGTTCGACGCTTTGAGCGACCGCTCACCCCGGAGCCGCACGCGGACGCCGTCGCCCGGCTTGTTCCCGGTCGTCACGATGTCCACGCCGGGCACGCGTCCCTTGATCGCCTCGATGGCGTTCACCTTGGGTACTTCGTGCACGTCCTCCCCTCCCACGGAGGCCACGGATCCGGTGATGTCGCGGCGGACCTGCGTGCCGTAGCCGACGACGACGACCTCCTGCAGGGCGACGGCCAACTGCTGCAGCCGGAAATCCGCGGAGGCGGTCTGCCCCGCCCACACCTCCACGCTGACTTCCGAGAGTCCGTACCCGATGCGCTGTGTTTGGACCCGGTACGTTCCGGGCGGCACGCCGGCGATCGTGAACCGTCCGTCGGGGCCGGCCTCAACCGCCAGCCTGGTGCCGACCACGGTCACTTGAGCACCGGGGAGCGGCGCCCCGGTCGCCTGGTCCAGCACCGTCCCGCTGATCGTCCCCGTCGCCACAGTGGTCGTGTCTTGGGCGCGACCGGCCTGGAACGGGAGCAACGCGAGCAACGGCAAAAGCAGGAAGAGATGGAATGGAGAGACTGCGGGACACACCAAGCCTACGTCGTGACGGCGACAAGACCACATGGGCTCCTCCGAGTGGGCGCAGATTCCCGGCGTCAGCGAACGCGCGCAAAGCTCGTGCCCTGTCTCGTGACGCCTGTCACGGAGGCCGCGCTTGCCAAGTGCTTGGTGCGCCTGTCGCCGCCCGGCCGGGCCCCATCGCCGGGGGAACAGGGGTGTCGCGTATGCGCCACTGGGGCGGTGCATGGACGCAGCGCACCGCCGGCGCGAGCCCCTTGCCGTTGCGGCGATCAGGCCGATCTTCTTGCCGAATGCTCGTCGCCCTCCTCGTATGTAGTGTGGGCCTGGCGGCCCAGTCGCATCCTCAGGCACTGCGCGCGCCCGCGCCGGCGCCGTCCCCACCGCACGTTTACTCGCTACGCGGCGACGAGCTCGAGCGGGCGAAACACCTGATCGGTGAGGCCTCGCGCTTGCGTCCAGCGTATGATCTGCTCGTTCGCGAGGCCGACGCCGCACTCCGCGCGGGGCCGTTCTCCGTCGTGGACAAGCAGCGCATCCCGGAGAGCGGCGACAAGCACGACTATGTGAGTATGGGCCCCTACTGGTGGCCTGATTCCACGAAGCCCGGCGGATTGCCGTACGTCCGCCGCGACGGTCAGCGCAATCCGGAGCTGACGAACGACTACGACGCGCCCCGGTTCGGCGGCCTGACCGGTGCCGTCACGACGCTGGCGCTCGCCTACTACTTCAGTGCTGACGAGCGCTACGCGCAGCGGGCGGTGCTCCTCCTCCGGACCTGGTTCCTCGATCCCGCGACGCGGATGAATCCGCACCTGCGCTACGGGCAGCGCATTCCGGGCATCACCGAAGGCCGCGCCGCCGGCATCATCGAGACGCGACGCCTGGTAGATCTGGTCGATGCGATCGGCGTGCTCGAGACCTCACCGAGCTGGACGGAGCAGGACGGCCGCGGCATGCGCGCCTGGATGGCCGCCTACCTGGAGTGGCTCCGGACGAGCGACATCGGGCGCGAGGAGCAGCGCGCCAAGAACAACCATGGGAGCTGGTATGACGCGCAGGTCGTGGCGTTGGCACTGTTCACCGGCGATACGGCGCTGGCGCGATCCACGATCGAAGCGAGCAAGACCCAGCGGATCGCCGCGCAGATCGCCGCGGACGGACGGCAGCCCTACGAGCTGGCACGCACCCGCTCGCTCGGCTACAGCCTCATGAACCTCGAGGGACTGTGCCGGCTGGCGGAGCTGGGGCGCCACGTGGGCGTGGACCTCTGGTCCTACCAGGCCCCAGGCGGGGGAAGCATTCGCCGCGCGCTGGATTACGTCGCGCCCTACGCCGATCCGGCGGTTTCGTGGCCCGGTGAGCAGATCACGCCGAACGCGCCGGACGCCATGGTGTTGTTGCTGCAGCGCGCCCGCGTGGCGTACGGGCGTGGGGAGACGGCCGCCCGATACGCCGGTCTGTTGCAGCGCATTCCCGGCGACGCGGTCCGCGCCCACCGAGCCCAGTTGTTGTATCCGGATCCGGACGCGGCCCGCTAGGCTCGCTTCTTGCGCGATCCTGATCGGCCCACGCCCATGGCACCGACCCCCCCCGACGCGATCGACCGGCGCGAGGCGCTGCGGCGCGCTGCGCTCGTCTTAGGCGGCGTACTCTCGGCGCCAATGGTGGCCGGTGTCCTCGCCGGCTGCGAGGCCCGTCGCGCGCCGGCCAACGGATGGCAGCCCCGCGCCCTGAGCGCAGACCAGGCGGAGCTTGTCGCGACCATCGCCGAGCACATCCTGCCGGAGACGGACACGCCCGGCGCACGCGCCGTGGGTGTGCACCGGTTCATCGACGCGCTGTTGGCGGAATCCTATCCGGCGGAGGAGCGGCAGCGGTTCCTGACGGGGTTCGCGGGACTCGACGACCGCGGGCGCCGCGCCCACGGTCGTCCCTTTCTCGCCTGCACGGCCGGCGACCAGCTCGCCCTGCTCGGCGACCTGGATCGCGCTGCCGACCCCTTCTTCCGCACGCTGAAAGAGCTGACGCTCGTCGGCTATTACACCTCCGAGATCGGCGCCACGCGCGAGCTGCACCATGCGCCGGTGCCGGGGCGCTACGACGGGTGCGTCCCGCTCGCGCAGATCGGTCGCACGTGGGCCGTGTGATCGTGAAGGACGAGCCGTACGACGCCGTCGTCGTCGGCTCCGGCATCACCGGCGGCTGGGCCGCCAAGGAGCTCACCGAGAAGGGCCTGCGGACGCTCGTGGTCGAGCGCGGCCGGCACGTGGAGCACGGCAAGGACTACGTGACCGAGTCGTTGCAGCCCTGGGAGCTTCCCCACCGCGGGCGCGGCGAGCAGGGGTTGTACGAGCGCGACTACCCCATCCAGAGCAAGAACTACGCGTTCGGCGAGGCCACCCGGCACTTCTTCGTGAGCGACCGGGAGCATCCCTATGTCACCCCGGAAGACAAGCCGTTTCGCTGGATCCGCGGCTACCAGCTCGGCGGCCGCAGCCTCATCTGGGGCCGGGCGTGCTGGCGCTGGAGCGATCTCGATTTCGCGGCGAATGCGCGAGACGGTCACGGCGTCGACTGGCCGATCGGGTACCACGAGCTGGCGCCCTGGTACGACCATGTGGAGCGCTTCGTGGGAGTGAGCGGGGAGCGGCTCGGGCTCCCGCATCTGCCCGACGGCGAGTTCCTCCCGGCGTGGCAGATGAACTGCGCCGAGCGCGTGGTGAAGCGGGGCATCGAGCGCAGCTTTCCCGGGCGCCACATGACGCTGACGCGCGTCGCGAACCTGACGCGGTCGCATCTCGGTCGCGGTCCCTGCCAGGCCCGCAACCAGTGCGCCCGTGGCTGCAGCTTCAGCGGGTACTTCTCGAGCCTCTCGGCCACGCTGCCGGCGGCGCGGCAGACCGGGCGCCTCACCGTCGTCACCGACGCGATCGTGCACAGCGTCATCTACGACGAGCGCACCGATCGGGCGACGGGCGTGCGGGTCATCGACGCGAAGACCAAGGCGACGCGCGAGTACTTCGGCCGGATCGTCTTTCTCTGCGCCTCGACGCTCGCCACCGCCCAGATCCTGCTGAACTCGAAGAGCGCGCGCTTCTCGACCGGCCTGGCGAACTCGAGCGGCGAGGTGGGCCACAACCTGATGGACCACATCTCTAAGGCCGGCGCCCGGGCGGTCGTGCCCGGCCTCGCAGACAAGTACGTGTACGGCCGGCGGCCGACGGGGACATACATCCCGCGCTTTCGCAACCTCGGTGGAAAAAGGGAGAAGCTCAGCTTCCTGCGCGGCTACGGCATCCAGGCGGGAGCGGGACGCGAAGGCTGGGCCCGCGGCGCCGACGAGCCCGGGCTTGGCGTCGAGCTGAAACAGCGGCTGCGCGAGCCGGGGCCGTGGCAGATCAGCCTGCAGGGATACGGGGAGTGCCTGCCGCGGCATGAGAACTTCGTCGACCTGGACGCGGCGCGGACCGACCAGTGGGGCATCCCGCTGCTGCGCGTGCACTGCGCGTGGGGTGAGAACGAGCGGGCCATCCGGGAGGACGTCAAGACGCAAGCGGCCGAGATGCTGGAGGCCGCCGGCTGCCGCAACGTCACGCCGTGGGACGACGACGGCCCGCCGGGCTTCAGCGTGCACGAGATGGGGACGGCGCGCATGGGGAAGGATCCAAAGACCTCCGTCCTGAACGCCTACAACCAGGCCCACGACGTGCCGAACCTCTTCGTCACCGACGGCGCGTGCATGGCCAGCTCGTCCTGCGTGAATCCCTCGCTCACCTACATGGCCCTGACGGCGCGCGCGGTGGACCACGCGGTAAGCGAGCTGCAGCGCCGCAATCTGTGAATCCGCAACGCGCGCAGGCGCAAGTCGCCGCGACATCGTTCCTGGCGCTGTTCGCGATCGTCGGACTCGCGCTCTACGGCCTCCCGTTCTTTTATGACTTCATGGTGCGTGACTTCGGATGGTCGCGCGCGCAGGTCACCTCTGGGAACGCGATCAGCAAGCTGCTGGTCGGCCCGCTGTTCGGGTTCATCGCCGGGTGGATGGTGGACCGTTTCGGCCCGCGTCGCCTGATGGTGGCCGGGATTCTCATGGCGGGCATCGCGCTGGTCGGGCTCGGCATGATTCACACGCTCGCCGGCTTCTATCTCTTCTATCTTTTCAACGCGCTCGGCAACGTCTGCGGCGGCCCGCTCCCGAACCAGGTCCTGCTGTCGCGCTGGTTCACGGCGGCGCGCGGCCGCGCCATGGGTTTCGCGTATCTGGGCATCGGCGTGGGAGGCGCCCTGGTGCCGTTCCTCAGCGTATGGTTGACGCGGGCGGTCGGGTGGCAAGGCGCCCTGCAGGTGCTCGGGGCATTGATCATCGTGGTGGCGCTGCCGCTGGCGCTCGTCGTCCCGGAGGCGCCAGCGGCGCCGACCTCGACAACCTCCACCATCCTCCACCAACCTCCGATCGGCCCGGTGTTCCGCACCCCGGCCTTCTATCTTCTCCTCGTCGGCAGCATGTGCTCGATCGCCGCCGTGGGAGGCACGAACCAGCATCTCAAGTTGTTCTTGAGCCTCGACCACGGGTACTCGCAGGCCGGCGCGGCGCAGATCGCATCGCTCGTGCTGGCGTCGAGCCTCGTCGGTCGTCTGGGCGCCGGCTGGCTCGCGGATCGCTTCCCCAAGAAATACGTGATGTTGCTCATCTACCTGCTCGTCGTCTCGGCGATCCCGCTGCTGCTCCTGACGGGCGCGCGCGGGACGATCTATCTGTTTGCGGTCGTCTTCGGCCTCGGTCTGGGCGGCGAATACATGGTCATCCCGCTGATGGCCGGCGAGTTGTTCGGCGTGCGCGTGCTGGGCCGCACCATGGGCGTCGTGCTCACGGCCGATGGGGTTGCCGAAGCCGCTGCGCCCTGGTTCGTCGGCCGGATGCACGACGCGACCGGCAGCTACACGACGGGTTTCCTGACGCTGATCGGGTTCGCAGTGACCGGCGCGATCGCGGTGGCGCTTCTGCCGAGGGTGAGGCCATGAGAATCGGCATCATCATGAACGGCGTCACCGGCCGCATGGGCCTGAACCAGCACCTGGTGCGCTCGATCGTCGCCATTCGGGAGCAAGGGGGCGTGTCACTCCCCGGCGGGGACCGAGTCATGC
>Ga0184618_10000278_pt1 | contig 11780 bp, 9 predicted proteins | sample PLM0_30_b1_FD_133159 | JGI IMG/M metagenome (GOLD analysis project Ga0184618, IMG submission 133159) | Groundwater sediment microbial communities from an aquifer in East River, Colorado, USA - PLM0_30_b1 | ecosystem: Environmental > Terrestrial > Soil > Riparian zone | place: USA: East River...
CCTCGACATCACCGAGATCACCTCGGAGGCGATGCCGAAGCCGGGCAGCATCATGATGTAGACCGCCGGGTGCGAGTAGAACCAGAAGACGTGCTGGTATCCGAGCACGTAGCCGCCGTTGTGAAAGTCGAAGAAGTGCGTGTGCATCAGCCGGTCGAACATGACGAAGAACTGCGAGCCGGCGATGAAGGGGGTTGCGATCACGACGAGCAGTGAGGTCGTGAAGTTCGCCCAGACAAGCAGCGGCATGCGCCAGAAGGTCATCCCGGGCGCGCGCATGGTGATGATCGTGACCAGGAAGTTGAGGGCCGTCATGATCGACGAGGCCCCGGCCCACTGGACGCCCATGTTGAACCAGACGTTGCCGTCGGTGCCGACGACCGACAGCGGCGCGTAGCCCGTCCAGCCCGCACCGAAGGCTCCGCCCGGAACCGCGATGCTCGAGAGCATCATGATTCCCGCGATCGGCAGCAGCCAGTACGAGAGCGCATTCAGGCGCGGGAATGCCATGTCCGGCGCGCCGATCATCAATGGAATCACGAAGTTCGCGAGGCCCGCGAACGCCGGGATCACGAACAGAAAGATCATCAGCGACGCGTGGACCGAGATGAGACCGTTGTACTCCTGGTTGTCCAGGAACTGCATCCCCGGCTTCGCGAGCTCGGCGCGGAAGATCATCGCCATCAGCCCGCCGGCAAGGAAGAAGAAGATCGTGGTGGCCACGTACTGGATCCCGATCACCTTGTGGTCGGTGTTGACCCGGAAGTAGTCGCTCCAGCTCCGAGCCCCGTGACTCGAGTGATCCTCGGGCTGCGTCGGGCGGCCCAGCGCATAGCGGGTCCAGTAGTCGAAGGCGCCGATGCCGGCGAGGAAGCCCAGGGGCGCCGCCGTCAATGCGCCGACCGTGACGATGATCAGCCAGTCGAGAACGGGGTCCCAGCCGGCGAGCGCCCGAACCCCGACCACGATGCCGAACCCGATCCCGAAGAAGAGCGGGGTCATCCACGCGGCGCGCAGCCAGCCGGGCCCGAGGAGGCGCTTGAGCCCGGTGCGCGGAGGCGCGGGCGGGGCGTGCTGCGTGGTGTGCTCGGCCAGGTCGGTCATCGGTCGCCAGACACTATCCCGAGGCTCCGGCCGCAGATCCGCTTCCACTCTGCTGCGAGCGGGCCCAGCGCTCGAATGCGTCCTTCCTCATCACGATCACGGGCGCGCGCATCGTCGCGTGGCCCAGACCGCAGAGCTCCGTGCACATGAGGGTGTGCTTTCCGGGCTTCGTCGGCGTGATCGGAAGCGTGGTCTCGATCCCCGGGACGGCGTCCTGCTTCTGCCTGAACTCCGGCACCCAGAAGGAGTGGATGACGTCGAGCGCCCTCAGGCGGAGCTCGACTTGCCGGCCTGCCTCCAGGCGAAGCTCGTCCGAGGAGAAGTCTCCGTACTGCGGGTACTTGAAGTGCCAGGCGAACTGCTGCGCGGTGACGTCGACTTTCAGCCGGTTCGCTTTCAACTTGCCGTTCTCGGCCAGCGCGACGGCGCTGACGATGGCGATTGCGGTCACGAGCGCGGCCGGCACTGCCGTCCAGGTGATCTCGATTCCGGTGTGCCCGTGAATCGGCGGGCCGTCCGAGTCGTCGTCGGGCGGCGCCCGAAACTTCACGACCGAGTAGACGATGATCGCGGCGACGACCGCAAAGACCGCAATACAAATCGTGACGACGAACCAGAAGACGAAGTCGATTCGACCGGCCTCTCTGGACTGCTGAGCGGGCAGCCACGGGATGAAGATCGCGACGGCGGCGGCTGCGAGACCCGCGAGCAGACCGATCGTGACCAGGCGGACGATTGCTCCCCTGCGCACCGCGACCGAGCCTACTCAACGACTCGGTCCACTGCCGCAGTTAGCGTCGGGCTCCTCCTGGGTAGAAGGAGAGAAACAAGGAGGTTCAAATTGGGACTTGGAGCAAGTCTGTTTCTGATCGCCGGCGGTGCGATCCTCATCTGGGGGGTCGATGCCGAGGTCGCCGGGCTCAACGTCGACGCAATCGGCGTCATCCTGATGGTGATCGGAATCATCGGGCTCGTCCTCTCGATGATCTTCTGGTCGTCGTGGGGCGGCGTCGGTGGCCGGCGCCGGACGTACGTCGAGGAAGGCCCGCCCCCCGGGCCTCAGTACTAGAGACGAAATGACCTCCGGGGCGGCCCGATCGGCCGCCCCGGGATTCCCGCTTCCTAGAGCGCGCCCAGCGGGTCGACGTTGGCGCCGCGCACGATCACCTCGAAGTGCAGATGCGGGCCGTTTGCCTCGCCGGTGGCTCCGACGAGACCGATCGTCGAACCGGCGGGGACGCGCTGGCCGAGGCGAACCTTGATTCGCGAGAGATGCGCATATCGCGTCCGGACGCCGAAGCCATGAGCGATGACGACGAACTTTCCCCAGCCGCTACCGCTCGGCCCGGCAAAGACGACTTGCCCGGAGCCGGCCGCGGCAACCGGCGTCCCGGCGCGTGCGAGGAAATCGACCCCGGCGTGGAACCGGGCGCCGCGAGGGCCGAACGTGTCGCCAACCGGGCCTGCCAGAGGGCGGATGAGCTTCAGAGGCGAGCGAGGCAGGGGGCCGCGCAGGGCAGCGACCGTCGCGGGGCCCGCGGTCCCGTCCGGGGTGATGCCGGCCCGGGCCTGAAAGCGTCGGAGCGCCCGGTCGGTGTGTGAGCCGAGGTATCCGTCGAACACTGCGGACGGAAACCCGTGCCAGGCGAGGGCGAACTGGAGCGCCGCCACATCCCAGCCTCGCTTGCCGAGCGCGAGCGGACGGCGGCCGAGAGGGGCGCGCCGCCCGTAACGGCCGAACGCCTTTCGCGTGCGGAGGCCGGGGACGCCGTCGGGCGTTAGGCCCACGCGCTTCTGGAAGCGGCGCAGCGCAGTCTCGGTTCCCGGTCCGAGCACGCCATCGACGGTCCCCGAATAGAGACCGCGGGCTCGCAGCCCCACCTGGAGCGCGGCGATGTCTGGCTTGCCTTCCGCCGCAGCCACGCCCGGAAGAGCGAGCGCGGCGACGAGGGCGAGCGGGGCGACGAGGGCGAGCGGGGCGATTGTGGCGGCAAAAACTCTGGGCATGAGGAGCCTCTTCCGCATCTGGATCGGCCGCCCCAGGAGCTCGGACCTCCCCCAAACGGGGGAGTCAAGACGAGGGATCGAATCACCACTAAGAGGGACGCAGCGGCTGTCTTGCGGCCCGATACTCCGTCCAGTCGTTCAGATCAGCGGAGGAGAGCACTTGCGGCAAAACCGAGAGGATCAGTCGACCCCCGTCGGGGCGGTCCTACGCAGGGGCCGCTTGGTATGCGCGGCACTCCTGGCGATCGTGGGCGTCTATGCGGTCGAGTCACTCCTCGGCACTCACGGCGCCGTCGACCGCTTCTTCGACAACTGGGTCTACAACGGGCTGCTCCTGGCGGCCTGCGCCTGCTGTCTGATCCGCGCGATCCGGATCCCCGCGGAGCGCCTGTCGTGGCTCCTCCTCAGCCTTGGCCTGCTGCTCTGGACGACAGGCGACCTCTACTACTACTTCTTCCTCTCGAACGCCGGCAGCGTGCCGATCCCTTCGGTTTCGGATCCCTTCTACCTCGGCTTCTATCCATTGAGCTACATCGCCCTTGCGCTCCTCCTGCGCTCGCGCATGAGGACTCTCCAGAGCAACCTCTTGCTCGACGGCCTGATCGGAGCGCTCGTCGTTGCGGCGCTCGGCGCAGCTGTCGTGTTCGACGCGGTGCTGAACTCGACAGGCGGTAGCTCACTCGTCGTCGCGACGAACCTCGCCTATCCGCTCGCCGACCTGCTCCTTCTTGCTCTGGTCGTCGGCTTGTTCGCGCTTACTGGTTGGCGCTTCGACCTGACCTGGGCGTTCGTCGCGGCGGGATACGCGGTCTTCGCGGTCGCCGACAGCGCCTACCTGTACCAGACAGCCGTCGGCGGGTACGTCGAGGGCGGGTTCCTCGACGTCGGCTGGCCGGCCGGGCTCATTCTCATCGCCTGCGCCTCCTGGCAGGCACCGAACAGGCTGAAGGATGTGCGAGCGGAGAGCTGGAAGGCGCTGACGCTGCCGACAGTGTTTGCCGCCACAGCGCTCTCACTCCTCGTCTACGACCACTTCGTCAGGATCAACTTCCTGGCCCTCGGGCTCGCCTCCGCGGCGCTCGCGGCGGTCATCGTGCGCGCCGTCCTGACGTTTCGCGAACGCGTCCGCCTGCTCGAGGCGAGTCGCGAAGAGGCGCTCACCGATGCGCTCACCGGGCTCGGAAACCGTCGGCGGTTCATGGCCGACCTCGACGAGCAGCTACGCGAGGAGGACGCTCGTCCCCTGGCGCTCGTCGTCTTCGACCTCGACGGCTTCAAGGCGTACAACGACTCGTTCGGCCACTCCGCGGGAGATGCGCTACTCGGGCGCGTCGCGGACCGACTGGCAGAGGCAGTCGACGGCTCCGGACGCGCCTACCGGCTGGGCGGGGACGAGTTCTGCGTCCTCGCGCCGACCGAGAACGTCCGGCCCGATGCTCTGATCGAGATCGCAGCCATGGCCTTGACCGAGGAGGGCGAGGGCTTTCTCGTCAGCTCCTCGCGGGGGTGCGTCCTCATGCCGTCAGAGGCGGATGAGCTCACCGAGGCACTGCGGATCGCAGACGACCGGATGTACCTGCACAAGCAACGCCACCGCCCCACGGCGACCCGCCGGAGCATGGATGTGCTCGTCGGCGTGCTCAGCGACCGCGAATCCCAGGTCGCACATCACTCGAGGGACGTCGGCGATCTCGCCGAGGCGGTTGGACGCGGATTGCACGTTCCGCCCCAGGAGCTGCAGACGATCCGCCAGGCGGCGGAGCTCCACGATGTCGGAAAGCTCGCGATCCCCGAGACGATCCTCAGCAAGCCCGGCCCGCTCGCCAAGGACGAGTGGGAGTTCGTCAAGCGGCACACCCTGATCGGCGAGCGCATACTCGCCTCCGCGCCGACTCTGGCGACGGCGGCGAAGATCGTCCGCTCCACGCACGAACGCTGGGACGGAGCCGGCTACCCAGACGGCCTCGCCGGTTCCGGCATTCCCCTGGGGGCACGCATCATCACCGTCTGCGATGCGTTCGACGCCATGACCACACGGCGCCCGTACGCCCGCGCCCTGGCGCAGGAGGAGGCTCTCCGCGAGCTCTTCCGCTGCTCCGGGACGCAGTTCGACGCGCAGGTAGTCGAGGTGTTCGCGGCCGTTCAGGCGCGCCTGAACGCCGAGCTCGTCGCCTGAAGGAACGGGAAAGAGCCTGGCTATACTCGGGCGTCTGGGCCGTTAGCTCAGTTGGTAGAGCAGGGGACTCTTAATCCCAAGGTCGAAGGTTCGAATCCTTCACGGCCCACCTCGGCACGCCCTCTCCTGGAAACGCCGGTCTTTACAGGCCGTTAAAGGCCGCAGCGTACGCTTCGAACGTCGATGAAGGCCCTCGTTCCGATCGCAGCCGCGCTCGCGGTCTCCCTCTGGTTGTCAACCTCGGTTGCACCGGCGAGCCGCAGCTCTCCTCAGGCCCAGTGCTCCCTGTCCTCGACCAAGCTCGTGCCGCTCACCGACATGGGCCGGCGCAAGTACCGCGGGCGCAGGGGCGGGCTCTATCCAGCCGGCCGTAACCGCCCGACGCCGTCCTACCAGCGCAAGGGGCTCGCTGCGGCGCGACAGGTTCACCCGATCGACGGAAAGATCGCGTTCATCTCCGTCGGCATGTCCAACACGAGCCTCGAGTTCGCAGCCTTCAAGCGGGCCGCCGACCAAGATCTCTCGAAGAGCCAGTCGGTGACGATCGTCGACGGTGCCCAGGACGGATGGGATGCGGAGCGCATCAGGAAGCAACCCGCCTACTGGGACACCCTCGATCAACGGCTCGAGGAGGCAGGCGTCTCGGCAAACCAGGTACAGGTGGCATGGCTGAAGGAGGCAATCGCGGGTGAAGCCCGACGCTTCCCCAAGGACGCGGCGGCACTGCAGGCCGACCTGCGGGCGATCGTCCGCACGATGCGGGTTCGCTACCCGAATCTGCGGCTCGTCTACCTCTCGAGTCGAACGTACGGAGGATATGCGATCACCGGCCTCAATCCCGAGCCGGCCGCCTATGACGGCGCCTATGCAGTTCGCGGCCTGATCCAGGAGCGGATGATCGGGAAGCTGAAGGGGCCCTGGCTTGCGTGGGGCCCGTATCTGTGGACGGACGGCCTCAGAGGCCGTAGGGACGGGCTCATTTGGACGTGCGACGACGTCCAGGACGACGGTACCCACCCCTCGAAGTCCGGGGTGCAAAAGGTCGTGACCATGCTCATGGCCTTCGTCAAGAGCGATCCGACAGCCCGCCGCTGGTTCGTCGAGCGCCCCGGTTGACGCCCTAACCGTCTCTGTACTATCGCCCGCGTGAACGAACCAATCGGGATCGTGGGGGCGGGTTACGTCGGCCTGCCGCTTGCTCAGGTGTTCGCCGAGGCCGGTAACCGGGTCGTCCTCGTCGAGTCGAATCCCGAGAGGGTCAAGCAGGTCAAGCGCGGCGAGAGCTACATCGGCGACGTGTCCTCGGACCGGCTTCGGGCCCTTGTCGACTCCGGGGCGATCGACATCACCTCCGACTACGACGCGCTGAAGGAAACGGGGGCGATCCTGATCGCCTTGCAAACGCCCCTGTCCGCTCAGCGTGAGCCCGACCTGTCGATCGTGGTCGGCGCGGTCGCGGACATCGCTCCTCGGCTACAGAAGGGCCAGCTCGTGGTGCTCGAGTCGACGACTTACCCGGGCACGACGCGCGAGCGGCTCTTGCCAATGCTCGAGAGCGGCGGCCTCAAGGTCGGGGAGGACTTCCATCTCGCCTTCTCGCCCGAGCGCGTCGACCCCGGGCGAGAGGATTGGACCACCAGAAACACGCCGAAGATCGTCGGCGGGATTACTCCCATGTGCACCGAGCGAGCCGTCGAGCTCTACGAGCGAGCGCTCGAGACCGTCCACCCTGTCTCCTCACCCGAGGCGGCCGAGCTGACGAAGCTCCTCGAGAACATCTTCCGGTCGGTCAACATCGCGCTCGTGAACGAGCTCGCGCAGCTCTGCGATCGGATGCAGATCGACGTCTGGGAGGTCGTCGGCGCGGCGGCAACGAAGCCGTTCGGGTTCATGAGCTTCCAGCCGGGGCCGGGCCTCGGCGGCCACTGCATGCCGATCGACCCCTTCTATCTCACCTGGAAGGCGCGCGAGTACGACTTCTACACGGAGTTCATCGAGCTCGCGGGCAAGGTCAACGAGAACATGCCGTACTGGTGCCTCGCCAAGATTGCGCGCGCACTGAACGGACAGGAGCGGGCGGTCAAAGGCTCGAGGGTGCTCCTCCTCGGGGTCTCGTACAAGGCGGACATCGACGACACGCGCGAGTCGCCCGCCCTCAAGCTGATCGAGCTGCTGCTGTCCGAGGGCGCGGACGTGACCTACCACGACCCGTTCGTCCCCGAGCTGCCCGAGCAAGGGCTCTCCTCGGTTCCCCTCGATGTCTCCGCCGCGGACTGCGCCGTCATCGTCACGGCGCATTCGGGGATCGACTACGAGGATCTCGTCGAGAAAGCCCCGCTCGTGGTCGACTTGCGCAACGCGACCGGGGCGAGCGGAACGCAGAACGGAAAGGTCTGGAAGCTCTGACCCCGATCCGGATCGGCCACGCGGGGCTCGGCTACTGGGGGCCGAACCTCGCCCGCACCTTCGGCGAGCTCGCCGACCTGCGCTGGCTCTGCGACCTCTCGCCCGACGTCCTCTCTGAAGCATCCACGCGTCATCCTCAGGCAAAGACGACGACCGACTTCGACGACCTCGTCTCCGATCCGGAGCTGGACGCGATCGTAATCGCCACTCCTGTCGTGACTCACTACGAGCTCGCGAAGCAGGCCCTCGACGCGGGCAAGCACGTCTTCGTCGAGAAGCCGCAGGCGCAGACGAGCTCGGAGGCCGAAGAGCTCTTCGCCCTGGCCCAGGAGAACGGGCTCGTGCTGATGCCGGGCTATCTGCTCCTCTATCACCCTGCTCTGGCGATGCTGAAGGAGATCGTCGACGCGGGCGAGCTCGGGGAGATCCTCTACCTGTACGGGAACCGCCAGAACCTCGGGCAGATTCGCCGCGACGAGAACGCGCTGTGGTCGCTGGGGGCGCACGACCTCTCGATGATCCTGCATCTGATCGGCGAGGAGCCGACGGAGGCCTGGGCGCGAGGCGAGTCGTTCCTGCGCGACGGCGTCGAGGACGTCGTCTTCGGCTACCTCCGCTTCCCCTCGGGCGTCGTCGCTCACATGCACCTCTCGTGGCTCGACCCGCACAAGATGCGGAAACTGACGGTTGTCGGGCGAGACAAGATGGCCCTCTTCGACGACATGGAGCCCGAGCGCAAGGTCACGGTGTACGACAAGGGGCCGGTTCAGAGGCCGGCGACCGAATGGCAGGTGCGGGAGGGCGATATCCACATCCCGAAGCTCACCGGCGAGGAGCCGCTCAAGCGCGAGTGCGCGCACTTCCTGTCGCTCGTGGCCGGTGAGGGAGATCCGCTCGGCCCGGCGCGGGCGGGGCTCGCCGTCGTCCGAACGCTCGAGCTGCTGCAGGAATCGCTCGAGACCGCCGCGGTTTGACGTACGAAGCGGCCGAGACGGCGGTCGTCTACCCCGGCACGGTGATCGGAGAAGGCTGCGTGATCGGAGACCACGCGGTCGTCGGCAAGCAACCGGCGCTGTCGCCGCGGTCGACCACGCGCCGCGAGGAGCTGCCGCCACTCGAGCTCGGCCCCGGCACGATCGTCGCCGCCGGCGCGATCGTCTTCGCAGGCACGAAGATCGGCTCCCGCGTGATCGTGGGCGACCAGGCCTGCGTCAGGGAGCGCTGCGAGATCGGCGACGACGTCGTCGTCGGCCGCGGCTCGCTCGTCGAGAACGACACGTCGATCGGACGCCTGACGAAGATCCAGGCGAACGCCTACATCACCGCGTACTCGACGCTCGAGGACGAGGTCTTCATCGCCCCCTGCGTGACCACGACGAACGACAACTTCATGGGGCGCACGGATCGCCGGCACGAGCTCCGGCGGGGCCCGACGATCCGCCGCGGCGCCCGCGTGGGCGGTGCTGCCGTGCTCTGTCCGGGGATCGAGGTAGGCGAGGAGGCATATGTCGGCGCGGGAGCGGTCGTCGTCCACGACGTCCCGGCTCGCGCCGTCGTCGTCGGCAACCCCGCGCGTCAGATCCGCGAGGTCGCTACAGACGAGCTGCTGGACGCTTCCGGAAGCTGAGGATGTACCGGCCCGAGCCCGGTGTGGAGGCTTTCACCTCGAGGAAGTACCAACCCGTTTGCCGGATCCGCTTCAGCCGGATCCGCTCGATCGAGTCCGGCGACTGGGACTGCGCGGCCAGTAGACGCCGGTCGACGGCGGAGCCCTGGACGCGCCGGGTGCCCGGCTTCCAGAGCAGCAGGTTCGTGTCCGTTCCGAGCGGGCCCCGCAGCCGCACGACGAGTCGCTCGCCGCGATACAGCTTGACGCTGTAGACGTCGATCTGGTCGTCCCAGTAGTCGATCGTCGCAGTGAACCGCTGGCCCTTGCGACCCCACAGCCGCGGAGCCCCGGCGCCCGCACCGTCGTTCGTCTCGAAGCGATCCCCCTCGGGCAGCGGGTCGTCGAGGGAGCGGACGGCGCTGAGCACGTCGAGGACGCCCCAGCCGGTCATGGAATCGCGGCCAGGCAGGCAGCGCTTACAGCCGGTCCCGGGGTCGGCGTCAAGCGCCGATCGCGTGAGCGCCGTTGCCACCTGATCTGCCTGTAGCTGCGGATTGCTGCCGAAGAGAAGCGCGGCCGCGGCGGTCACCTGCGGCGCGGCAAAGGAGGTGCCCTCCCCGCGGCGGAACTCCGGCGGGCCACAGTCCGAGTACCCCTGGAGCAGACAGCCGGGACGGGCTGTCGCAGTCAACGCCCGAGGGAGCGTCGAGAAGATCTCCTCCCCGGGAGCCGCCAGGTCGTTGTAGACGGAATCGCGGTTCGAGAAGTCCGGCACGCTGCCGTCGCGGTTGACGGCGCTCACCCCGAGGACGTGCGGGAGCGCGGCCGGATACCCGGCGTAGCCCCACGGCTCCACGGGCGCGCTGTCGGCGTTGCCGACGGCTGCGACCACGAGCACCCCCTTGCCGACCGCATATCGAACCGCTGCGGCCTCGAGCGGCGAGTACGTGTCACGCGTGCGGTCGAGCGGGTCCCGCACTCCGCCGAAGCTCATGTTGATCACCTGGGCGCTGTGAGCCACGGCCCAGCGAATCGCCCGTGCTTCGGCCTCGGGCGAGATCGTGCCGTCAGAGCGGACGACCTTGGCGATGAGCAGCTGAGCGGGAAAGCCGATGCCGGCAATGCCCTGAGCGTTGTTCAGCGACGCGGCGATCTCGCCGGCGACGAAGGTGCCGTGGCCGTTCGTGTCCTTCTGCCAGGAGCTCGCGACGAAGGTCTGACCGAGGGCGATTTGGTCCTGGAGCTCGGGATGGCCGACGTCGATTCCGGAGTCGAGAACCGCGACGCGCACGCTCAGGAGCGAAGGCACCTGCGGCCAGGCATCGAACGCACGGATGCGGTTCAGGTACCACTGCCGAACCGCGAGCGGATCGCTCGGAGTGAACGACAGCCGGCGCGAGCCGCGCATGCGCTCCACCCACGCGACCCCTGGAGTCGCTGCGATCGCCCGGGCGCCACGTGCGTTGACGGCGAGCGCGAAAGGCCCGATCGCCGAGACACGACGGCCCGTCGTCCCTTCGATCCGATGTGCGACGACGCGCGCCGACTCGCCCTTGCCGATGCCGACCGCGAAACGCGCGGCCATGGCCGGGGCGGGCACCGCCAGGGCGAGCAAGAGAGCTGCAAACGTCAGATGCCTCATGCAGGAGCCACTCGAAGAGTAGGCGAGACACCGGGAACAAAACCTCGACCCGGCGCGAGGCGGGCGCGGTACTCCCCGGGAGAGAGGGTCAGGCTGGCCTCAAAATCGCCGCTCGGGCCGATCGTGGCACGCACGACAGTCGTCCAGGAGTCCCCTTGCAGCCGCTGAACGGCAACGCTTGCGCCGGGGAACAGAGGCCTCGCGTACCCCCGAAGGCTCGTCGAGTCTCGCAGCCCGTAGAAGCGCACGAGCGGTGAGACCTGGACGTGGGCGACCGTGCTTCGGGCGGAGCCGCTGGCAAGCCGATAGTCCGTCGGCCCCCGCGGACGTGCCGAGACGCTGACCGCACCGTCGCCGCCCGGCGCAACCGGGCCGACGGCCTGCCACGCGGTACCGGCCTGCCGCTGCTCGAGCTTCACGGACGGAAGGCTTCTGGCCACCCCGCTCAGAACGACCTGGGTGCCGAACGTGACGGGCGCCTGCGGCGGCGCAAGCGAGAGCACTCCGATCCGGAACCAGGTCGAACGCAGGCGCAGCGCGCGCCGGACATCGGTTCCGGTCACGCTGGAGTCGCCCTGCGAGCCGACGACGGTCACGTTGCGCACGCGGCCCGACGGGCCGGTAGCCGTTCGCACGTCCATCAGCCGCCCGCGCGCGCGGAGCACTCGCTTGAGACGCTTGGCCGCGATCACGAACGGCCCCCATCGGTGGTGAGGCGAGATCGTGTCGTACGGGTCGTCGACGGAGACGAGGTAGGGGATCTGCGGCGAGTTCGGCCACACCTCGCTCGCAGCCGAGGTCCGCCCGCCCGAGCTCGAGAAGAAGTAGGTCGTCGC
>Ga0184618_10000279_pt1 | contig 11774 bp, 9 predicted proteins | sample PLM0_30_b1_FD_133159 | JGI IMG/M metagenome (GOLD analysis project Ga0184618, IMG submission 133159) | Groundwater sediment microbial communities from an aquifer in East River, Colorado, USA - PLM0_30_b1 | ecosystem: Environmental > Terrestrial > Soil > Riparian zone | place: USA: East River...
GCCAATCCGATGTCGCTCAAGCGCGGCATCGAGAAGGCGGTCGAGTCTGTAGTGGCGGAGCTGAAGAAGATCTCCGTGCCCACCGCGGGCCGGAAGGAAATCGCGCAGGTGGGCTCGATTTCCGCGAACAACGACAAGGAAATCGGTAACCTCATCGCCGAGGCGATGGACAAGGTCGGCAAGGACGGCGTGATCACCGTCGAAGAGGCGAAGGGCCTCGAGACGACGCTTGAGACCGTCGACGGCATGCAGTTCGACCGTGGTTACCTGTCGCCGTACTTCATCACCGATCCCGAGAAGATGGAAGCGGTGCTGGAGGATGCATACATCCTCATCCACGACAAGAAGATCTCGTCGATGAAGGACTTGCTCCCGGTGCTCGAGAAGGTGGCGCAGGCGGGCAAGCCCCTGCTCATCGTCGCCGAGGACGTCGAGGGCGAGGCGCTGGCGACGCTGGTCGTCAACAAGCTGCGCGGCACCCTCAAGGTGTGCGGGGTGAAGGCGCCCGGCTTCGGCGATCGCCGCAAGGAAATGCTGCGCGACATCGCCATCCTGACGGGTGGCCAGGTCATCTCGGATGAGGTCGGCGTCAAGCTGGAGACCACGACGCTCAACGACCTCGGCCGGGCCAAGCGGATCGTCATCGACAAGGACAACACGACGCTGGTGGACGGGAAGGGCAAGCACGAGGCGATCGAAGGCCGGAAGAACGAGATCAAGGCCCAGATCGAGAAGTCCACGTCGGATTACGACAAGGAAAAGCTGCAGGAGCGGCTGGCCAAACTGGCCGGCGGCGTCGCCGTGTTGAACGTCGGGGCGGCCACCGAGACCGAAATGAAGGAGAAGAAGGCCCGTGTCGAGGACGCGTTGCACGCGACCCGCGCGGCGGTCGAGGAAGGCATCGTACCGGGCGGTGGTGTCGCGCTGCTGTGGTGCCAGAAGGTGCTGGACAAGGCCAAGGGTGCCGATGAGGACGAGAAGATCGGCATCGAGATCGTGCGGCGCTCCCTCGAGGAGCCGATCCGCGCGATCGCCCAGAACGCGGGCGCCGAAGGCGCCATCGTCGTCGGCAAGGTGAAGGAGTCGAAGGACAAGAACTTCGGCTACAACGCCCAGACTGAAGTGTTCGAGGATCTGGTCGCGGCCGGCGTCATCGACCCGACCAAGGTTACGCGGACCGCGCTGCAGAACGCCGCGTCCATCGCGGGCCTGCTCCTCACGACGGAATGTGTCGTGGTGGAGAAGAAGGAGAAGGACAAGGCTCCTCCGATGCCGGGTGGCGGCGGTATGGGTGGGATGTACTAACACCTAGACGCCTAGGCGCCTAGACGTCTAGTCTTTGACGGCGAGACGCCTAGGTAAAGCAATGCCCCGGGGGGAAGGTCCTCCCGGGGCGTTTGCGTTTTGCGGTCAACCGATCCCCTTTGTGACGCTGGGCACGGGAGGCATAGGCTATTTTGGGAGGTCCAATGAGCTCCCCGACGTCGCCCCCCCCGTCGCCGCCGGAACGTACGGCGCTCTCCCGGGAGCTTGCCGATTTCCTCATCGAGCTGTCGATCGCCCTCCACAAGCACGCCATGTACCCGGAAGGCCATCCGTCGCTTGCACCCGCCGCCGCGGGGGTGACGCGGCGGGCGGAGCACTTTCTCGAGGAACGAGCCACCCTGTCCTTGGGGGTCGCCCGGCAGCAGCTCGTCATCGAAGGGGTCGCCACTGACCCCAAGCACCCCCTCCTGGCGGAGCTCGCCGGTCGGCTCCACCGCCACCATCTAGGGGCGGTGACCTTCCACCGCGGGCTTCGCACGGCGGAGGTCGTCGATGTGCTGCGCACCCTGGCCCTCGAGGCGGAGCGCACCGGGGAGCCGCTCGGCCTCGGGCCTCCGGAGCGCTTGCGTGCCTGGGAGCATATCCGCCTGCACTCCCTCACCTACGAGCGTCTCGAGCTCCTCCAGGAAAGCGACACGCCGCCGGAGGAGGGCTCCGACGGCGGCCGCCGGGCGCGGGGGGCGCACGGTGCGCAGTTGTGGTTGGGACTCGCGCGGGCGGCGTTGGTGGCCGAATCGATCGGCGAGGACGCAGCGGCGCCGCCGACCGAGCCGGCGGCGATCGCGCGCGCGATCGACAACCAGCCGCGCAACGCCGCCTACGACCAGGTGATCGTGGGCTACCTGCTCCAGATTGCCGACGAGCTCAAGGACGCCGGGGGCGCCGAGGCGGTGTCGCTGCGGCGCCGGACGTCGAAACTGGTCGGCGCCCTGCAACCTACGACGCTGCGGCGGCTGATCGAGATGGGGGGAGATGCCGCGCAGCGCACCAGGTTCGCGATCGACGCGACGCACGGCCTCGCGGTCGATGCCGTGCTCGAGATCGTGCGCGCCATGGCCCACGCGTCGCACAAGACGGTGTCGGACCCGCTCGTGCGCATGCTGTCGAAGCTGGCGGCGCACGCGGAGCAGGGGACCGGGGAGGCGCGCCCACAGGCCGACGAAGCGTTGCGCGAGCAGGTCCACGACCTGCTCACGGGCTGGACCCTCGAGGACCCGAACCCGGATCCCTACGCGCGGGCGCTGCAACGGATGGCAGGTTCGGCGGTGACCGGCGTCGCCGCGCCGACCAGGGGGGGGGGGGGCGACGCGAGTTATGACGCGGAGCCGATGCGGCTGCTACAGACGGGGCTCGAGGTCGGCGTGCTCGGCCCCGGAGCGTGGCGCGCGGTGGGGCGGCTGGTCGAAGGGGACGGCGTCGCGGCGTTGGTGGACGTCCTGGAGCGCGCGCCGCCGAATGGCGCCGACCTGGCGCCGGTGTGGGAGCGCGTGACGTCCCCGGAGACGGTCCGCCGCTTGGCCGCACAGGATCCGCCCGATTTCGGAACCCTCGACCGCCTGCTGCCGCGACTCCGCGTGCCGGCATTCGAGTCGTTGTTGGACGCGCTCGCGACGTCCCAGTCGCGCACCACGCGGCGAGGCTTGCTCGACCGCCTGGCCCGCGCTCCACGGGACGTGGCGCCGGCGGTTGCGTCGCGGCTCGGCGCTGAGCAGCCGTGGTACGTCGTGCGGAATCTGCTCATCGTGCTCGATACGCTCCCGGCACTGCCGGAGGGGTTCACCGCCGCCCCATTCGCCGCCCACGCCGACGCGCGCGTGCGTCGCGAGGCGCTGAAGCTGGCGCTCAAGGTGCCCGTCGAACGCGAGCGCGCCCTGATCGGCGCGTTGCGCGATACCGATCCGCGGACCGCGCGGCTGGCGCTGAGCGCGGCGCTGGACAATTGCCCTCCGCTCGTCGTGCCGCTCGTCGTGGCGGTCGCGCGGGACGGCACGACTGCGTCCGAGCTCCGCGTGCTGGCGATCAAGGTGCTGGGCCGCACGCGCCATCCGGCCGCGCTGGCGGCCTTGCTCTCCTTGACCGATGGCGGCAACACCTGGCGTGGGCGGCCGAAGCTCCCCAGCCGGTCGATCGAGCTCGTCGCCGCCGTGATGGCCCTCGCCGCCGGTTGGAGCCGCGACGCGCGTGCCCGCGCGGTCCTCGCGCTCGCCGCGGCGTCGAAGGATCCCGACGTGCGGAACGCCAGCGATCCGGGACAGGAGCCGGCGCGCCGGTGAGCGATCCCGCCCGCTTCCTCACCAGCTTCGCGCACGCGCTCGCCGCGATGAGCCTGTATCGCGACGGGCACCCGGCGCGCGGGCGGGCAGTGGATGCGGCCTACCAGGAGCTCCACGACTTGCAGGCGGATACGGCGCGACCGCTCTTCACCTTCCTGGGCGACGAAGTGGTCTATGGCCAGCTGCCCCTGCGGGAGCTGAAGGAGTGGGACTGGGGGCGCCGGCTGGCGGAGGCGGGCATCCAGCGGCTCGAGTTCGAAGACCAGGTGAGCCGCGACGACTTCGAGGGGTTCCTCGACGAGGTGCTGGCCCGGGTGACGCTCTCGATGATCGACACCTCCGAGTCACGTCAGATGCGCCGCACCAGTATCCGCTTCGGCGCGGTGGGGCTTCGCGGCGACGCGGAGACCGGCGCCGAGCCGCTCCCCACGGCGACGATCAGTTTTTCGCTGGGCGAGGAGGCGGACACGATGCGATGGCTGCAGCAGGAGGTGCAGACCACCGGCGCGGTGCCGCTCCTCGAGGCCGAAGCCGTCGTGCGCTCGTTGGCGGTGGCGATGCACGGCGGCCGGCAGATCGTGCTGCCGCTGCTCCAGCTCAAAGAATTCGACCAGTACACGACGACGCACTCTCTGAACGTGGCGGTGCTGTCGATGGCGCTCGCGGAATTCCAGGGCCTCGGCGCCCGCGACGTTCGGGCCTTTGGGATCGCGGGACTGCTCCACGACGTCGGCAAGACCAAGATCCCGATCGCGGTACTCACGAAACCCGGCAAGCTGACCGACGATGAGCGCATCTTGATGAACGGGCATCCCGCGGCCGGCGCCCGCCTGCTGCTCGACACCGAGGAGAACTTGGACCTCGCGATCGTGGTCGCCTACGAGCATCACATCATGATCAACGGGGGCGGGTATCCGTCACTGGCCTACCCCAGGGCGTGTCACCACGCCAGCCGCCTGGTCCACGTGTGCGACGTCTACGACGCCCTGCGCACCAGGCGCCCGTACCGCGACGCGTGGGAGTTCGAGAAGGTGCTCACCTACTTGAATGAGCGGTCCGGGCTCGAATTCGACCCCGACCTCGTCGCCGCCTTCATCCGAATGATGCGCCAATGGGAGCCCCAGGTGGCGGTGCTCGCGGACGAGCACGCCGCCGTTCCGACGGCCAGCGGTACCTAACGGACCGAACGCGGGTATCATTCGGCGGTTCCAAAGGAGCAACGTGATGCGGCGGTGGGTAGCGGTGCTGATCGGCGCGAGCGCTGTGGCCGGGGTGGCGGCGGCGCAGGCGCGCGTGCGCCTGGACGGTACGTGGCAAGCCCGGACGGGCGATGAGATCCGGCACATCGTCGTGCGGAGCGATAGTTCGGCGCAGTTCGGCGAGGACGTCGCGCGGTGGCGTGTCGTGGGAGACAGCCTGTGGATTACCTTGGGCGACGGTGTGTGGCAGGTGTACGGCATGAAATTGGCGGCGGACAAGCTCACGATCTCGGGAGGCGACCTCGAGAAACCCGTCACCCTACGGCGTGTGGGTCCCCCCATCACGCGGCCGGACTCCCTGGCGATCCCCGAGGCCCCGCCGGCGACGGCTCGGGCCTGGTAACTACTTCAACTCCGCTACTGCAGCGACCCGCCAGCCCACGTCCCGCTTCTCGAACCGCATGCCGAACCGCCGCCGGTCCTGACGCGGCGCCCCGCCCCCCGCCGGCACGTATTCGAACAGCGCCCGCACGTCCGCGGTGGCCCCGGCGCCCCGCGCGCTGAACCGCTCGACGGTGAACCGCGCCGTAATCTGATCCCAGTCCCGGAAGAACGACTCCCATCCGGCGCGCTCCTGATCGGTCATGCGCGGATAGATCACGCGCACGTTCCCCACGCGCTCGCTCGCGAGCGCGCGTCCCAGATCGGTCAGGAGCACGTCGACGGCGCCGCGCGCATCGGGGGGCTGTGAGCTGGGTGGCGCGATGCCGGCGTCGATGCCGACCTGCTCGGCGCTCTGGGCCGCGACCTTGGCCATCGTGAAGTCTTGTTGGCGTTGCAGCGACTCCGCCCGCGCCAGAAAGATGCCGGCGTTGACGGCGGCGGGGCCGGAGGGAATCGCCTGGACCACCGGTGTGACCCGCTGGAGCATCTGTGCGGCTTCCTGCCCCAGGGCCCGCGCTTCGCCTTCCGCCTTCCGGTACTGGTCGACCACGGCGACGTAGCCGTTCAGCGCCTGCGATTGGTTCCCCGCGACGAGCGCTTGCTCGGACACCTGGAACATCGCTTCGGCGAGGACCATGGCCGACACGTTGTTCTTCTGCGCGCCCGCCTGGATCGCCCGGTCGCGCGCCGCCAACGCGGAGTCGCGCCGCGCGCTCAGCGCGAGTGAGACAGGCGGAATCTCGGACGCGACGGGCCCCGGCGGCGCCACCCGCCCTCCGGTCGGCTCGTCGGCCGCCGGCGGGGAGGGCGAGACGAGGAGCAGCGCCACGACCAACGCGAGCGCGCTCAACACCGTGATACGCCATTTCATCGGGGCCTGCGTGACGAGCTTCAGGACGGGCCCCGGCAGCGGCGTCCAGCGGATCCCGAGGCGTTGCGTCGTCTCTTCCCCCGCGCCCGAGAGCGCGGCCCGGATGCCGAGCAGGGTGTTTTGCATCTGGGCGGCCGTCTCGTAGCGCTCGTGTGGAACCTTGTTCATCGCCTTGCCGACGACGCGCTCGAGCGCCGCCGGGATCGAGGGCGCCACGGTGCGCAATGGCTTCGGCTCCGTCGTGAGCACCTGATACAACACGCCGTGCACCGACTCGCCCTCGAACGGTTTGTGGAACGACAGCAGCTCGTAGAGCGTGCAGCCCACGGCGAACACGTCCGTCGCCGGTGTGATGGCGCCGTTGGTGATCTGCTCGGGCGCCATGTAGGTCGGCGTCCCGACGATCGCCCCCGAGCCGCTGGCGTCGGCCGACTGTAACCGCGCGATCCCGAAATCCATGATCTTCACGCGGCCGTCGGGGACGATGCGGACGTTGGACGGCTTCACGTCGCGATGGATGATGCCGCGCTGATGGGCGAAGTGCAGCCCGTCGAGCAGCTCGATGACGAGATCGAGTTTCCGCTCGAGCGCCATCGGCTCGCGCAACGTGATGATGTCGCTCAGGTCCCGTCCTTCGACCAGCTCCATCGCGATGAAGAGCTGGCCTTCGGCGTCGCCCAGATCGTAGACGGTCACGATGTTCGGGTGTTGAATCGCGCCGGCCGCGCGCGCCTCGCGCAGGAACCGTTCCTGCATCTCCTTCGTCTTGCCGAAGTGGCTGCTCAGGAGCTTCAAGGCGACGTAGCGCCGCAGGACGGTGTCGTACGCCTTCCACACGATCCCCATGGCCCCCTCGCCGATGAGGGTATGGAGTTCGTACTTGCCGAGCCGGCGATAGCGCTGGGATTCCGTCATCGCGTCAGCCAGTCGTACATGCGCTCGAGGTAGGCGCGCATCGCGTCGTCGACCTCGACGTTGCGGCGCGGAAGGACGCGCTCGACGATCGCGAGGAAGCCGTCACGCCGCAGCAGGTCGGAACCGTCGCCGCCCCAGGAAAAGGGCGGCACCCACTTGGGGGCGCGCGCGCCGTTGAACACGCTGGCGCCCGCACCCACTACCGTCCCGGTGCCGAGCAGCGTCCCGATCGCGGTCTTGGCGTGGTCGCCGATGAGGCTGCCGAGGAACATGTGTCCCGTCTCGATCGCCGCGCCGGCGACGTCGAGACGGACCGGGCCATAGGTGTTCTTCAGGTTCGACGTGATCGTCCCTGCGCCGAGGTTGACCCAGCGGCCCAGGACGGAGCTGCCCACGAAGCCGTCGTGCGCCTTGTTGGCGTAGCCAAGCAGCGCGGTCGTGGCCATCTCGCCGCGCACCACGCACCACGGCCCGATCGCCGAGGCGCGGATCGGCCCGCCGACGAGGCGCGTGTTGGCGCCCGCCCAGAGCGGGCCCTCGAGTCGTGTGCCCGATTTCACCTCAACGCCGCTCTCGAGCACCACCGGCCCGCCGGTCGTGTCGAACACGACTCCGGGCTCCACAGCTGCTTCGCGCAGGGCGAGCCATGCCGGATCGCCGATCACGATGGCGGCGCGGGGCACCGGGTCGGATTCCCCCAGCAGGCCGAGCAGGTCTTCCTTGAGGAGCAGCTCGAGCGCGGGGACGAGATCGTGTACGCCGCGCAGCACCATGCCTTCGACCTCGATCGCTTGCGCCTGGGGCAGGGGCCCACTCCACGTGCCGCCGGCCGGCACCGCCCAGCCGACAGTGATACCGGCGTGGGTGAGGCGCGTGGGGGTGTCGGGGAGATGAGGGGCGAGCCCCCGCGGCGCGAAGGTCGACGAGCCGATGACCGCGGGACCCGAGACGGCACGCCGCGCTTCTACCGCGGGGATGCCCGGCTCGGGGAAGCCGGCGAGGTGCGGCAGCGCGAAGATCGCGCTCGCCTCGGCGCCGACGAAGCTCTCCCAGCGCTCGCGCACGAGATGTGCACCCGCGCGCAGCTCGCACAGCGGCCGGACTCCGGCGAACGGCGCCCAGGCCGGCGCCGGGTCGGGATCGAGCAAGTAGAGGGCGTGGGTCACAGATCCTGCACCAGCGCCTTGAGGCGCTCCGCCTGACCGGTGGGCATAACCAGCGTGTGTCCGTTGGCCCGCACCACCACCGTGTCCTGGACGCCCACCACCGCCACGTGCTCGCTCTCCGACCAGATCACCGAGCGGCGCACGTCGTCCCCGAGCGTCACGTTGCCGACAGTCACGTTGCCGCGAGCGTCGGTCTTGCGGATGCGGAGCAGCGCGTCCCACGAGCCGATGTCGTCCCATGCGAACCCGCCGGTTACGACAGCGAGGCGTTTGGTGCGCTCGAGGACGGCGACGTCCACGGCGACCGGCGTGACCGCAGCAAAGAAACGGGGCACATCACCCGCCGACAGCGCCGCCCACCCGGCGGTGAGCTCGCGCGCGTAGGCACCGGCCTCGCCGAGGAAGCGCGCCACGCCCCACGCGAAGAGACCAGTATTCCACAACGCGCCCCGGCGCCGCAACAGTGCCGCCCGCGCGGGACTCGGCTTCTCGACGAAGCGCTGCACGCGGCGCCCGCTCCCGACCGGCTTGCCGGGGACGATGTAGCCGTACCCGGTCTCGCTGCGTGACGGCTTCACGCCCACGGTGACGAGCACGTCGTGCTCCGCCGCCACGTCGAGCGCGAGGGTCGCGGCGGCGCGGAAGGCGCGGTCGTCGCCGACCGCCCAGTCGGCGTGGAGCGAGAGCATCTGGCCGCCGGGATCGTGTTTGGAGATCCAATGCGCCGCCCAGGCGAGCGCGGGGGCGGTGGAGGCCGCGCGGGGTTCTGCGAAGATGTGCGTCCGCGGCACCTCCGGGACGGTCGCGGCGACGCGATCCACCAGGAATGGGCCGGTCAGGATGAGGGTGCGCTCCGGAGGCACGAGCCCTTTGAGGCGCGCCACGGCTTGCGCAAGGAGCGGCCGGTCGCCCGCGAGTGGGAGGAGCTGCTTCGGGCGCTCGCTGGTCGAGAGCGGCCAGAAGCGCGTGCCCGATCCGCCGGCGAGGATCGCCGCCCAGGTGCTCATGGACGCTCGTCCTCGGGGGAGATGTCGCCGAACATCGTGGCGATGCGTTGGCTCAGTTTGGTCGGGCTGAACGGTTTGGTGACGAGCGCGGCACCGAGGCGGCGCGCCTCGCGCAGGACGCGCTCCTCTCCTTCGGCCGTTAGCACCAGAATGGGAAGGCGCGCGGTGACGTCCTTGGCGCGCAAGTCGCGCAGGAAATCGAGCCCGGAGCCGTCGGGCAGATGCAGATCGAGCAGCATGCCGTCGGGGGTCGCCTTGCTGACGACGGCGCGCGCCTCAGCGAGGGAGCGGGCGAAGCTCACGCGGTACCCCAACTGTTCCAAATAGGGCCGGAGGACGAGGCCGATGTGCGGCTCGTCGTCCACGACGAGGAGGTGCCGCGGGGAGGTCGCCATGCGGCGGTCTCCCGCTCAGAGCAGGCCGGCGATGGCCGAGCGGTGTCGGCGCAGGTCGAAGAGCAGGCCGCCGACATTGGTGGCTGGCTGCACCAGTACGATGAGGAGCGCGTCCGCATGCAGGACGGCGACGACCGCCAGACCGCGCCCGAACTCCAGCACGGCCGTCCCGAACTCGCCCCGTCCGCCCGCGTCCCCCAGTTGTGACATGTGCTTGATCACGGAAGGGAGCAGCGCGGCTACGCCCTCCGGGTCCAAGCCGTTGGCGGTGCGGGAGTCGATGGGGAGGCCGTCGCGTCCTACTACCACGACAGCATCCACGCCGGTGCGCCGGCTGAGCGCCTCCACCACGTCGCGGATCGTCGCCATAGGGACGGGCAACGTAGGGTTCGGCTCCGGCGAAGTCAAGCAGCCACCGTGGGTTGACCCACTCGGACGCTGCGGGGTAATTTGGGGGCACCCATGCGCTCCCTCCGCCCCCTCGTCATCCTTGGCCTGATCTTCGGTCCTGTGCTCGCGGCGGCGTGCGGCGACCCCTTCGCCCTGCCGCGCGCCACCCTCAACAACATCGTGGACACCGTATCCCTGTACGCGCTGAATGGCACCCCGCCACGCACCCCGTCGGCGTACTACCTCGGGAGCTATCTGGCCCCTCCCGTGCCGGTGCTGATTCAGAACGGCACCGGGTTCGACTTCGCGGTCGATCTGGACAGCGCCTATCGACCGATGCTGTTGCCGACGGGGGCGCTGCGGCTGGGGCGAGCGTCGGGCGTGCAGCGCACGACGCTGCCGTTCGATTCGATCAAGATCGCGCCGACTGGCGGCTTCCAGCTCGACAGCGCCGTCACGTTTGACGTCGGTGAGCGCGCCATCGTGCACTCGCGCGACACCAGGTGCAGTTTCAACATCCCCGCGGTGTACTACGCCAAGCTCCAGATCCTCGCCGTGGACTCGGCGACCCGCCGCATCACCTTCCAAATCCTCGTCAACGACAACTGCGGATATCGGGGGCTCGAAGAGGGCGTCCCGCGCCGCTGAGCTGTGATTGACCTGAAGCTGCTGCGCGCCTCACCCGCCCAGGTGCGGGCGGCGCTCGCGCGCCGCGGCGACGCCGCACTCACCCGCCTGCTCGACGAGATCGAGGCGCTCGACATGAAGCGCCGCACGCTCACCGCACAGCTCGATCAGCTCAAGGCCGAACGCAACGACGCCGCGAAGGCCGACGCGTTGGTCGCGAAGGCGAAGGGTGGCTTGCCTGAGGCGACGACGGTGGCGCGACGCGAGCTGGGGGCCCGCATCACGAGTCTCGAGTCCGAGCTGCGCCAGATCGAGTCCGTCCTCGAAGCCAAGGTGCTCTTCGTTCCGAACATGCCGCTCGCCGACGTGCCCGACGAGGCGGTGGTGGTGCGGAGCTGGGGCACACCGGCGCCCAAAGGCGGGCAGCCGCACTGGGAGGTCGGCGAGCGGCTCGGTATTCTCGATCTCGCTCGCGGCGCCAAGCTCGCGGGCTCGGGATTCCCGGTGTTGGTCGGCGCCGGTGCGCGCCTGGCGCGTGCGCTCATCAACTTCATGCTGGACCTGCACAGCCGCGAGCACGGGTACGTCGAAGTCGAGCCGCCGTTTGTCGTGCGGCGCGAGATCATGACCGGGACGGGCCAACTGCCGAAATTCGAGGACGACGCGTACCGCATCCAAACCGACGACCTGTTTCTCGTCCCGACGGCCGAGGTGCCGGTGACGAACCTGCACCGCGACGAGATTCTCGACGGGGCGGCGCTGCCGAAGGGATACGTCGCGTACACGCCCTGCTTCCGGCGGGAGGCGGGCGCGGCCGGAAAGGACACCCGCGGATTGCTGCGCGTTCATCAGTTCGATAAGGTCGAGCTGGTACGTTTCTGTCGCGGCGCCGACTCGCCCGCCGAGCACGAGGCGCTCACGGGCCACGCCGAAGCAGTATTGCGGCGGCTGGAGCTGCCCTACCGCGTGGTGCTGCTCCCCGTCAACGACTTTTCGTTCGCGAGCGCCAAGACCTACGATCTCGAAGTCTGGGCCCCCGGCGTGGGCCAATGGCTCGAGGTCTCGAGCTCCAGCACCTTCACCGACTACCAGGCTCGGCGCGCCAACATCCGCTGCCGGCCGCGACCGGGCGAGAAGCCCGAGTTCGTGCACACGTTGAAC